>Ga0207151_1110_pt1 | contig 19388 bp, 16 predicted proteins | sample Alteio_BWMinHeat_29_FD_153523 | JGI IMG/M metagenome (GOLD analysis project Ga0207151, IMG submission 153523) | Enriched cells from forest soil in Barre Woods Harvard Forest LTER site, Petersham, Massachusetts, United States -... | ecosystem: Environmental > Terrestrial > Soil > Temperate forest >... | reverse complement strand
TTTCTCTATGCCTTCATCCTTCATCCTTTAGCCTTCAGCCTTTCGCTCTGCCTTCATCCTTTAGCCTTCAGCCTTTGTTCTGCTTCGTCGTCGGTTAGGAAATAGGGTAGTGCTTGCATCTGCAGCTCAGCGATGGACGGATCGAAAGCTTTGACGCGCGCGTCACAGCCTCCAAATCGTATCCCAATAAATTCAATGTCGGAATTTTTGAAAGCATCCTCTAGGTCAAAGACATGATGATGCTTATCATCTAAGAAAATGATGCGCTTCGGTCTTTGCGATATTCTTGAAAGGCAATTTTGGAAAATAGCACTTTTTTTAAGTGTAGAACAGAAAATAACTCCCCTATCAGTCCCTTCCAGGATAGTAAATGAAATATTAAAATTGTTTAGTTGATGATGAGTATAGTCTGAAAGGCGTTCTCCACGCGAGGTGACACCCAAAACCACGATGCCTTGACTTTGCAAAGATTTGATTAAATCCGGAGCCGCTTCATCAACAAGTCTCATTTTTAAATGGGGCTTTATACGAACCCATAGAGTGTTTTTTTCCTCTTTTGAAAATTTCTCGCTGATGTAATCGCCCCATTGAGTAGATCCAAGATGTTGAATCGATTCCACAAGCGTATTGTCTAGGTCAAAAAGCACCCAGCAGTCTTTAGTCACATAGGGTAAAATCTCACAAAAATTCTGCTTTTCAAGAACAACCGCAGAAATATCAGAAAAAAACAATAAAAAAAGAAATAGGATAATCATGCTGCGATTATACACAAAAATGCGATGGAACGATATGCTTATCGCATGACTAAAGAACTCGCCAAAGCTTACGATCCAAAAGATGTAGAAAACAAATGGTACTCATTCTGGGAAAAAGAAAATTTTTTCCATGCAGATGTTGCTTCCAATAAACCTCCCTATTGCATCGTCATTCCCCCTCCCAATGTCACAGGCGTACTCCATATGGGCCACTCTCTAGTGAATACCTTGCAAGATGTGTTGGTTCGTTGGAAAAGAATGTCAGGATATGAAGCATTATGGGTCCCGGGCACAGACCACGCAGGCATCGCTACTCAAACTGTGGTCGAAAGGCACCTCATTAAAACTTTTGGCAAAAGACGCAAAGATTTTACCCGCGAAGAGTTTCTAAAGCATGTCTGGGAATGGAAAGAAAAAAGTCAGAATCAAATCTTAAATCAATTGAAACGCCTCGGGTGCTCCTGCGACTGGTCACGCTTGCGCTTCACCATGGACGCCGGAAGCAATGCAGCTGTTCGCACAATGTTTGCAAGGCTGTACAACGATGGGCTCATTTACCGAGGAGACTACCTTGTAAACTGGGATCCTGTTACTCAAACGGCCCTTGCCGATGATGAGGTCGAGTATGAAGAGCGCCTGAGTTTTTTGTGGACATTCAAATATCCTCTAAAAGACCAAAGCGGATTTATTAGAATCGCTACAACACGTCCTGAAACTATGCTGGGAGATACTGCTATTGCAGTTTCTCCTAATGACTCGCGATATGCGCACCTTATCGGCAAACTTGTCACCTTGCCTCTTTCAAAGCGTGATATCCCCATCATCGCAGACCATCATGTCGACCCGGCTTTTGGGACAGGCATGGTCAAAGTCACTCCAGCCCATGATCCGAACGACTATCAAATTGGCCTGAACCACAACTTACCGCGCATTAACATCATGACGCCGGATGGAAAAGTCAATGAGAATGGGGGAAAATTTGCCGGTCTTTCCATGGAAGAGGCTCGAGAAGCTGTTGTGGGGGAAATGAATAGACTTGGATTTTTGGAAAAAAAAGAACCTCATGTCAATCGCGTAGGAGTGTCTTATCGCTCAAAAGCCACCATTGAACCTTACATGTCGAAACAATGGTTTGTTAAGATGTCGGACTTTGCCCAAAAATTGCGCGCAACTGTTCAGGAAGGCAAAGTTAAGCTTATCCCCGCTCAATGGGAAAACACCTACTTTCATTGGATCGATAATTTAAGAGATTGGTGCATCAGCCGACAACTATGGTGGGGCCATCGCATTCCTATCTGGTACCATAGAGACAATCCTGAAGGCATGATCTGCTACGCTGAAGAAGGAGGGCCTCCGGAAGTACGTGAAAACCCTGATCAGTGGGTGCAGGATGAAGATGTTTTGGACACATGGTTTTCTTCTGCATTATGGCCCTTTTCGACCCTAGGGTGGCCTCAGAACAGCGCAGAGATGCAACGCTTCTACCCAAATTCTACTTTAATCACCGGCCACGACATCCTTTTCTTTTGGGTCGCACGCATGATCATGATGGGAGAATATGCCACAGGGCAAGCACCCTTTCCAGAGACCTTCTTGCATGGGCTTATTTACGGAAAGTCCTATTGGCGTGATCTGCCAAATGGTGGAGGAATACAGTATGTTAGCGATAAAGAACGTTTAGAATACGACTTGGGCAAGACTCTCCCTCCTGATGTCTATTTTCGCTGGGAAAAGATGTCAAAATCAAAAGGCAATGTGATCGACCCGTTAGAAATCATTGAAGAATATGGCACTGATGCCATGCGCATGGCATTATGCGCCAGTGCGACACAGGCGCGTGAGATCGATTTAGATCGAAGACGATTCGAGGAATTTAGAAACTTTGCAAATAAACTGTGGAATGGCGCTCGTTTCGTGCTGATGAACTTGGATGGAGATTTACCATTAACATCGGAAGAATTTAGCCAAGGTTTAGATACTTCTCTGCTATCCCTTGAAGATCATTGGATTCTATCAAAACTCAACCATACCGTCAGCGAAGTGAATGGCAAGCTAGCAGGTTATTTATTTGATCAAGCTGCATTGGAAGCTTATGATTTCTTTTGGAAAGAGTTCTGTTCGTATTATTTGGAAATTTCTAAGCCGCAACTTTTTGGAAAAATCGGCACCGCAAAAGAACGTTCCAACAAGCAAAAACTGCTCGTGATTGTGTTGTGCCAAGCGATACGCCTCATTCACCCTATGGCACCATTTTTGACAGAAGAACTCTTCCAAACTCTGAAAGAACGTCTCGCAAATATTCAAGTAAATTCAAAAGCTGACCCTTATACACTTGAATGCATTAAAGCCCTTCAGGTACCCTCTTGCATGGTTTCTAATTATCCTTTTGTTATTAACGAAGGAGATATTAACGAAGAGATTGAAGAAACCTTTGATCTGCTTGAAAGAATGGTTTACGCCATACGCAACATTCGTGGTGAAATGAAAATCCAGCCCGGAGTAGCCACCGAGGTGCATATTGTAGCCAATGCAGCTGCGCTGAAAACTATCGAGGCCAATAAAAATGTCATTTCATCACTTGTCAAAACGAGTAAAGTGGAATTGCATACGGAAGAACCCAAACTTTCCTTCGCAAGCACAGGCGTGGTGGATGATATTAAGATTCTGATACCGCTTCCTGAGGAGCTTATTGCTAAAGAGAAAGTGCGATTAGCGAAAGAAGCTGAAAAATTGGAAGCCAATATTGCAAAAATGCGTCTGCAGCTGAGTAATGAAGAGTTTCGCAAAAATGCCCCTGCACACTTAGTTGAGAAGCAGATTTTGCAATTGCAGAAGCTCGAATCCGAGCTTGCAAACCTAAGAAAGGATGAAGGCTAAAGGATGAAGGATGAAAACAATCACATACTAACCCTTTAGTTGCTCTTTCAGCCTTAATGCTAGAAAAAAAATCACGTACTTAGCAGGACACTTTCCCTCATCCTTCATCCTGCCTATCCTGCTCATCCTGTTCCATTTATTTTCTGGCGGGAATTGCAGTGTTGGTAGTTGTAAAACCCTTAAGTCAAAGCTTCTATCTTGTGGCGCAGTTTGTCTATTCCCGCACCTGTTAAGGCGGAAATCTCCAAATAAGGCACTTTGAATTTTCTCTTGAATTTCTTGATGTTCTCTTTGGCTTGCTCTTCATCGATTTTGTTGAGAATCACTAAAAAAGGTCGTTCCAATAGCTCAGGATTATAGGTTTCGAGTTCATGCTGTAAAACTTTAAAGTCTTCAATAGGATCCCTTCCATCTATGCCTGCGGCATCTAACACATAGATTAGCAGCTTGGTGCGCTCAATATGCCTCAAAAATTCAAAGCCCAAACCTTTATTGCGATGTGCCCCTTCAATAATGCCTGGAATGTCCGCAATGAAAATACGCCGGTATTCTTCGGTCTGAAGATATCCAAGATTTGGACTCAGTGTTGTGAATGGATAGGGCGCAATCCTTACTCTCACATGGGTGAGAGCAGCGATGAGTGTCGACTTTCCTGCATTTGGAAAACCGATAAGGCCCACATCCGCAATTAACTTGAGCTCTAGTTCAACCTGTCTAACTTCGCCCTCAGAACCTGGTGTCCACGTATTTGGCGCTCTATTTGTAGGCGTTTTAAAACTATCATTGCCCCGGCCTCCACGGCCTCCTCGGCAGGCTATCCACTTTTCGCCTTCTTGCGTAAAATCCTTTAGAATTTCACCTGTAGCGGCATCTTTAACCACTGTGCCGCAAGGGATAGGCAAAATCAAATCCTGTCCATTTCTTCCCTGTTGCTTATTATGTCCGCCTGCTCGGCCATTCTCCGCTTTAAGAATGCGGCGGTTGCGGTAATATTCCAGGGAAAATTCATGAGGAGTGGCTTCAAAAGTGATAGAGCCGCCTTTGCCTCCATTGCCTCCAGAAGGGCCTCCTTTTGGAATGAATTTTTCGCGGCGCCAAGCGACGACGCCGTTTCCGCCTTTACCGGCAATAAGGTCTAAAGTTACTCGATCGATAAACATATATATGAAGGGATCAGCAGTGAAACTGATCCCAAAAAAGGATTAACCCAGAAACGGCAATTGAAGGCGATAAATTGACGCAATCTTTTGAGCCATAATCATTTGCAATGGGGGTCGCCTTCACCTTTTGGGAATGGTCGACCCCCATTGCAAATGATCCTGACTCAAAATCTTGCATCACTTTATCACCTTGAATTGCCGTTTCTAGGATTAAGCTCCCGATACTACGGAAACAATGGTTCTGAAGGACTTTCTAAAATTGACGATGCCGTCAGAGAGAGCAAACAGTGTGTCATCATTACCACGACCTACATTTCGTCCTGCGTGCCATTTTGTTCCACGTTGGCGCACCAAAATGTTGCCAGCGCGCACAACCTGACCTCCGCAAACCTTTACTCCAAGCCTTTGTGAGTGCGAATCGCGGCCGTTACGCGTTGATCCCTGCCCTTTCTTATGTGCCATGATTGTCTCCTAAAAATTAAGAAATTGATGTGATCTCTACGCGAGAATACTTTTGGCGATGTCCAAATTTGCGATACTGGTGATGGCTTCTCTTGTATTTGACACTTGTAATTTTTGGGCCGCTGACGACGCCAAGCACTTTGCCTTTTACAACAGCCTTCTCAACAGATGGGCTGCCAACCTTCATATTTTTGCCATCATTGAGGAAAATAACGTCTCCGAAACTCACCTCAGAGCCTTCTTCAGCGCTGACTAGATCTACGTCGATGACGTCTCCTTTAGCTACTCGATATTGTTTGCTACCCGCTTTTATAATCGCGTAAGTATGTGTGCCCTTAGCATTTGACATGTATGTGCTCCTAGCATTTGATAAATAGAGCTCTGATTTTAAAGAAGTAGTCGTTTGAAATCAATCCAAAAATGAGGATAATGAGGATATGCATACAATATTGCTCCAAATCAGCCTGGACCCCCACGACTTAGCCCTCTTACGTAAAGAATTTCCTCAATATCGCATCGTTTATTCTCAGTTTGCTCCGCTTCTAGGGAAGGAAAGCTCTCATGAAAAAGAGTGGAGTCAAGTAGAAATTTTTTATGGTAACCGCCTGAGCGTGCATCAAATGATGTTAGCTAAAGATTTACGTTGGGTTCATAACACCACCTCAAGCTTCAGCCGTATTTGCTTAGAAGATATTTTAAAAAGAGACAATGTCATCGTTACGATTCCGGGGGATGAGAATATCATTCCGATAGGCGAATATGTCATGGGAGGGATTTTGGGCATTTCCAAGAATCTTTTTCATTGGCATGACCTGATGAGTGCCCCAGCTAAGGTATGGGATGCCAATTGGCGCGATTCTATGTGGACCTTATCGAATAAGACATTTTTGCAAATAGGGCTTGGGAAGATAGGATCAGAAATTTGCCGGAGGGCGAGGCAATATGACATGAAAGTGTGGGGGATGCAAGAAAAGAGATCTTTTCATCCACACTGCCATGAAACTTTTACATTTGATAGCCTTGAGAGCATTCTTCCGTTAGTTGATATTGTTTCCGTGTGTTTGGATCGAGACCATCCGAAACCTAATCTATTCAATATGAGCGAATTAAATTTAATGAAAAATAACTCTATTCTGATTGTAATAGGCGCTCATAATGTGGTGAACGAGCAAGCCCTGGTTTCCATAGGAAGTGCTGGGAAGTTTCGCGGCGTTATTTTGGACACTCTATATTCGCCGTCTATACCCCCAAACTCTCCTTTATGGAAAGTACCAAATTTATTGATCACCCCAGAGGTTGCTTCTCGCCCTAGGCTATCTTCTCGACAAGGGTTTCATACTTTTTACTACAACCTGAGGCAATATTCTATCGGCAATTTCAGCGATATGCGTAATCGCGTAGAGAGATAAAATCTAATTAAGAAAATTCGATGGAGATTATCTCGGAGAGATGGGCGAAAGAGGTGGTGCGTATGATGACTCCGACTTTTGGTCCTAAGTTAAAGAGAGTTCTAATGGCTGATGGAATGAGTCCCCCTTCGCCGCTTTGTAATTTTTGAATAGTGGGATGGTCTTTTGGCATCGTTTGCAAAAGGGCTATAGGGGACCATGATAAGATTGGTATCCCTAAATTCTCGGTGACAATTTTAATTTCTTCGGAATCCATTTGGACGCAAAGTGGCCATGGTGGTTGCAACCATCTTAAAGGACCGCAATAATTGCTCACTAAGCCTATAGGTAGCAAACCCATTGCATAAGCATAATCATTCGCTTGTTTAATCCTTCGAAGAGTCCAGTTGCTGACTCCGTATGATCTGGCCCATCCTGCATTGACTATATGGTTCATCCATTGCACAATAGTTTCTATCGGTACAGTTTCATCATCACGGTGCAGCATAAAGCAGTCTAAGTACTTCGTTTCCAATGCTTTGAGCAAATATTGGACATCAGAAAAGATAGAATCCCAGTTCATTCTGCTGATGAGGCATTCCGCATCGGCCGGATGGGCTCCTTTTGCGATGATGAACAATCGGGCTCTTGTTTCGTTTGATTGTGTCTTTAACCAAGCGCCAAAAGGTATCGTCCCAGGATAATTCACAGCGCAATCGAATGTAGTATATCCATGCGCGACGGCCTGATCCAGGAAAGCAAAGTCGTCTGGAGTATGTTTACAATGGGATAAACCTATTGCTACCCGCGAGCACAAATTCTGGCATCCGGCAATTTGCCATTTTGTAGACACAATAGATTGTCGTTTCTGGTTCGGAGTTTCATTGTAATGATTTATGATGGTCTTCGAAGCATACTCTCCAATGCATATCGCACCGGCCAAGGGTCCGCCATGGATTCCTATCGGTATGACTGAACAATCGGCAACATAAAGTTGATTCACATGATGAACGCGTAGTTGTTCATCGACTACGCTTTGTGGAGTATAACCCATAGCGCATGTGCCAACAGGGTGTGTCCAACAGACATTATTGGTACGAATATATTGATCTAGTTGTTCATCGGGCATATTACTTGTGCTTCCCTGAAAAGTATTTTCGCGAAATGAGTTCATTATTTTGTCTATCATCCGAACAGTTCGGCGCATGCGTGCTAGATCAAATGGATGCGTAAAGGGGTTATAACAGTGGCTATTTTGTGATACCATCCCAGAACTAAACTCACACAATAGTATAGGAATTATTGAAACAGAGTTATCAGTGCAATTAACTTCAGCATACACATCAGGATATTCCAAATGTGGAAATGATTTTAAGAATAGTAATAATCGACCCTGTATAGTATATGTACTGCCTGATAAAAAAATGTGCAAAGCTTCAGCAAGACTTGGTCCAGGATTGGGTTGGTTTTGGTAATGAGCCGTTTGGATATTTGTGTAAAGGAGTGGCATACAAAAGTGCTCACGCAAATTCATTCCCACTCCTGGAAGATGAGAGATCGCGCCTTGTGCTGCAATGCCCGAATTTTGCAAAACAAGTGCAGATCCAAATGTCCCGGCTGAACAAATAATTCCTTTATTGCATTGAAAATTCTTTTTTGTCCCCCTAACAGCACATTCCACACTTTTTGCGGTTGAACCCTCGAAAATCACTTTTTTAACATTGGTTTGGCTCAATATCGTGAGTCGCGGATTACTGAGATGAGGTTGAAGAAGATCCGCTGTAGAGAATCGCGAATTATCGATTCTATGTAACAACTGTGCCCATGTGACACACTCTTTCTTAATTAGATTGTTATCTTCGATATAACTGATATTCGAAGCCTCGCACGCTTTGATTAGATCTTGATTCATCACAATATCAGTAGAATGATGAGAGTGAAAATAGTTTGAATAGATATCTTTTGAAATCTCTACAAACACAGAAGCTGGCAATCCTGTATGAGCTTCCCAGTTGTGAAAATCTAGCATTGATGGTAGAACGAATAAGGATCTATTTACAGTGCTTGAGCCTCCCCAAATGCAACCAATTTTCCCTAGTATTCGAGAACCGTTTTTTTCTGTTGAAACAGGTAACAATATAGTGCCAGCTTGAATAAATCTCGGCAGCATTTCGCTTGCATAATTTGAGAGGGCAGGAGATACATGATAGATAGGTTCATGATTGGGAATTCCTGCTTCTAAAAGAAGCACCGTTGCGTTAGTTTTTTCTAGCAGCTTCGCAGCTATGATACACCCCGCAGTCCCGGCACCAATGATGATGTAATCATACGAGTTCATAGTTGCTATCAATAAGTGTTTTTGATTTTTTCTTAACACATCTCGTAATTAAACATAACTATAATGATTATTATAGCTTAGGCGCATTAGGGATCGTACAAAAATAACTTTTACAATTCTCGAGGGAAAAATCGGTTCATCTCGAGAGGATTTTTCCTCAGAGGTATTCCACTGATACTCTCTTCGGAAAAATTCTCTCGATCTGAACCGCATTTCTCCTCGATAATTGTAAAATTTATTTCTATACGATCCCTTAAGTTTGAAGACCTTATGCAATATAAGGCTCAAGTACAAGTTGAAAACGAATAGGCGATGGATGAATTGACACATCTCGGGCAAGAGCTGGGGTAGACTTCTAATGGCTGATCAAATTATGTAATAAATGCACTCATTGACATCTTTTGAGTACTTATGTTACATCTCAGATATGAGAACATCTAATCAATTTCGTTAATCGGCTACTTGGTCAAATTTCCGACAAATTCAGACAAGGACACAGCAAGGCCAAAACAAAAATCTTGCATTTTGCCAACGTCTTTAGTACAATAAAGGTAAGTGGATTGGGGATTCCCGGTCGGCGTCTTACCTCGGTATTACCGGGGTTTTTCGCTTTTTAAGGGTCATTTCGGGAAAATTTTAAGACCTTTACCTACGTGAAAAGGGTATTTATGAAATTTTTTTTCTACAATGTTATAACTTCTATTCTCTTGCTTTGGATTGATGACATGCCTACCTATGGGATGGGCCATTAGGTCAGCAATTTGTAACCCAGCACCATTAGATTTTTTATCTGAAAAAATAATATCAAATCTCGCTAGCCCTTTCTGCTGCATGATCATTCGTCCAATTTTTCAAGAAAAATGTGGCCAGAACTGGAATCCGGGCTTCCCCGCCGGTTCGCGCCCCTAACGGGGCTGCTTCACTTCGATTCCAGACGAAAGCCAAATCGTTGGCTTTCTTTCGTCCAATTTTTCAAGAAAAATGTGGCCAGAACTGGAATCCGGGCTTCCCCGCCGGTTCGCGCCCCTAACGGGGCTGCTTCACTTCGATTCCAGACGAAAGCCAAATCGTTGGCTTTCTTTCGTCCAATTTTTCAAGAAAAATGTGGCCAGAACTGGAATCCGGGCTTCCCCGCCGGTTCGCGCCCCTAACGGGGCTGCTTCACTTCGATTCCAGACGAAAGCCAAATCGTTGGCTTTCTTTCGTCCAATTTTTCAAGAAAAATGTGGCCAGAACTGGAATCCGGGCTTCCCCGCCGGTTCGCGCCCCTAACGGGGCTGCTTCACTTCGATTCCAGACGAAAGCCAAATCGTTGGCTTTCTTTCGTCCAATTTTTCAAGAAAAATGTGGCCAGAACTGGAATCGAACCAGCGACACAAGGATTTTCAGTCCTCTGCTCTACCGACTGAGCTATCTGGCCAAGATAAACCTAGAGAGAAGAACACAATAGAGAATCCTGCGATTTTTAGCAATATGCTATTCTGGTTCTGAGATTTGGAGTAGAGCGCGTTTGGGATTGTGCGCTGTTGAGCTGTGCAGATGATTCTACCGCAGTGACAAGAGCTTGTGTTGCCTTTAAAGGACAATAGGGACGCCAAGGACACCAGGGACCTTAGGGACAGCGGCTACAGCTTTTGCAAAAGTGTGAATTTTTGTCCCTAAGGTCCTTGGTGTCCCTATTGTCCCTAAAGCAGATCAAACACACTAGGGACAGCGGCTACAGCTAAAGAAAAAACCCTCTGCGACAGTGGTTGTGCCTACTCCGAATCTCAGTCTGGCTTTTCAGCTGTAATCATATCCTTAACGATACTCACAGCCTCTTCCATCTGCATGTCATCATTGCTAAAAGCTGGGTGGCCTTGCAGCCAGCTCAGATAGCGATTATTGGCAGCAAGCCTGCTTTCACTATTCTTGCTAAGATAGGGAAGCATATTACGCCATTTGGTCACTTTATGCTGTACTGTGGGGGTATAGTAACGCAAATACCAGGGTCTTAGAGCCGGTGTAATGTCCATTAACGGGTCTTCGTATGCTGGGGCAATTTGATCCGCCTTTAATGTATTGTCCAGATACTCTTCTCCTATTTCTCCTTCAAATAAAGGGCTTGGCACCACTATGTCAGCCTTAACCCCCTGCAACTGAGGTGTACGTCCTGAAACCGTATAATACTTGCCTACAGTCACCTTAAAGAAAGAAGGCTTTCCTGATGCGTTGGTAACTGTTTGCGTCTGGATCGTTCCCTTTCCAAAAGTCTGCTCATCCCCAACAATCAAAGCGACTCCGTAATCCTGCAAAGCTTGTGCTACAATTTCTGCAGCCGACGCGGTTTCTCGAGAGGTTAACACGACTAAAGGTCCTTCCCAAATATCCTCTCCGTCTGTATCGCGATAAATGCGCTCCGCTCCATTTGAGTATTTTGAAATTAAAACGACACCATTGGTAATAAATAAGCTTACAACTTTTACTGCCTGAGTAACAAAACCACCTGTATTGTCTCTAAGATCTAATACGATTCCTCTCAAATTGCCTTTTTTCTTTAGCTGTAAAATAGCATTTTTTAAATCGTTCTCAGAACTGACATCCTTGTCTCCTTGATAGAAAGAAGAAAGTGTAATTTTTCCGATAATTCCTTCCTTAAATGGTTCTTCAGCAATCTGTACACGCCCTTCATTAACCGGAATGAACTCACGTTTCAATTTTACCGTGATCAATTGATCGGGCTGTCTTTGGACAACGAGAGAAATTTCAGGGTCCCCAGGTTCACGCAACAGATCTAAAACCCTTTTCAGAGGCTCCCCTTTCACTGACTGTCCGTTGATTTCAACAAGCAAATCTTCAAGCTGCAATTTTCCACTTTTTTCGGCTGGACTATTTTCAATAAAACCTGCAATCACAATTTCATGATTTTTTTTCTTTAACTGCACTCCAATGCCGAACAATTTTTTTTCAAGGCGCAAGCGCATATCCTCTGCTTCACGCGGATTGAGAGCATTGGTATGGGCATCTAGAGTACTTGCAAGCGCTTTCAGCACATGCATAGCAAATAGATTTTCCTGTTCAGGTGTAGTCAGAGGCTGTCCAACTTCGTTTACACCCAGGTAAGGATTTTCCCATTCACGACTCTTCTTTTCATAGGCGGCAAGAAATCGTTTCTGATCTTCGACACTGTTTGGTGCTGTATATCGACTTGATTGGCCTTGGATAAATAAAACAATATCGTTCGCAACTCTTTCTTTGAGCTCAGCCTCACTTTTAGGAAAATCAACATCAGCAGTACTGACACCATTTCCTTGGCTGGCTTTATCAAAAAGAATCTCAGGCGACTGATAGAGAATCTGTCGAATTTCTCTTTCTCGAAAAATTGATTTAGTGATCGTTTCATTTAATTTTCTAAACAGAGAAAGATCATTGGTTTGATAAGCATGCAGAATATGCGTAAGCTCTTGTGGTGCAATGCTTTCATAAGTAGAAGCTTCTTTTTGAAGCAGATAAGTATGATCGGAGTCAAATTGGTCAATATACCTTTTTAGAGCACTTTGCAGAAGGGATTCATTCATCTCTTTCTGTTTGAGATGCTGCTTTAAAATTTCTTGCATCATAGGGCGAATATCGTCCAATTTCAGCAATTCTGCATTTTGTGCCCAGCAAGAGGTGATTAAAAGTGAAAAAGAGAGTAAAATCGTATTCCAAAAAGATTTGTAAGACATAAGTGTTCTCTATGAACGAAATGCCTCTTAAAAGTAAAGCCTTGAAATTTCAAATGGATTCTTTCGAGGGACCTTTGGAACTACTTTGGCATTTAGTGCAGGAAAACGAGATTGATATTTATGAAGTCAACATCCAAAAGATACTGCAACAATTTCTCAACTACCTATTGGAAAAAAGGGTGAACATCGACAACAGCGCCGACCTTGTTGCCACCACGGCCTGTTTAATGTTGTTGAAAAGCCGCAGACTTTTGCCAAAAACCCAAGAGACACTGCCCAAAATAGATCCTGAACTGGATTCCAGTTTTTCAATCATTCATCAGTTGATTGAATATTGTCAGTTTAAAGAAGTCAGTCGTCTCTTGCTGAAAAAAGAAGAGCGTCAACTCAATCATCATCCTAGAGGTGTTAGCGCAATCCCAAAAATAAAAAATGCCCAAGGCCTGCCTATTGATCATCTCACTCTTTCGGATCTGGCAGAAATGTTTCAAAATGCCTTGGCACGTATGCCTAAAACAGGAACCATTACTGAAGAAAGATGGACAGTAGGAGAAAGGTCTGAATTCATTCGTTCCTTGCTAACTGAGCAAAAAGGGTTTTCTCTTTCACTACTCTTTCCTGAACAAAACTCGCGTTACGAACACATTGTGACATTTTTGGCACTTTTGGAACTTCTAAAATTAGGCGAAATCCGCCTCACATCATCACCTGAAGGACTTATTGGTCATGCATGAAATTAAACGGATCATAGAAGCTTTGCTTTTTGTAAACAGCGAACCACTATCTCTCGCCGATATGCGCAAAGTAGTGAATTCAGTTCAGCCTTGCTCGCTAAAGCAATTGAAAGACCTCATTGAAGAAATGAAAGAAGAATATGAAAAACAGGATCGCGCTTTCCAGATCCATGAAGTGGGAGAGGGATTCCAATTCCGCACTTTAGAGCATTATGGTCCTTTCATCGAAAAATTAGGAGTGTCAAAAAAGGCAGAAAGGCTCTCACACGCATCCTCAGAGGTTCTTGCCATCGTCGCCTATCGACAACCCATTACACGCGCACAGATCGAAGCTATCCGCGGCATCGATCCCACTAACACACTCGCCTTGCTAATGGAAAAACAGCTCATTCAAGTTGTAGGAAAACTAGAAGCTCCCGGACGACCCCTTCTCTACGGTGTCACAACCCACTTCCTCACCCACTATGGACTAAAAGACATCAAGGACATCCAAAGAAAGGATGAAGGCGGAGGGAAAGGATGAAGGCGGAGGGAAAGGATGAAGGCTAAAGGATGAAGGATAAAGGATGAAGGATGAAGGCGGAGGGAAAGGATGAAGGCTAAAGGATGAAGGATGAAGGAAAGTGACTTGCTAAGCATGAGAATCCTTTTTCTAGCATTAATGAGAAAAAAACAATCACGTGTCTGTCGTGTCACTTTCCTTCATCCTTTAGCCTTCATCCTTTCCCTCCGCCTTCATCCTTCATCCTTTAGCCTTCATCCTTTCCCTCTGCCTTCATCCTTCATCCTTTAGCCTTCATCCTTTCCCTCCGCCTTCATCCTTTAGCCTTTCGCTCTGCCTTTCCTTAGGCGCTAGCCAGTAGGCAAGGCCGGTTGCTAAAATGACAGCAGCTATGCCGAAGATATATTGTGGAGATAGTTCTTTGAAATCCATCACAATGGCTTTCCGCGCAATCGCGATCAAGGCAGTACCTAAAACGAGGCGCACATGAATCACTTCATGACGTAAGTACAGGGCAATATTAATGAAAATTTCTATGGCGATTAAAACCGACATGAACGATCCGAAAGTGTTTACAATCTCTTCACCATGCAGAAGAAAATAGGGCGGCGAGCTCACACTCTCGTAAATGATTGCAATAACATCAATTAGCCCCCACACTATGACTAGAGTCATAAGTGCCGCTAGACATTTGACAGTAAATGTGATGATTTTGAAGAGAAATTCCAAGACAGGATCTTTCCCTAATCTTCCCAATCTATCGCTTTCTTTTTCCATAAATGGTCCATTGAATTTCTCTTTGAGATATCTTTTTAAAAATTATTTGACCACTAAATTTTCATTGACAACATGCGCATAAAAATTTATTTTTCCAACCGACCCAAATAAAAGGAGAATACATGCTTCGATTACAAACAATTGTTAAGTCTTTCGCTTTTTTTGTTCTTGCTTCTGCAAGCTACATCCAAGCGCATCACTGCCCGACGTATCGTCAATACGAAGGAGGTTTTGCAGATGGTCTTAAAATTTCAGCGGATTACCTCTATTGGCAAGTGCTTCAGGACAACATGGCTTATGCCGCATGGATTCCTGGAGGTTTTACATCCGTTCCTACAATACCAGCGATCAGCATCGATAAACAATTGCGTCTCGTAGAGCCTAAATTCAATTGGGATTCAGGCTTCAGAATTGGATTAGATTATACGACGCAATGTTCCGATTGGGAATTCGGATTTTATTGGACACGTTTCCACAAAAATGAAAAATCTCGTGTCTGCGATTCTCACAATGGAATTTTTCCCTTTGCAGATCCTATATTTGGATTAATAGAAATTCTTGTTACCAAACCTGCGGGATTTTCAAGAGCTGCATTTAGCAACTGGCGTTTTCAATATGACACCTTAGATTTTCAAGTTGGAAGATCTTGCGGCATTTGCGAGTGTCTAAAAGTCCGTCCCTACGTAGGTGTGAAAGCCGCTTCTATCTTGCAGAAGCAGAAAATTCATTTTTCCAAAGTCACTACAACATCAGTTCGTAGAATCATCCCTGGCATTCCCGTTATGGCCAGAGACAAGAGAATCAACAATTTCTATGGCATAGGACTGAGTTTTGGAACTGACATGATGTGGACCTTTGCACCGCATTGGAACCTCTCCAGCGGGCTTTCAGGAGCGATGCTATATTCGCGATCGCATTTTGCCAATAAGCCAATCATTATTTCAAAACCAATTACAGGACCAATCACTGTTGAAGTTGATGTGGTCAATAAGAAAGCCAGACGTCTAAGACCGATGTTGGATGCGTTTGTAAGTCTTGATTGGGACACCTGTTTCTGTGAAAACAGAGTCGATATTAGCATTGGATATGAAATGCAATATTGGTGGAATCAATGGAACACTTCCAATTCACTTGTAGATGGCCTCTTTAGTAATGCTCACGGGGACCTAATGCTGCATGGACTGACCGTTCATGCTTCGATATCGTTCTAAAGAAAAGACAAAGGCGAAGAGTTACTCTTCGCCTTTAGTCATTTGTATAAGTTCTTTGATATTCAACTTCTATATATTTAGTTAGTGCACAAAGGTGTTCTAAATCAACTATAGAACTCTTCGAAATTGATTTTGTTACTCTTTCAATGTCCTTATACCATAATTGTTCATTGACTCTAATTGAACCTTCTTGCGCATACCACTTTTGAAGAACTTGCTTTAGCCCATCTAATTCAGCCTGCACTTGCACCTTTAAAGCCTTTTCATACTGACGAAAACATCTTCTTAAGCTTCTCATGCAATGCTTTGCCACAAGATCTCGATCCGTTGTAGAGCTGTTTTTCTGAGTAAGAGAAAAAACCTTACTAACAGTATTGGCCCATGAATAAAATTCTAGATTATCATTTTGCAGTAAGACCGCTCTGAATTTTAACATGTGAGCATCACGCAGATGTTGTTCTACTTCATGCCCCAAAGCAAGAAATCTATCTGCCTCAAGGCTCATATGTTTAAATTGTTCCTCTTCAGTAAAATGGGGTATAAATGGCCCTGGTGCATGTAAAATACTTACAGAGACTTCTGATACATGATCGTCCATATCGATCAAGAATGTCTGCTGTAAACGTGCATTCAGATAATCTATTTCTACTTGAGAGACATACTTGCGTCGGGGATTTTCTGCTTGGACGGCTAGTCGTAAGATAAATTCAGCAAGATGATTTGCCTGCTGGGCATTTTGAGCAGTTGTACCAGTTAAAGAGCAGGCATATTGAGAAGAATTTAAAATGGCTTGTTGGAGTTCTCTCTTACAAACTTTCCAAGCAGAGCGATTAAAAATGGTGGCGATCAAGTTGCAAAACCAAGCGCAAAAACCGGCTTTCGAAGAATAAATAGCTATGCATCTTTTTACTTGAGTTTGCTGAATCGGTGTCAGATCAAATTGATCAACCAAATTGTAAGAAAATACTTGTAGAGAACTACTCATAAAATTTCTTTTGTTAAAATTAAGAATAGATTTTATTTACTATCTTATTTCTCGTCAAGTTTATCCCTTTAAAAGAGTTTGAGCTAGCTCCTCTCCTTGCTTCGTTAAAATAATTTCGGTATCACTTACTCGTTTAACAAAGTTAGAGCGGCTGAGCTGTTTACAAATGGCGTCAACCCCTCTTTGCGCTAAACCGCATTTGCTGCCGATTGCATATTTATTTAAAGGAATTTGCAGATCTTCGCTGCCTCCAGCAGCGTGTAAGGCGGCTTCGTAGGCACACAGGACAAACTGTTCATCTTTTGTTTTTCCCATGTTACTTCTCTTTTTTTAGACGCGCACCTGTCGCAGTATCTTCGATGACATACCCGCTTTCGCTAATAAAATTGCGCAGAGAATCTGCCAAGGCCCAATTTTTATCTTTTCGGGCCTGATTGCGCTTTTGCAGAGCCTCGTGAAGTTCTTGCGGGATGGCTTCGACCTCTTTTTCGAAAGAAAGTACTCCCAGTACAGAATTGAAGCGTTTCATCAATTCAAGAACAGCTTGTGCGTCTTGTTTAGAAAGGTCGTCGGCATCGCAAAGTTTGTTGACCTCTCTCACCAATTCAAAAACCGCTGAAAGGGCCACTGAGATGTTGAGGTCGTCAGATAGGGCTTCAGAGAAATCATGCAAGGCCTTATCAAGAACAGGCTCCACAGCCTTACTAGAGTCAGTTTTCTCAATCTCCTGGAGGCGGCAGATGAAAGCATTAAGCCTTTGTAGAGCCTCTCTGGCAGCCTCGAGACATTGAATGGTAAAATTGAGCTGTGTCTTGTAATGCGTTTGAAGGAGGAGGTAGCGGATTTGAGGTCCCGTGTATCCTTGATTAAGCAAATCCCTAAGAATGTAGAAGTTGCCGAGGCTTTTTGACATTTTTTTGTGATCGACAAGCAGATGTTCAGCATGCAGCCAGATTTTTACAAAAGGCTTTCCGGAGCACGCCTCCGATTGAGCGATCTCATTTTCGTGATGAGGAAACATATTATCTACGCCGCCTACATGAATGTCGATCGTATTGCCTAAAAGTTTCATGGCCATTGCAGAGCACTCCAGATGCCATCCTGGGCGGCCTTTTCCGAAAGGACTCTCCCAATAGATTTGACCATCGCGCTCAGGATCATACGCTTTCCAAAGCACGAAATCGGCAATATGATCCTTCTCATATTCATCTGAGGCCACACGCTGGGAGGCGCCCGCTTGAAGTTCGTCCAGATGAAGGTGTGAGAGGCATCCATATTTAGGAAACTTGCTAATGGCATAATAGATGCTGTTGTCGCTGCCCTTGTATGCAACACCTTTGTTGAGAAGGACTTGAATCATGTCGATCATTTCTGCAATGTAATCTGTGGCTGCAGGATAATGCTCAGCCGGCTGAATGTTTAAAGTTTTGAGATCTTCGAAGAAGGCATCTTTGTACACCTGCGTGTATTCATTTAGGGAAACCCCTTTGGCAATAGCGCCACGAATTGTTTTGTCATCTACATCCGTCAGGTTCATCACTTGCGTGACTCCCATGCCAAAAAACTGGATGGCTCTGCGAAGAAGGTCTTCAAAAGTATAGGTACGGAAATTGCCGATATGCGCATAGTGATACACAGTGGGACCACACGTATACATAGTAACAAGATCACTGTTAATAGGCTGCAGAGGCTCTTTTTGACGAGTTAACGTATTGAACAGCTTCAAAGTGTATTTGCTTAAATTTGTTTTCATAACTATAAGGGGCATAGGATACCACCAAAAGAGTTCAAATCTCAAGGGCGATTTATGAAAAAAACATTTTTTACAGTTCTCTTTTTCTTTTCTGCAATTTCATACGCATATGAGCGTCCAAATGCCATTGACGAAGCCACCTGGAATGATCTGAAACCTTTTTTCTTGCCTGAGAATCATCCTATAAAATCGCAACTTGATACCCTTTTTCAAAAAGAGAGACTCACCCTTTCTAAAAATCACTTAAAAAAATCGGGTTTCAAAGTCAAGCAAAGCAAAATAAAAGATATCCAAAATCGAGCCTATATAGCTAAACACCCCAAACTTAGAGGATTTCTTCTCAAGATTCAGACAGATGATCAAGCGTTTGTAGGTGAGTGGTTAGATTGGAAGAAACGCATTCTTGGCGCTCACTATATTCGTAAGGCCATTCAATCTTTTGGATACGAATCGGAATTTACTGTCCCAAGCAAGTGGATTTACCCCATTCCTGACCAATCTCTTCCTCCTGGAAACTATCATCAAAAGTATTTTTTACTCGTTGTTGAAGATATGAAAATTATTAAAGAACAGCTCAATTACAAATTTTGGCAGAGCATTCGAATTACTCCGCAACTTCTAGACAAACTCTATAATCTTCTTAAAACTGTAGGGCTTTTCGATTCTATGTATCCTGATAATATTCCTTTCACCAAAAGTGGAAAGATCGCGTTCATCGATACGCAGCATTTTCATGGGC
>Ga0207151_1100_pt1 | contig 19491 bp, 20 predicted proteins | sample Alteio_BWMinHeat_29_FD_153523 | JGI IMG/M metagenome (GOLD analysis project Ga0207151, IMG submission 153523) | Enriched cells from forest soil in Barre Woods Harvard Forest LTER site, Petersham, Massachusetts, United States -... | ecosystem: Environmental > Terrestrial > Soil > Temperate forest >... | reverse complement strand
GGGATTCTGAAGAACTCGACGTTGGCGAGATGGGCGCCTGATTTTTTCAGGATGCTGTGGACGCGTTTTTCGCTGGCGGCGTTTTCGATGAGCAAATAGACGCGCTCGACTTGCGAGAGGTGGCGGACGATTTCGGCGTACGCCCAGGGAATTGGAGCGAATTTGCCGGGCCAGTCGGTGAGTTCGTGGGGCCAGCCGAGCCAACTCGCGGCGTGGGGTTCCCATTCCGCGGGCATGCGAAATCCGAGCGAATGAGGAGTGATTAGGCTGGATGGTTTCATCTAGCAGTCCCGCCGGCACTGCGCGGATTTTTCAACACAGGACGCGGCAAGAACGGCGACCACGGGCTATTCGCCGAGCCAGCGGCTTAGAATGGGCTGGTAGGCGTCGATGCGGCGGTCGCGGAGGAAGGGCCAGTTGCGGCGGGTGTCTTCGCTTCTTGCAGGATCGCACTCGACGACGAGAATTTCTTCCTTGTCGTTGGACGCTTCGGAGATGAGTTGGCCGAAAGGATCGGCGACGAAGGAATTGCCCCAGAATTCAAGGCCGGGATCACCCTTTTCCGGCTTGCCTTCATAGCCTACGCGATTGACGGCGGCGGCGTAAACACCGTTGGCAATGGCGTGAGCGCGCTGGATGATTTTCCAAGCGTCGAGCTGCGCAGCGCCAAATTGCGATTTTTCGTGGGGATGCCAGCCGATGCTGGTGGGATAGAAAATTACCTGGGCGCCGCTGAGTGCGGTCAGGCGAGAGCCCTCGGGATACCACTGGTCCCAGCAGATTTGGACGCCGATGCGCGCGTACTTGGTGTCAAAATTCGGGAAGCCGAGGTCGCCGGGCGTGAAATAAAATTTTTCGTAGTAGAGAGGATCGTCGGGAATGTGCATCTTGCGATATTTGCCGAGGAAGGTGCCGTCGGCGTCGAGTACGGCGACGGTATTGTGATAGACGCCGGCAGCGCGTCGTTCGAACAGGGAAACGACCAGCGCGACTTTGCGCTCTTTGGCGATTTGCGCAAGTTTTTCGGTGGTGGGACCGGGAACAGTTTCGGCGAGATTGAAAAGATCGGGATCTTCCGTACGGCAGAAATATTCGCCGTGAAATAATTCGTGCAGGCAAATGACTTGTGCACCGCGGGAGGAGGCTTCGCGGATTTTGTCGACGGCGTGGGCGAGATTCTCATCGCCCTTCGACGTGCATTTCATCTGCACGAGTCCGATGGTAAATTTATCAGCCATGAAAACAGTTTAGCATGAGCGGAGAGAGGGAAAACGGTGCGCGATTGTTCTTTCTTTCGCGGCTGGTTTGTACTATCAATCCAACTATCGATTTCGGGTAGTGATAGAGAGCGACGCCGCAGCGCCGATGGTAGATGAAACACGGCGCTCACATTTCGGATTGAGGAGAGTTGATGGCCAAGCAGCAGAAAAAGACGGTGACCGGGCGAGTGTTACACGACCCGGTGAAAGACAAGCTCCGGCCCATTTTTCCCCTGGATCTATCGAAATGCCACACCATTGACGAACTGGTGCGGGCGATGGGCGATACCGCCTACACCGGCCGGCAAGTGGGCGACGCTGCCGACGTACTGGAAGCGATGGCGCGGGACAAAGATTGCTTTGTGGTGATGACGCTGGCAGGCGCGCTGACCGTCGGAAAGATGGGATTGATTTTTTGCGATTTGATCGAGAGCGGAATCGTGAAAGCGGTGGTGTCGACGGGCGCGCTGATGGCGCACGGACTGGTGGAAGCGACGGGTCTGTCGCACTTCCGCTACGACCCATCGAAGATGAATGACGCGGAATTGTTCGAGGCGGGGTACAACCGGGTTTACGATTCGCTGGAGCCGGAAAAGAATTTGGACCACGTGGAAGAAGTGGTGGACCACATTTTTGATGAATGGGACGCGCAGGAAGTGGTTTGCAGCTGGAAGTTGCACCGCAGGATCGGCGAGTATTTGAAGAAGTCCTCGCACGGAAGAGGAATTTTGAAGTCGGCCTACGAATGCAATGTGCCGGTGTTCGTGCCGGCGTTTTCGGATTCGGAGCTGGGGATTGACTTCGCGCTGCACAAGATCGCGCGGCAGCGGGAGGAGCGGCCGCTATTGCGGTTTGATCCGTTCGAGGATTTCGAGAAATTCGCGGATACCATGATGGCGACCAAGCGCATGGGCATTTTCACCATTGGCGGAGGCGTGCCGCGCAACTGGTCGCAGCAATTCGGAGTGTACGCGGAACTCATGGCGCGGCGCGGCTACAAAAAGGTGCCGCTGAAGAGGTACAACTACGGCGTGCGCATTTGTCCGGAGCCCGTTCATTGGGGCGGATTGAGCGGGAGCACGTACACCGAAGCAGTTTCGTGGGGGAAATTTGTTCCAGCGGCAGAGGGCGGGCGGCTGGCGGAAGTGTTTGACGACGCGACCGTGGCCCTGCCTTTGGTGGCCGGAGCGGTGCTGCAGCGCATCGGCTATTTCAAGCGAAAGTGAGACGGGGCGCCCCGGATTTGTAGAAAGTCCTGGCGCGAGTTGTCCGAAAGACGAAAAAAGCCGGCGCGAGCGGCTGAAAACAAAATACCAGCCGGGTAGGAAAGCTGCAAAGGGAAGCTGCCGAAGTGGTTGACCTAGCCGCCGCCCGCAGTACGCCTCTTGGCTCATCGGCCGGGAGTCAGCGGCGAAGTGAAGAAGTGGCTCGAAGACGGCCTACGGCGTGGACACCGGAGTAGCGGCAGGACGGATCAGTCGTCCTCGCCGATGAGGATCGCCGCACCGAGAACGGTGGTCCACAAGCCGCGCTTGTCGCCGACGGCGGATTGCGTGACGTTGAGCGTGCGCACGATCTTGTTGGAGATGCGATAGACTTCCTTTTTTTCGTCCCAGGAAAGATCCGGGTCAAACTCCACGTTCAAAGTGGTGGCGAGCATTTCCGCGGCGAGTTCTTCGGCGTATTCGCCGGCAACTTCTTCGGTTTCGCCGAAGGAGTGGTGCTCGGAGAGATAGCCGTACATGGTCTTGTCCGCGGGAAGGGCCAAACCGATGCTCGCGGCGATCAATCGGTGTGGCTCTTTTGTGGAGTTCTCGCTGATGACAGTGAAAGCGACCTGGCCGGGCCGGATGTGCTTCAAGCCTTCGCTGCGCGAAATCAACTTGCAATTGGGAGGAAAGATCGAAGAGACGCGAACGATATTGCATGCGGCGATCCCCGCGTTGCGGAGCGCGAGCTCGAAGCTCGAAAGTCTTTCGCGATGTTTGCCGACGCCTTTAGTCAGGAAGATTTTCTTTGCAACGAACGCCATGGTGCCGGGTTAAGGCGCCTCCGTGAATGGACTCAGCAAGAAAATGAATCAGCTTTGAAAAAGTAACAAGAAGGTTTTGCAGTGTCAACGCATTTTCCGTTGCGGGTAGTTGCGACCTGTCAAAGTTTTGACGATTCTTTTTCACCGGCGAGATGTTGCAGTAACTTTCCGAGAGGTTTGCAGAGCGCCAGCACCTTACCGAGGTCTTCTGGCGTGAAATCGGGGCCCGAGTGCAGGGCGGCCACGCCTTTGCGGCTGATTTGAATTACGCCGACGACTCTGCCATCAGCCAGAATAGGCGCGCTGATGATTTTTTGAATTGCCTGCGCTGCGTCCTGGCTCACTTTAATGCCCTCGAAGACGCTGGCATGGCGAACACCGGAAAAATTATTGACGATTTCCGGGCGGCTTTCGCGGGCGGTGCGCGCTGCAAGGGCGGAATTGCTGGAGAGCGGAATGTATCCGACATTTTTCAGCCCTTCCGGAACCAGAAAGTGCAGATGACGCCAGCGATGCGATACATTGAGGATGGCCACTTCATCCGGCTTGACGCCCAGACTCTTGGCGATGCGCTCGGCGACGGTGGCCAGCGACACTTTGGCGGATTCCGACGCGTCGGTTCCGAGCGCGCTGGCTAGGCGTTCGAGTTCGGAGACGAGGCTGAGACCGGAGCTCATCAGTGTTTGAGTTGTTCGGTATGCGACCGAGGGGGAATGAACGGGGCCGACGATACCATCCGTCGCTATCCATTGTACGATGAGGAAATTCCGCGTCCGGCAACTATTTTTTCGGAGATTTCCGCTTTAGCGAACAGGTCGAACAGGTAGAGCAACTTGCGCCGCTGGCTGCAAGTTCTTATACTGAGTGTGCCGCGAATTCTCAGCGCCCCATCAGGGTTGAAATGCCTGTGGGAGTTTCGCGGCGGAGAGGGCATGTCCGCAACGGCAGCACAGCCTGATTCGAGCTACTTCCTCCGCAAACTGCATTCTTTGACCGGTGTTATTCCTGTTGGTGCCTTCCTAGCCGAACATTTCTGGTCCAACAGCGCCGCTTTGGTCAGCGCCACGAAATACGACGAAGTATCGCGTGACCTCCAGACTATTCCGTTCCGGCCATTCATCGAGTGGGCGTTTATTTTCCTTCCATTGCTGTACCACGGATGCTACGGGGTCTATATCTGGCTGCGCGGGAGTTCGAACGTGTCGCAATATCCGTGGGTCAAGAATTGGCTCTACACTCTGCAGCGCTACACCGGGCTGATCGCCTTCGTCTACATCGGGTGGCACCTTTATACGGAGCGGTGGCTCACGCACGGAAGGTCCACTTATGACAGCGTCTCGGAAGACATCCAGAATCCGTGGTATCTGGCTTTCTTTCTGATTGGCATTCTGGCGTCGTCGTTCCACCTTGGCGTGGGCATCTGGAATTTTCTTTGTAAGTGGGGGCTGGCGGCGACGGTTCGCGCGCAGCGGGCCGCCGGGCGGCTTGGCGTTGCCGTCGGAGTGTTGTTCAGCGTCGTGGGCGTGCTCATAGTTCTGAGCTTCCGGCTCGACTGGCATCCGTTTGCCACGTACCTAACCAAATGAGCCAGGCGAAAATCATTATCGTGGGTGGAGGTCTGGCCGGCTTGATGGCCACTATCCGTGTGGCGGAGGCGGGCGTGCCGGTGGAATTGTTTTCGATTGTGCCGGTGAAACGCTCGCATTCGGTGTGCGCGCAAGGCGGTATCAACGCCGCGAAGAACCAGAAGGGCGAAGGCGATAGCACCGCGAAGCATCTCGATGACACGATTTACGGCGGCGATTTTCTGGCGAACCAGCCGTTGGTGAAGCGCATGTGCGACGCCGCACCGGGCATCATCGACTTGCTCGATCGCATGGGTGTTACCTTCAATCGCACTCCTGAAGGCCTGCTGGATTACCGGCGCTTTGGCGGCACGTTGTATCACCGCACGGCGTTTGCCGGCGCGACCACCGGACAGCAACTTCTTTACGCGCTCGATGAGCAGGTGCGGCGCCACGAATCGGAAGGGCGCGTGCAAAAGCGTGAAGGACACACTTTTCTTTCGGCGGTGCTCGATGACGGCGGGGTTTGCCGCGGCATTTGCGCGATGGATCTGCGGTCCATGGAAGTGAAGACCCATGCTGCGGATGCGGTGATCTTCTGCACCGGAGGCATCGGCGCGATTTTCGGCAAATCGACAAACTCGGTTGTGTGTACGGGTTCAGCGCAGTCCGCGCTGTTCCAGCAGGGCGTCGATTACGCCAACGGCGAATTCATTCAGGTGCATCCGACGGCGATTCCGGGCGAAGACAAGCTGCGCTTGATGAGCGAATCGGCGCGAGGCGAAGGCGGACGAGTGTGGGTGCCCAAGAAGCCGGGTGATACGCGAACGGCAAAGAATGTTCCCGAAGCGGAACGTTTTTACTTTCTGGAAGAGTGGTATCCGAAGTATGGCAACCTCGTTCCGCGCGACATCGCCACGCGTGCCATTCATCGCATCGTGTATCAGGAGAAACTGGGCCTCGGCGGGCAAGCCGCGGTGTACCTCGACGTCAGTCACATCCCGCGGGAAACGCTGGATCGCAAACTCGAAGGCATCCTCGAAATTTATCAGAAGTTTCTTGGCGTGGACCCGCGCGAAGAGCCGATGAAGGTTTTTCCGGGCATGCATTACACCATGGGCGGGATGTGGGTGAACGGCGAAGATCAGGCGACGAACGTGCCTGGAATTTTTGCTGCAGGAGAATGCGAATACCAGTATCACGGGGCGAACCGCCTGGGAGCGAACTCGCTGGTGTCCTGTATTTTCGGCGGCGGGCTGGCCGGGCCGGCAGCTGTGAAATACGCGCGAAACGCGGAGAAGGGCGCCTCGGCAACGCCTTCCAGCGTTTTCGAGCGTGAGAAGAAGCGGCAGGAAGAAATCAATCATGCGCTGATTACGCAGGAAGGCGCGGAAAATCCCATGACCATCTGGCGCGAGCTGGGCGAGATCATGACCGAGCATGTGACCGTCACGCGGATCAACAAGAATCTAGAAGCCGCCGATGGCAAAATCCAGGAGTTGCAAGGCCGCTACCGCAAAATCAATTTGAGCGACCGCACGAAATGGTCGAATCAAACGCTCAATTTCGCGCGCGAGCTCTGCAATATGCTCGTTCTCGCGCGGGTAATCACGCTGGGCGCGCGGCAGCGCGACGAATCGCGCGGCGCGCACTACAAACCAGAATTCCCGGAACGCGACGATGGCAACTGGCTGAAGACCACGCGAGCGAAATGGAAAAATGGCGAGATTCAGCTGACTTACGAAGCGGCGGATATTTCGCTGATTCCGCCGCGCGCCCGCCGTTACGACGCTGTGAAGTAGGTAGCTTGGCAGCAGAGGATTTATGGCTGAAAAACAAGTCGTCGTTCGCGTCAAACGCCAGGTCAGCCCGCAAGGCTCGCCGTATTGGGAAGAATTTGCGCTGAAGTGGCGCGCGTCGATGAACATCATTATCTGCTTGCGGGACATCGCGGAAAATCCCATCACGCGCGACGGCAAGAACACGACGCCGATCACTTACGATTCGAATTGCCTCGAAGAAGTTTGCGGCTCGTGCGCCATGCTTATCAACGGCAGAGCGCGTATGGCTTGCTCGGCGCTGGTCGATCAACTCGAGCAGCCGATTCACCTCGAGCCGTTTTCGAAATTCCCGGTAGTGCGCGATCTTGCTGTGGATCGCCAGTTCATGTTTGAGAGCCTGAAACGGGTAAGGGCATGGATTCCGATCGATGGCAGCTATGATCTCGGCGAAGGCCCGCGCATCGCGCCCGAGACCCAGGAGAAAGCCTATCCGCTTTCCCGTTGCATCAGTTGCGGCAGCTGTCTCGAGGTTTGTCCGCAGGTTAACGAGAACAGCCAATTCATGGGCGCGGCGGTTTTCAGCCAGGTTCGCCTGTTCAATATGCACCCGACGGGAAAGATGCATGCTGCCGAACGGATCCGCGCGGCCATGGGCCACGGCGGCATCGAAGACTGCGCGAACTCGCAAAACTGCGTCAAAGCGTGCCCCAAGGATATTCCGCTGACAGAGTCGCTGGCCGAAGTGAACCGCCAGGCGTGGAAACACGCGCTGCTCGGGTGGTTGATAGGGTAGAATCTCCACGCCGTCTTCCCCTTGGAGGAAACCATGCGTTTGATCCGCGCCGCGCTATTTGCCTGTTTAATTGCCTCGGTCATGCTGCTTATTGGCGCCTCCACTGGCGACAATATCGCCGACCGCGCGCACCAGCTGCACTTTTCCTCGATCGTTCTGGACACCCACGACGACACCACGCAGCGCTTTTTCACCAAGGACTTCGACATCGGGAAACGCAACGCAGACGGACACATCGACATCCCCCGGATGCGCGAAGGCGGTATGAATGCTATTTTTTTCTCAATCTGGATCGATGGGCGAACCATGGGGCCGCCCGCCGTTCAGCAAGCGCTCGATCAAATCGATGCGGTGCATGAGAACGTCAGGAAATACTCGAAGGATCTGGTTTTCTGCCGCACCGCAGAAGAAATCCGCAAAGCTCACGCACAAGGAAAAATCGCCGCACTGATGGGTGTTGAAGGCGGCCACATGATCGGCAACGACATTCGCGTCTTGCGAATCTTTGGCGATCTTGGCGTGCGGTACATGACCCTTTCGCACTTTTATAATGACGAGTGGGCGGATTCTTCGACCGACAAGCCTGCGCACAATGGGTTGACCGACTACGGCAAGGACATCGTCCGCGAAATGAACCGGCAGGGCATCATGGTGGATATTTCGCACGTCAGCGACAAGAGCTTCTATGATGCGCTGGAAGTAAGCAAAGCGCCGCTGATTGCTTCGCATTCTTCGTGTCGAGTGCTCTGCAACCATGTTCGGGACATGTCCGACGAGATGATCAAAGCTCTCGCCGCAAAAGGCGGCGTTATTCACATCAACTATGAGCGCAGCTTTATCGATCAGGCGTACAAGGATGCATCCGATAAAGCGACCGGTGGCGTGGTGGCGTCGCTCAGCGACGCCATGAAGGATTGCAACGGGGCTCCTGAGTGCGTGGAGCGCAAAAGGAAGCAACTCCAGCAAAAGCTGGAAGCTTCCGGCGTTCTCCCGCATGTAAGCTGGGAGAGAATCATTGACCACATCGATCACGCCGTAAAGCTTGTCGGTGCGGATCACGTTGGGCTCGGCTCGGATTTTGACGGCGCGGATATGCCCGACGGCATGGAGGACTGCACGAAGCTTCCCAAGATTACTGAGGCCCTGATGCGCAAAGGCTATAGCGACGAGGATATTCGCAAAATTCTCGGCGGCAACACGCTGCGCGTTATGGAGCAGGTCGAACGCGTGAGCAAAGACATGCAGTCCGCGCAGAGGTAAAATGGAACGCAACCGAATGCCACGAACGATGTTTGGTGCGGGCCTGTTTTCGGCGGGTCTCTTGCTGGCGGTGACGATGAGGGCGGACGGAGTCTCAGAGCGCGCGAAAAAACTTCATCTCTCATCGATCGTCGTGGACACCCATGACGATACCACGCAGCGCTTTCTCGATGGCAAATTCGACCTCGGGCCTCGCGACGCCAGCGGCAGCATCGATATCCCGCGCATGAAGGAAGGTAATCTCGACGCCATCTTTTTCTCCATTTGGATTCCCAGCAAGATTACCGGCGGCGAAGCCGTCAAGCGCGCGATGGGTCAGATCGACGCGGTGCGCGAGCAGATTCGCAAGCATCCGAACGATCTCGCGCTGGCCACCACCGCGGCGGAAATTCGCGAAGCTCGCAAACAAGGCAGAATCGCTGCGTTGCTCGGCCTCGAGGGCGGCCACATGATCGCCAGCGATCTCGGCGTGCTTCGCAACTACGCCGCGCTCGGCGTCCGTTACATGACGCTCACGCACAGCGGCAACGACGAATGGGCCGACTCTTCCACCGACAAACCAGTGCACAATGGCCTCAGCGATTTCGGTAAAGACGTGGTCCGCGAGATGAACCGCCTCGGCGTCATGGTGGACATCTCGCACGTCAGCGACAAAACCTTTTACGATGCCCTCGAAGTCAGCAAAGCTCCGCTGCTGGCGTCGCATTCCTCGTGCCGCGCCATCTGCAATGCTCCGCGTAACATGTCTGATCAAATGATCAAGGACCTCGCAGCCAAAGGCGGAGTAATTCAGATCAACTACCACGTCGGCTTCCTAAGCCAGGAATTCCGCGACGCCGAAAAGGCCAATCCGGAAATTGAGAAGCAGATTCAAGCGGAAGTGGCAAAGCGCTGCGGCCAGAACGAAGCGTGCCAGCTGATCGAAGGCGACCGCATCGTACACGAATACATGAACGCCGGGAAACTCCCACGGGTCGACTACGCCAAAATCATCCAACACATCGACCACGCGGTGAAACTCGTCGGCGCAGAGCACGTAGGCCTGGGCTCTGATTTTGACGGCGCGGTGATGCCCTTCGGCATGGAAGACGCCTCGAAATTGCCGCAAATCACAGAAGCGCTGCTGCGAAAAGGCTATTCGGAAAGCGATATTCGAAAGATTCTGGGCGAAAACACATTGCGCCTGATGACCGAAGTCGAGCGCCTGAGCCGCGAACTCAACTCCGCCATCCGGGAATAGCGTGAACTTGTTCCATGACATTGCACCATTCAGTCAAACACGAAAAAGCAGAAAGGGCAGGGAAATGAAGACAATCGCAAGTGTGCTTCTCGCGGTGATGCTAGTTTGTGCGGCGCACGCCGCGGGGCAAGCCCCCGCTGCGCAGGCTCCCGCGAAGCCGAAATCCTCCACAGCACCAAACAGCAGCACCGCGGCCCACTCCGGCACTTCTGCCGCGCGCAGCACGTACGATCGCACCTTGCTCCGCCCGGCACTTCTAAAAGAGAAAGCTCCCGACACCTACCAAGTGAAATTCACCACCACGCGTGGCGATTTCATCGTCACCGTCACGCGAGCCTGGGCCCCGCAGGGCGCCGACCGTTTCTATAATCTCGTCAAACACCATTTCTACGACAACGCCAGCTTCTTCCGCATCGTGCCCGGCTTTGTCGTGCAATTCGGCATCAGCGGATATCCGCCGGTTACCGCGGCGTGGACGAAAGCGACCATCAAGGACGACAGCGTCGTGCAAAGTAACACCAGAGGCTACGTTACCTTCGCCACTGGCGGACCCGGCACTCGCACGACACAGGTCTTTATTAATCTTGGGGATAATTCTCGTCTCGATCGCGAACCGTCTGGCCCTTTCGCCCCGTTCGCTCAGGTTACTGACGGCATGAACGTAGTGGACACGCTGTACTCCGGCTATGGCGATGGGCCGCCGCGTGGCCGTGGCCCGGACCAAGACGAAATGGAAAAGCAAGGCAAGGCGTACATCGACAAGGGATTCCCGCAGCTTGACTCCATCAAGACCGCGGCGTTTGTCGGCATCCCGGCGCCAGCTTCCAAGCCCAAAGCAAAACCAACAGGCTCCGTACCGATGAAGCCATGACGATCTAAAGTAAGCGCAACGCCCAGCGGAAGACGGAGCCGCGTGAGGCGCGGTCACAGAGAACAACATCAGCGACGCCAGCGGCAGCGTCTGCGAATCTCAGCCCAGCCGCCAAGAGGAAACATTGTCAGCAGGCGTCCAGGTCCCGCCCACGCTCGACGTGAAGGTCGCGCCAGTCCCGCACGTGCTGGGTGATGGAACCCTGGTTGGTGTAACTGCGTTTCCGCTCACCTCCTCGGTCTACATTCTCGCTGCCGCGGCCACCTGCCTGCACTTTCTCTTCAACGGAGGATACGGCTACTTCCGCGATGAGCTCTACTACGCAGCATGCGGCCGGCGTCTCGCCTGGGGCTATGTCGACCACGCACCTCTCGCCCCCTTTCTCGCCCAACTGAGCCGCACGCTTCTGGGCGATTCTCTCTTTGCGTTGCGCTTCCTGCCCGCGCTCTCGGCCGCCGCAAAAGTCTTCCTCGCCGGCTGGATCGCTCGCGAACTTGGCGGCGGCAAATTCGCACAGTTTTTCGCCGCTTTCTGCGTGCTCATCGCTCCGATCTACCTCACCTTCGACAACTTTTTCTCCATGAACGCTTTCGAGCCGGTCTTCTGGATGGCTTGCGCCGCCATCGTCCTCCGCATCATCAACGGCGGCTCCCCTCTTCTCTGGCTCCTGTTCGGCTGGATCGCCGGTGTGGGCATTCTCAACAAGCATTCCATGCTTTTTTTCGGTTCCGGCCTCGCGATCGGCTTGTTGCTCACTTCCGCCCGCCGGCACTTTGCGCAAATTTGGATCTGGCTAGGCGCGGCCATCGCTTTTCTATTCTTTCTGCCCAACCTCTTCTGGGAAATCCGCAATCACTGGCCGACCTTAGCCCTGTTTCATGCGGTTATCGGAGCGAAGTATTCCACCGTCGCGCCCTACGATTACATTTGGCAGCAAACCCTACTCACGCATCCTCTCGCTGCTCCTGTCTGGCTTGCCGGCCTGTATTTCCTTCTGCGCGACCCCCACGGCAAAAAATATGCCGTTCTCGCCTGGGCCTACTTCACCGTTCTCGCCGAAATGCTCATCCTTCACGGCAAGATCTACTACCTTGCTCCGGCCTACGTCATGCTGCTGGCCGCCGGTGCTGTCTGCATCGAAAAACGCCTACTCACGCGCGCAGGCTACTGGCTGCGCCCCGCGCTGGTAGCACCGCTTGCCCTCGGAGCCGCCATCGCCCTGCCGCTGGCCATGCCTATTCTTCCTGTTGAAGCCGCCATCAAATATTGCCGTTTCTGGGATGTGCAAGCCATTCACGTCGAAAACGTTCCGCAAAGTGAGCTGCCGCAACTGTTCGGCGACATGTTTGGCTGGCAGGAACAGGTCTCGAGCGTCGCCGGCGTCTACCAGGCTCTTCTGCCCGCTGAGCAGGCGCAAGCCGCTATCCTGACTTACAATTACGGCCAGGCCGGCGCCATCGACTATTTTGGACCTCGCTACGGCCTGCCTTCGGCCATCAGCGGGCACAATCAGTATGGCTTTTGGGGACCCGGCCGGGCCTCCGGTGCCGTGGTCGTCGCCATCGGTTTCCCGGAAGAGGCCTTGCGCGCTCGCTTCGACAGTGTCCGGGCCGTCACCACGATCTCGCCCCGCTACGCCATGCCTGAAGAATCCGGGCTTACGATCTTCGTTTGCCGCCGTCCAAGACAGCGTCTGGATGAAATGTGGCCCGGCCTGCGCTACCTGGACTAACCTCGCGCAGCCTTAGGCGTTGATAACCGCCCGGCCCATACGTGCATCAAATGGCGAGGATCTGTTTTTTTCATGCTAAAGGCAATTGACAATCCGCGGCACCTCACCATACGCTTGCTAATGATGAATCTCGTCTGCCAGTCGATCTGTCGTCCGTGCGCATGCAACGCTGCGTGTCGCCCCACGCTCATCACTGGCCCCAGGAGTCTCCGGACTTAGCCGCAGTCTAACTAAAAGTTCCGAAGCCCGCGTGCCAGAGCCACTGGTTACGCGGGCTTTTTTGTTTGTGATTTCATCTTTTGAGCGTTGTCGCCAAGGTGCCGAATCCATGACCGCTGTTACAGAGACCAAAGCCCAGCGCATCGAGCGCCTCAAGCGCGAAAAAAATGCCTGGGAGCATTTTGACGAAATTCGCGAGTTCGCCCGTCAGGGCCACTCTTCGATTCCGCCCGAATGGATCGGTACGTATTTCCGCACTTGGGGCGTTTACACCCAGGGCGACGGCGCAGGCGTCGTCGGCGGCAAAAACGGTGAAGGCAAAGCCACGGACTACTTTATGGTCCGCATCCGCATCCCGAATGGCATTCTGACCAGCGAACAGGTGCGCGTCCTCGCCGATCTCGCTGAAGAGCACGCCCGGGGCGTCGCTGATATCACCGTCCGGCAAAACATCCAGTTTCACTGGGTAACCATCGAATCGCTTCCCAATCTTCTCGAACGCCTCTGGAAAGCCGGCCTCTCCACTACCGGCGCTTGCGGCGACGTAGCCCGCAATATCACTGGCTGCCCGCTCGCCGGCCTCGACGGCCACGAAATCGTCGACGCTTCGCCGCTGGCCCTTGAAATCGATCGCGCTCTCGGCGGCAATTCCGAGTTTTACAATCTCCCGCGCAAATTCAAGATTTCCATCACCGGATGCCGCCATTGGTGCACTTATCCTGAAATCAACGATATTGGGCTCACCGCCACCACTCGCGTGCGCGACAGCCGCCAGGAAATCGGCTTTTCTCTCCGCATCGCCGGCGGCCTGTCCACCAATCCGCATCTCGGTGTCCGCCTCAACGCCTTCATCCAGCCGGAACAGGTTGTCCCCGTAGTCCGTGGCGTTGCCGAAATCTTTCGCTCGAGCGATGTGCTCCGCCACAGCCGCGAAAAAGCGCGCCTCAAGTTTCTTTTCCTCGAGCATGGCTGGACCGCCGAGCAGTTTCTCGACGAACTCCACCGCGTCATCGGCTTCTCGCTCGATCCTGCGGAGCCGGAAGAACTGCCCGCCGAACTTCATCGCGACCACGTCGGCGTTCACGCGCAAAAACAGCCTGGCCTTTTCTACATCGGCGCCTCCGTGTTGCGCGGCCGCATCACACCGCAGCAACTGCGCGTCGCTGCCGATCTTTCCGATCGCTACGCCGACGGCCGCATCCGCACGACCATCATGCAGAACCTCCTGATCGTTAACGTTCCCCAAAAACACGTCGCCACCGTCGCGCAGGCTCTCGAATCGGCCAGCCTTCCAGTGCACGCCTCGCCATTTGCTCGCGGCACGGTCGCCTGCACCGGCTCGGAATTCTGCAAACTCGCCCTCACCGAAACCAAAGGCTTCGCTCGCTGGCTCTCCGAAGAGCTGGAAGATCGCCTTCCCGACTTTCAGGAGCAGCTCAGGCTCAACATCACCGGCTGCCCCAATAGTTGCGGCCAACACTGGATCGCTGATATCGGCATCGAAGGTAAAAAAGTCAAAGTGGATGGCCGTATGGTCGACGCCTACTATTTCTGCGTCGGTGGCGCTGTTGGCCAGTTCGCTTCGATCGCCCGCCCCGTGGGCTACCGTTGCGCCGCCACCGACGTCCCCGACGCCATCGAACGCCTGCTCAACAATTTCCGCGCGCGACGCGATTCCGGCGAGAACCTCCGCCAGTTTCTCGCTCGCCATTCCAACGACGAAATCCGCAATGTCCTCGCTGACGACGCAGCCGACCCGGTCGAGCGCGACGTCCCCGCCGGCAGCGTTCCCCACAGCGTCGAGGTCTAGCCCATGCCCCCACAAAGCCATCCCGACCCAAGCGCAGCGCCCTTATCTGTAGGGGCGAAGCATGCTGCGCTTGAATGCGCCGTTCGCCACAAGCTCAAGGCGAGGTCCATCCGATGACCCTCTTCCCCATGTTCGTAAAACTTGAAGGAAAGCTTGTCGTCGTCGTAGGCGGCGGAGCCGTCGCCGAAGGCAAAATCGAATCCCTCCTCGCGGCCGGCGCCCGCATTCGCCTCATCGCTCCGCAAATCCGTCCGCAAATCGCCGCATGGGTTCGCTTCGGCAAAATCGAATGGCTGCCGAAAGAATTTGCTACAGGCGATCTCGAAGGCGCTTCCCTTGTGATCGCCGCCACCTCCGCCCCGGGCGTCAACGGAGCCGTCTTCGCCGAAGCCGAAGCAGCCAAAATCCTTTGCAATGCCGTCGACGACATCGCCCACTGCCATTTTTACTACGGCGCCGTGGCCCAGCGCGGCGATCTTCAGATCGCCGTCTCCACCAACGGCAAGAGCCCCGCGCTTGCCCAGCGCATTCGCACGGAGCTCGAAGAAACCTACAGCTCCGAGTATGGCGTCTGGCTCGAATGGCTCGGAGCGGCCCGCGAACTCTTGCGTGCCAACAGCTCCAACCGCGAAGAGACCAAGGCCGTTCTGCATCAACTTGCTAGTCGCGAAAACTTCGAGCGTTTCCTCCGCCAATCGCGCAGCGGCGAACGCAAAAGGGAAGTGGCTTGATGAAATCGGCCACCCAAACGAGCGGCACCGTCTATCTCATCGGCGGCGGTCCCGGCGATCCCGAACTCCTCACGATCAAAGCCGCGCGCCTCCTGGCGGCTGCCGACGTCGTCCTCCACGATTCCCTCGTGAGCCGCGAGGTCCTCGCCATGATTTCCCCGCAGGCCGAAATCATTGACGTGGGCAAGCGCGCCGGCAAAAAGCTTCTCACCCAGGACGAAATAAACTCCCTGCTCGTCGCCAACGCCCGGACGCACAACAACGTAATTCGGCTCAAAGGCGGCGATCCTGCCATCTTCGGCCGCGCCGCCGAAGAAATCTCCGCTTTGCGCCAAGCCCGCATTCGCTACGAACTCGTCCCCGGCATCACTGCCGCGCTCGGCGCCGCCGCTGCCGCTGGCATCTCGCTCACCGACCGCCGCGTCGCCTCCCAAGTCTTGTTCACGACGTTCTCACGCGGCGCTGATGGCGCTGCAATGGATTGGGGCTGCATGGCCAGCACGACCACTCTCGTGCTCTACATGCCCGGCCCCGATTACGCCGAGGTCGCCGCTCGCCTGTGCGACGGCGGCCTCCCCGCAGACTTGCCCTGCGTTGTAGTTTCCGGCGCCAGCGGTCCGGCTCAGCAGATTCGCTGGTCCTCGATTGCCGCGCTAGGCGCCGAAGAAAAGCTCCCCGCGCCCGCCCTGCTAATCGTCGGCCGCGTAGCCTCGCAGAACGTCGCGGAGATCGCCGAGTCCCTCTGGGCCCGCGCCACCGCCCAAGAAAAGTCGCAGTCCATTTCCGTCATCTGAGTTTAGGAGCGACACATGAACCAGAACACCGAATCGATCCCCGCGGGAGAGAGCCGCTGGAAACTTTCGCTCGATTCCTGGGCCGTCTTATTCGCCCTACTAGCCGCGCTGTTAATCCGCGTGGGCATCCTGAAGCACGTCCCCTGGTGATTTTTTTGGAGTGCGAGAGCTCGCTCTGGGTTTTCCGACGGCCGGTGCCTCCAACAAAGCACAACGGCAAATCTTAGAGCGAAGGAAGGAACAAAAAATGTCCGACGCAGCAGTAGCACTACCGCAGGTCCGCAGCTCGAATCCCGCGTGGAACTTCCTGCGCCTGCTCCCCGGAATCCTCCTGCTGGCCGCCATCGGCTACGGCGGCAAGCTCCTCGAGCAAAACGTCGGCAAATATGCCAAAGCCCATCATTGGACTTTTCCCAACATCGAATACGTCCTGTGGGCCATCCTGCTCGGCTTGCTCATCTCCAACGTCATCGGTCTCCCGCAGGTCTTCCGCGCCGGAGTCGCCACCTACGAATTCTGGCTAAAAGCCGGAATTGTGCTCCTCGGCGCGCGCTTCCTTCTCGGCGACGTCCTCAAGCTCGGCGGCGTCAGCCTCGCCCTGGTCGCTGTCGAAATCCTCGGCGCTATCGCGTTTATGACCTTCCTCGGCCGCGCCTTCGGCCTGCGCCCCAAGCTCACTTCGCTTCTTGCCGTAGGCTCCGCGGTATGCGGCGTCAGCGCTATCATCGCCACCAAGGGCGCCATCGACGCCGATGACGAAGACTCCGGCTTCGCCATCGCCGCAATTCTTGCCTTAGGAGCTCTCGCTCTATTCACGTTTCCCCTGGTCGGCCACGCCCTGCACCTCAGCGATCGCGCTTACGGCCTCTGGTCGGGTCTCGCCGTGGACAATACCGCCGAAGCCGCCGCTGCCGGTGCCCTCTATTCCGACGCCGCAGGCAAACTGGCCGTGCTTGCCAAAACCACCCGCAACGCCATGATCGGCTTCGTCGTCCTGGCCTACGCCATCTACTGGGCCAGCCGCGGCCAAGCTCAAGCCGTTGGAAACAAAGCCGCTTTCCTCTGGCAGAAGTTTCCCAAGTTCGTCTTGGGCTTCCTTCTGATCTCCGTCCTCGCCACCTACCAATTCTTCAATAAAGAGCAAGTAGGCGCCCTCGCAAATCTCTCCCGCTGGGCTTTCCTCCTAACCTTCGCCGGCGTCGGCCTGCGCACCAACTTCCGCGAAATGCGCAAACAAGGTCTCCGCCCCTTTGCCGTAGGCGCCATCGGCGAAGTGGTCATCGCCGGCTTCACCCTGGCCCTAGTTTACGGAGCTCAACGCTACTACCACTGGTAACGCCTCTTGGAGCACAGATTTGCGCTCCAACAACCTTCGCACCGAAGGTTAGGCTACAAAACATGGATGGCGCCAAAAAAACAGCGCGCCCGTACGCTCGAGCGTTAGGAGCCTCCGCGCTGCTGTGCCCCCACTCAGACAAGCGCTTTGGGATTTGTGACTCCGTTATTCGCCGAACATCCGAGGGAAATGGGGATGGGCCACTAGGAAGACGCTCTCTGGGGAATCTAGAACACCATTTGGCATATACCAAATGCCATTCCATAATGCCAGTATGACTTCGACAACCACCTTAGATAGGGCCGGCCGCGTACTCATCCCCAAATCCGTCCGCGACGAACTCAGCCTCGAGCCCGGTGACTCCATCGAAATTACAACAGATGGAGACCGCGTCACTCTTCGTCCCTTACGTTCAACCTCACGCCTGCGCAAAGAGCGGGGAGTTTGGGTCTTTCACTCCGCAGAGCGCCTCACCGCTAGCGAGACGCGCCGGGTGATTCATGAAATGCGGGAGAAGAGGGACAGTCGGAATTCGGGGCGGCTTCGTTGAAGGCGTTTCTCGATACATCGGTCCTGCTCGCCGCCTTCTACGACGGCCATGAGTACCATGAGCAAAGCCTTGATGTATTCGTGCGCTACCCGAGATCCGAGGTTAGTTGTTCGGCCACAGCCTCTTGGAGGTCTACTCCAATCTGACCGGGATGCCGGGAAAACTCCGTGTCCCACCCGATGAGGCTATGTTGTTCGTCGCTAATATCCGCGAGCGCCTGACGATCCTCGCGTTGACCGAGGAGGACTACGCTAAGCTTCTGCAATTGTCCGCAACCAATCGCGACGCAGGCGGAGCCATTTACGATGCTGCTCTAGCTCATTGCGCGGCCAAGGCCAACGCGGAGGTTCTTTACACCTGGAACCTCAAAGACTTTCGGCGTTTAGCGTCGCCTTCGTTGCGCGTGCAGCCGCCATCCGATCTTGAACCAACCAGCTGAGCTACAGGCCGAGGACGCTCACCAGTTCACGGACCGAACCGGCAGACTTTTGGAGTGCGGCGTTTTCATCAGCCGTCAGTTTGATCTGGACGATTTCTTCCGCGCCCCTAGCACCGAGTTTCACTGGAACGCCGACGCAGAGGCCCTTGATCCCGTACTCGCCGTCCAAATACACGGCGCAGGGCAGTATCTTCTTCTTATCCTTGAGGATAGCTTCCACCATCTCGACGGCGGCTGCTGAAGGCGCATAGTAAGCGGAACCAGTCTTGAGCAAATTCACAATCTCCGCGCCTCCCTTGCGCGTCCGCTCGACGATCGCGTCGATGCGCTCCTTCGGGAGCAAATCCGGCAGCGGGATACCCGCCACGGTCGAATAGCGCGGCAGCGGCACCATATCGTCCCCGTGCCCGCCCAGCACAAACGAATGCACGTTCTCGACGCTGACTTTGCACTCCATGGCTACAAACGCGCTCATCCTTGCCGAGTCCAGAACTCCGGCCATGCCCAATACTCGCTCCCGCGGGAAGCCGCTCACCTTAAACGCCGCTTGCGCCATAGCATCGAGCGGATTGGTCACCACGATGATGATGCTGTTCGGCGAATGCTTCACGATTTGCTCGACCACCGCTTTCACGACGTCATAGTTCGCCTTCAGCAAATCGTCCCGGCTCATCCCCGGCTTGCGCGGAAAGCCTGCGGTAATTACCACCACGTCGCTGCCAGTCGTGGCGCTGTAGTCGCCGGCGGCCGTCGAAATGCCCATCGCGTGCGCATCCGTTCGGGTGATCGGCGCCGACTCGAGCATGTCCAGCGCTTTACCCGCCGGAGGTCCATCGAGAATGTCCGCCAGCACTACGTCGGCCAGCTCCAGATCGACAATGCGTTGCGCCGTCGTTGAGCCCACAAATCCGCTTCCGACAACTGTTACCTTCTTCCTGTGCATTTCAATCCTCTCCTGAATCCTTATCGTGCGGCGGCCTGGCCCTTCATATTCTCGATGATCGCGCTCGCAAAGGCCGACGTGCCCACCTTGGTTGCGCCGGGCATCAGCCGCTCGAGATCGTAAGTGACTTTTTTCT
>Ga0207151_1109_pt1 | contig 19519 bp, 20 predicted proteins | sample Alteio_BWMinHeat_29_FD_153523 | JGI IMG/M metagenome (GOLD analysis project Ga0207151, IMG submission 153523) | Enriched cells from forest soil in Barre Woods Harvard Forest LTER site, Petersham, Massachusetts, United States -... | ecosystem: Environmental > Terrestrial > Soil > Temperate forest >... | reverse complement strand
GACGGCCGCGTCCAGCGCCTAGCGCACTACGCAGGACAAATTCTTTCCTGCGAAGCAGAGAGCGAGCCAGAAGCAGGTTGGCGACATTCGAACACGCGACGAGAAGGACCGTAGCGACAGCGCCGAACAGGAGGAGTAACGGACGCCTAGTGTCTCCGGTGACTTGAGCAACCAGCAGTTTGACAGTCGGAGTGTAATAGCCCTTCGCCTGTGGAAACTGAGCTTCGACAGACTTGCCATATACCTGGAGTTCGGCGAATGCCTGCGAAATTGTCACGCCATCCTTAAGCCGCGCGACGACCGCGAGATCTTGAGGCCCGGCGGGGTTCAACGGCGTGGTCAGGGGAACCCAAAGTTGGGATTGACGCGGGAATCCAAGGACGGATGGCATTTCCTCTCCACGAGGAAAGACAAAACCAGGCGGCATGACCCCAATGACTGTATAGGAGTAACCACTAAGTTCCACCGAGCGGCCAAGAGCGGAGCGATCACCGCCAAAGCGTTCTAGCCAGAGACGGTGACTCAGCACAACCTCGAGTTCATGCCCGGGAGTCTCTTCCTCGGAGGTAAAAGTGCGGCCGATCAAGGGCGGGATACCGAGTGCGGGGAAAAAACCGGCAGAGGCGCGGATGCCATCGAGCCGGATGGGGTCGCCTACGCCAGTGAGGTTGAAAGATTCAGGCTTGAAAGCGCCGAGGCTCTGCAATGTGTTCTGGTTGCGGCGGAACGCCTGAAAATCGCGTAGTCCCCAGGGGAAATCCGTTCCGAGGTCGCTGACTGGCCAAGCCCACCACGGAGTGATGATGCGGTCGGCGCGGGGGTAGGGGAGTGGCTTGAGAAGAACACCGTTGATGACGCTGAACACGGCGGCCGTTGAACCAATGCCGAGAGCCAGCGTGAGCACGGCGACGACAGCAAAGCCCGGATTCTTGCGCAGCGTTCGAGCGCCATAACGCAGATCCTGGGTCAACGTCTCCAGAAAAATTACGCCGCGGGTTTCGCGGCATTCTTCCTTAGCGCTCTCGAGGCCGCCGAACTCCACGCGAGCGCGGCGCGCGGCCTCTCGGTGCGACTCGCCACTGCGGACCAAGTCCGCCGCATAGGCATCCATGTGGAAGCGAAGTTCGGAGTCCATCTCGCTCTCCATACGCGAGCGGAAAAAGGTGGCGCGCAGCCATGAGCGCAGACGTTTTGCGAGGGTCATACTTCCTCCCGCGCGGTACGGAGAATTCCGGCGATGACGTCGGCCATGCGATTCCACTTTTCGGCTTCGGCTTGCAGACGGCGCTTGCCGGTAGCCGTGAGGCGATAGTATTTGGCTTTGCGTCTGTTTTCAGACTCGCTCCAATCACTCTCGATCCAGCCCTGGTGTTCGAGGCGATAAAGCGCTGGATAAAGGGAGCCTTGCCGGATTTCGAGACGCTCTTTGGAGGTTTGCTGGATGCGGAGGAGAACGCCGTAGCCGTGCAGCGGCCCGAGCGAGACGGCTTTGAGAATAAGCATGTCGAGCGTGCCCTGCAGAAGATCAAGCGGCTGGTCCAACGGTTTGGCTCTCCTAGAAAGGCTAGGAAGGAATGTAGATGGCGTCTCCTAGTCTGTCAAGCAGAAGTGTTGATGATAAGTTGAGGCTTGCTAGGTATCGGTTGAGCTGGCTTACAATTCATGCCTCCCATCACGCAGGAATTCGTGCGCGGCCAAGTGAAATGCAAACATCATTCACCACGAAATTTTGGGGGCATTAAGGGGGCACTAAGAGTTCCTTTGTTCCTTTCGTTTCTTTTCAGTTCCTTAGAAGGCCAGGTCACACCGCAAAACTCCTTTATTCCCACACAGTTGGATTCGATCCCCACTGCCCTTACCAACCATCCCATTTGCTGAGATTGACTTAGCGATTGCGCAAGGCGGCAAAAGGCGGCAACAAGAAAAAAGGAGCCTCAAGGGTGGCGCTTTTGGCTCTCGTGAATTATGCAGTCAAGTTCGCCTTTCAAGCCGACGGTTCATCCAGGTTGCAGCGACCGATAGTTTCCGAGCCGCTGTAGTCCATGTTGCGTTCCCCGCGCACACTCTGCCCGTGCGAGTGAAACTCCACGGTGGTAGCGAATCACTACCGCTCGCTGATGTCCCTTAGCTATCGTCTCGGGATTCTGAATCGAAAGGTGAACGCAAATCCTGCGCGCTCGGTGACCCACCGGCACGAGGATAACAATCGAGTCCGCTTTCTGACGGTTGAGGAGGAGAAACAGCTCAGAAAGGTCATCGAAGCCAAGTGGGCCTCACATCTTGCTGAACTCCATCTCTCGATCAACTCCGGTATCAGGAAGGGGAGTCAATACGAACTGACGTGGGACATGGTAGACTCTGAGGGTAGGATGTTGAACATCCCGCGGACGAAGAACGAAGAACCCATACACGTCCCGTTAAATGATGCTGCGATTGCCGCTCTTAGGGTTGTGCAGGACCGGGGCGAAGGAAGAGGGCGTGTGTTCCAGTCAGCCAAGACGGGTGAGCCACTCGAAAATGGACGGCACTGGTTCGATGACTGAAGCGGGGATCAGAACTTTCGTTGGCATGACTTGCGGCACACGTTTGCAAGCCGGCTGAGGATGAAGGGCGCTCCGCAGGAAGATATTGTGGATCTGCTGGGGCACATTGACGATGACGAGACGGTACGCACATCTGGGTTCGAACAAGCTGCATGCGGTGGTGTCGCTGCTGGGAGCAACTCCCACCACAACAGCCACCAGCGAAAACGAGTTAGAGTGGGCGATCTCGCAAGTTGTTGCAGGATAAAGAGTTTAGGGGCGTAGCTCAGTGGTAGAGCAGCGGCCTTTTAAGCCGAAGGTCGTGGGTTCGATCCCCACCGCCCCTACCAGAATTCTTGATGATTCGGTTGCCTTTACGCCGCCGAGAGTGTGAAATTGGGTTCTGGAAACGACGATTCTGGACCGAAGTTGGACCGAAGTTTTGGGGTGAACCCCTAAGCTGGCACAGTTTTTTTGGACACAGCTTCCGCTTTCGTAAAAGCGTTCTTGCATCTCCTAGCAGGAGAAGGGGTCTGGGGAAGGAGACGGCATTTGAGTCCCTTTCCCCAGCAGTCCTTTAGAAATCTTTTTGTTGTTCTCTTTGTTCTCAAAAAACACCATCGTCGCGCTTCGAGATTCGGCTTGGGATTCGGTCTTTTGCTCGAATTCTTCCGGGGATCGATAGCCCAGCGCCGAGTGCAACCGTTGCCGATTGTAGTACTGGTCGATGAACTCTTCGATGTTCGCTCGTAAATTTTCTAGATCCTCGTACTTGTTGGCGTAGATTTCTTCCCGCTTCAGCGTCTTCATGAAGCTTTCGCAACTGGCATTGTCGTAGGGGTTCGCCGGTCGGCTCATGCTCGGAATCATGTGGTACTTCTCGAGGAGGGCGATATATTCCCCGCGAGCGTATTGCAGCCCTCGATCCGAGTGATGCACGAGGCCGGGTTGCGGTTGTCGGCGCTCGATGGCTTGTTCCAGCGCTCCGACGGTGAGCCGCATCGCCAGGGTACGATCCAGCGCCCAGCCCACCACTTTGCGAGAGAACGCATCGAGGATCACCGCCAAGTAGACAAATTCCGCCTTCAGCCGAATGTAGGTGATATCCGCTACCCAAAGCTGATTGATCCCGGTCAGTTTCATCCGAGCCGCTAAGTTCAGATAAATCTCGAACTTGTGGTTCGAGTTCGTGGTGACCTTGAAGCACTTCGGTTGTAGGGCCAGCAGGTTATCTTTCCGCATGATCCGCACCACGCGTTTGTGGTTCACCAGCATCCCCCGGCGGCGGAGCTCCGCGGTGATTCGTCGATACCCATAACGACGACGATGCTCCAGGGCAATCTGTTGGATGACCGATCGCACCTCGGTCTCTTCTTCCGCAGGTCGCTGCTCTTTCAGCGATCGATAGAAACTTCTGCGACTGACCGGAACCAACTGACACATGCGCTCGATACTCAGGCTGCCTTGCAAAAGCATTACTTCTCGGATCTGCTCGAAGATCCCGTCTCGCCAGTTTCGCCGCTCTTCTGGCGTCGAGCCTCGACCTTTTGCAAGGCACCTCTGAAAAAATCCACCTCCAGGGTCTTCTCGGCCAAAAGCTGCTTCAAGCGATGGATTTCTTTGCGGTGAGCCGATGCGTGCGTGCTGGGCCGCGACGATTCTTGTCCTGGTTCAACCGTTTCCAGCTTCTTGCGCCACTTGTACAGGCACCTCGGTCGTACCCCGAGTTCTCGCGCTAACTCACCGACATCGTCACAAGTCTCCATGCGTGCGACAGCCATTCGCTGAAATTTCCGGGAGTATCTCTTTCTCTCCACTGTGGTTCCTTTCCCGGAAACTGTGCCCTATTTTTGTGTGTCACTTCAAGGGTTCACTCCATTTTGGGCACTTAACAATTTCAAGAAACCGCACGAGGTACACGGGGGCTCGCTGGCCTCGGCAGCGAGAAGCTGGCTCCTAAAATCACTACGCGGCCAATCCAAGCTACTGCAACCAAGGTGGGCGTTTGGTTTCAGCCTCGCGCTGCTCCTCGCGCTCTTTCAGAACTCGTTCAGCCTCACGGCTTAGAAATTCCCGAGCTTCCCGCTCACGCGCTTCGTCACGCTCACGGTTATCGGATTCCTGTCTCCTTACGGCTTCCTGATGCTCACGTCTTTCGGCTTCCCGTTTATGCAGGGCCGCGTGCGCTCGTTCCAGTTCATCAGGAGTCGGGGTAATGTGTGGGTATCGTGTCTGCTGGTGAGGAGGCTTTGCGATTTCTTGTCCAGACACACCTTCACGCTCCCGTTCGCGTTCTGCCCACCTGTTCAGTTCGTTCGTAGACATTCCACGGGGCGCACGGGCGTGTAGGTCGGAATCGTCCGTCGGATGGCCGGCTCCCAAGCATAACGGGCACGTTCTTGCGTCATGGCCCGCAGCGCGATCTGGCGATTCAATTCTGGTGTGTCGTTTACGATCTGCCAGCCATTGATAGCCTCCCCTTAGGCAGAGCGAGCAGGTTCTTGGGTTGTGGTTTGGCTCTATTGGCTCGTGGCCCAGCGCAAACAGCGTTTTCGACGACGGCGTTTTCGATGGTGGTAGCGGACGAAGTGCTGCGAATGATTTCTCGATCGAACCGAAAATAGCGGCCACGATTCCCAGCCCAATCAATCCAACACAACACAAAAACAGGAACGCCAGCACTACCAGCGCCAGGTGAATCACTATCGCTCTCCTCTGCGCTGCTGAGCCGCATTCCATCTCTTCTCTAGAGCAGGAAGCAATTCAGGTAAGTGTTTGATCCTGCCGAGGGGTAAGGAGAGCGCCGACAACACTTCGCAACTTTTTCGCATCGCTAGACCGCCCGTGCGGAAGGGTTGGCCAGAGCATAGCACGCGAGGCCCGGTCACTGGGAGTAGCTTAGAAGTAGTATGAGAAGACACCGCTCGCGTCTATCTTCAATCGTGGTTTTCAACACGTTCGAACGTTCCAGAATCAACTGATTTAAGGACAGCCCGGGAGGATGATTGTTCGGCCGCTAACTCGCTGAAAGTACAGTGCCGGGCTTCGGGTCATTCGCGAAGGTTTTATGGACAAGGGAGCGGGAGCAGCCTAGCTCACGGGCGATCTCGCGCACGGAGTGTCCCTCGGCACGCAGGCGGGTGATTTTGGCGGCGTCTAGGATGGTGCGGGGGCGTCCCAGGCGGGTTCCCTTGGCGCGTGCTGCGGCGAGCCCCGACCGCACCCGTCCCCGAATCAACTCCCGCTCGAACTCTGCGATCGAGGCGAAGATACCGAAGACGAGACGGCCGTTGGGAGTGGAGGTATCGACTCCCTCATGCAGGGAGACGAAATGTATCCCCAGCGCGTCGAACTCAGCCAGTGCGTTGACGAGCTGGCGCAGGGAGCGGGCAAATCGATCGTAGCGGTACACCAGCACCGTGTCGAATCGGCGCCGCTTGGCGTCGGCGAGGAGTCGATTGAGCGCCGGCCGCGATTCCTTACTCCCCGACACCCCTGCGTCGATGAACTCCTCGACGATCTCCCATTCGCGCCGCAGGCAGTACGCACGCAGCTCATCAATCTGCATTGTGGTGGATTGTTCGGCCGTGCTTACCCGGCCGTAGATGGCAACTCTCACTAGGATCCTCCCGTTAGCCTCATCAGCACCGGCCTTACCGGTGAACACTCCCTCGCTGCGACGAGGGATGTTTCGGCTTTCGCCGTCAGCTACGCGCGGCCTGCCTGTCCAACCCAAGACCAGCTCTTACCCTGTCGTGCAGTTTCTTCGGAAGCCCAACGTAAAACCCCGTCGTATGGCCCGCCTTAGCGTGCCTCGCGGTATTGTCTGGAGATACGACACTCTGACACGAGAAACAGAATGGGAGCCGAAGGGAATAGGGTTCCAGCACCGCCCTCCGTGCTTCACCGGGAAGAACGCTCTTCAATTGTTCAATCAATCGATTGAACTGTGCGGCTGTCTTGATGTTCTTTCGCGGATTGCTCACTAGATTTTTCACAATTTTACCCTCTGAGATTTGAATTTGACTACTGACACGCCTGTGGCGCGTCGGAAGAAGCCGCGTTACCCGCGCGGCCTCTCATGCCGCGTCAAAGGGCCAGTAGCTCAACTTGCAGACTGTTAACCGCGTTGCGCACATTATTCTTTCCGTCTTGAACCATGCGAAGGAAGTTAGGCCGCTCTGCGGATTCCCCGGCTTCCGCTGTCCAGATTCGCTCCAAGAGACTCGCGGCTTCCTTGGCGATACCGTGAGACTGGAATTGGAGCACCATGCAGCGCGAGAGGAAGCGGTCCTGTAATCGCTCGGTATCGTTCGCCGTGAAGACGAAACACGTTTGGGGAGGGAATGCCGTCCCGTCCAGCTTGGATAGGAAGGCGAGTTGAGCCTGGGGAGTCATTTGGTCGGCTTCATCGACGAGAACAACGTGGAGAGTATTCTCGCGCGGCACGTACAGCATTGGCGGACCGTTTCCTCGACAGTAGGTACATTGCAGTTTTGGGATGGGATGTGATGTAACTCTCCGCGAATCGCTTCACACAGAGCGAGGGCCATTGATGTTTTCCCTGTGCCGCTCGGACCGACAAATAGGAATGCAGCGTTGGGGAATGGCGAGGCAGCGAACTTGCTAAGCACTCGCTTTGGCTTGTCCAGCCCGACAAACTCCGCGAGAGAATGCGGCCGATACTTCTCGGACAGCGAGGCCGGGAAAGCTAACCCGGCCTGTGCGGTAAACAGACTCACGCGGCCTCCGTCTCTGCAACGCTGGCGTTGCGGATGTAATCGGCGGCCTTTTGTGCGGCTGATGCCGCAGAAACTAACAGGCGAGAATCCCCCCGCAATCGGTCAATCCACGACCGCAAGTAAGCGGCGGAATTCTGCAAGGTAGCAGGCGCAATGCCCGTGACAGCACAGAGCATTGAAGCGCCTAGCTCTGCAACCAATTCCTCCCGCGAGTAAGACTCAGAGCCGAAGGAATTCAGATTCTCGATTCCTTCGCGACCAACTCGGGAATGATGGCCAGTCGAATGGGTTAGTTCATGGAAGAGAGTCGAGTAATACTCTTCGGCGGAATTGAACAGAGCCTTAGCCGGCATTCCAACCACGTCAACGCTAGGCCGATACCATGCCGCGTTAGATGCTTCCATGCGCGGCCGGTTCGGCATTCCCGCAACAATGGACTCGCACGCGTCGATATCGGGGACAGGTAATGATGCGTTGCCTAGGTTGAGTTTCTCCAAGCCGTCGATTTGAGTAGCGTTGAAGACGCTGTAGTACCGAAGTAAGAACGGTTTGGAAAGCTTGCCCGTCTTCGCATTTAGCTTCTCTTCGCCTACATTCCAGAAAGTAACAACGCTAGCCTTCTCTCCCGCTCGAACGTGTCCGCCAAGCTGATTCGCTTGCTTGAACGTTAGCCAATACTTCGACTCCCGGCCTTGCATCCCAAGCAAGAACAGATTGATGCCGCGATAGGTCTTGCCTGATACGAGGTTACAGGGAATTTCGGTTCGCCACGGCTTGCGCCAGGGAACTACTCCCCGCTCCAATTGCTCGATGATTCTGTCTGTAACGATTTGATAGACGGATGAACTAGCAGTCTGTTTTACAATAGTTGAATCCATCGCTTCCTCCCTTAAAGGAACGTTGGCTAGGCTCCATCGGCTGTTAGTAGCAGTCGGTGGAGCCGCTTGCTCACCCTTGTATATCCATCTATAAACACATGTCAAGTACTGTTTGTTGGCATAGTACTATTTTTATTTCGAGTGAGTTTACACTCACTCTCGCCTGAGTTTACGCGGGTTTTCCGACACTAGAGTAAAACACTCGATGAAATACTCGTAGTACACAGAAAGTAACGCAAGGTACGTCGCGAGCGAGTTTTGCGCAACCCTCCTCCCACGCCCGGCACCCTCCACCCCAAGGGGTAGGAAAGGGTGTACCCCACCCCTTTGGGAAACGAGTATGGGTGAAATAATTTTGTGAGAATTTGGAATTGTTGTTAGCGGTTAGCGATTGTCGCCCCAGGTTTCAGCGACACTTTGCCCGGTGAAAGCTGTCGAAAAAGTAGTCAGTTATCTTTTCCGGTCCATTTTTCACGTTTTACCGACATCGTTTGCGTATGAATCGTCAAAACGTTGTTGTGCCAAACGCAAAATAATTGCGCTTCGATAACGACCTCATTGCCATTTTCATTCTTCACAAACACCACGAACGGCACCATTCTGTCTGATCCTTTTGGCAATTTCTGTTGTACTTCGGCATAGAGAGCTTCACTTTCAAATGCGTATAATCCACCAGGCGCAATCATGCGGCCTTTGGCTTCAATAACCGCTTTTTGCGTGTCCGTTTTAGTGCCCCAAATGGAAATGTTCGTTCTTCCCTTGTTTGTTACATAGATTCGCTTTGATGGGTCGTCGAAGGTGATTTCGACCGCCACGTCATAGTTCAATCCCAGTTCGGCGTGGATCGCTCCGTTCATTGCTTCCATCGTTTGCCGCTCGCTTTCCAACGTTTTGGCAGTGATGGCCGAACTTGCTTGAAGATTCGTAAAGACAGCTTGCTCGTTCTCAAAGTTCTGAGATTGAAGCCGCTCGGCCCGGTAGCTCATGTGGATTTCCCAGCCGATAAGCCCGATCACTGCAATTTCCAATATGAAGTCGCGGATTGACGTGAACGAATCGCGACGATGCTCCAATTCCCGCATGTAGAATTGCGCTTGAGAATAGGGGCTACTCCGTTCCAATCCCGGATCCTCCGCTTCTTCAAACAGGTTGTTTATCCGCCCCCGCAGTTCTTTCTTGCTGAGCTTCTCGACTTCGTCTAGTTTCATCGTCGCTCCAATCTTCACGCTAGGAACATATGCACGGCCCAACCAACGCCTAACGTTAGAGAGTTATCCAGCACCTTCCCGGCAATCGCGATCCCTGCCCGTCCAAATACGCCCGCTTCCTCCGTATCGATATCTTCCCTTACCTCCTCGCGTTTGTGTTCGGGTACGCAGGCATTGATAAGAATGGCCAGGCGCTTAAACCGTTCCTCATCCGGCGCATCATTGCGGGAGACGACCGTGCTAACCAGCATCGAGATTCCGTACATCATCCAGAACGAAACCTCAGAGACATGGAGGCTGGGCACCGCAAACCAATTCCACAGGGTTTTAAGCACAAAAGTTGTGTAGAAACCGACGACAATCGCCACGGCCCACGTGGTAGCCCATTTTTTCCAGTCCATATGGCCTCCTCTGATTTTCCGCGGGTAGGTTATAATCAAATAAACACGCCACGTAAACCCCAGCAGTTCAGCTCAGGCTCAGCGAGCACATCCGACAACGACATGAGCAAACGTGCCGCGCTGCTGCTATTTCTAATTCGAGTAGATTTGAAGCAGAAGGAGCGTAGGCGCTCCGGAACTAACTGCGGTCTTTCGCTTTGCAATCCCAACACTTCCCCGGAATCGACTGCTCGCGCTTCTCTGGCTGGCAAATGAAGCAGTGCACCTTGCAATCGGCACCATGAGCGAATGGGATTTGCGTGGTGTGGGGACAGTCTTGATATTTCAACTCGAAATAAAGCGGACGACCGGGGATGGTGTTCTCTGCCATAAAGACCTCGATTGGATTTGGCGGAGGAGGGAGAATAAAAGTTTAGCACGGTCCTTCACGGCTTGGCGAAAGGAATTCGTTTGTCAGAAGGAACAAGTTTGTTGAGAGTCTGCTCGGTGTCCAACAGCAGCCTGCCTATCGGGAGTTCTACCTTCTGTTTTGCTTCAAATTCTGAATACCATCCGATTTCAGAGCCATGAGTGAAGTACAACCAATAGCGCCTTACTTTGACGCAGTTCGGGCAGGTCACAGTGACGTAGCCGAACACGCGGTCGCCCTTCTTCACAACGCTCGCCGCGCCGGGGAAGGTCGGCACCAATTCCCTTGGAATGTATCTGTCACGTGGCCGCAGGAAGTCATTGGCGTTTACAACGGTCGGGATTTGAAGAAGCTGAGGAAAGGTTGCGCCGTCCTTCGTCTCGACGGTCCTCGGCCCATCGAGGTCCGTGAGAATGAACGTGTATTTTGCATCTCTCACAATCGCATCAGACTCATTGACCATGCGAAAAGCTACGAACTCCAGCATGATAAACTCCATCCCTAGATTCGGCTGAGGCGGCCTTGCTGGGCTAGAGCGGAAAAGGTCGGCGGGAGGAATTGGAGAACGAAACAACATCCTGAGCACCAACGCTTCGTTCCAAGTTTCTTTGGTGTTCTTTGCCTGGTCACTCTCTGCTGCTCGAATTTGCTGCCAGAATGTCACAAGTAGGAGCGCGAGAAATATGCCCCAAAAGCAGAATTGTATTTTTCTAGCTCGTTTGCGGTCTGGCACAGCTTCGGCAGCTAAATGACCTCCATAAGTGGCGAGCAAGCCGGGCAGGAATGCAAGCGCGATGACATTGAGAAAAATATCTGACCACGATAATCCGTACCATTGCATCTCTTAGCCACTCCGATGAGTCTTTGCCGAGGATAGCATTGGTTGACCGCTTTATTCGTCAAGGGTGTTTTCCACCGACCGAAAGTGTTTCTCATGTTTGAGATTCCCTTTTCTGGCGTGAACAAGCTAAAACTGGCGTACGCTGGGTGGAGCCGTGTTCGGAGCAACTGGATTTGATAAAAACCTACATTCGACCGGTGAAGTTGCGCCTATGGTTTCCACCAAATGACAGGTTCGCGGCGACGGTCGCTCGTTTGTGCATTCTCCGAGAAGACTTTGGACTCGAAATGCAGGGTATCTACGTTGAAGATCTCGAACAACTCGACGCGAATTCGGCATTTTGGAGGCGCTTATATTTTTGGCGAAATCTGGTCCGGACCCTGCTAGAGATTCGCAAGGCACTCGAAAGTCTAAACACAATACCTGAGTTCAAGAAGGCCATGAGGGCACAAACCTTAATCTGGCAAAAGAAATTTGGTCAGATGATGAGGCGTCTACAGAAAGCAGAACAAATCGTGGACGAAATTCGAAACAATTTGGGCGGTCACGTGCTGCATCGCGGAGTCGCGAAAGCCCTCGATAACATGGACATCGGTCGGTGGAGTTTCATAGAGATAGGACGGACACTAGGGAAAACGCACTACAAATTTGTTGGCGAACTTGTGGGGGAAATCCTGCTCGCTGGCATACCCGAGGAGCAGAGGCTGGCTGAACTTGAAAGACAGTTTCATACCATAGCTGAACTGTTACCTGTCTTCGAACTGACCGACATCATTCTGACGGTTTACGCTGAAAGCCGCAATCTCATTGACTAAAGTGCATATTCGTTCAGGGTTGAAGTGGTGGCACGTGTAGAAATCTCTCGGCTATGATCAAAATTCGCATCGGGCTCCCGAGAACCAAGAATGGCGCAGTGTTTTCGTAGCGTTCGCGGATTCATGCAGGCGCTCACGGAAGGTGGACTGTCAGGATGAAATTACGGAGCGGCGTCTCATGAGCGGATTCCTTGATTGGCTCACCAAATATCAACCCGTCGCGATTTGGCTTGAGGGAATCGCGCTGGTGGCGATTTTCGGCCTTGACTGGTGGAACGCTCGCACTGGTCATAAAGAGACGTTGGAACAGCTCAGGCTGTCTCGGTTACAAGCCGGGTCCTTAGAGTCTTCTGTACGGTCCGTGGTCAATGCCGAACGAGCTTGGATAATGGCGGAGCTTTTCTGGAATCCTCACAAGACGGTACCGGGAATAATATTGGGCAGCTCTTCACAAGGCACAGGAGAGCCAGTGCTATCCACTACCGTTGGAATACAACTCCAATGCAGGAACGAAGGAAGGACGCCGGGCTGGATATACGAAATACGCGGCCATATGGAAATAGTCTCATCCAAGACTGGGCTAGTCACCGAACCACCTAAAAATCTTGATGGAATTGGCGGCTTCGTAGGGCCGATAGGTTCGGATGGAGATAGACAGGGCTATGTTGAGTTTAGTTGCCCCGGTCACCTCAACAGGGCGCAATATCTCAGCCTCTATGTGGTCATCAGGTACCACGACATCTTTGGCGAGAAGCACGAGACCCGCCTCTCATATGGGATCGATAGTGAAAACAATATCTATCGGCAAGATGCGCTGACGGAGCGCAACAAGAACCTGTAGGCCTGAGAGCGGATTCCCCTCTTGGCTACCCCTTTCAACCGCGATGACAACGGGCGCGCCCGGCTTGATGGTTGCAGGCCGGGAAATTATTGCCTCCTGTCTTGAAACATGTTTTGAAACATTCACAAGGTGGCGACGCAAGCGCGAAGAGAAGAAGCTGGAAGAACAACTACCTAGGATCCTGTGCACGGAGTCTGAGAGCAGATCAATCGCGGCGCGCCCGCCTACCACTCCGAATAGCGTGTTCCATCCGAAGCCGTTCCCGTCGATTTCGAGTACACATCGAAAACGTTGTGCCCGCCCCAACTGGAAGAATCCGGGTCATCTTGCACGGCGCGGAAACCCCATTCGCGCGTCTTAGTCATCGGGTCCATCGGAATGGCGCGCAGGAAGCGGACCCGGCGGTCGGCCGCTCCCCCGCCTAGGTTCACGCCCTTCACCAGCGTCTCTAAGTCCGGCGGGTATCCTTCACTGCCCACTTCCACGCGAATCAGGTTGCGGTCCGCCATATCCTTATAGCGGTCAATCGCATCGCGCATCTCCCGCAGGACGCGGTGCAGCTCAACCTCCCTGCCGTGAACGATCTTAAAGCGCGCGACGGGCAACGCGGCCCCAGACAGAATGAGCAGGATGGCACACGCGATGATCAACTCCAGAAGTGTCAGGCCTGCTTGGGAGCGGCGACGGTTTGCTTTTCGGGTATTTCCGAAGGTGCCGCGTTGAATGTTTTGTTCAAAAACGCGCAGCACAGCCCACTTTTGCACCGTCGGCTCCCGAGGTAGAAACACGGGAAAGTTTAGCACGACCCATAGCGAAGCGATTTGCGCGGCTGTCTGAGCGGCGACGCAGGCGCTCGGGAAGTTGGCGGGCTGCGACATCACAAAGGCGAAGAAACGTGTGTTGTCAGCCGCAGTCAAAGCGAAGATCTCGAAGGCCGCGAAGAAGCGACGGGCGAGGTTTCGGAGGGAAGCGAAGAAGGTGGGATAGGTTGCGAATCGAGGATTGGCGTTTCGAGCTCAGAGGATTGAGTCCCCGGTTCGAGAAAATGCCGCCGTTCCGAATCCCCGACTCCTTGGGACTGAGGGACCTCACTTGGAGCAAAATAGTCCGACGACCGCCCCCGAGCCCTGCCATATTTCCCTCGCCACTCCCCAATTCCGTCATCTCTTTTAACACAATATGCCTTGACAACTACTCCCCTTCACTCTATCTTCCGCCGCACCGTCTCCCGCTATTGACGGAACAACTTCCCCACGCCCTTGCTTGCCCTGGAATTAAGGGCACGAGCGGTCCGTGGATCCCACAACTGGAGGCCCATGTCCCTCTCACGACCCGCTCTTCGGTTCGCATTGTTAGTTCTCCTCTCCCTGGAAGCGCTTCAACTCCCAGCTGGCGCGCAAAATGCCCCGACCATCGTGGGCGTTGCTCCATTTGCAGCTATCCATGCTGGAGATGTGGACCGCATCAATCTTAGTAATGGGAGCCTGTCCGTTGATATTCCTATTGCCTCATATCCGCAACGTGGCGGAAAGCTGAGACTAGATCTCACCCTTCACTATGAGAACCGGGGGTTCTTCTCATACCAGATATGCAACCCACCACCAGCCGGTTGCGTTACCGTCAACAATTGGAATGGATCCGGCTTCGAGATTCGGGACAAAGGGAGCGTCGAGCCGTACACTGCCGTAAACTTTTATCCGGTCGGAGCGTACTCCCCCATGCAGCAACCAACTCATTTTAACGTATATGAGGTCCAGACCTGGGAGGGTGCCCTCCACCGTTTAGGGAATGTGGGGTCTTGGTGGGAATCGGTTGATGCAACCGGCTTTCGTTACAATCCTTCGACAGGTATTATCACGGATGCGGACGGCGTCCGCTATTCGGGTGGCGGAATTGGATCGTCCCCGAGCTCAGGCGACACTTGCCCCGAACCGAACTTCCTCTGCTATAGAGTGGCCTCATCGCGTGTAGATCCCAATGGAAATCAAGTAACCTTCGCAGCCGGGAAATTTGAAACGCTCGGAGACGGCACAGGCGGCGGTTGGACAGATACCCTGGGCCGCATTATTCCCGTAGCGGCTTCCACGAGTGACCTCAGCGGTTGTACTGGCTCCTTGCCTATCACCTCGGCGTATGTCTGGAATCTGCCTGGACCAAGCGGAGGGTTATCGGTTGTAAAACTTTGCTACGCGACGGTGGCACTCAGATTCGGAGCTCCTGGCAGCCGGTCGGTCGTCTACAATCAGAACGCCTCGATGCTCCAGAGCGTACTACTTCCCAATAGCACGTCCTGGATCTTTCTGTATAGTACAGACGGATTGGGGACATTAAATCGGGTCACCTATCCCACGGGAGCGACGATTGATTATACGTACGGGAGCCCGGGTTTCTGCCCGATGGCTGGCATCAACACGGGGGCAGCTGCTATCGCCACCCGAACCATAAACCTCAACGACGGCAGCTCTGCGCAAATCTGGAACTATTCATTCGCAAATGCGGGTCAGCCCGGCGTGAGTACGAATCCCCCAACGGTAACCAGCACGATAATTGACCCCCTGCAGAACAAATCTGTCCATGTCTCGACAGGATTAGGAGGCAGTTGTTCGCTCTCCGAAACGCAGGTCCAAACTTTTGATCCCACTGGGAACCTTCTCAAAACCGTCACCACGGGCTATTCATTTACAGCCTCCAGCGCGGACATCACATTTCCGGACCCTCCCCCTGGGCTTGCTTATAATGTGGTCCCCACCAGCATCACGACAGTGTGGCCTAACGGTAAGACGAGCCAGGTGCAGATGGATTACGACGCGGGTTTTTCATTTCACAGCCCAGACCCCATGAATACGACAGTCTATACCGCGATATACGGCAAGGCAATCGCGAACCGCGAATACGACTTTGGGAATAGTGCGCCAGGCCCACTTCTTCGGACGACGACCACAAATTATCTGGCTCTTAGCAACTCAACCTATCTCGCCAACAATTTGCTGAACCTATTTTCCTCCCGCACGGTTACCGACGGAACGGGCACCGTGCGCGCCCAAACGACGCACGGTTACGACGAGAACGCACTAACTTCGTCCGGCATCACCACTCAACATACCAGTTCCCCATATGGGAGCGCGCCCGGTAATCTGACTTCGATTCACAGGCAACTGCTTAATGCCAGCGTTGTGGCAACCCCAAGCTGTCCGGCAACGGTCAGCAGTGGGGGCTATCTTGTAACGAACCTCACGTACTTCGACACGGGCACCATCAATGTGTCCAAAGATCCCTGTACGCAGAGGACCACATACGTGTATTCGGCAACGGATGCGGGCGCTTACCTGACCGCGACCACGAATCCACTTGGACAAACCACCTCGCAGACGTACGATTTCAATACCGGCCTTTTGACATCTACCACTGACCCAAACAGCAAAACCACGAACTTCACTTCCGACAACATGTGGCGCCTTTCACAAGCGACTTATCCCGACGGCGGCCAGACCACGAACTGTTACACCGACACGGGCGGCGCCACGTGCTCCAAGACTTCTCTACCCTTTAAATTGGTTGTAACGAAAAAGGCCTCCTCCACATCAAGTTTCGTCGCCACATCCCTCATCGACGGACTCGGGCGAACTACGCAAACCCAGCTCAACTCCGACCCTCAAGGAGTCGACTTGGTAGACACCGCCTACGATGCCCTGAACCGCGTCCACACCGTCAGCAACCCGCACCGCTCCACCAGTTCGACCACCGATGGCACCACCACCTATGCCTACGACGCACTCGGTCGCTCCACCCAGGTCACCCGCCCGGATGGCGCGACGGTTCTAATGAACTACACCGGCTTCGCCACGCAGGTCCAAGACGAAGGCAATGGGACCCAGAGAGTCACTCGCATCTCCCAGACAGACGGGTTGGGCAGGCTAATTTCCGTTTGTGAAGTCAGCAGCTCCACATTGCTTGGCTCAGGCGCAACTCCCGCTGCCTGTGGCCAAGACATTGCCGCGACTGGCTTTCTGACCACCTATCAGTACGATGCTCTTGACAATTTGCACCAGGTCAGTCAATCCGGTCTCAATCCTCGCACGTTCACATACGACTCCCTCTCCCGTCTCACCAACGCCACAAACCCCGAATCCGGCACGATCTGCTATGGAACTTTGTCGGCGGGCGTGTGCCAGGCAAACGGCTATGATGCAAATGGAAATCTCACCACCAAGACTGACGCGCGTGGCGTAAAGACGACGTATACGTATGACTCGCTGAATCGCCTTACCGGGAAAACATACTCCGACAGTACGCCAGCAGCGACTTTCAATTATGATCAAACCTCGGCTCTGGGCGTGACTCTCACAAATACCGTCGGACGAAAATCGTCCGAGAGCACAGCCGGGGCCAACGCTACCGGAACAGTCTTCAGCTACGACACCATGGGTCGATTGGTTGACAACTCGCAATGCACCCCATTGAACTGTGGGAGAGGCGTTTTCTCTTTCCAGTATCCTCAGTACGACTTAATAGGCGATTTGTTGGCCGAAACAAACGCTGCCGGGGTTACCAACAACTATTCCTATGACGCCGCAGCGCGGCTTACCACCATGACCGCTAATTTCGCCGACGGCAGCCATCCAGGAACGCTCTTCTCGAACGCACAATATGGCCCCATCGGGTTGACGAGCGACACCCTGGGCAACGGGATCTCGGAGTCCTTGAGCTATGACAATCGCGGCCGGCTGAAATCCTTTACGGCTGCCTCGGGCAACAACACGCGGTACTCTTTTAGCATCGGAACGTTTGCGCCCAATGGCGATATTCTCGCGGCCAATGACAGCGCCAACGGAAACTGGGCCTACACCTATGACCCCTTCAACCGTCTTCTCAGCTCCAACGGCACTGGCCAGGCCTACACCTACGATTATGATCGCTTCGCCAACCGCTGGCACCAGAACGGTCCTCATCCCTCTCAACTCGGCTTCGACGCCAACAATCGCATTGTCGCTGGCAGCGGCATCGCCTATGATGCCAGCGGGAACGTCACCGCCGACGGCTCTCACACCTACACCTATGACGCGGAAGGTCACATCTCCACCGTGGATGGCGGAGCAACCGCCAGCTATGTTTACGATGCTGAGGGTCGCCGCGCGCGCAAAACCACGGCCTCGGCGGGGAGCGTGGACTACCTTTACGGTCTGGACGGACACCAAGTCGCCGAAGTCAGCGCGACTGGAGTTTTCAATCGGTGGGAATTGTACGCCGGCAATCGCCACCTAGCGACTTACACCGCTGGCCAATCCGGCTCGACATTTTTCACACATAGCGACTGGCTCGGCATCGAACGCGCTCGAACAGACGTCTCAGGCGCACTCGCGGAGGCTTGCACGAGTTTGCCATTCGGTGATGCGCTCAGCTGCTCCTCTACAGACGTCAGCCCTATGCACTTCACCGGCAAAGAACGGGATAGCGAGAGTGGGTTGGATGATTTCGACGCCCGGTACTACAGCAGCAGTGTAGGCCGTTTCATGACGGCCGATTGGAGCGCGAGTCCCAGCCCAGTTCCATATGCGAGCCTTCCGTATCCGCAATCACTCAACCTGTACAGCTACGTCCAGAACAACCCTTTAAAATCCACCGATCCAAATGGCCATTGCACTGTTGATGGAGAATCGCATGGCTGGCTATGGTGCGCGGGATACCTGCTCGGGTTCAAGCACACAAAGAAAGAACAGGAGGTAAGAGCAGCGCAGGATGCCGATTGGAGAGCCTTTGTTAAAGAGCATCCCGAATATGATACGTGGAATATGATTCGAGGCCCCCTGGTCACCCTTGCCACGGTGGGTGCCATGGCGGCGGGCGAGGCTGCAGGTGGAGACGAAAATAGCACTGCCACACCAGAAGAAAACGCTGCAGGGTTGGCTGGAGCCGAAGCCGGGGCCGCTCGCAGGATGGTCAACGGAGTTCCTCAGCCAGCCGCAGAGGGCGAAATACTCGTTGGCCCCAACGGAACGGCAGTGCGCATTCCGGCCGGATACGTGGCTGAACCTGCTGCGAATGGCAATGGCATCGTCTACAGACCAGCAGGGTCAACTGGTAATGCGAACACCATCAGAATCATGGGACCAGACGCCAAGGGAAGATATCCTGACGGGTACGTCCGGATTTATAATTCAAGTGGGCAACCAGTCGTTCCTTCCACCGGAAAGCCTGGCCCACAAGCCACCACACATAGTCCGCTCTAGGGAGCAACCATGCACGGACTGAAAAAGGAAATTGATCTGAGCTTCTTGAATGGCCGCGAGCTCGTCCAGGTAGCAGTCGGCCTTTACCACACCATTTTCAAATTCGACGAAGACGTAGCTATCTCCGTGGAAGCAGAGTTCCGCTACTTCGTTGGGCAGACTGAATGGATTTGGCGACCGGAGCCGGGGTCCTCTCTCATCGCGGCTCGTTTGGTAGCTCTGTTGGGTGCCACCATAGAAAGTTTTGAGAGCAATGCCGACGGCACCTTAGCCCTTACTTTCTCCAATGGACACCGCCTGACTCTCGCAGATTCAAGCAGGGAGTATGAGTCTTACCAAATCACACGGCCCGGCGAGACTATCGTGGTCTAGCCCTTCCCGGTTAGCCACGAAGAATGCGATTAGCGGGGTAGTGGTGCCGGATTCCTGCAGAGCGCCGTAGAGCGCCCGAAGGGCCACGCCTTCGGCATGGGGAGCGGTGACACGTCATCCCGTAACGGGTGCTGCACAGCTGCACAGCGCCGTCCGGCGCTATATAGGAACCATCCGAGAAACCAGAGACTTACGAAACTGTTGATTTTGAAGGGTTCCTGCTACTGTGCGGCGTCTGAGCCGGGAGCAGGAGGGTGCGCATA
>Ga0207151_1087_pt2 | contig 19630 bp, 17 predicted proteins | sample Alteio_BWMinHeat_29_FD_153523 | JGI IMG/M metagenome (GOLD analysis project Ga0207151, IMG submission 153523) | Enriched cells from forest soil in Barre Woods Harvard Forest LTER site, Petersham, Massachusetts, United States -... | ecosystem: Environmental > Terrestrial > Soil > Temperate forest >... | reverse complement strand
TCGCTCTTGCAGCCTCGGTTGCGCGGCGATACGTTCCTCAAGAATCAAGTTCCCACGCGGCGGAAAGGTTCACCTGTCCGGTGCTCGTTTCGAACGCCGGCAGGAACTTCGATTTGGCCTGGCGGACGTCGGCAATTCCTGCTCCGGAACCCAAGGCGGGAAACTGGTCCGCGCGGATGATTCCGAGTTGCGCTTGGGCTTCGAACATGTGGGATGCAGCGATGCGCGAATCATAATTTTGCGTAAGCGCCGTGCGAATCAGCGTGCGCAACTGCTCGTCGTGGAAGATATCCCACCACTTTTGGTCCCCCAGCGGGCCGAGTTGAGTTTGCGCGGCTTCGTCGGAGATCGTTCCCCGATACGAACCGGGCACCGCGACAGCAGGCCGCTTATAATTCGGACCCAAGGTGCAGCCGGAAGTCAGAAGCGCGGCGCTTAATAAGAAAACACCAGATTTCATTCTAGTCAGCCTCGGCGGGTGCGCCCTCGGTAGTAGCGAGCAACTGGCGTTGCCTGCCGGCACCGGACCACTTCTCGACCAGATAAAACATGGCGGGAATGAAGAAAATGCCAATAAGGCTCGCGGCCAACATGCCTCCGATGACGGCTGTGCCCATGATCTGGCGGGCCACAGCTCCCGCGCCGGAAGCGGTCCACAGCGGGACAGCACCCAGGATGAATGCGAACGAAGTCATCAAGATCGGGCGAAGCCGCAAGCGCGCTCCCTCGAGCGCCGCCTCCGCCAGCGGCTTGCCTTGCTCGTATTGCTCTTTCGCAAATTCCACAATGAGGATCGCGTTCTTGGCCGCCAAGCCGATCAACATCACCAGACCGATTTGCGAATACACGTCGCTTTCGATCTGCACCATATAGCTCGGCAGAAAGGCGGCGAGAACCGTGCGCCGCAACCACAAAATGAAAAATGCTCCAAAAATTGCAACCGGCGTGCTGAGAAGCACGCTGAAGGGGAGAGACCAGCTTTCGTACAATCCGGCGAGAATCAGGAACACGAACAAGAGAGAGAACCCGAAAATGGCCGCCGCCGGAACACCTTCCCGCGCTTTCTTCTCCTGAAAGGACATCCCGAGGTAGTCAAAGCCCATCTGGCGCGGCATGGTTTTCCGGAACACCTCTTCGAGAGCGCTCATCGCCTGGTCTGCGCTGTAGCCCGGAGCCGCGGCGCCATTGATTTGTGCCGCGCGATACTCGTTGAATCGCATCGTGAATTCGGGGCCATCGCGAGGCTCAAAGCGGGTGATAGAAGCGAGGGGCACCATTCCGCCTTTGTCATTTCGCACGTAAAACTGGCCTACATTTTCCGGCCGGGTCCGATAGTCGCCTTCGGCCTCGACATAGACCTGCCATTGGCGGCCAAAGCGATTGAAGTAGTTGATGAATAACCCGCCCATGAACGTCTGGAGTGTTTGGTACACGTCCTTTACGGCTACGCCCTGTTTGATGACTTTTTCGCGGTCCACATTGGCATACAGCTGAGGCACACTGACGAGAGATGTCGTGCTCAGACCGGCAATTTCCGGGCGTTTGCGCGCTTCGGTTAGAAAGATATCGAGATTCGAGGAAAGAAACTTGAGATCCATACCGGCGCGATCTTCCAGGACGAAAGTGAATCCGCCGGAGGTCCCAACTCCTGGAATGGCTGGCGGAGAGAAGGAAAAGGCCACTCCTTCGGGCAGCGTCGACAGTTCCCCGTTGATGCGCTGCTTGATGGCCTGAAGTTGTTCGGCGCGTGATTTGCGCTCGTCCCACGGTTTCAAGGTCACGAAAAAGAAGGCGTTGTAGCTGGTGCGTACGAAGCTCAGCAAGCTGAATCCGATGACGCTGGTTGTGTGCTCAATGCCTGGCGTCTTGGCCAGAGCGCTTTCGATTCTTGCTGCCACTTCGTCGGTGCGCTGAAGAGAGGCGGCGGTGGGCAACTGCAGGTTGACATACAAATAGCCCTGGTCTTCGTCGGGGAGAAAACTTGCTGGCACTTTGTTCCCAAACCAACCGGCCCCAGCCGCGCAAGCTGCCAGCAAGATCACCGCGATTGCGCCTTTGCGGATGAGAAAGCCACTCAGCTGGACGTACCACTCGGTTGTGTCCGCAAAGACACGATTGAACCACGCGAAAAACACTCTCAGCGGCCCACCGGCCGAGGTCTTCGGACGCAGCAACAGTGCGGCAAGTGCGGGGCTCAGCGTCAACGCATTGAACGCGGACAGGATAACGGAAAAGGCGATGGTCACGGCAAATTGCTGGTAAAGGCGTCCCGTGATTCCGGGTATGAAAGCCGTAGGAACAAAGACGGCCGAGAGAACCAGAGCGATACCGATGACGGGACCTGAAATCTCCTCCATCGCTTTGAGTGCCGCCGCTTTCGGCGCGAGACCGTCCTCGATGTGGCGCTCGACTGCTTCGACGACGACGATGGCGTCGTCCACTACAAGACCGATCGCGAGGACCAGCCCGAACAGCGAAAGCGTATTGATAGAAAACCCAAACAGAGGAAAGAAAGTGAAGGTGCCCACAAGGGATACGGGGACGGCAAGCAGCGGGATCAGCGTTGCGCGCCAGCCTTGCAGGAACACGAACACGACGATGAGCACCAGAACAATGGCGATGACCAGCGTCAGAACGATCTCTTTCATGCCTTCGTTGACGGCCTGTGTCGTATCCAGTGAGACCACATAGTCCATGTCCTCTGGCAACCGGCCTTTTAGCTCCGTCATGAGTTTCCTGATGTCGTTTGCTGCTTGTACAGCATTTGAACCGGGCAGCTGGTACGCGGCGATGATGGCCGCTTCTTTCCCATCCAACCGGCTCACCATGTTGTAGGCCTGCGCGCCAAGCTCCACTCGAGCCACATCCTTCAATCGAACCACGGCTCCGCCCGTGGATTCCCGGATAACGATCTCTCCGAACTCTTCGGGAGAGGTCATCCGGCCTTGTGCCTGCACGGAGTAGGTGAACTGCTGTCCCTTCGGAACCGGTTCGCTGCCCACTTGCCCAGCAGGGTTCACGTTGTTTTGTGACTGGATAGCCGAGACAATCTCGGGAACGGTAATGGCCAGTTTCGCGAGCCGGTCCGGCTTCACCCACAGCCGCATCGCGTATTGTCCTGCGCCGAAAATCTGAACACTGCCGATGCCATACGAGCGGTTGATTTGGTCGGACAGATTGATGTACGCATAATTGGCCAGAAATCGCGCGTCGTACGTGCCGTTCGGCGAATAAAGAGTGACCAGCATCAGCGGAGCCGTAACGGTCTTCTGTACTGTGACGCCATAATTGTTCACATCGCTCGGCAGTTGAGAAGCCGCTTGCGTCTGTCGCATTTGCGTCAGCATCAGATCGGTATTCGGATCGGTCTTTACGTCGTAGTCCACGATCAGCCGCATTAGCCCGTCGGCCGTCGAGTTCAGCGAATACATGTAATTCATATTGTCGACGCCGCTCATTTGCTGTTCGATCGGCGTCGCGACAGACTGCTCGATGGTCTTCGCATCCGCGCCAACATACGTTGCGAGGACTTGAACTTCTGGCGGAACGATGTTCGGAAACTGGGCCACAGGAAGCACGGCGATCGTTACAGCTCCGACGATCACCATGAGGATGGAGATGACCATGGCCACAATGGGCCGATTGATGAAAAACTTGGACACTGGTCAATCGCCTTTCGCTGGTGCGGCCTGCTTGATTTTCACGGTGGAACCGTTTTGTACTTTTTGCAGTCCTTCCACGATCACCAGTTCTCCCGGTTTGACGCCACTTTCGACGATCCACAGCGCGCCGACACGATCCGCGACTTTTACCGCGCGGATGCTCACCTTGTTGGCGGCGCCTACCACCGCCAGCTGATAGGTTCCTTGCAGTTCGGTCACGGCTTTCTGAGGCACGAGAAGCGCGCGGTTCCTCACTTCTGGCGCCGCCCTCAATCTTCCAAACTGGCCGGGACGCAGTGCATTCTTGGGATTGGGAAACGAGCAAATGACCTGAATGCTGCCCGTCGTTACATCCACTTGGCGGTTGGTGAGCAGGCCCACGCCTTTATGCGGATAGACGGAGCCGTCCGCCAGAATCAGCTCAAATGGCGGGCCATTCGAAGGAGTCTCCTTTTGCGTTTCGGTATTGATCCTGTCGGCGAAATGGATGTACTCCTGTTCGCTGATTGAGAAATACGCCTTGATCGGATTCACCTGCGACACCGTCGTCAGAACCGCCGTGGGATTGACGAGATTTCCGATTTGCACTTGCGCGATGCCCGCGATCCCGTCGATCAACGATTTGACGTCCGTGAATTCCAGGTTTATCCGGGCTTGCTCGACTTGCGCTTCGGCTGCCTTGACCGCAGCCTTTGCCGCTTGCTCTGCCTGTACGTCGTTGTCCAATTGGCTCTGCGCAATCGCCCGTTCTTTGGCCAGCGGAGTGTCCCGGTTCACATCCCTTTCTGTTTTGCCGAGCTGTGCTTGAGCTTGTGCGAGTTGAGCTTTCGCTTGATCGAGCAACGCTTGAAACGGGCGGGGATCGATTTGAAAAAGAATCTGCCGCTTGCGCACAAACGAACCCTCTTTGTACGTTTGCCGGATGACGTATCCCGCGACCTGAGGCTGAATCTGTGCGTTTACATAGCCGTCAAGCGTTGCCACCCATTCGCTGAAGATCGGAACGTCTTTCTGAAGAACGCTGGCAACCTCAACCTCGGGGCTCGGAACCGCGGGTGCCGCTTTCGGATCGCCGCAACCTGCAATCAGGAACACGGCAGTTGGAAGAACAGCCAGAACATGTCGAGTCGCAGCACTGAAAAGAGAATGTTGAATGTTTACTGGCCAACGATGGGATCGCGTTCGCATATCTTAACTGCTGGTATGTGCAATTCCACTGCCACGCAACTCATAGTTGGAACTTCTCCAGTATCCGCGTCAAATCCGCGAGTACTCTCAGCTGACAAGTGGCGGCTCAAGAACAGTGTCACGATCCGGACACTTCAAGCCCGTGTGGTAGAGCGTTGTAGAAGGTTAAGTCGGGACTCGGACGCGAGGAAAGATTACGAGATGTCAAGCAGCACGAGGGAAACGTCATCAACGGCATGGTGACGCCATGCGGCAACTCGTTCGAGAATTCGGCTTTTCATTTCGGCCAAAGCAAGGTTGAAGTTTCTTTGACAATCTCTTGGAAGCCGTCGAGACCAAGCATTTCGCGATGCGAATTGAAATTCTCAGTCAAGCCATCGGTGTAGGGGACTACGCGGTCTCCTGTTTCGGCGGCAGTGTCGCCACTTACGTCGGCGCCCACTGCATTTTCAAACATGCCCAGAATCATGTGCGTCGATTGCAGCAACCGTGGCGATCCGAGTTCAGCTCCGCTCTCAATCTGTGCCATTGTTTCGGAGTAACGTTGTCGAATGGTTTTGTCAAGAACTCCACCGCCCCGTCACGCATGGCTTGGATCCGCATCTTGGCGTCCCCATGCGCTGTGATGAAAATGATCGGTATGCGGCATCGGTCCGCTTTGAGCTTGGCTTGCAGCTCAATGCCGGAGATGCCCGGCATCCGAATGTCAGCAATCAGGCACGCGGCCTGGAGTTGAGCGCCGGAATCCAGGAATTGTTCCGCGGAGCCGAAGCAGAGCGAGGATAGCCCCTCCGATTCGATCAGATCTTGTAAGGCACACTGAACGGAGTTGTCGTCGTCGACGATAGCTATGAGTCTTGAGCTGCTCGCTGCTCATGCTCGAAGCCTATGGGTATTCGCAGCGACTGCGCAATTGGCTGTTAGTCGTGCGCGCTACCACTTTGGTGGTAGTCGAGTAGAAGGCGCAGGAATAGCCGGATGGGCTCCAGATCAGGTTGGGCTACTTGCAAGGAGAGAGTTTGAGCTTGTCCGCCATACGTACCAGGTCAACTAGCGATTCGGCCTGCATCTTGTGCATGACATTGCCTCGGTGGACTTTTACTGTGGCTTCGCTGGCTCCAATTTCAAAAGCAATCTGCTTGTTGAGCATTCCAGTGATCACCAGAGTCATTACCTCCCGCTCTCGGGCAGTCAATGCCTGATAGCGCTCCTGCAGATCGTGGATCTCGGCCTGTTCTGTTTGCGCGATGCGGTCGCGCTCGAGGGCCTGCTGAATTGCGTCCAGCAGGTCCTGGTCCCTGAAGGGTTTTGTCAGAAATTCCACGGCACCGGACTTTAACGCCCTGACAGACATGGGGATGTCACCGTGCGCGGTGACGAAAATGATCGGGATTTGCATGCCAGTTTCGGTCAACCGGCGCTGAAAATCGAGTCCACTCATCTGAGGCAGTCTTACATCAAGAACTAAACAACTCGGACGGCCGATCTGTCTCGTGCCAAGAAACTCCTCACCAGTTGCAAAGGATTCAGCGCGCAGCCCAACGGACTCGACGAGATCGTGGATCGCCTGACGCATGCCGCGGTCATCATCGATGATGAAGACCGTGGGAACGGCTGCGGATTTCATGCATCTGCCTCGGCTTTGGCGGCAAGAGTGAAATGAAAAGTTGCGCCTGCCTCGTGATTGGCGGTGGCCCACACCCGGCCACCGTGAGCCTCCACGATCGAGCGGGTTATGGCCAAACCCATGCCCGTGCCCTGTGGTTTCGTCGTATGGAAGGCGTCAAAAATCCGCTCAGTATTTTCCGCCGGCAATCCTATGCCGGTATCGCTGATCGAGACGATTAGCTGACCTTCGGGAGTTAGTCGAGAACTAATCGTCAACTTGCCTCCGGTGTCTTTCATGGCGTCAATCGCGTTCAGCATCAGGTTCATGAACACCTGTTGAAGTTGCACCCGGTCCGCTAGGACGTTTGGCATATTCTCTGGCAATTCGGAATGGATTTTTATGGAGTGCCGAACCGCTTCTTTCCTAAGCAGAGCGGTCATTTCCCGAATAATCTCTTTGAGGTCGACGATGCCGCGCTCAGGAGGCGTGCCCTTTTTATAGAAAGACCGCAAATGATTGATAACATCGGCCGCGCGGTTTCCGTCCTGCTCAATTCTGGCCGCTGCTGCACGCGCCCTTTCGAGCTCCGGTGGATCACGCGCGAGCCATCGCAAACACGCGTTGGCGCTGGTGATTATGGCGGCTATGGGCTGCCTGATTTCGTGCGCCAGTGCGGCGGCGAGTTCTCCCATCGTATTGACGCGATTAATGTGTGCGAGATCGGCCTCTAGCTGCCGCAGCTTTTCGCGTTCCTGCTCGGCCTGCTTTCGTTCGGTTATATCCATGGTGATGCCGATGTATTCACCCATCTCTCCAGAGCGATTGTGATGTCCAATAGTGCGCAGAAATCGTATGGTGCCGTCACGATAACAAACGCGGAACTCGCGGATGTCGTAATCCGTTCTTGCGTGGATTGCATGCTCAAGAGCAGCCGTCACAGCTGCCCGATCTTCCGGGTGAATAGTGTCGAAAAAGCGTTCGAGTGGAAGCGGGCCATTTCTGGGATCGAACCCATGCAGGCGGAAGGTTTCGTCCGACAAATGAAACATTTGTTTTGTGTAGAAATTGGTGGCCCAACTGCCGATGTGAGTGAGGCTTTGCGCTTCCGCGAGGTATGCTTTCTCTCTACGCAACTCCTGCGTCAGCAGTTCCTGCTCGGTAACATCCATTGTCGTACCGATAAAGCCTTTGAAAACCTCTTGTTCAATAACGGGAACAGCCACAGCGCGAATGTAACGCAACTGCCCGTCGGGGCGAACGATCCTCTCTATTTGATCAAAGCCGCAGTGTTCCTCTTGCATGCGCTTGATGGTTTCAGCCATAGAGGTTCGGTCTTGCGGATGGATGAGCTCCAGATACCGTTCAACCGTCGGTGCCCCGTTCTGAGGATCCAGACCGTAAATCTTGTACAACTCCTCAGACCAATAGTGACCCGAATCGTTGAATGCCCAACTCCCCATATGAGCGAGGCGCTGTCCTTCACTGAGGTAAAACTGGCTTTGCTTCAAGGCTTCTTCGGAGCGCTTGCGGTCCGTGATGTCTTGGGCCGTACCAAACATTTCATAGGGTCGGCCGGAGGCATCACGTTTTACGGTGCCCACACTGCGAATAGTCCGAACTTCGCCGTCGGGACGAACGAGACGATGTTCAATGTCGGCAGGAAGTCCGCTCCGAAGGGCCTCCTCAGCTGCGCGGAAGACGAGTTCTCGATCTTCCGGGTGAATCATTTCGCCAACCTTCGCCAGATCGATGGGGCCCTGCTGCGGATCCAATCCATAGATGCGGTAGACTTCGTCAGACCAAATCACCCGATTCTCGATGAGGTTCCAAGAATAATGGCCAACATTGGCAATGCGCTGAGCTTCTTCAAGCCTGGAGTTGCTTTCCTGTAGTTTGCGCGAAATCTCCTGCAATGCTTTCTCTGTACGCTTGCGCTCAGTAATGTCCTGAATGGTGCCGAACAATCTATAGGGTCGTCCGGATGCGTCTCTTTTTGTATCGCCCGGCAAGGAGTTCCAACGCTCGGACGTCAGGCTAGAGACTGTCCGCACTTCGCCGCTGGGCCGAATGATCCGAAATTCGGCGTTGGGGCGTTCTCCAGAAACGAGGTCTTGGTCAACTCCCTGATAAAGAGGCTCGCGATCTTCAGGGTGGACCATTGAGCGTACGGTCGCTAAGTCCATAGGACGTTCCTGCGGACTTAGTCCAAAAATGCGGTAGGTTTCATCTGACCAGACAACGACATCCGTCTCGAGATCCCATTCCCAGTGGCCGACGCTCGCGACGCGTTGCGCCTCTTCAAGCTGGGCTTTGCTCTCCTGTAAGTCTCGTGATAGCTCCGCCAGTGTCTTTTGCACATCCTCATTTGCCATGGTGAGAACCTTGCGCCATTTCTAAAAAGCTTCAAACAACTTATCCCGTGGTCTTTTCGGCTTTAAGCTCAACCCTACTTACTCCGCTACTGGTTGCATGGCACCGGCCATCTGTCTTGGATGCAATCGGAGCCAACAGCAATACGAATACAGGGTCGCTCGAATCAAGAGCTACGGTCAATCCGCGAGTACTGTCAAAAGATTGACAGTGACGACCCAACATCACGCACAACAGCATGCCTCCCGGCAGGAAGGGTTCACTATGCAGCGATTTAGCGCCCCTGGGGCACATCGTTCCTGGAATTGCGCTTGCATTGTTACGGTAACGATCGCTCACGGACGACGCTGTTTATCCCAGAACGAGCGAGTTCATACATGTTTACAGCAAACGAGAGTTGGTCACGCATAGGCAATGAGTCAAGTCGCCGGAGCACACTAATTCGCTACCTGCTTGCGTCCGCCGCGTGCCTGATGGCTTTTCTCGCGTCACCGCCAGGTAGTTATGCACAGGTGCCGACCTACGAAGTCACGCCCGACGAAAGTAGTATCAAGTTCGGCGTCGACTCCTCCGTTTCAATCAAAGGTATCTTTGCGAAGTGGAACGCAAGCATTGAGTTTTCGTCGAGGGATGTCAGGAGCGCCGTTTTAGACATCGAGATTGAAGCCGATAGCGTCAACACCGGAAGCCATATGAAAGACAACAAGTTGAAGGGTAAGGATTTCTTTAACGTAAAGGAATCTCCTTTGATCACTTTCAAATCGACGAAAATCGTTCAGACCGGCCCAAATACATTTGACATCGAGGGTAACTTCACCATCCGGGGCGTTACCAAGACAGAGAAACTCACTCTCACGAGCGATAGCAAGGGAACACCCACCGGCAGTCTCGACGGGACCATGGCCTTTGATCGCAAAGACTACGGCATGACGAGCGGCATCCCTTTCATCAAGATCGCCAATCGTGTAGAGGTGAATGTTCGATTGAAGTGGCACCGTGTCAGTGGTCCGCCGCCAGTTTTCCAACAATAGTTTGAGAAGATAGATCTCGGTATGGGAACTGAAAATATCGGTCCTTAAGAAGTGCCTGAACGCTGCGTTTAGCAGAGCGAGGGTCGACCTCAAATGAGAAGGCAATCGGAATGCACGAACGGATGGAGATCCATGAATGAGCAAACACGTAGGCATCTCACCAGCTGAGGCCGCGGACCGCCTTGCGATCCGGGAACTCGTCGAAGCTTACGCGCATTCCGCCGATCGTCGGGATGCCAAGGGTCAGATGTCTCTCTTTACCGCCGACACGCACTTCGTGGTGTACATGAATGCCAAGGATCCGACTCCTTCACAGGAGCTGCACTCGCGCGAGGCGCTCGCTCCCGTGTTCGCCGATCTAAACAAGTACGCCGCCACGATGCACTTCGTCGGACAAAGCACAATACTGACGCTGACAGCTGATCGAGGCACGGGGGAGGCTTATTGTCTGGCGCATCACCTCACCGTCGAGGGTGAAAAACGGCAGCTCATGATCGCTGCGCTCCGCTATTACGACACATTCGTGAAGGTGGACGGCGCATGGTTGTTTGCGGAGCGCCTGCTGTATGTAGATTGGATCGAGGAGCGCGCAATGTCATAAAGGACGAAACGAATGGCTATGGTAATCGACTAACAAAGCAGGAGAACGATCATGTCTGCATATGTGGTATTCACGAGAACTAAAACCATCGATCAAAAAGAGCTCGAAAAATATTGGACTGGAATCCAAGCAACGATGAAGGGTCATCCTATCGAAGTGCTGGTAGCCTATGGAAAGCACGAAGTCCTTGAAGGTGATCCGATTGAAGGAATCGTCATTGCGAAATTCCCGAACGCGAAAGCTGCAAAGGATTGGTATTACAGCGAGGCCTACCAAAGCGTCGCCAAGCACCGCAAACACGGGGCGATCTATCACGGACTCGTCGTTGAAGGTGTCAGCTAATGCAATCAACGGCGGGCCGGATACCTCTTGTCATTGCGGGCGCGACTGGAATGGTCGGCGGATACGCCCTTCGCTATGCGCTAGGACACGACTCAGTCGAACGAGTGACGACTATCGGACGCAAGGATCTCGGCATCTCGCACCCCAAGCTGAAAGAGGTTCTGCACCGAGACTTCGCGGACTGCTCCGCACTCGCGGAGGCGCTCTCCGGTCAAGACGCAGCGGTCTTTTGCCTGGGCGCATATACCGGGGCGGTGACGGATGCCGAGCTCCACACAATCACGGCGGCCTACCCAATCGAGTTCGCGCGAGTTCTCCGTAGAAGCAGCCCTGAGGCGGAATTCTCATTCTTGAGCGGTAAGGGCGCGGACCCGACGGGCCGAAGCCGGATGCCTTTCGCACGCTATAAGGGAGAGGCAGAGAAGGCGCTCCTCGCTGCAGGGTTTCCGCGGGTGTACATCTTTCGGCCCGCGTACATCTACCCCGTGGAACCGCGGAAGGAACCGAACTTCAGTTACCGTCTCTTGCGCTCGATCTACCCTGCGTTTCGAGTGCTCTTTCCCAACCAGGTGATTCGGGCAGACGCCTTGGCGCGTGCCATGGTGAACGTTGTCGTCCAGAAAACAGCAGAACGCGAAAGCAGGGTTTTCGAGAACCGTGACATCCGAGCGATGGTCGATTCGCTTCACCTCTCCTCGGAGTGATCAAGGCACGTAGCCAACTTCACTGCATGCCGTCCCGAGAAGGTGGCCGTATCGCCGCCGATTCGGCCGGAGCAGCTACGAGAGGAAACATCTGTGAGCCTGCGGACCTAATCCGCCACCCGTGATACGAGGGCATCAAGTCGTGGGCATCGTGCCACCGTCGATAATGTAATCAGCCCCGCTGATAAACCCGCCTCGGTCTGAGGCCAGGAAGGCTACCAGCTCTGCCACTTCCTCGGGTCGACCTGTCCGGCCCATGGGAATGCCTCCAAGCATGTCCATAATCCGTTGACGCGCAGCGTCCTCGCTAATGCCGCTGCCTCTGGAAATGTCGGCGATCATTCCCCGTGCGCCTGAAGTCTCGATGAAACCGGGCGAAATCATCGATACTCGCACTCCCCTCGGCCCAACACCCTTTGCCAGCCCCTTGCTGTAAGTAGTAAGGGCTCCCTTGGCCGCTGCGTAGGCGAGAGTCGAATTGGGGAACGGTAAACGATGAGCGATGGAAGAGATATGAATGACGACTCCTGATTTGCGTTCGATCATGCCGGGAATGAGAGCGCGGTCAAGGCGAACGGCGGCGAGCAGGTTGACCTCCAGTATTCCTTGCCAGTCTTCGTCGGAGAGCACCTCGAATCCGCCTGGTTTTGTTTCTGTTCCACCGACATTATTCACCAAGACGTCGAGTCCACCCCACTCTTGCTGAATGCGATCGACGACGCTTTGGACACCACGGGCCGTTCCGATATCCGCCTTTATAAAGAGAGCAGGACTCTGGCGGTGAGCTGTCTCAGATCGCGCGGTGGTGGCCACCGAGGCACCGCTCAGTTCAAAACGACGTACGATCGCTTCTCCTACACCCTTCGTGCCACCGGTCACGAGAACACGCTTGCCTTTGAACTCATCGCCAAAAACGACAAAAGGGTAGCTGTTTGTCATGTTCCCCCCAATAGAAATAATGATTCGAGAGATGTTTGAGCCTAGTGGCCGGGTCGGTTAGATGCTGAGTTTTAGATCAGGGCGTTCGAGCAGCCGCCGCAGCATTGGCCCAAGATCCGGCGCCTTATAGAACGGATGTCCGCGGAAGATTTCCGCGCATTTGCCATCCAAGACGTTGATGCTCTCATGCACTTTCGGTGCGGCTTCGCGCACCTCGCAGATTCGTTCGCGAACGAACAAGAGGTTCTGGGGATCGACGTGGCCTGCTTGTATGAAGCCACGGGTCTTCTTGGCACACCGGCAGGGGTTCGCTTGGTTTACCAGTCCGCACTTGTCGTTCATGAAGTTGCGCAGGTCCCGGCGCGCACGGGCCAGGCGCTGACGAAAATTGTCAGGACTGATCTCCAAGACCTCGGCGGCAACCGTATCACTTACACAAAAGATTGCGCCGAGGATGAAAGTCAAACGTTGCTCACGATCAAGGCAAAGAAGCATTCCCGAGGTGCAGGAGATCATAGCTTCTGTCACTAGCAACTCAGTGTCTGCCGATGTGCCTTTGGGATCGGCCAACTCTAATTCTGGCGTGTTGTCGAGCGCCGCGCCGTAGAAAGCAAAATCCAAGGACGCATGCTCCACCCGCCCGCGCTTCATATTGAGCACATGGTTGATTACGATGCGGTAGAGCCACGTGCGGAAGCTGCTCCGGCCCGCAAACGACGAGAGCCGGGTCAGTACTTTGATGAGGATCTCTTGAGTTGCGTCCTCAGCATCCTGCGGATGGTGAAGCATGCGAACGGCGATGTTGTAGATCCACGCTTGATGCCGCTGGACTAGGTCTTCGAGCGCCTGGCGATCTCCCGAGCGGGCGCGTAGCACAAGGTTTTGATCCTCGTGGTCGGGGGAGTTGTCGGCTAACGGATTATTGGTAGTCATGGTGCATCTCCATGCGGCCGCATGCCCCGGCTCGATTCTCAGAGAGCCCGGGGTATAGCAGAGAAGTGGGCACTCGCAATCTTCCACTGCCCGCTTTGTTTGATGAAGACCAAGGTAGTTCGGCCATGGATGGGCCGGACCTTGCCTTCTTTCGTTGCTGCCATAAACATGTCGCAAGCATTCACGATGCCAACGGTATCGCTGTACATGCGACACGATCGTTATCGGAAGCCGAACCTTGCTGAGACGAGGCGCGCAACGGCCTCGTTGAGATACTTGGCGAAGAGCTGCTTGCCGTCGAACCGGTAGGGAACGTGGTCAATCACCCCCACGTCCTTAGAAAGCATCGCCATGACCGGCTGGAGGCCGCGCTGATCGAAGCCATCGGCGAACTTCTGTGTTAAGGCTTGGAGTTCACTGTCTCCTCCTATCTAGTGAGACACACGCCGCGGCACACTGTGACAGAACTATCCCGCCGAAGCTGCTCACCGCCGGGGCACTGGCGAGTGGAGCCTCCCATCAGATTGTGCTCGTATGACGGGCAACTCCTCCGTAACGCGCTAAGGAAAGGCTTGCCGACGATCTGCTCGGAACCCAACTGCCACATCCACGTATATGGCGTTTTTCGTCAAATGATACTGGATTGTTGAACTTTCGCTTCGAGCGGATGGCTGCAAATAGCTTCATCCAAGCGGCGAGAATGTACAGAGGCCGTGATTTCCAGTTCGGCGCGCGATGACGCTCATAGAGAAAGATTGTCCCATGGCGTTTGTGGACACCAGTGATAACGTGTTTCTCTATGAGACCCTTCCTTGCACAAGAATCCGCCCCGGACATGGCGCGCCGGGCGGCAAAGACTGTTTGCCCAGATGCGGAAGTACCTGACGGCCGCGAAGAATGACACTGCGGAAGGTTTGGTTCAGCGAATGCGTGCAGCATTTCCCAGCTTCGACGGAGACGTTCTCCTTCATCACCCGCTCCGGTTCTTGTTCCCGAAGTCGTAGAACATCCGGCCGGAATCAGCCGTCGCCTAAAGACCCAGGAGGTATTGATGAAAGCATTGATCTTTCGCGAGACCGGTGAACCGAAGAGCGTATTGAAACTGGAAGAGATCCCTCCTCCGCCTTTGGCTCCGGGCGAAGCGCTCGTCCGAGTGCTGCTGAGCCCGATCAACGCATCAGATTTGCACATGGTGCGCGGGCGCTATGGCTATCAGCCGGAGTTACCAGCCAGCCCGGGCATTGAAGGCGTGGGGATTGTGGAGGCTGTAGGTCCGGGCGTGCAAGGTCCGATGGTCGGAACCCGCGTAGTTTTCGTTGACACGTGGAACACCTGGCGCGAGCAGATCGTGTGCCCAGCGGACAAACTTGTGCCCGTTCCAGACGGCTTGGACGATCCGGACGCCGCCACATCCTACATCAATCCTTTGACGGCCTGGGCATTGACGAGATCAAGTCACAATCTCAAGGAGGGCGACTGGCTCCTGCAGACGGCGGCCGCATCCAGCGTCGGGAAGTTTGTGCTTCAGTTGGCGCAGCAGTATCGATTTAAGACAATTAACGTCATCCGGCGGCGCGAGCAGGAAACAATCATACGGAACCTTGGAGGCAATGAGGTAATCTCCACGGACGATCAGGATCTCAGGGCACGCCTGCAGGAATTGACCGCGGGCAAGGGTGTTGAACGAGCGATTGACTGCGTTGCCGGGGAACTTGGCGCTGAGATTGCCCGCAACCTCGCTCCCGCCGGAACCATGCTTGTGTATGGAGCCCTTTCCAGTCATCGGCAGACGGACCCCTCGAAATTTATCATGCCGCTCTTTGCTCCGCGTTTGATTTATTCGACAGCAACGGTTCGCGGGTGGTGGCTTCCGCGTTGGGTGCCTTCCCGGCCGCTCGCCGAAGTGCGTGCAGCGACAAGCAATCTTCTCACCATGTTGTCGAACGGAACACTTACGCCGCCGGCGATTGTGCGGTATTCGCTTAAGGACTTCCAAGAGGCAGTACGCCGAGCCGATGGTGAGGCAGGACAGCAAAAGGTCCTGCTGGACTTCTCCGAAACGGCACCATAACCGGTGGAGCCTTATGGCGGTCGTCGCGAACCAAGCCGTAGCGTTTGACAAATCCATGTTGATGGCTTGTCCCCATCTCGGAGATGTGCTCCGTCCGGGTTGATCCTGGATCAGGGCAACTCGGAAGTAATCCACTTGGCTGGAAAACGCGCTATCCGTGCAAATGCTGGAACCAACGCCTCGACGTAACACCAGACTCCAGCCCAACTCACTCGGATAACCGCGGCGGTTTTCCAAACCGTCGCCGATCTGGGCTGCAAGCGGATCCTGTAGACTGATGCGGTGTTGTGAGTTGTACGAAGATCCTCAGACCGGCAATGCTCGGTTAACATTAACCGCGACGGTATACTCGACAGGTATATCAAAGCGAGCAAAAATAGTAGCAAGGGCGACAAAACCAGCATAAACATTGAGTGTTTGTGCTATGGCGGAGAGGGGGGATTATATTGACGCGGTTTTCGCAACTCCGTTTGTTTCTATCACTTCACTCGTAATACTTGCATTTTCTGTCGCTTAAGGCCGAGCCTCAGCAGTCTTGTCCGGCTCAGCAATGCCCTCCAGTCTCTCCTATGGACCATCGAAAGTGCTTAAAAAAAGTAACATGAGTAACAAGCCCAGAACTCCTTTTGTCCCAGCTCCGGACAAAGTTGTTCGAGCGCCAGGGAAGTGACGGCATACTCCGGCTCGTCGTCTTGATCCTCGGTCGAGTGAAGTTCGGGCAGCATGCCCTGATGCAAGATTCGAAACGCTACAGTCTGCCAGAGACGGCGGTGCCTGAGGAGAATCCACCAGCCAATAAAATGCAGGAGCATTCCTGAAAACTCCCTGCCCCTTCACTTGGCTCTGCGCTCACCCTGCGGATATCGCAGCGTCGGGTTTCTCGTTGCAAATTCCTCCTCCACGGCGGCCCGAAAGAGCTGGTAATGCTTTTTCAGACGCTGCGCATAACCAGGAGATTGCAGAATGAACTTGAACAAATTCAGAAGCGCCGGCGCGTAGGCGGTCTGCTCGCTCGTGGGATCGAGAAAAGGCCCTGTCCATCCGTAGCGATCCGAGGTCGGAGCTCCGGCCCATTTCTGATAGAACTCCACGCTTTCCCAGCCGTAGTTGATAGCGGCCCAAAATTTCCAGCCCGTCTCGGGCCGGAGTACGACCACCAACACGCGCCGACAGTCACACTGGGGTTCATTGCAATAGAATTCGATAAAACCATACTCCCCGTTGGGCAGATCGTCTCTGCCGGTGATGGTCACCGATCGGGTTTCGCTGGCTGCCAGTCGGGGGAATCGTTTCATAAACGGGGTCATCGGTTTCATGTTCATGGCGAAATTGTATCGCGAATGCGGCAAGTCCGGCTGCCGTTGCAAACCACTGTTCAAGTGGCTGGCGGCTCTGCTTGCGGGTCACTTAGAGCCGGCCTAAAGCTGCGCCTTCATCCTCCGCAATGTCTAGCACCGTGTCCAGCCGCACCATCTTCAGGAGCATCTTTACCCGGGCGCCCACCGCATAAAACGTACACTTTCCCCCCGCGCGATTCAGTGACGCAAACGATCGCATCAACACCCCGATGCCAGAACTGTCCAGGTCTGTCAACTTCGCTAGGTTGAACGCTACGCGCTTCTCACCGATGTCTAGAAGGTGCTGGATCTGCTCGCGGACAGCTTCCTCGCCATCTCCCAGCTTCAGCGCTCCTTCGAAATCAAGAATCGTGGCCCGTCCGGCCTTTCTCATACTGAGTTTCACCAGAAGCTCCTGTTTGGTCCCTGCCACGCTAGCCGAAAACCCCAGCCCAGACAAGACGCGCGCAGTTTCTGTGCTTCCCTTAAACGCTGCTGTTTCTTGACGCTGCTTCCCTGCTTTGCTAGGCTGCGCCCCAGTCCAAACTCCGGGTCTGGATGGCAACGCGACGCAATCTGAGCGTTCTTGGCCACCTGCAGGGGATGGAAAATGGAAACCTCCCCGGCGCATTTCGAGCTCGCTGCTCTCGCGCTTGCCTGCCGAGACCGCGGCACTCTGTTCAAGGCGTTTGCGGCCCGCCTCGGCAGCATTCTTGGTGCTCGCGGCGCCCTGATTTGGACAACCGCCGCGAAATCCGAGGAAATCCAATGTGTCACGTGCTGGACCGAGCCTGGAGAAAGATTCAGCCCTGCCGGGCACCCTCCTTCCGAGGGTTTCCTTTTCGAAATCCTCGAAGCTGGCGAAACTCGCCGCCTCGGCAAGCAGGACCTCGCTGACGCCGAACTTGATCACCTCGCCGAATCCGCCCGATCCCACGTCAAATCCGCCCTTTACGCTGTCCTCGCCGGCGAAGCAAGCCCTGCCGGTGTCATCGAACTCCTGAACAAGGCGGGCCGCGAGTTCTCCGAAGCTGAAGCGCGGTTTCTCGAGGACGCCGCGCGCTTTCTCAGCCAGGCCATTGCCAATCTCACCTCCGCCGAAAACGACCGCCAGGCCAACCTTGCTACCGTCGAGCGTTTGACCGCCCTCTACGACCTTGGCCGCACCTTTACTTCCATCCTTGAACTCGAGGAACTTCTTCCCATTGTTGCTCGTAAAGTGCGGGACATTCTCGGCGCCCGAGCCTGCAACATCTGGCTCGTTGACTGCAAGTCGAACGAACTTTACCTCTCGAAACAAGCCGGCGAAGATCCGACCATCAACGAGGAATCTCGCAAATCTCTTACCGAAGGGTTGCTCGGCAGCGTCGCTCAGCAGGCCAATGCGAAACTTGTCGCAGAAGCTGCCAAGGAAGAAGAACTCACCTCGCGCCAGGCCTCGACCGACGATTTTGAAATTCAATCTTGGATGGCTGCGCCTCTTCGAAAAGGTGACGAGGTCCTTGGTGTCCTTGAACTCGTCAATAAAATCGGAGAATCCCCCTTCGATGATGAGGACCTTTTCTTCCTGGGCAGCATCAGCGAACAAGCTGCAGTCGCGCTTCACAACGCCCAACTCCTCGAGTCGGAACGCCAAGTCCATGCTCTCGATGCCCTTCTAAAAATCTCCCAGCAGATCACTTCCACGCTCGATCTCGATCACGTCCTCACCACTGTCGTCAACCAGGCCGCTACAGTCGTTCCGTTTGAAACTTGCGTTATCGGCTTCTTCGACCGCGCGCGCTTCGTCCTCGGTGCAGTATCCGGCGAAGAACATGTCCCCGACACGCGTGAAATGGACGAACTGCGCGAACGCCTAGAGTGGGTAGCCAACCAGCAGGAACCCGTCTCTGCCAATCGCTTCGAAAGCGAGTGGGAGGCTCGGCCCGAGCAGGCCTGCCAGAGACTTATCCCCTTCCTCGAACAGCGCAGATATAACGGCTTTCATGCCCTTCCTTTGCGCGACGAGCAGGGAAAGATAGGGGCCCTGGCCTTGCTCAGCAGTGATGGTAATTTTCTCGACGACAGCGAAAAGGAAACGGTCGCAATTCTTGCGAACCAGACCACTGTTGCCATCCGCAACGCACAGCTCTATCAGCAGATTCCGCTTGCCACTATCCTCAAACCTCTTGCCACACAGAAAAAGAAACTGCTCGCCACCTTTCCCGAGGGCCGTTGGCGTCCTTACCTTGAACGTGCCGCTGTTGTTCTCGCACTGTTAATCCTCATCCCCTGGCCGCTGCGCCTCGGCACCAACGCCACCGTGGTACCCACGGAGCGCCGCATCGTCAGCACCATTGACGGCGGTGTCGTGACGCGCGTCTTCGTCCACGAAGGGGAGTTCGTGCAGGCCGGCCAACCTCTCGCTCAGCTCGAAAATTCGGAAGACCGCGTGCGCTTGGCAGAAGGCGAGGCGGCTCTCGCTCAATCGCGCCGAGAACTCGCCGAAGCCGAATTCCGTAACGATCCCTCGGCGGCGGGCCTCGCCAAAATTCGCACCGAACTTCACACCGCCGAAGTTCACTACGAACGCCAGCGTCTGGGTGCGACCCTGCTTCACGCGCCAATTGCCGGCGTGATCGTCACTCCTAAAGTCGACGAACGCAACGGCGCAATGCTCAAGCCGGGCGAAGGCTTCTGCGAAATCGTTGCCGAATCGCGCATGGCCGCCGAAATGGGAGTTCAAGAAACCGACCTGGGCCTCGTCCAAATGGGCGATGCCGTTGCTCTGAAACTTAACGCCTTTCCTTCCCGGACCTTTCACGGTATGGTTGACCGCATCGGTGTGCGAACACACGCGGAAG
>Ga0207151_1090_pt2 | contig 20107 bp, 15 predicted proteins | sample Alteio_BWMinHeat_29_FD_153523 | JGI IMG/M metagenome (GOLD analysis project Ga0207151, IMG submission 153523) | Enriched cells from forest soil in Barre Woods Harvard Forest LTER site, Petersham, Massachusetts, United States -... | ecosystem: Environmental > Terrestrial > Soil > Temperate forest >... | reverse complement strand
GGCCGCAGGCTCTTCGAAAAGGGCATTTACCGCGGTGTCGACGGACAGAGGATCCAGCAGCGGCTCGTCACCCTGCACATTCACAAAGACGTCGCCCTTTTCGTGCGCCGCGACTTCGGCCACGCGCTCGGTCCCGGTTCGGTGGTCCGGGCGTGTCATGCGGGCTGTGCCACCAAAGCTTTCCACAGCCTTCACGATGCGTTCATCGTCTGTGGCAACAATCACGCGATCGGCGAGTCGGGCCATCTTGGCCCGCTCATAGACGCGCTGGATCATTGGTTTCCCAGCCAGCGAAACGAGTGGTTTGCCGGGCAAACGCGTGGAACCAAAACGAGCGGGAATAACAATGACGACTTCAGGCTTGGCCGAACTCATGCCCGTGAATCTCTCATGATATGGAGTCTCCCACATTCGGGAATATTTGGGCACTCCCTACAGTCCTTGCCTGATATACGCAAACGTCGTCTCGGCTTATTATGCTGAACATGTCTGGCTCGAAAGCTCGTCCAACTTGCGGAATCCCTCAAACGGGCTCTCTGTACCTTTCGGAAGCTGGTACGGGATTTGCCTTGTCTTCGCTTGCGCGAGTGGTAGAATCGCGTGTGGTCCGAGCCGCGCGGCCGTTCTGGGCAACCGGGACGATGGGGGTGCCGTGAAACGCGATAGACATGGGTTTCGCGTTACTATATTTTCCGTTGTCGTGCTGTTGCTCGCTTGTCTGGTCACGTCTCGCGTTGGCATTCTCGCTGCGCCACATTCGCAGTCTCCCGCTGATGAAAACAAGCAGAATGAAAACAAGCTCAAGGATGACGTAAGGAAGAACACGCCCGGGCAAACACTCAAGCCCGGCCACAGTCTGAAAATGGACGTGGACCTCGCGCTGGTCAACGTCACCGTCACGGATCCCTACAATCGATTGGTCACTGGGCTGGAAATGGAAAACTTCCGCGTCTTCGAAGACAACAGCGAACAGGAAGTGGTGACCTTCTCAGCCGAAGACGTGCCCATTTCTATCGGAGTAATTTTTGATTTCAGCGGCAGCATGGCCAATAAAGTGGGAAAGGCGCGCGAAGCCGCCGTGCAATTCTTCAAGACCGCCAACCCCCAAGATGAATTCTTTCTGGTGAGCTTCAACGAGCGCGCGGAGCTGACCAGCGCCTTCACCAATAGCGTCGAAGACCTGCAGAGCAGCCTGATGTTGACCTCCGCCAAGGGACGCACCGCTCTGCTCGATGCGATTTACCTCGGGCTGAGCCAGATGCGAGGTGCACACAACGGCAAACGTGCCTTGCTCATCCTATCCGATGGAGGAGATAATCATAGCCGGTACAATGAAAGCGATATCAAGCGGTTGGTGAAGGAAGCGGACACCCAGCTCTATGCCGTCGGCATCTTCGACGCGCTCGGATATCGCAATCGGACGCCGGAAGAACTGAACGGTCCGTCGTTGCTTTCAGAAATCACGGAGATGACCGGAGGGCGAGTATTTTCCGTCGAGAAGCTTGAGGAACTTCCGGATATCGCATCAAAAATAGGCATGGAGCTGCGAAATCAATATGTTCTGGGATATCGGCCGAGCAACAAGGCGCACGATTCACGGTGGCGGAAAATCAAGATTAAGCTGCGCGCTCCGAGGGGGTTGCCGCCGCTCAATGTTTTCGCTAAAACGGGTTACTACGCACCCAGCCATTGAGTTTCCTTGCTGGCGGATTCGCGCCTTATTGAATCTTCTTCTATTTTTCTGTGCGATGGCTTTGTTTGCGTGGCCATGCCTTGCTCAGATTCCTGTCCCCAATGCGCAGCCCCTTCCGCCGGGGCAGGATGCTAGTGCTGGAAAACAGGGTTCCGTCATCAAGGTTGACGTCGGCCTCGTGGTGCTGCACACCAGCGTGCTCGACGATCGGGGCAAGTTCGCGGACGGTTTGAAAGTCGAAAATTTCCGCATTTTCGAAGATAAAGTCGAACAAAAGCTCACTACGTTTAAGCGCGAGGATGTGCCCGTCAGCATGGGCCTGGTGATCGACAATAGCGGCAGCATGCGCGACAAGCGACCGCGCGTCAATGAAGCCGCCCTCACTCTCGTCGAGTCCAGCAACCCCCAGGACGAGGCTTTCGTCGTCAACTTCAACGATGATTTCTATCTCGACCTCGACAAGGATTTCACCAATAGCATTCCGGAGCTGAAGGAAGCGCTTGAACGCATCGATTCACGCGGCAGTACGGCGCTCTTCGACGCGGTTATCGGCTCGCTCGATCATCTCAAGAAAGCCGCCAAAGACAAGAGGGTGCTGCTGGTGGTCACCGATGGCGAGGACAACTCCAGCCATAACTCGCTCGAAAAAACACTCCGTGAGATCCAGAAGACGGACACGGTGATCTATACGATTGGCCTGCTCGGCGATGAAAAGAGAAAAGAGAAGAATCACGCCATGAAAGCGCTGAAGCAAATCGCCGAAGCGTCAGGTGGTTTAGCCTTTTTTCCGGAAAGCGTTGATGACGTGCACACCATCTGCGAACAGGTCGCGCACGATATCCGCAATCAATACACTCTGGCCTACTATCCGTCGAACACCCGAAAAGACGGGACATTCCGCGCGGTCAGCGTGCAGGTGATTCCACCGCGAGGCCGCGGCAAGCTTGTGGCCCGCACGCGTAACGGCTACTACGCGCCAGGTAGTCCTGCCTCAGCATCAGGGAACTAGATCCGTTTCGAAGCGACGGCGCTTTGCTGGCTGGTGTGCGGCAAGCCAGGCCTCCAGCAATCGCCGTTAGCTAGCACTTCAATTACAGGGCGACCATCGTGGCGCCGGTACCAATCAAGGAAGTGACCAGTGCCGAACTATCTGTGACATATTTCCGCCATCGTGTTGCGCATCCACTCTCTCAGACGGCTACTCCCCGGCGCCATTTTGCTGGCCGCGGTTTGCGCATTTGCCGGTACTAGCGGCAAGGAGCCGGCTCCGCGATTTAACGCCAGAACCACCGAAGGAGAAAAGTTCACTCCATCAAAGGGAAAATCGTTCTGCTGGAGTTCTGGACCACTTGGTGCAAGTTCTGTGTCGATGAAGCTCGGTTTGTGGACAAGCTAGGCCACGAGCTCGCTGACAAAGGGCTGGTCGCTCTGGCGGTCACGGTCGGCGAATCCAAAAAGACCGTCAAGAAGTAGCTGGACCTGCACCCGCGAAATTGCAAGATCGTCCTGCTGGAAGACACAAATCTGGCCGCCATGTACCAGGCCACTGTTTATCCCATTTATGTTGTGATCGATCGCGACGGCAACATTGCCGGAACACAGCGTGGCGCGGGAGGCCAACCTGCCCTTCGAAGACTCATCGCTAGCGCCGGCCTCGACTCCCCAGATTCTCCCGACGACTCCGATTCCGACTAACGATTGCGGCCGCTGCAGGGGACTTCGGTGTGCGGCTTGGCTGGATTGGCCGTCACCCTTGCCGAAACTCCTGGTCCCTTGATGTAGCGGCTCGCAAATGTCAGGAATGCAGGCCAATTGGGGGCCGGCGTGTGGCCGGCGCGGTGCTGGCGGTAGGCAAGGTCGCCGTCGATCAGAGGGGTTTCGATAGGCGGAAACTCCGTCGTGCCTAAATCTTTTTTCCCTAAGAGGCGATAAACCGCACCCGCAGCCACGGTAGCCAGAAACATCCCGCGTCCGTCCACCCACCCGTCGCCTTGCGTCGCACCGGCGCCGATGAAGACGGGCCGCGGTGCGCTCAGTGCGATCAGTTCATGTGAATCCACCGGCAAATCATTCGGCGTCAACGGCCCGTCATACTTTAAGAAATTTCCGGCCATCCAGTGATATTCGCCTGTCCCGGCGACGTTACCGATCTGTTCGCCAAAATTCCGACGATAGAGAGCGGCTCCGCCTGCGCCGGAAGAACTTACGTAAGCAATCGCAAAGCGCGGATCGTAGGCCATCGTTACCAAGGCCGCTTTGCCGTAGCGCGAATGGCCCTCGACCCCAATTTGGCGGGTGTCCACTCCTTTGTCGGTCTCGAAATAATCCATCGCCCGACTCGCGCCCCAGGCCCATGCGCGGAGCGCACCCCAATCGTCCAACTTGCGCGGTTGCCCTTTGTTCAACAGGCCGATAATTCCGTCTGTCAGACCATCTCCCTTGTCGGCCTGTACCGTGGTCGGAATCAAGACGGCATATCCCCAGCCTTTCGCTAAGACCTGCTGCTGCCATGTCGGCCCTTTGTTTGCGGAAGCGGTCATCTCCGGAATGCGCTTGGCAATCGCGGCCATAAATTCCGGGCTAAAGCTCAGTTCCATGACCACGGGCACAGGCCCGAGTGCGTTCGCAGGCGTGGTCAAGGTAAGTTGGATATCCACTTTGATCGACGGACACGCTGAATTGTCGACGTGCCCCACCAGCTTCTTTGTGACCACCGGTACATCTCCATTCATTTCGCGAAGCGCGCTGGTCACTTCCCAGACGACGGCGGGCGTTTCTCGCGGCGCTCGGCCGTAAACTTCGCGGTCAAAATCCTCCACGATCTCCGGCCGCCGCAACTCCCACCACTCTTTCGCCGACTTTACCACCTTCCCGTTCTTCAACGTCAAAGGGTCGGGCAGCTTTGGATATGGATTGGCCTTCGCTTCATCATAGTTCGCCGCATAGGGCGACTTCGCGTCGCCATCCGCGCCTCGCCGCAGCGAAGTGATGTGCAGCAAATCCATGATTCGCTGGTGATCTTGTTCCGCAGTCAGATGTACGGGAGGAGTTGTAGCATTCGGTTCCTGATGTGGGACGCCAGCACCGCTCTTCGCGGGCTGAAGCAAGAATGCCAACACCACGACGCCGCTAAACCAACGCATGGACACGCGAGTGGTCGAGGTTGCTCCTCGAATCGAACGAAGCTTTTGCAAAACGCATCGATGTTAGCGCAGGGTATTCTGGTTGAAAAGCAATTCTCGAGACCGCTCGAGACGGCAAGATTCAAGCGGTAGCGGCGCGAGCCTTGGCGCGTACTCCCGACGCGCTCCTGAAATTCCAACGTTTGTGATTAACGTTCACCGAAGCCACATCATTAGGCGCAAAGGGAATCTCTTTGAACCCGCGAACCTCAATAATGCAGCCCTCGCTGGTAACGACCTGATCAAACGTTCTACCGTCCCTGAGTTTCACCGAGACTACCTGATAGCCTATGCCTGTCTCTTCCGCTCGCTTCAGGTGGTCGACAAACCCGCTGGGTATAGGAACTAAGCGTTTCATGACGCTCCTTTAGGGATATGGGGAGATCTGCGGACAACGCCATCTTAGCTCTTGGGCCATGCGCTGTCCAATCCAAGGGGAGAAATAAAAGCGAATGCGTTCGAGGCCCCATCGCTCACCGTGCAGACTTGGTTTCGTTTCGCGCGAGAATCTGGACTATGCAACGCTGCCTGCAAACGGCACTATCGATTCCTGGTGTCGGATAAACCCGTCACACATCTGCCGGAAGTTCCCGGAATCTAATTTTATGGATGGAATAACTGACACTTCATGCGCACTTTTCCGGAACGGAACGGGAGAGACTGCCCGCCGAAAAAATATCGCATTTTATAAGCGACTTTTTAGATAGTTTTGGGTTAGGGTCGCACAACCGAAGTGATGTCCGCGTGTGTCCAGTGGGGAGCTTGCGGACATTTCTTCCGGTGCAAGCGGCTAGCTTGCTTGGCCGCTGATCGTAGTTGATAGAAGACAGAGAACGACAACCTGGAGGATAACCATGAAACGACTCATCGTCAGTTTGGTGGGTGCGATGGCGCTACTGGTGTCGGCGACAGGAATCCGTGCTCAGGATCAACTGGTGCCGGCCGGTACGCTGCTTCAATGCACCATGAACGAGCCGAATTTCTCTTCGGCGACCGCTGCCGTTGGTGATCCGGTGTTGTGTCACTTGAGAACCATGCAGGAGTTTGGCAGGCCGCTGTTCCCCAGAGGCAGCATGCTGGGAGGACATCTGGAAGCGGACAAGGAGCCGGGGCATTTCGTCGGGAAGGGCTACCTGAGAATTACCTTTGACCGAGTGATCCTGCCGAGCGGGGATCTGCCCGTCCCGGCTAAGGTCATCATGGCCCGCGGCTATAAAGTGGACAAGCAAGGCGACATCGATGGCAAGGGTCACGCGACACGCGACGTGGTGGAGTGGATGTTTCCGCCGCTCTGGCCGTGGAAGGTCATCAGTCTGCCGTTCCGCGGTCCGAGACCAACACTCAAGGGAGAAGAACCGCTGCAACTGCGCCTGATGGACGACATCGTCCTGCCGCGGAGTCTGACGCAACTAAGTCATCCCGACCGTCCGCCGTACGCATCCTCGCGGCCAACCGTGTACAACGCAACGCCGCGCGCAAACGCCATGCAGTTGACGGTCGAGAAGACCGCGAGTACCGCGAGCGTAGCGCCAGCGAATGACCGGGCTACGATACTGGTGTTGAAGTCGAACGAGACCTATGAAGTGGCCAAATACCAGAGGGACGGCGACTTGTTGATGTTCCAAGACACGCAAGGCCGCAAAGGTGGAGTCGACGTCAACGAAGTGGATTGGCGGAGGACAACGGGGATGACATCGGCGGCGCGGTCGGCGGATAAGCCGTTGCTCTCACGACAGACGAACTGATGGAACAAACCTGAGGAAGTCTAGAGCAGTTTTCACCCCAACTGTTGCGATCAGCGGCGGTACGTTGAGGGTGTACTAAGAAAGGCGAGAATTGGCACGACCGCATCGGCTATGCACGACAGAATCACGAAAGGTCACTCCCATCCTCTATACTGCTTCCCTGAAAGTCCGTTCGCAGCCTAACGAGACTGTCCCTATCTGCTAGAACTTGCTGCCCTCGCAGGAGCTTCCATGATGACGCTTGAAGACTGCCGCGCCTTCTATTCCCAAGAGATTCGCTTTGCCGCGAACCTGACCACGCCAGGCCTCATCGAAGCCTTTGCACGCGTCCCGCGCGAGAAGTTCCTTGGGCCGCCACCCTGGCTGCTCGGCTCCGCGGAAGCGCGCGCGGTATCCGCCGCTGGCATGCTGCAGATGTCCTATGTCACCGTCGAGGATCCCCGCGATCTCTATCACAACGTCGTCGTCTCCCTCGACCGCTCCAAGGACATCAACAATGGCCAGCCCGGCTCTCTCGCCCGCTGGATTGAGGCCGCGCTAAAACCTGGCGACCGCGCGTTTCACCTCGGCTGTGGTGTGGGCTATTACACGGCCATCATCGCGGAAGTCGTCGGGCCAGACGGCAGTGTGGTTGGGCTCGAGCTAGACCCTGCGCTTGCCGCGCGCGCCAAAGAGAATCTCTCCGATTATGCAAATGTAACCGTGCACGCGGGTGATGGCGCGGTGTTCGATCCCGGTCCGTGCGACGCCATTCTTGTGAATTGCGGCGTGACGCATCCACAAAATATTTGGCTGGAACGTTTGCGCGACGGCGGTCGACTCGTCGTGCCTTTCACCATGGCCATGAACTCCACGCTGGGCCAAGGCATCATGACTAAGATCGTGCGCGACCGCGCCGGCTACTCCGCCGAAATGGTTTCGCCCATCGCCATATTCTCCGGCGGCAACCTCCGCGATCCCGCGCTGGAGCCGCTGATGGCGAAAGCGTTGAGAAGCGGCGGCCTGCTTAATCTGAAATCCGTCCGGCGCGATGCACACGAAGTGGCGGAGACCTGCGTCCTCCACGCTCCGGAAGTTTGTCTCAGTTCTGCCGAGCTGTCCGCGACCGCCAGTTCCTAGTAGATTGCTGGAGCTTCCATGGCACTCGGATCCCACGCGGTGCTTGCCGAGATTCGCGACAGCCTGCTCGAAACCTACGTGTTATAGCGGCTTATCCCGCCGGCCCCACTCCTCCGTTTTTTCGGAAGCAGGATTGTGTTCTCTTCGGGGGGGGCGCTCATGGTATCCGATGTGTTCAAGAGGTCTTCGGCGGCCAAACGGGCGGCCTCGCTGTCTCCTACATGCTAGGTGACCAGCGACTGACCTTCGCCGCCACGTGGCATCGGCTTCCCGTCGTATGCATTAGTGAAGCGGACTCGGACGAGCCAGAAAATCAGCAAAATCAGTGGCAGTACGGTGAGAACTAAATACACGCCTGTGCTGAACAAAGCCGGGGATAGATGTTGCCCGAGCCCCACTGCCGAAAGCAATCTCAGTGGGCGGTTTGAGGGTCCCAGGAAGAAAGACCCTGCTGCGATGAACAGCCCAAAGCACATGCGCCAGAGATGCCGCGCGATGCGCTTCGCTCCAAAAACGCCGCCGCGCACCAGCATGCGAACGTCCCCCGCGGCTGCCAGCAGCATCACCGAACCCATGAAAAAGGTCATTCCGACCGGAACTCCGTCTTGTGAACTCGCCCCGCTGCGCACGACGTTAATACCGTTCATCCAGGTGAGGGTACCGAGCGCCAAGGGAATCAGCAGCACAACCCAATCAAAACGGCTCGTTTCCCCGTCTCTGCGCCTGGCGGTCAGCCACGCCGTCCCGATCAGATAAATGGTTAGAATCCCGCCGCCGATGTTATTTGGTTGATGCCTGGTGATGGCAAGGTAGACCGCGAAGACGCCCATGGTGAGCATGGACGCGACAAAGACCCTTCCCGCCAGCACATGGCGGGGGGAACCTTTGCGGAAAGACATGGCCGCGGTCCCGGACAGCAACCCCAGGCTCCCGGCGCAAATATGCACAATCAGTATGGGCGAATAGGACATTGGGCGTTCTTGGAGCTCTTCTTGGAAGTACATACGCGGACGCGTGCCCCGGTGTTTCACCCTCCGCTATCGGAGCAATGGGGAAGAAGGCATGTGGATCACCACGCGCGAAGAATTTGCCAACCTGCTGTAGCTCTTTTCGTTTCGTCGCCTACTGCGGCTTGGGGAGTTGCAGGATCATCCCGTTGCCTTGCCCCGTCTCGACCGTTGGCAACTGGCCGTTCCATTTATCGATCAGCGCGCGGCTGTTTTCGATGCGCCGCAGTTCCAGTAGCTGCGGCGTCAGGGAATTCTGCCGGATGCGGTTGGCATCCGCCTCTCCCTGCGCACGCGTCACCAGCGATTTCGCGTCGCCTTCGGCCTCCGCGATTTTCTTGGCCGCTTCCGCTTGGGTCGTTGCCAGTTCGTTTCTGGCCTGCTCCGCCTTTTGAATTGCCTGCGCCTTTGCCGTGATCGCCGTCGCAATCACCGTCGGCACCCGAGGCGCACCGATGAACCCGAACTGCTGCACGCTTACACCGACCGGGGTCATTTTCAGTTCGATCTGCGTCTGCACCTTCCGCAGAAACTCCGCCTTCTTCTCTCCATAAATGTCCTCCACTACGTACGTGGAAGCCACTTCGTTTAGCGAGTTTCTAACCACGTCTCGCAAAATCCCGTGCGTAAACATATCCATATCAGAAACCCGGTACTTCACGTAGAAGTCCGGCACTTTTGTCGGCTCGATCGCATACGAAAGAGAAACGTCCACGAAAATCTCCATGCCTTCCTTCGAGTTGAAACCCATCTCTTCGTTGATGGGATGCCCTTCATTCACATCTTTTGTCCATTTCACCGTCTGAACGTAAGTAGGGAACTCGATGATCTGCGTACTCAGCGGGGAATACACCACCCAACCGGTGCGCACCGGTATTTCCGACGCTCCGCGCTGCTTTCCCGCCAGGTTGATCTGCACACCCACGTGTCCCGGTTCGATGCGCGTCAGACGAACCAGAAACATTCCTAGCAGCACCACCACGATAAGCGCTCCGATGGCAAGCGCACCTAACTTCAAAAATGGAGCGGCCCTCTTCATCTCGAACTCCGCGTCATCGCGCCCGCCGCCTTTTCTGAACATATCCATGCTGTTACTCCCTCCGCGAGGCCACCTTCACTCCTCGCTGTTAGCTTGCCACCCGTCACGTTAGGAAGTCATGATGCGCTAACCCGCAGAAAACAGGGAGTTTCTAGGCACAATATCGGTACTTTGTCGGTTTGGAAGCCAGGCCCGACACAGCCTCGCGCCTCCTGGCGTTACGAAACAAAGGGCTGGAAAACGGTCACTGGGGCTATGGATGTGCGCAATCCGAGCCTGGAATCCAAGTCACAACTCTTCTGTCTCGACGTTCTGCCCCCACCATCCGGCTTGACACGCGAGGTCCTATATGTAGAATATGGACCTGTAGCCAAGCTAGGTGTCAAACATGCCCACTGAAAAAAACGACCTGCATCGCGGTACGCTCGACATGCTCATCCTCAAAGTGGTGGCCGCTGGCCCGTTACACGGCTATGCCATCGCTCAACGCCTCAATCAAATCTCCAAGGATTACTTTCAAGTTCCCCAGGGCTCGCTGTACCCTGCGCTTCACCGTCTCGAAGAGCGCCAATGGCTTGACGCCGAATGGAAAGACACCAGCACCGGCCGCGAAGCCAAGTTCTACACCCTGACCACCAAGGGCAAGCAACAACTGGAAGCAGAAGTCCTCGGCTGGGAACGGCTTTCCGACGCAGTTTCCCTGATTCTGCGTACTGCCGACTGAGGGACCGACATGCGCTGGTTACGCCGTCTCGGGCACAAGCCCCTTGTCGAAGAACGGCTCGACTCTGAGCTGCACTTCCATCTCGAGCAACAAATCGCCGACTACATTGCCTCCGGGCTTTCGCCCGCTGAAGCCCGGCGTCGCGCCAACCTCGAATTTGGGAGCGTAGAAGGCTTCAAGGAGGAGTGCCGCGAGGCGCGCTGGGAGAATCAACTGGACATTTTTATCCGCGATTTTCGCTTTGCCCTGCGCGGCCTGCTAAAAGACCGCCGCTTCGCTTTTGTCTCCATTTTCGCGCTCGCGCTGGCCATTGGTGCTTCGACGGCTATGTTCAGCGTGGTGGATAACGCCCTTTTCGAGCCGTTTCCCTACAAGGATCAGAAAAGACTCGTAGTGGTTCATATCCGGGATCTGGATAAGACGGAAGACTATCGCAGCTTCTTCACCATGCCGGAAATTGAAGAAATCCGAAAGCAGAACAATGTTTTTGAAGACAGCGCCGGCAACCAGCAGGACGACGTCGTGCAGATGGGCACGGACACGAGTCTCCGCCTGGACGGGAATTTCGTCACACCGGGCAGCCTCGATTTTCTCGGCGTTCCTGCACTTCTCGGCCGCTCGCTCGCAGATGGCGATTATCAGCCCGGAGCGCCTCCGGTATTCGTCCTGCGTTACAAGACCTGGCAGGGCAAATTCAATTCCGACCCTGGAGCGATTGGCAAAACCTTTACGCTAAACGGTGTAGCTCGCACTCTCGTTGGCGTTATGTCTCCACGCTTTGCCTGGGGCGGTGCCGAGCTGTGGATACCGTGCAGTTACGAAGCCGCCGAAACTCTCACAAGCGGCCAATTCGATAAATACTGGGGGTTCGTGGCGCGGCTGAAGCCCGGCGTTTCGCTGAATGAAGCGTCGGCGGACATGACGCTGATCGCCAAGCGGCTCGCGACGCTATACCCAAAGGACTATCCGAAGCATTTTGACGCCAGCGTGGAAAACTTCGGCCACGCCGTGGTCCCACAGCAATTTCGCAACAGCCTGTACCTTTTCCTTGGGGCCGTGTCGCTTCTTTTGCTTATTGGGTGCGGCAACGTCGCGAATCTTTTGCTGGCGCGGGCGACGACTCGCCAGAAGGAATTTGCCGTTCGTGCGGCACTGGGCGCCAGCCGGCAACGTCTGATTAGGCAGCTTCTCGTGGAGAGCCTGTTGCTTGCTCTTGGCGGCGCAGTTTTGGGCGTTCTTTTTGCCTGGGCGGGTGTCAGGGTTCTTTCCACTTCGATGCCGGACGGCACCGTCGCGTCGGAGACGGTTATCGAGATGAACCCAACGGTTCTGGCCTTCGCTCTTGTGATCGGCGTGGGCACAATTCTCATTTTCGGCCTTGTGCCGGCATTGAGAGCCTCGCGCTGCGATTTGCAGGATTCGTTAAGGGACGCAGGAAAGGGCCTTAGCGGCACAGGCAGCAATGCCCGTCTGCGAAATTCCGTCGTTGTCCTGGAAGTGGCTCTCTCGCTTACATTGCTCTTCACGGCGGGCCTCTTCATTCGTAGCTTTGTGGCCCTGTCGCATGTGCCTCTTGGCTTCGCCATCGACCACGTTCTCAGCGCTCGCGTTCCTCTTCCACCCAACCGGTACAAGACCCCGGCCCAAATCAGTGCTTTCTACCGGCCTCTTCTTGAGCGCCTCAAGTCTCTGCCGGGGGTCACCGCTGCCGCCACCGCGAGCTCGCAGCCGCCCTATGATTGCTGCCCGAGCGAAATCGAAATCTCGGGGAAGGCTCATGAGGAGAAGTCGACCGCCACTGTGCAACTCAGCAGCGAAGATTACTTCCAGGTGCTTCGCATTCCTTTTCTCGAGGGGCGCACATTTCTGGCTGATGAGATGAATGATGCGCGAAAAGTAGCTGTCATCAATCAGAGTTTCCGTTCGCGCTATTTCCAGAATGAGAATCCCCTCGGTCAGCGTGTTCATTTGAAGTTGTTGGAAACGCTCGATGATCCGCTGAAAAACGCCTGGTTTGAAATCGTTGGCGTTGTGGCGGATGCAAAGAACCACGGATTGCAAAATCCAAACGATCCGGAGGTGTGGTTCCCCTACACGGTCTACCCGAAGCCGGCGTGGGCGCTGCTCGTCCGAACTGTGAACGATCCCGCGAAGATGATCAACGAAATAGGCAAAGAGGTCTGGGTCTCCGATCCTGCCGTGGCCATAGCCGATCCGGAATCTATGGAGCGAGTGCGCGACGTCAGCCAGCTGGCCCAGCCGCGCTTTGGCCTTTGGTTGGTCGCGGTGTTCTCGACACTTGGCCTGGTCCTGGTTACCATCGGCGTATACAGCGTGATGGCTTACGGCACCTCGCGGCAAACACACGAATTTGGCATTCGGATGGCGCTTGGCGCGGAGGCCGGGGATGTGCTGGGAATGGTCCTCCGAAAGGGAACTAAACTCTTAATGGTAGGCATCGGCATCGGATTGGCCGTGAGCTTGGCCGTTGCTCGAACCGTGGTTACCCAACTCTGGGGCGTCTCCGCCTATGATCTGCTGACTCTCGTGGCCGTCGTCGTGCTGCTGCTCCTGGTGGGGCTGGCCGCGTGCTGGATACCTGCGCGCCGGGCCACTCGGGTCGATCCCGTTACCGCGCTCCGCTATGAATGATCCAAAATTCAGGCGCGAAGGAGTAGCGCGGTGAAAAGAGAGGAGTTCGGCGCCCATCTAGGATTCTGTGATTCGCTGTCCGCCGACTAGGACAATGGGTATGGGGACACGCTGGTTACGCCGCCTTGGACACAAGCCGCTCGTCGAAAAGCGGCTGGATTCGGAGCTGCAGTTTCATCTTGAGCAGCAAATCGCCGATTACATTGCCTCCGGCCTTTCGCCAGCCGAAGCCCGCAGGCGCGCCAACCTGGAATTTGGCAGTGTCGAAGGCTTCAAGGAAGAGTGCCGCGAAGCTCGCTGGGAAAATCGGCTGGAGCTCTGGCTGCATGATATGCAGTTCGCGCTGCGCGGGCTTCGCAAGAATCCTCGATTTGCCCTGGCGGCGATTCTTGCTTTGGCGCTGGGCATTGGCGCTTCGACGGCAATATTCAGCGTTATCTACAACGCGCTCGTCGCTCCCTTTCCCTACCAAGATCAGGGACGCTTGGTCACTCTGCGTATCCGCGACCTTGACCAGCGCGGAGGCGAAGAGGGTTTCTTCAGGGGCATGTTTAGTTTTCCCGAATTGCGCGATTACCTGGAGCAAAACCACGTCTTCGACGCTTTCACTGCTAATTGCGAAATCGATGTGGTCTACGACTCGGGAGATAACAACAGCTATTTAGCGGCCAACTACGTCACGCCTGGGACTTTCGAGATGTTTGGTGTGGCTCCGCTTCTTGGCCGCGGCTTTGAACCCGCCGATTATCAATCCGGAGCGCCTCCCGTCTTTGTGCTGCGTTACGCGACATGGGCGAATCAGTTTGGTTCCGATCCGAGCGTTGTGGGCAAAGCCTTCCTCCTGAATGGCGTGCGTCGCACGCTCGTGGGGGTCATGCCGCTGCGCTTTGCCTGGGGAGGCGCCAGCCTGTGGATGCCGCGCGATCCCAGTGTCGTCAGTGTGGTGCGCGGGGCCTTTCCGCAGTACTGGGGCGTTGTTGCGCATCTCAAGCCCGGCGTGTCGTTTCAGGAAGCCGAAGCTGACATGAACCTCATTGGCGCACGCATCGCGCCTACGTATCGGGATGATTATCCAACGCATTTCCATGTGGACGTCGATTCATTTGTCCACGCTGTCGTTGGCAACGGGTTTCGCAGGACGCTCTTTGTGCTGTTTGCCGCTGTTGGCTTGTTGTTGCTGATTGGCTGCGCCAATGTCGCGAGCTTGTTGTTGGCGCGAGCTACCACGCGGGGCAGGGAATTTGCAGTTCGCGCCGCTTTGGGTGCCAGCCGCGCCCGCCTGGTGCGCCAGCTTCTTCTGGAAAGTTTGCTTCTCGCTTTCGGCGGAGCCATCGTCGGCGTTTTGTTCGCCTGGGCGGGCATCCGCGAGCTCGACGCGCACATGCCTCCTTTTACGGTTCCCTCGGAAACCGTCATTGAAATGAACGTGTGGGTTCTGCTCTTTGGGATCGGCATCGCTTTCGCCACCGTGGTTATCTTTGGTCTCTTCCCGGCATGGCAAGCTTCTCGCGTCGATGTTCAAGATGCTCTGCGGGGCGCGGGCAAGGGTCTCGGTGGAACGCTCGCGAAATCTCGATTGCGCAATGCCGTCATTGTTGTCGAAGTCGCGTTGTCGCTGATTCTTTTGTTCATGGCCGGGCTCTTCATGCGCAGTTTCGTTGCGATTCAGAACGTTTCCCTTGGGTGGCAGCCGGACCACCTCCTCACTGGACGGATCCCGCTTCCTTTTCAACGTTACAAGACCGGTGTGCAGCTTGTTTCGTTCTTTGATCCTTTGCTCCGCAACTTGAGATCCACGCCCGGGATTGAGGACGCGTCGCCGGTGAGTGCGACGCCTCCCTATGGAGGATTCGGGGGCAACATCGAAATCCCTGGCAAGACCCACACTGGCACGTGGGAATCGCTTATCCAACTTGTCGGGGAGAACTACTTCGAGGTAGTGCGCCAGCCCCTGCTTTCGGGCCGCTCGTTTACGCAAGAGGAAGTGAGCGCCGCGCGAAGGGTCGTAGTCATCAATCAAACGTTTCAGCGGGGCTTTCTCGGTGAGGGAGATCCGCTGGGGCGCACTGTTGTTCTCGACGTTTTGAAGAAAGTTCCTGATGCCGTCACGGATCGCTCCTTTAAAGTGATTGGAGTCGCTGCGGACGCGATGAATGTCGGACTTGAGAGGCCTACTGAACCGGAAGTGTGGATTCCTTACAGCGTTACCGGCTCCGGTATGCGCCGCCTCATCGTTCGCACTGTTGCCGATCCTGGCTCGATGAACGCCGCAGTCCGAAGGGCGGTCTGGGCTGTCGATCCAACCGTAGCGTTTGCAGAAGGTCAGCCGCTGGCCGAGGCCCTTAACACTTTTTCTTACGCTCAACCGCGCTTGGGCTTTTTTCTGGTGACCACGTTCGCCGCGATCGGCTTGCTTCTCGTTACGCTCGGCCTCTACAGCGTCATCGCCTACACCACTTCGCGCCGCACCCACGAAATTGGCATTCGTATGGCCCTCGGCGCCGCGCCGGCCGATGTTCTCAAGATGGTTTTGAAGCACGGGCTCGCTCTCGTCCTCCCAGGTATGGTCATCGGCATCCTGGTCAGCTTTGCCGTTTCTCGTTCCATCGTCAGCCAGCTTTGGGGCGTCTCTCCTTACGACCCCCTCTCCGCCGCTTCGGTCCTTCTTTTGCTCCTGCTGATAAGTCTGCTGGCCTGTTGGATTCCCGCTCGCCGTGCCACGCGAATCAGCCCAGTCACCGCCCTGCACTACGAATAATCCAAAAAATTTCGCGCTCCTGTCATTTTCTTGGGAACTTTTTGACCTGCAGATCGTCTAGGTATATAGGTAGCTAGTCTACAGGTAGATGGCCTGTCTATTGTGACTGCTGCCAGCATCTCGAATTCGAACACCTCGAAAGAAGGGGGCTATGCGTCTATTAAATCCAACTAAATTAATGAGTTACATCGGTACACGAGTCGCTGCGATTGTGAGCCTAACGCTCCTTGCCGCCTTGGCTTTTCTGACCACGGCACCTGCCCACGCCAACCAGGTCGACGATAACGCTTGCGTTTCCACCGAGATGGTTCACCTACTGGCGCGGGAAGGGAAGTCCGTTCGCGTAAGCCCTTCGACGGAACTTGTCGCGCATGGGGCCGGCTCACGCGAGAACGAAAAGGGAATCGCGCTCGCCCAAGCACTAGAGAAAGTGCGCACTCTCCAGGAAGCACACAAATGGTTCGAGAAGGGCGCACGCAAAGGCTACGCGCCTGCCCAGGTGAACCTCGCGATACTCTCTCTCTCAGGCTGGGGAATGCCACCAAACGCGGGCACGGCCTTGTATTGGCTCCGCGAGGCCGCACGGCAAGGCTACGCACTCGCGTATTTCGATCTGGGCATCCTTTACCAGAATGGCTGTGGCGTGCGGCAGGATTATCACGACGCTTTCAGCCAATTTGAGCAGGGTGCCAACGCCGGAGACTCCGCCGCGCAAACCAATCTTGGCTATCTCTACGATCAAGGTCTCGGCGTCGCGCAAGATCGTGCGCAAGCCGCCGTCTGGTATCGCAAAGCCGCAGAAAGCGGCGTCGCGCAAGCCCAGTACAATCTTGCCGATTTGTATGTGCGCGGCGAAGGCGTGCCTTGCGACCAAAGCGCGGCCTTCGCCTGGTTCCAAAAAGCCGCCCAGCAGGGTCACGCCGGCGCCCGAATCATGCTAGGTTCCATGTATACGGAAGGCCGTGGCACGGAGAAAAACCTGCAATCCGCTTTTGAGTGGCTCTCTGCCGCAACTCTCCAGGGCGACACCCGCGGCGCGGCCGCTCTCGAAGTTCTAGAACACGAACTCACTCCTGAACAACTCGCCCGATCAAAAATGCGCGCCCAACTGCTGGCGCAGTTCCCCAAGCCGTACCGCCATGAGATCGCTCTTTTGCACTAAGAAGTCTCTTTCTGTCTGGTGCTGGATCGAAATGCTTGCAGGGGCACAAGTGCGCTGTGCCCCTGCGAGCAAGCTGTAATCAGCCTTGCCACCAGGATTCAACTCCGAGATGTTGCCCTGGGTTTGCTGATCTCGCTCAAGAAACTTTTCCCGTGAGCAATCTTGCCTCCAAAAGTTTCTGCAACGGTCTGGCCCATGTCCGCCAAAGTTTCCCGCACGCCCAGATTTACGGCTGCGCCGCTGACCGGCGAATACACCAGAATCGGCACGTACTCGCGCGAATGGTCTGTCGTAGGCCAGCGCGAATCCGGATCGCATCCATGGTCAGCGGTAATGATTAACAAATCAGAAGCCCCGAGCAGCGCCAAAAATGGCTCGAGCAGGCGGTCAAACTCCTCCAGCGATTGCGCAAAGCCTTCGATATCCTTGCGATGACCGTAGAGCATGTCGAAATCTACGAGATTGCAAAAAATCAATCCGCTCTTTCGCTCCTTCAAGCTCGCCGTAAGCTTCGCCATTCCGTCCGCGTTGCCGGTGGTGGTCACGTACTTCTCCACCCCGCGCCCATTGTAGATGTCATGAATCTTCCCGATCCCAAAAACCGGCACGCCGCGCTCCGCGAGCACGTCCAACAGCATCGGCTTGGGCGGATCGACGGCGTAATCATGGCGTCGCGTCGTCCGCACAAAATGCCCCGTGGCTCCCGCAAACGGACGCGCAATAACTCGCCCAACGCGATTCGGCCCACCCAACAATTTCCGCGCAATTTCGCACATACGATAGAGTTCCGCGATCGGAATCACGTCCTCGTGCGCGGCAATCTGAAAAACGCTGTCTCCCGATGTGTAGACAATCGGCTTGCCGGTCTGAACATGCTCTTCGCCAAGTTCCTTGATAATCTCCGTGCCCGATGCGGGTTTATTTCCAAGCGTTCCGCGTCCGATCTGTTTTTCAAACTCCGCGATCACTTCACTCGGGAAACCATGCGGATAGGTAGGGAACGCTTGATCCAGCCAAACTCCCGCCATCTCCCAATGTCCGGTCGTCGTATCTTTTCCCGGCGAGTGCGTTACGCCCTTCCCATATGCGCCGATCGGCGATGCGGCAGCAGCCAAATGCGCAAGGGGCGCTATATTCGCAAGGCCCAAGCGAACCAGATTTGGTAACGCCAGCAGGCGCGATTCGGCAATGTGCCCTAGGGTGGTTCGCCCCACATCACCATAATCCGCTGCGTCGGGCAATTCGCCGACGCCCACGCTATCCAGCACAATCCAGATCACTCGTCCAAAATTCGCCATGGCCGTTCCTCGTTCTCACTTCCTAGCCGATTGTTCTCGCGCTGCGCTCTTGGCGTTCGCTCTTGTCCGCACTCTAGCACAAACACAGATTCCTCTCGCGTGCTCTGGGGCTGGCGCCGCGAGCGGTTGACCATCTCCCGAACGCTCGGTATGCTCCGGAAAGAACGGTTTCTGGCGAATCCCTGAACTTTTTTGGTTGTCCCTGCGTACTACAGAGTGAAGAGGTGTGTGATGGTCCGAGACAACACTCCGCGACGCGCGTCGCTGGTTTTTCCGATCCTGCTCATCGCGGTCGGCGCGATTATTCTCTACGGTAACTGGCGCCCATCGTTCGATCCCTGGCCCATTCTGTGGACCTATTGGCCGCTCATCCTCGTCTTCATAGGCGCCGGGAAAATTTATGATAGCTGGCAGCGCCGCAAAAACCCTGATGGCCCAACGAGGGGCTCCTCCCTCGGTGCGACCGTCGGCGCGGTTGCTTTCGTCATTGTCCTGATCGCGCTCCTGGGGAGCGGACGAAAATTCAATCGTTGGCGTGGTGGCACCGTCTACGCCATGCAACATCAATCGCATACCGTTGACCGCCAAAATGCCAAGACCGTTCGCGCGACTCTGGAGTTGGGCGCGGGTGACATCAACCTGAGCGGCGGCTCCAGCCATCTTCTCGAATCTGATTTTGAATACCGCTCTTCCTCCGGCACCCCCAGAGTCGACTACTCCGTCTCCGGAACCACCGGCGAGCTGCGCATCTCTCAGGACGACAGTGACAGCCACATCCGCACCACCTCCGACAACCACTGGACTCTGCACTTCGCCAATGATATTCCCCTCGAAATCAAAATCGACATGGGCGCCGGCCACGGCAACCTCCGTCTGCGCGACATCGAGGTCACCCGCCTCAATCTGGACATGGGCGCGGGGCAGGTCGATATAGACCTCACGGGCGAGCGCAAATCCGACCTGACTGCCGACATCGAAGGCGGCGTCGGCGAGGCCAACATCCGTCTTCCGAAAAATGTCGGCGTCATCGTCCACGCCTCGGGCGGCCTTGGCACTATCGACGCGCACGGACTCAAGCACGACGGCGACGAGTACACCAACGATCTCTACGGCAAGTCTCCTGTAACGATTCACGTAAAGGTCGAAGGCGGCGTCGGCCGTATCGTCCTTGCGCAAGAGCCGTAGTTCTGGCAAAGGGGGCTCGCGAACTGCTGCAAGACGTACCAGACGAACTGCGTTTGCTCCCATTTTCCCATGGTCGTATAATTAAAAGTTTAGGCAGCACGCGTGGAGCGCGCTGTCTGAGCTTCCCCTTGGCCACCAAAGAACTCACACCCGTGCTGAGCGAACAAGAGGTTATCCGCATCCGCGGCGCCCGAGTTCACAATCTTCGCAACATCACTGTCGACATCCCCCACAACGCCATCACCGTAGTCACCGGCGTGAGCGGCTCCGGCAAGTCTTCCCTGGCTTTCGACACCGTCTACGCCGAAGGCCAGCGCCGCTATGTCGAATCTCTGTCTTCTTATGCGCGGCAGTTCCTCGAGCGCATGGAAAAGCCCGATGTCGATGAAATCTCCGGCATCGCTCCGGCCGTCGCCATTCGCCAGAAAAATTCCACGCGCAATCCGCGCTCCACAGTGGTTGTCGGAGGTGGTGCGGATGTGGCTGTCACTGTCGTCCTGAGAGATGCGCAGCTCGCCGGTGGTTCCGGAGACGGAGTAGTCG
>Ga0207151_1107_pt1 | contig 20224 bp, 19 predicted proteins | sample Alteio_BWMinHeat_29_FD_153523 | JGI IMG/M metagenome (GOLD analysis project Ga0207151, IMG submission 153523) | Enriched cells from forest soil in Barre Woods Harvard Forest LTER site, Petersham, Massachusetts, United States -... | ecosystem: Environmental > Terrestrial > Soil > Temperate forest >... | reverse complement strand
GCGGATACTCGTCGACGGCGGCCGGTTCCGCGATGCTGCCGATGATCTTGGTGATGTTTCTTCTCTCCCGTTGGTCGGGAGGCTTGGTTAAACGATACGGCGGAAAAATCCCGCTGATTGTCGGTCCAACAATCGTCGCAGCGGGTTTCCTGCTGTTTGCCCTCGCAAGTTTTGGAGGGAGTTATTGGCACACCTATTTTCCGGCGTCGTTGGTAGTGGGGTTCGGGATGGCCATAACGGTCGCGCCGCTGACGACGGTAGTGATGAACTCCGCCGGTCGGCAGCACGCGGGAACCGCGTCGGGAATCAACAATGCGGTTGCCCGTGTCGCGGGAGTACTCGCCATCGCAATGTTGGGGACGGTGTTGATCCACTCTTTTGATTCGCGGCTGGAGCAAGGGCTCTCCAAACTCAACCTGCCAGCGAGTGTTGTGAGGGAGCTTCGCGCGTCAGAAGGAGAACTCCGCAGAATGGAGCCACCGCAAGGCCTCGGCGCGAGCACGGCTTCGCACATCCAGGACGTTATCTCGCAAAGCTTTAGGTTCGGATTCCGCGTAGTGCTTCTTTGTTGTGCCGGACTCTCCATTGGAAGCGCGGCAGTTGCATGGTCGTTGAACGCCGGTCCGTCCTTCAAAACGGCTGCCAAGTCGTAGCCAAGAAGCTAGCTGCGACCTGAGAAAGAAAAGAACGCCGCGACGTACCATTCGTCTTTTTAGTCATAAAGTAGCAGTCGAATCAATCCGTCACGGAAGTTCGTACCGCATCGTCCATACACCACGGTCACCGCGACGGTATTCGTTTCCCTCCCACGGTGAACCGCAGATATGCAAGTGAGCATACGGAGTTCCCGCGAACATCACCATGGTGCCCGCATCTCGCATCACGGTGGATAGACCTGCGGCTTTCGCGTCGAATGGCCAAAGAATCATCCAGTGCGGCCCGATGGGAATCGGAGGGCTGGTGGTGTCGAACGGGTCGGTAAAACTTCTTTGCGTTGCGCCGTTTAGCATGTAGATCAAACCTGGAGAGGTATTCGTGGGCTTTGGTTTTCTGGCAAGAAGGTCCTTGAACCAAACCATACCCATTGGATCGAGCGCCATATCCACCTTTCCGACAACGTTTTGGTCGCCGGGGACACAGACCCACTCGTTGCTGCCGCGGCGAAGCACCGTCATGTTTCCCTGGTGGTCGATTTCCGCGACGGTTGCCTCAGCCGTCACCGTGGATGGACCTGCGAGCACGGCCCGCCGGATCTTTTCCTGCTTGATTTCCTCGGTGAGTTTATGCCCATCGAGGTTGGCTTGCCTGGTAGTCGCGTCAGGTAGCGCGGTGCCCTCGGGGCCCATGGCACAGAGACCCGGGGCCAACATTGCGGCAACGCCCACGAATCTCCGGCGTGTCAAGGGTCCAGTCTCGGCCGCCGGATTGACGGCGATGCTTTTGTTCCTCATGCGACTCCTTTCATGCTTGCCATGCAAGCTCGACACTTCGCCATCAGACACTTTGATCCTTTTCTCGATTTGTCATCTCGTTCCGGGGTGAGCATTGCGTGGCCAACGGTTGGGTCGTCGATCTGTTGCAATCGGATTATTCGGCAAAAGGCGCGTGTTCGAGGAGGTCGGCGAAGGCCGGCTTTTCAAAGCAAGGAACCGATGCACCATAGACACAGCGGTAGCTCCGTCCCCTACTGCAGTAGCACATCTTTTGACCGAATTGTGGCGAACATCTCCTGCCGCAAACAGCCCTGGCATACTGGTCTCCATAAACATCGGTTTTCGTGAACAGAAGGACCAGTATGAAGGAGGAAGCGGCTCATCGATCAAGTCATCTCCAGTTAGAATGTAGCCTGCGGCATCAGTGAGCAAGGCTCCAGGTTTTGCCCAGTCTGTCCGCGGCACGCCTCCGATACAGACGAAAACCCAATGAGTGCGTGCATGCCTGACCAGGCCACTTCTGTCGTCTCGGTAGGTGACGGATTCGAGGGAATCAACTCCATCAAGGCCGACAAGAGTCGTCTTGATCAGGACCTCGATATTGCTGCTTTCTTCGATTTGTTCCACCAGATAAGAGGACAGAGTCTCCTTCAGAGATTCACCACGAACAAGCATGGTTACTGTGGCCGCAAACCTCGAAAAGTTCAGGGCAGCTTGTCCGGCCGAATTTCCGCCGCCAACGATGAAGACCCGACCCGTACAGCGGCTGGCTTCACTTGAACCGGCTCCGTAAAACAGCCCACGCCCCAGATAGTTCTGCTCGTTAGCTAGACCGACCCGAGAATACTCGACGCCAGTGGCGCAGATGGTCGCGCGCGCAACAATCTCTTGGCCCCCGGAGAGCCAACTGACCGTCCAACCATCTCGCGTCTCACCGCCGACTCCTTCAGCGGTAACGATGATTTCGGCACCCAAACGCTGAGCCTGTTGTCTTGCCCTGCTTGCCAGTTCCCATCCGCTGATACCATCCGGAAATCCGAGATAATTGTCGATCCGGGATGTGCTTCCCGCTTGCCCGCCGACGGCAGACCGTTCGAGAACGATGGTTCTCAATCCTTCGGAGGCCCCGTATACGGCAGCGCTCAACCCCGCCGGTCCCGCTCCATAGATCGCAAGGTCATATCGTTGATGTTTCGGACCACGAAACCAATCAAGCGCGGCAGCGAGGTCGCGAATGGTAGGACGGAATAGCACGGAGCCTTTCTCCATGACGCAGACGGGAAGCCTCGGATCATTGAGCCCGGTCACACCGGCGAGTCTCCTTGCATCTTCGTCGGTTTTCAAGTCGATCCATTCGAACGGGAAACCGCTACGCTTCAGGAAATCTCGTAGTTCATAGGCCTCGGACGAGTTTGGGAGTCCGAAGAGGGTTGCGCGCTTTTGCTTCATAAGAAGTCCTCGAATCGAGACGGCCGTGGCTGTACACGTTCATTGACCAGAACCCATTTCAGTCTTGAGGCATGACGCAACCGCGGAGCATTCTCAAGCAGCAATCTTGCGGCACTCGCTGGCGCAGCCACGGCACGACTCGGCGCATCGCCGGCAGTGGTCGTGGCTGTGCACGCCACACTGCTCAGCGCACCATTCGCACACCTGAGCGCAGAGTGTGCAAGTATCCTTGACGTTTCGACTGTGTCTCGCCATCGCACTGATGCAGAGCTGACAAAGCTGCAAACACTCGTGGCAGCATAGCGGGCAATCATTGTGGCTAGCCTCAGTCGCCATGCCCTTGATACACTCCTCGCAGCGCAGGATGCATCCCTGGCAGGCCTCGATACACTTGTGATGGGTTTCGTCCAATTGCGCCCCCTTCAATGTCGTCTCGACACTAATTCATTTACTCGAAGAGCCAGTCTTGTAATCCTGTTGGATCTCGCGGTGACGGAAACAGTCGACGAGGTGATCGTTTACCATTCCAACCGCCTGCATGTAGGCGTAAACGACCGTCGGGCCGACGAAGCTAAAACCCCGTTTTTTGAGATCCTTGCTGAATGTTTCGGATTCGGGCGAGGCTGCCGGAATTTCCGGCGTAGCCTTCCAGTGGTTGAGCTTGGGCCGCCCGCCGACAAAACGCCAACAATAGGAATCGAAGTTTCCAAATTCTTCCTGGAGTTTAAGAAATGCGCGTGCGTTGCGCACCGCGCCTTCGATCTTCATCCGGTTGCGAATGATCTCCGGATCAGATGTGAGTTTCTCAACTCGCCTCTCGGAGTAGCAAGCGACTCTATCCGGGTCGAAATTGTCGAACGCGCGACGATAACCTTCCCGTTTTTTCAGCACCAGGGACCAGTTCAATCCGGCCTGTACGCCTGAGAGCACGAGGACCTCGAAATGTTTGATGTCACTGTGAACGGGAACAGCCCATTCACGATCGTGATACCGGAGCAGCAGCGGATCTACCCTGGCCCAGGCGCACCGTTTATTTGTCGAATTTGCGCTCCGCATTGATGACCCTCTTCCATTGGATTGTCTGGACCTTAGGCTCACGCGTGGATGGGTTCCGCCGACCGTCCCAATTGATTTGGCAGCGAGCCTGATGCGTTGGTTGCTCCGCTCCGTGGTTTGTACCACGGGTTTAATTAGAGGCTGGTGTACTTGCGAAACAACTACTGAGTCGAAGGTTCGAAATGTCGATCGATACCATCAGCCTTTCGTGGATCGGAAGCAGTTTTTCATTTCTCATGTACGCCCGTCGCCTGGTCGGAAATGTGATGCCCTGCACGGTAACGTTGTCAAAGACATACTGCGCGGCAGCGAATCCTCCCGACGCTTCTACATGGTAGTCGTGTCGGCGAAGGAGAAAATCGGACCCGAAGTAAAAATCCTGTTCGCGGCTGTGGCTGGCGATCTCCGTCGGGAATGTTACACGTAGTGCGCGCCAGGTTTCCGTCCCTTCCCTCCAGGGAGCGATCTCCTCCGAGCAAAATCCCCGCATGGCAAACAGAAACGGCGTCGTGAGATAGGTCCAAAGAGCGTACCCGTTGAAGTATGCTCGATCCAAAGCGTCCCATGCCGCGTCCAGGGATTTACCTTCCGCGTGTTCCGCTGGGTGAAGACGCGCGTTCACTACCGTCCCGTCGGAGCGTTCGATCGCAATCCTGTTCCGCGTGAAATCTGTGTGCTGGTCCGCTGAACCGAACGGCGTCACTGACGCCCATTCGTACTTCGTGGCCACCGTCATCTCTCGCGGTGTCGAATCCTGCGGCGTCTGCTTCATCTCAAACAGCTGTCCACCGGTCACGATTGTGGCGTGCACCCTATCGAAGTTGTTCCAATGATCCAACCCACCGTGAGCGGCCCACGCCTTCTCCAAAAGTTCATTTTTCATAACGTCCTTCCGAAAACTTTGTGTGATCGAATGCCTACGTCCCGAGGAGCGTGCCGAGCACCGCGGGCCACCGATTCTCGAAGTCGACTTGCCGTTGGAGTCCGAGCTTTAACAGAGCTTGGATTCGCTGCTGCGCTTCAGGCCACGTCAGCGCGATCTCAAAAGAGTTGAGCGCGTCGAGAAGCCGGTCGGCGGACGGCAACGAGACTTGGTTGACGAGACTCTTCGCGGCGGCGATGGCACGCCGGTCGAAGGAGGCGATCCGGCGCGCGAGCGCGTCGACGAAGCCGTCCAGTTCTGCGTCTGGAAGTGCCCGGTTGACGTATCCGTAGCGTTCCGCGGTGTCGCCGTCGAAATCGTTCGCGCCGAGAACGATTTCGAGCGCCCGACCGCGACCGACCAGATGTGGAAGACGTTCCGTACCGCCGCCGCCAGGATGCAATCCCACCCCGACTTCGGGTTGGCCGAGTCGCGTGTTCTCGCGCGACGCGAAGCGCATGTCGCAGGCGAGGACGAACTCGCTACTCACGCCCCGGACACAGCCTCGGATCTTCGCGATGCTGACCACCGGGGACTTGGTGAGACGGACGAACGTATCCATCAGGATCGGGAGGCCCGAAGCCCCGACAGCAGTCATGATGTTGCCTATCTTGCCGGTCAAATCAAAGTGGGAAAGGTAAAACTCAGGGTTCGCGCTTTCGAATACGACGACCCGCAGGCTCGGGCTGGCGTTCATTCGCGCGAGCAGATCCTGTAGGGCTTCAAATATGCTGGCGTCTACGACGTTGAAAGGCGGGTAGTCGAACACAGCCCTCCAGTACTCAGACGTTTCTTCGACGACCCGCACGTGCTCCGCTGATTCAGTTTTAGCCATGGTTCACGCTCCTTAGACCTCGAAAGAGCGGGACGGCGAGGTGATGTTCTTCTCTACATAGGAACGCATGCGCGCGAGCGCAGGTTCGGATATGCACAATTTCAAGAAGAGATTTCGTTCGAGCGCCAGTCCCTGGGCCAGCGGCATCTCGGTGGCGTTGCGTACGAGCCGCTTGATGCCAGCAACCGATTCCGATGGGAATGAGGACAGCCGCCGCGCAATCTCCAGCGCGCGATCGAGAGCCTTGCCGCTCACAGTTTCGTGCACCAGCCCCTTCCTTTCGGCTTCACGTGGGCTGACAGCAACACCCATGAGAATGTGCATGAGCGCGGCCGGCGTTCCGATGGTGCGTGGCAGCCTTTGCGTGCCGCTGGCGCCGGGAACGAGTCCAAGGTTCGCCTCCGGAAATCCGATCAGGTAGTCACCATCCTCAGCGACACGAAGATCGCAGGAGAGGGCCAACTCGAATGCACCGGCCAGGGCCGTGCCGGAGATGGCGGCGATGACCGGTTTTGGCATGCTCTCGCACAGCGCCATGGCCTTGTCGAAGAATCCGCCATTGTAAGTGGCGTTCTCGGGCCACTGGCGACCGGAAGCGCGCAGGGACTCTGCGATGTCGATCAGCGCAGCGATTGTAAAATGACGAACGAAGTAACCGGGTGCGCCGCCAGTCACGACGACAACACGAACCTTGCCGTCGCCCGCGAATCCGTCCAGCGCCTCGGTGAGCGCGACGCCCATTTCGTCGTCCATGTAGATGCGCTCTGCGCTGCCAAGTGTAACGACCGCAATTCCATCGGCTGCTCTTGTCGTCAGAACATTGGCGTTCATCGGATCCTCCTGAGTTGCAACGCGTTTTACGCAGCTGTGGATCGTGCTCGAACCGCGTTCGCGGCGGTACGGATCACGTCGATCACCATGGTGGGACGCGAAAGCATGGGGACGTGGCTGCTGTCGACTTCATAGGCGGCTGCGCCCATGCGCTTCGCAACGAACCGTTCCATGTCGGGGTGGACGGTGCGGTCGTTCTTGGCGACGATGTACCAGCTTGGCTTCGATTTCCAGGCTGTTCCTCCGACCTTCGCGTTGAACAGGTCGGGAACCGGCACGCACTGGGTCGCCCAAACAAGCCTCTTTTCCTGCTCGGACAAATCGCCTGCGAAACAGTCGATGCCTTCCGGAAGCAGCCAGATACGTCCGTCGGCGACTTCGATGTGCGAGAAGACGTCCGTCTTCGGGAAGTTAGACTGCTGTGTCTCGGATGTCTCGTCGGCGTCCGGGGCGAGCGCGGCGATGTAGACCAGTCCCACAACGCGGTCGTCGGTTCCGGCGCCGGTGATGACGCTTCCGCCGTAAGAGTGACCGACGAGGATGGTAGGGCTGCTGACCCGCCCCAGCGTGCTTCTTACGGTGGCGACGTCGTCCGCGGTTGTGTTGAGCCCATACTGGGCGGCTAGCACTTGGTGACCTTCTGCCTGAAGCGCTGGGATCACTTTGCTAAAGCACGAGCCGTCCGCCCAGAGCCCGTGGCAGAACACGATGCTTGGTTTGGCTCCTGGAGATTTCATTTTAGGTCCCCCTCTCTGGTTTCATCTGTGCGGGTTTTCTCACCGTTCTGAATGCGTTTTCGGCCGACCTCGCTCCTCTGGCATCCATCCTCTTTTAATTTCCTCACCCTTGGACACGATTCGTGGTCGCGCTGCCTCTGTGAATGTTTTCCCAGATGCCACCGCGCTGGTCTTTGCGAAATCGCTCACTTTTGGAGTTTTCTGCCAAAACATGTGGGGCCGCGCTCGTTGGCACGACCGCAAGGAAAGCAAAGCCAAATCGACCGGGCGTAGCCAGCGGGATTTGCAGGTCGCTACCACCTGAAGCGGAAAACGTGATCCGCGGACGATAGTCTCGCTCGTGCGGCCGTCGTGGGGGGGCCAAGGTCGAATTCGACAAAAAAGAACGGTTTCATCAATACAACAGGGAATACAAGGGCTTCTCCTGCGATTCCATACAGCCACTTGCCAGCTGCCACAGAATGAGCCGGCTCGCGGCATCTTCGAAAATGCACTTCGGCAGTCCGACGAGGTGATGAAGGAGGGCCGAGAACTTCTGTTGGATCTGCGATGCACCGCCACCGATAGGGCAGACTTGCCAGGTGCACTCGCAGAAGCGGGACGCCAATTGCGGGAGGTCTATGCTTCCGAATTCCATGTCGTTGTCAATGGAAACGCGTGTCCGCTTGATCCCATCGTGTCCGACAAACTTACCCAAATTGGCAAAGAAGCCCTCAATAACGCGTTCCGGCATTCTCACGCGAGCCAAATCGAAGCCGAAGTGCACTATGAACCAAACCAGTTGCGGCTGCGCATCCATGATAACGGCGCAGGGGTCGACCCGAAGATACTCGAGCAGGGACATCGGAGCGGGCATTGGGGCTTGCCCGGCATGAGGGAAAGGTCCAAGAAAATCGGAACGCCGGTCGAGATTTGGAGTCAATCGGGGGCAGGGATGGAGGTGGAACTTAGAATTCCAGCGCGCTTGGCGCACGCATCTCAAGAGAATGGCAATTCCTGGTTTCAAAAAATGCGTAAGAGGGACAAGCCGAAAACGATTCGCGATTCCGGGCTAAGCTGAGTCGAAGTGCCCGATGACGAGCTACCGCTGCGAATCTGTCTCTGCATCTGCGGGATCCTCACGAAACGAGAGTAGAATACCTTTTGTTACTTTTCTTTTTGACTGCGTCGATCGATGGATTCATTGAGGAGTCTTGAAATACTCTCTCGACGGGCTATCTACTTGCTCGCCCTAGGCACTTGCGCTGTGTGCCCTCCAATTTCTCTTGCGGCACCGGATGATCAATCCCCCAAAACCTTCCAATCAAGTAGTCCGAGTCGGGCCGACAAGCTGACTCCCGCTGACTATATCCGAACCGACCTCACCGTTGATAACGGCCTTCCGAACAATGTCGTCAACGCCGTCGTAGAGACCGAGAACGGTCTGCTTTGGGTTGGCACGGAATCCGGGCTGGCCAGCTTTGACGGACGTGACTTCAGCCCGGTAAACCTCCAATCCGCCGGTTCGCCCCCACAAGGCGCAATTCATTCCTTGCTTCAATCTTCGGACGGTGATCTCTGGGTGGGCACAGATGCCGGTGCAGTGTGCATTCCAAAGGCCGCTCTCGATCAATTTAGTCCCAGCTTGTTGACCATTTATCACCTCGGCGAAGAACCGAGCAACGAGGTGCTGGAGCTCTTCGAGGCGCGTGACGGCACGCTTTGGGCGGGAAGTCATCACGGTCTGTTTCGAAAAGACTCTGGAAAGTTTGTGGAAGTGCTTTCAGGTCCCATTAGCCGAATCGCTGAAACATCAGAGGGGCACCTGCTTGTCATAGATGGTGCAAAACTCATCGAGTGGAATGGTCACCAACCCATCCAACGTCCTGATCTGGCAGCCAGCGCGGGCGTACCCGAAAGCAAAATCTTTGACGTATTCCAAGACCACGACAGAACCATGTGGTTTTCAACTCAAACGGGCACTTTTCGCCGTGGGCCGAAACCTTTACCGCCTTTGCTCCCCCTTGTGGCTTCACAAACCGCTTCCTTCCGAAGGCCGTATACCGACTCACAAGGCAACAAATGGGTTGTAAATGGAACCGGAGTATACCGGATTATCGCCGGCGAGATGGAGGACACGCCCGTTCTCGACGTCCTTCCGCGCTGTTTCCTGGCGGATCCCGAGGGGGGATTCTGGGTTGGCACAAACGGAAATGGCCTGATTCACCTCAAACGCCGAACTGTGCACATGTTCACGAAGCTGGACGGCCTCATTAGCAATATCCCCATGACAGTCTTGGCTAGCCACGACGGGAAGCTCTGGATTGGCTGCAATTGCGGGCTCTCCGCTTATGACGGGAAACGATTCACCTCTTACCTAGAGAAGGATGGCCTTTCGAATTCCTGCGTATGGTCCTTGGCGGAGGACCAACAACGAAACTTATGGATTGGCACTTATGGAGGTGGGTTGTTCCGATTTAAAGATGGCCGGTTTGTCCAATACTCCCTGAAGGAAGGGCTCGTAAGCCAAATTGTGTTGCAAATTGCTGTCGCCCACGACGGTTCTCTTTGGATCGCTACACCCGATGGCATCAGCCATATGCAGAACGGGCAGTTCCGCAACTACACCAACAGAGATGGACTGTCGAGCAACCACGTTCTTGCCATCCACCAAGACCGTTCCGGCACAATCTGGGCTGCGACGCAAGGAGGGATTGACCGGCTTATCGGAGAACACTTCGTCCCATTCCGTTCTGGACCGCTGCAAGCCGGCCCGTTTTCCGTACGATTCTCGGAGGACTCCGTCGGCAATCTCTACACCGCTGATTCCCCGAAAGGAATCAGCTTGATCAAGAACAATGACATCGTCGTGGTCAACGACGACTTGAAGGTATTGGACATGGTCGAGTCACCCCGGCACGATCTCTGGTTTAGCGGCACAAACGGAATCCTTCGTATTCGGCCGACCGATCTGGAGAGTTCCCGGGACGATCGCGATACTCCTCTCGATTATCAGCTGATTGATCGGGCGGATGGATTGAATTCGATCCAGTGCAGCATTGGCTCTCCGAATATGGCCGTTACTCCGGACAAAAAGCTCTGGGTAGCGACGGTTAAGGGACTGGCCATGCTCGATCTTGCCCGTCCGCCCGATGCTCTCCACAAACCGAAGGTGTTCATCGGCGCCGTGACCGTTGGAAAAGACAGATTACTTGTAGGCAGCGAGACCGTTCTCCCTCCCGGAGCGCAACACGTCGAGATTCATTTACAAGCGGTGGATCTTTCGTCGCCCGAAAAGATACGCCTTCAGTATCGATTGGACGGCGTTGATACGGCATGGCTTGACGCGACCACATCGCGAATAGCGGTGTACACGAATATCCCCGTCGGATCAAATGCGTTTCATGTGCGCGCCAGCAGTAGCGATGGCGTGTGGGATCGCAGCGGCGTCATCTATAACATAATGCAACGTCCTTACTTTTATCAGACCTTGTGGTTCCGGTCGCTGGTCATCCTCGTGGTTTTCGCCATTTTGTCGTTTGGGTATCTGATGCGGTTAAAGCAAGTGACCCGGCGGATTCAAGACCGCATGTACGAGCGATTGGCCGAGCGGGAAAGAATCGCTCGCGACCTTCACGATACCTTCTTCCAAGCCATACAAGGATTGTTCCTGAGGTTCCACACGGCTGCTTCCCAGCTGCCGCAGAACGAGCCCGCCCGCGACATTTTCGAAAACGTGCTCCGGCAGTCTGATGACGTGATGAAAGAGGGCCGGGAGCTTCTGTTGGATCTCCGAAACACCGCCGTGAGCAGACAAGACTTGCCGACGGCGCTCGCAAAAACCGGTCGTCAATTTCAAGAGTTTCATCCTTGTGAATTTAAAGTTATCGTCAATGGAGAGGCGCGCGCGCTTCGTCCCGTCGCGTGCGACGAACTAACCCAAATCGGAAAAGAAGCTCTGAGCAATGCGTTCCGCCATTCCCATGCGAGCCAGATCGAAGCCGAAGTGCACTACGAACAAGACCAGCTCTGTCTGCGAATCCGCGATGACGGGGAGGGGATCGACCCTAAGATCCTTGAGCAAGGGCAGCGGAGCGGCCATTGGGGTTTGCCTGGCATGAGGGAAAGGGCAAAAAAAATCGGCACGCGGGTCGAAATGTGGAGTCGATCCGGTGCGGGAACTGAGGTGGAACTCAAGATTCCGGCCCGATTGGTTTACGCATCTGAAGTGGACGGCAACCCCAACTCATGGTTTCGAAAACGGTGGAAGAGATAAGGATGCCACGACGCACGACAATTCTGTATCAGGTTGAGCCCGCAAAAATCACAATGGGCGAAATCAGGAATCGCTCCTAAGTCTGCACTAACAGCTCCGGCCCTACTTTTGTACGCCGATAGGGCGCACGCCAACGCCGATGACTGACTTCTCGGCGCCACTGCCCAGGAGATATTCCCACCACTGCTTTGAAAGTTCGGCTAAATGCGGCTTGGTCGGAAAACCCCGCTTCCAGCGCAGCGTCGGAAAGAGCGCACATCGAGGCCGAAAGCAACGCTTTCGCCTTCTCAATCCGCTGCAGGATCAAGAATTGGTGTGCGGATCTTCCGAAGGTTCGGCGGAACGACCTTGCAAAATGGCTGACCGAAAGCCCGCATTCCTCCGCCAGAGTCGCGAGCCGCACCGAGCCGTCTAAGTGCTCGGTCAGGAGCTCCATCACCCGTCGCTTTTGCCAAGGCGCGAGGCCGCCTCGATACGCCTTTACCGCGGCCGACGATCCATACGTTTTCATCACGTGCGTGCACAACAGCAAACGGTAGTGGTCGAGAAACAGCTCCGCAAAGCGCGTTGAACCATCGAGCGCTGGCAGGATCATTTCCGTCATACGGTGGAGGACCGGGTCGGCAGCGCCAAACGAGCACTCAAGAGTTTGCACACTCGGTATCCCAAGGTCATCCGCAAGTGTCTCCAGCATGGACTGCGGAATATAGTAGTGAACCCAATCGACGGGGCCGCGGTTCCGAAATGATAAGTTGAGCTCCAAGTCGTAGATGCCAATGCCGCCGATCGGCCATTCCATCACGCGGAAACAGCGGTCGCCCAGCCAGATTTCACATCCCTGCGGAGCTTCGCGCGTCAGATGTACAGCCACCACAAATGCCTTGTCACCAAGGATGGGCGCGGTGCGAGAGGGCAGCCCCATTGCAGACATCAGACGCGTGACGGCAACTCGCAACCCCGAGCGCCCGATGACAAGGCTCGTAACTTTTCCCACCCGGAAATGCTTCGTCATCTGGTCGCCATATGCTCCGGATGCAGGAGACTCACTGATCGTAGGGACCTGGATCCCTGCCGAAACTCCAGTTCTCTGTTGCCGCACCTTGGTTAAGTCCATCGAAACCATGGCCTCATTTCTCCGTCCTACGTCTCCCTTGAAGGAAGACTGTAGAGGCTCTTACTTGAAGCCCGCCAGACCAAATAGAGCGAAAACCCACTGCCCCGTTCGAGCCATTCGCTACAGGAAGAAGGGATGCCCAGCACCGCCGGCTTTGGACCGATTGTCATGATGTGTGTTTATTTCGAATTTGATAGTTGGATCCGCCGGCGCCCGAACAACCGGCCATCTACCGAAAAGGCGCCAGGACCCAAGAGAAGAAGAGACAACGTAAGTCCGACCGAGAACGCCGTTTCAAAGAGGCCCCGAGGAAACGCCCATATCAGCAATGCGATTTGCGTTAGCACGGATGCAATACAAGCGGCCGGTGTAAACACGCCAATGCACAGCGCACCGCCCAGAACGAGCAAGGCCCCAGTTTCCCACCAGGAAAGCGCAGGCGCTGCAATCAGAATCACGTTGCGCACGAGCATCGCAGCGGCGCATAGCCGCAGAATCATCAGCCCAAATCCCGCTGCACCAGCGGGAAACATGGAGAAAAGTCGCTGCAAAGCGTGAACGTTAGCTGCTGGTCCCAGCGCTGAACAACCTCAAAAGGGGTAAGGGCAAATAGCCCTTTCGAGGTGGTATCGGCTAGCGGCCAAGGAGTAATATCCCGTTGTATCTCTTCAGAACCCTGGGGCGGTTTTCTATGGCGGCTGCATTCGTCATTCGCGTTATGGCCGTGGACGATCACCCGTTGATGATGGCGGGGATTTCCGGCGAGATTAATGCGCAGCCAGACATGCGCGTCGTTGCGGAAGCGAGCGACGGCGATGAAGCCCTAATACTCTTCCGCAAGCACAGGCCCGACATTACTTTGATGGATATACGAATGCCTAAGGTGAACGGTATCGCAGCGATCTCGGCGATTCGGGGGGAATTTCCTCAAGCGCGAATCATCGTCCTCACGACCGCAGCGGGCGATGTGCAGGCCCTTCAAGCTTTCAAGGCTGGCGCCGTCGGATACCTACTCAAGAATTTGCTTCGGACCGAACTGGTGGAAACAATTCGGCTGGTTCATAGCGGCCGAAAACGGATTCCCCGCGAAATCGCCGACATGATCGCCGAGCACGCCGCTGACGACTTGATGACGGCGCGAGAGATCGAAGTCCTCCGCGGAGTTGCAAACGGTAGCTCGAACAAGATCATCGCCTCGAATCTCAATATTTCGGAACACACCGTAAAGAATCACCTCAAAAGCATCCTTTCCAAGCTCGATGCCAACGACCGCGCTCATGCGGTCACAATTGCGTTGAAGCGCGGTTTCCTGGATCTTTAGAACTACCCGACGGTAGCGGATCGCCCCAACTGTGACGGTACGATAGCTGACAATCTCGATGACAAGCTTCTCGTCGCCACTGCCCAACCGCTTTGAAAGTTCGACTAAATGCCGGTTGGTCAGAAAACCCCGCTTGCAATGCCGTTTCGGAAAGAGCGCACATCGAGGTCGAAAGCAGCGCTTTCGCTTTTTCGATGCGCTGCAGGATCAGGTATTGGTGCGCCGATCTCCCGAAGGTTCGCCGGAACGATCGAGCGAAATGGCTGACCGAAAGCACGCATTCCTCCGCCAGAGTCCTGAGCCTCACTGAACCGTCCAGATGTTCTGCCAGGAGCTCCATCACCCGGCGCTCTTGCCAAGGGCGCAAGACCGCCTCGGTAGGCTTTTCTCGAAACCGATGACGAGCCATATACTTTTGTCATTTATACGCACAAGAGTAAACAGAAGTGGTCGAGGAACAGTTCCGAAAAACGCGTTGCAGCATTCAGCCATGGCAGGGTGCCGGGCCGACAGGCGTTGAAGCCTCGGGCGCAATTGCGGAAATCGCGCGGCAGACGCTAAAGAACGACTTCCGTTCCATACACCCTGATGAAGCGCAGATCATCCCGCTCGATGGCAGTCCCCGGATACTATGCGAGCGATTGTTTCCCATTCTTGGCCTGGCAATGTCCGGGAGTTGCAAAACTATGTGGCACGAGGCGTCATCCTTTCGAAGGGTGGTATCTTTAGGCCGGATCCTCCCCAGGAACGCCAGGCACCGCTATTCGAGAATTCGAACCCCACGCTGGAAGACAAGATTCGCAAAGAAATTCTCGCCGCCTGCCAACGCGCCAATTGGAAACTTGGGGGTCCGCGAGGTGCCGCCGTCCGGGTCGAATTGCGAAGCACCACTTTGGTCTATAAAATCAAACGACTCGGCATCAGGCGCCCATCCGATCCCAGGCAAGATTGACTTCGTCGTGCCCGTTTGCCGCACCGCTGTACGCATCCGAACCCTCATAACGAGAAGCATCAGAAGCCGTTTGTCGTGTTCCCCAACGATGGGCTAACGTGAACTCTCTACTTGGATCAAAAGCCATCTTTTCGTGCATCTTCATACCTGGCAAGATGGAGTTCGCTTGCTTGTGTTCAATTCTGCTCAGCTAGAGACGGCTGATAACGAGCCAGCGTATCCCGATAAGTCCAACGGTTGCGGCTCCATGAAAACTGGCGAGAGGCTCCTTGTCTGAGCCATCTGCACTCGCGACGAATGTCCTTAAATCGCTTGCTGGATCGTATAACATCTCTCGCAGGAAGTTGATCGGAGCCCCATGAATGTACACTTGGTTGACGGAACATATGAATTGTTTCGGCACTTTTTCGCAGTGCCCGCAGCAGCGGATAATAATGGTCAAGAAATCGGTGCAGTACGTGGTGTCCTGACTTCCGTTTTGTCCATGATCGAGCGCGGCGCAACTCACATTGGGGTTGCAACCGATCATGTTGTGGAGTCGTTTCGAAACGATCTGTATCCCGGATACAAGACCAGTGAGGGTGTAGCTCCGGAGTTGCTCTCGCAGTTCCCTGTGCTCGAGGAAGCGCTGGAAGCAATGGGAGTGGTGGTGTGGCCAATGATCTACTATGAGGCGGATGATGCGCTGGCTTCTGCCGCCAGTAAGGCGGCCCTGGATGACCGTGTGGGGCAGGTGCTCATTTGTACGCCGGACAAAGATCTCAGTCAGTGTGTTGTGGGCGCACGAGTCGTTCAATTGGACCGTAGGCGTGATATCTTGCGCGATGAAACAGGGGTTGTGGCCAAATTCGGCGTAAAACCTCAGTCGATTCCGGACTACCTAGCAGTGGTCGGCGACAGTGCCGATGGCTTCCCAGGTTTACCTGGCTGGGGCATGAAGGCTGCGGCTGTTACCCTATCTCAGTACTCCCACCTTGAAGACATTCCAAAGGATTGGAGAGAATGGAATCCATCAATCCGGAAGGCACGCTTGCTCTCCGAATCGCTATTCCACGCATGGAACGACGCCCTGTTGTTTCGCACTCTTGCGACCTTGCGACTGGATGTGCCTGTTTTTGATACGGTCGAGGATCTTCGGTGGAAGGGACCGCATCCGAACTTTGAGGAACACTGTCAGCGCATGAAGTCACCCGATCTGCTTCGTCGCGCTAGACAACAAAATCGATGAGCCCCCAACATGTGCAGTTCGCTCAAATGTAACAGGTTCGCGGCCGAAAAGGAGCCATCGTGCGATCCTCGAAGATCATTCTAAGTATTCTCAGCATTCTTAGCGCTTGTGCTCTGACCCAACGAGTTTCTTCGCAGTCGCTTGCGCAAAGCAAACGCATTGTGATTGCCGCGAACGCAGTGCTCGACGGCAAGGGCCACGTACTGCACGACACTCGCATTGTGATCGGCGGCTCAAAGATTGTCGCGATTGACCCAAAGGCCGGGCCAGTGGACTACGATCTGCGTGGTCTGACGGTGTTGCCCGGCTGGATTGATGTGCACGTACACATTGGTTGGTTCTTTGGCAAGGATGGCAAGTTGGCGGGCGCCGGAGCGACCCCAGAGGAGGCCGCATATGCCGCGGCCTCCAATGCATGGGTGACTCTGATGGCGGGCTTCACGACCGTACAGGACATGGGCTCACCCATCACGATGCGCGATACCATCGCGAAGGGCATGCTCCCCGGCCCGCGCATCCTGACCGCCGTCGAGCCGCTCACAGGGCGAGGCGAGCAAACTGGGACGCCGGATGAAATCCGCGCGTTCGTGCGGAAACAAAAGGAAGCAGGGGCGGACCTGATCAAAATCTACGCGTCGGGTGGCATGCGCCAAGGCCGGATGACACTTTCGCAGGAACAATTGAACGCGGCCTGCGCTGAAGCCAAGAAGCAGAATCTGCGCACGCTCGTGCATGCTTTTAGAGATGCGGTCCGAGCCGCCACCCTTGCCGGATGCACACAAGTCGAGCACGGCCTGGGAGCGACGGACGACGATCTGAAGCTAATGGCCGAAAAAGGGACGTACTTTGATCCGCAAGCCGGACTGCTGCTTGAAACTTATCTCCGGAACAAAGCCAAATATGCGGGCACACCCTTCTACCCCAAGACGGAAGAGGGTTTTGCGTCGTTCGCGGAGATCTTGCCGATGAACCACGAACTGATGCAACGAGCGGCGAAAACGCCGGGACTGAAAATCGTTTTCGGCACGGACGCCGTGGCCGGCGCGCACGGGCGCAACGCCGAGGAGTTCATCGACCGCGTCCGCGACTGCGGGGTAGATCCGATGACGGGAATGGTCTCTGCCAACTCACTGGGGGCGGAAGCCCTGGGCATGGCCGATCAGATCGGCTCGATCGCGCCTGGCTTGCAGGCGGACATCATCGCGCTCGATGGGAATCCGCTGAAAGACATCACGGCTGTCCGGCGTGTCGTATTTGTAATGAAGGGCGGCGTGGTCTACAAGAACTCCGCGCGCGGCGCCATTCCTGTTTACGCAGGGGTCCAGCCTTGATTCGACCTTTGAGAGTCGGTTGGCCTTGACTGGAGGCTGAGGGGCCAAGGGCGTTGTAAACCCAGCACACGAGCATCGCGTTCTGAGCGAGTCGTCAAACCGGAAGTTATTCTGAAATGGGGGTCCGAGAAATTCAGTAACTCGGTTAAATCTGGGTACATAGGGGACGATAAGAGGTGACATACGGTGCCTTGTGGCGTCAAAAGATGTCCGCCGACACCGTTTGATATCAATCAGTTACATCAGCCAGGGGCCGTGTCACGACAGAGGTCGCGAGTGCGTGTTTCGTCGTCCCCGCCATATTTTCCGTCCGAATCGTTGCACACCCGTTGCCGAAGCCTTTGTTTACCGATGAAGTCATATATAGATGATTTATTTATTCCCTGCCTCTCACCAAAGCCACGGGGGATGTTATAAGCTCAGGGCGTTTCGAACAGTGCACCGTATTATGGCTCCATTCGTTGTTCTTCTTTGAATATGTATTACTTTACATCATTCGCCTCTACCGTAATTATTGTGTTCACCCTTTTTGACGCAACACTCTCAGCGCTTTCTCATTTTGTCTGCAGTGCGCAACTGGCGTGAAGGGGGACGAGTCCTGCTGCTCTGTCCGTGGGCACCGTTGATTCGGATTAGGAACAGCACCAAACAGTTTCGCCAGTAAGCGAGAGCAGAATTCGCGGACGCCAGCGCGCGCTCATTGGCCCGTCCCCCATGTCGTAGCGAGAACCACCGCAGCTCGTATCTCGCTCAGAAAAGCTTCTGGGTCGCTGTGGCTCTGGGGCAGAACCAGTCCCGTGTTTCCTGTTAGTTTGGCCACACCACGGGGCACGAGCTCAAAGCTGCGCTCGGAAAAGGCTCTGTACGCCCCACTCTCGCGGATGAACTGAAGGAAGAGAACGTATCGACCGCCCTCATTGAAGGGCTTAAAGTCCGCGTCTTCGGCACGAACTTGCTTCCCTTTCAACACCAATCTGCCCCCCGGACGCGTTACTGTGATTTCCATAGCGGGGCCAATGTGCGCAGCCGGATTATCTTTTAGGACTTCCTGTACCTCCACCTGCACGTCGGTGAAGATGAAGCTCCCATCCTCGACTAACGTGGAAGAACTACTCCTGGCAACGCCAACGACGACTGCATCGGCCTCATGGACGAACACGCGCAGAAACCAGTCGGGATAACCCTCGGGCGCAGGGGAGCGGGCTGGCAATTCCCGGACGCCGGCCACCGCCACGACAACCGGCTCCCTGGCGTTTGCGGCGAGACGGCACAAGTTCTTGTTCGACCCTAAGAGGTATTCTTTGAGTAATGTACCGTGTAATTTCTGCCTCTCGGTCATGCGATAGGTGCTGGAACATGGGTCATCCTGCGTCAGTGCGCGCTCAGGAGCGACTGCACCAACGACTCCGCTCAGCACAAGAGCTATCAACAAAGCTCGTTCGACATTCTTCATAAACCCTCCTATGCATCACGGGGCGACCCACCGCTCATTCTAAGGTCCTTCCGTCAGCGCCGGCACGCCACTTCGGGGGAATGGCTCTGCACTCAAGAAGTCGGCTGTACATAGGCGCCGCGATTCGACATTAGATTTCGGCACCCAGTTCGACGTGCTCGTCCAATTGACCGACGACCCTTCACTGAGGATTCCAGTATGTGCGCGTACGCTGTTATCAGGTATTAGCTACCGGCGGTTTGGTTTGTAACGAAGACTTCGCAGAAGGCGTCTGTCTAATTGGTGGGTTACGGGCGAATCGTCCGACCACAGAGATACACGATGGCGGCAATTCGTTCCAGCGAAGCCATTACTGCCGAATTCACGGAGTTTCGCTTCTCGTAACTTTGTCGCATCTCTTTCCTTACCTCTGCGCGCTCAACTCCTGAACAGGTCTCGAGTGTTATACTGCGCCTGCTGAAGGACCGAGAAAGAAACGAGGTGGCTCTTTTGTTCTATCGAACATGGCTCGTTCTCATCTTATGGCTCACAGCCGCATGGCCGCAGGCTACAATTCCCGCCGGATCTGCGTCCGCGGCTCCCGCCGAAAGAACTGGGCTTTCCGTAGTGGCGGGCGACACTCCCCGCTCCGCGAAGATCACCGGTCCGAAAAGTCTCACCGATCTCGGCAAAGGAAAATACGGCAAATGGGTGGGTTGCAGCTATTCCGTACAATGGGGCGACGGCTCGCGGTCGCCAGCGGACCCCATCGACGCCGACTGCGGACATGGGTTGTCGCACACTTATAAGGACTCGGGCACGTATCGAATTGTCGCGAAAACTTTTCATCCCGCGCCTAATGATAGCCATATTGATGACTGGGTCGGTGAAGCCACGTTCGTGGCGAAATAGCGGAGTCCGACTCCGCGATCGAAACAGTCTCCCAGTGGACGTCCACGCCGATGCTACGTAGACCTCAAGGCTATGTCGAGCAGGAGCCTTTTGGCCCTATATACTGCATTTCAACGCAAGCGCCGATTTCTCGAAGTAGGGCCTACCTGCTTCCGTAAGGTGTGAACCACGTGTCGTGCGGCTCAGAAGCGTCATACCTACACGTTCTTTAAGATTTTTGATTTTGCTTCTGATGTTAGATTTTGGCAGTTTCAGGCCTTCTGCTGCTGCCGTCAGGCTTTTCAACCCAACTGAAGATTGTCGAAAAAGAGATAGACCGAAACAATGCGACCGTTCGCCGGGAGTGCCAGATACCCATCGAACCCGTCCGGCATCACCTGATTCCTCGGGAGGAAAGAGGGGCTGATATTCGAAAT
>Ga0207151_1106_pt1 | contig 20233 bp, 18 predicted proteins | sample Alteio_BWMinHeat_29_FD_153523 | JGI IMG/M metagenome (GOLD analysis project Ga0207151, IMG submission 153523) | Enriched cells from forest soil in Barre Woods Harvard Forest LTER site, Petersham, Massachusetts, United States -... | ecosystem: Environmental > Terrestrial > Soil > Temperate forest >... | reverse complement strand
TACTAGGGTCTTTTTTTTGACACAAGCGTTTGTCCACACCAGTCCACATTTGTCCACTTCGTCCACAACGTTGAAGCAGCACAAAAGTGCTCCCCAAGTTTTGACCCTGTAGCCCAATTTGCATCCCTAAAAACTCATAGCTCTTTAGAGATCACTTCGAAACCATGTGCGATGCGTTCGATGAAGTTGTCATAATCCTTATTGAGCTGTTCCTTAACCCGCTGACTATAGACTTCAAAAGATTCGAGTTTGTTGTTATACCCTTCACGCGTAGATTCTATAATTAGATCGAAAGAGTGATTTTGCAAAGTTCGAAACTGTTCTTTAGTGTGATTTTTTTCTTTTTTCATTTATTACTCCTTGCTGCTTTGATGAGGGATTTTTTCAAGTCACTCCATTCAGAGGATTCTCCACAAAGCTCAAGAGCGATCTGATAACACTTTTTGGCTTGTGCTTCATCCTTTAATCCTAAATGACATTGATAGCTATTGGCATATGGTGTAGGATTCTCTGGATCAAGAAACTGAGCCATAAAATAGGCATTCAATGCGTTGGAATATTGCCCCATACTTTGTTCTATGAATCCTAACCCTATCCAGAAGTTTGCAACCAAGGGATTTAAAAAAATTAGAAATAAAAATGCATCCAAAGCATCTTCCCAGCGATGATGTTCTAAAATTTTAAGCGCTGCAAGATAATACTCCTCCAATTTCTCCTGTGAAATATTAAAAACAACTTGCCCTACGCCTTTTCCCTCTTGCATCGCTATATTAAGAGCTTCTGCATTAAGTAATTTCGATGTGTCAATATTGACATCTTGTTTTTTATGTTTCATAAAAACCCTTTTCCTTTTTTATTAATGAACTAAGTGTTTCGACCCCCAGCTTCCATTCTCTTCAATTCAGCTCTTAAGTTCTCTGCTCTTCGTTCAGCCTCTGCCAATGTTGTTCTCTGCTGGGTAATTCTGGCCTGTTCCGCCCTATCTTGTTGCTTTAGCATATCTTGAGCCAATTCTAGTTCTTTTGTTAATTTTTCAATTCGTTCGTCTAATTGTTTAGTCTCTTCTTCAGTTAGCTTAACATTTTTATAACGCTCATAGCATAGGGCTGCTACAAAAACGACAGCTGCGACAGCTATGCCAACAGCACCAACAACACAGGCTGCCGAAACTACTTTAAGCGAAGGAATCAATAATTCAACAGGTGTACTCATGAAGCTACCCGTGAATAAAAACGTAAGCGCAATAGCTACAACTGCTGGTATGAAGGGAGCCACATAGGCTATCACTGCACCGGCAAGGGCTAATTTCGCTATCATAATAAGAATTTGATAGGTCTTATCGGTTAAAATCGGGAGGTCTTTCTTGTCTTTAAGAAATTCCAATTGTTGCTTCATTTGTTCGACATCAGCAGCTTTTACAGTTCTTCCTGGAGCTCCAACAGGGGAAGAAGGGGCACCAAGAACAACCCGTTCGGCGCCTTCCCAAGGGGTACTCGCGCCAGAAACATTTCGGGCCACATCACCTGGATTTTGCATAAATCACCTCATTAACTTTAAAGTATTTAATTATGAATATATCGTCAAATAATTTTTTTAAAATAAGACAGTGGATTATTCCGATGTTTTTGTGAAGAATAAGTGGTTTGTGCGGTGGTTGCCTTTTAGCCCCACTCTCCCTCGGGCCAGATATCTCTTGGGGTTTGGCCTTGGTCATTCCTCTCTTCTAAAAGAGTTCTGTAATCGCCTTTATAACGAAACCCCCAAATCGCCTGCCATCTCTTATTGCTAGCAGCTATATGAAGCACATTGCAGCCCGCATTATTTCTTACTCGATAGTTAACAGTAGCAGCAATTAATTTGCTCATCAATAAATCAAACCAATCATTTCCAATAGAAATAAATAAAGGAATATTGCCATTAGAATCTCTTTCCTCAACTAATTCCGGATTTTCTTCTATTAGGGAGTTCCTTCTTGAATAATCATTACATGCACCATACGATAAAAGATGTATAATATTTTGTTTATGTTTGGTTCTAGCTTTTGTGTTGCCGCCTGCTTTAAGGAGCATTTCGAAAATTTTTGACTTATTAAGATGACAAGCTTTTAACAGGGGTGTATAGCCATTATCATCCAACACCTCTAATAGTTCTTTCGGATGATTAAGCAGCTTTTCAACAACATAGACATTTCCCCAATCGATTGCATGAAATATCATAGATTTCAAGGGGAGTAAATTTGCAACCCGTATGCACGCTCCTAGCCTCAGAAGAGATTCAATTGGGTCTATTCTTTTCATTTTGCCAGCAACTTCTAGCGGAGTATCTCCTATTTTATCTTCTTGCTCAAGCAGAGCTGTACATGTAGAAAGTACCTTCACGACACCCCCATTGCTCTGCTTTGCAGCTGCATGTAGGGCATTCTGTCCATGCCTATCGACAGCCGCATGATCCACGCCCCCCTTGAGCAATATCTCACACATTCTGTCACAGCCGGCTAGCGCTGCCACTATTAGGGCAGTTTCGCCATTTTCGTTCCTAGCCTCAACCACGAATCGAAATTCTAATAACCTTAACACCAGACGCTCATTGCCCGAAGCAGCTGCTTGGAGAAAAAGATTTTTTAGGAAAAGAATATTGGAATCAGAGAGAGGAGGTAAATCTGATGTCTGAGCCAATAAAAGTACTTCAACAGCGCTTGCTTTTTCAAGCTCTAATGCTAACATTAAAGGGGTGCGCTTATTAGCATCAAGAGCCAGGATGAGATCTTTAGAAAGAGCCAAAATCTCTGTTACAACCTGACTACTTCCCCCTACGACAGCTGCGTGTAAAGCGTTCATACCTTGATGATTAGTTGCAGAAGGATCTAGATGAAGCAAATCGACTGCAAGCCAATGACCATTCAAAGCAGCCAAATGTAGGAGTGTGTCTCCATGTGGCGTTCTCTCTTTATAAAGATGGTTAAATTGAGAAATCTCTTTCATTAAATAATAATCACCATGAGAAACAGCCCAGAACATTAATTCCCGCAAAAGATCGGTGTCATGATGAGTAAGCCTGACAGCGTTTTCTCTAAAAGGTAAGTCATCTTGAGAAATTTTAAAGCCGATCTTGGCTCCTGCATTTAACAACGACAGGCAAGATTCGGGATGCTTCAAGCGCATTGCAGTCTTTAAGGGGGATTCCTGAAATTGGTCCTCTTTGTCCAATAATTCTTTGTCCTTAGAAAAAAACTCTACAAGTTGTGAATTTCTGCTCTGAACTGCAAGATGCAGACATGTTTTGCCATGCAAGCTTCTTGCATGCATGTTTGCTCCAAGTGTCATTAAAAGTTGACACAGTTCTAAGAAACCAGATTTCGCTGCAACTAATAATGGCGTATAACTTTCCTCTTTTGTTCTTTGTTCAAGAACGAGTTCTTTGTTTGCCTTTAATAATAGTTCGCATGCTTCTCTTTTATTGGATTGAATTGCTAGATGTATGGGAGTAAACCCCTCTTCATCTATTTCACAAAGGAGAGCTTGAGAATGTGAAAGACGCTCTATTGCTGACAGATTATTTTGCTTTACAGCTGCGTGTAATAATCCTTGTAACGTTGGAGAGATGGGAAAATCGACCCCTAGTTCTAAGGTCAAAAACGGTAGACCTTGCGCCCTATCAAAAAAAACAAATTCATCACATATGGGCGGATCCTCACCATTACATGGTGAGTTGAGATCAACCATAGGTACAAAATGAGCATTAGCACCTTGGCAGGCCCCTCTATCCGTTAAGGAGCGAATATCGGAGCAGGAGTATCCCTTACCACTCGGACCATCGCTTACGACCGGAAAGGGTGGGAGCATAGTACACCAGTTAAGCACGATACTATTTATTCTTTGATTTTGGGCGAATCTTTGTGCATGCGTAGCGCTATTTGTAAAATAAAATCCGTGGCCAAAGAGATCTGCAGTTCCAGACCTACCAGGTCGAGTATAACCAACAGAACATATGGTTTCAATTCCCCCGGACATATTCCCATGATACCATAGAGGCACAAACCTGGCATGTTGGTAAGGAGTCGTGGGGCCCTTAGCTTGATTTGGCCATTTAGTTTGGAACTGTTGGACTTGATCCTCCCAACGTTTAGTTATGCGCGCTCTTAAGGCTGTTGGTTCCAGTTGATTCCATTCAGGTTTGTATGTTTCGCCCTCAATTTCCAAGAGTTGAGCGCAAGTTTCAAATCTCTTTAATAAATGTTCATTAACAATGCATACTATTTTTTGGATGCTCCAGCCTGGAGGTTTGTTTTGAAAAAACAAGCTACATGCTAATTTATGTAAAGTTCCCCCTTTACGAACTTCAAATTTTTTATAATGTCGTTCCGCTTCTAATTTTCCCTCCGTCTCAAAGGACAGTTCGTTATAAATAGTCCAATAAGGGAGAGGATAGATTTGGCTTGCTAGGTTTGGTGGGAAAGGAGGAATGTATGCCATGTTCAAGCATATAAGTCATCAAAAAAAATCATGTCAAGGATTTTTAAACCTAAAAATGACTCTAAAACATTAGAGACGAATAGATTCTCCTGTGCAGTCACCTGCCTTACTGTACACGATTGTGCTTTCAGAACCTTTCCTTTCATTAAATCGGACTTGCTGCTTTCGGATCCAAATAATGGGGATGGTGTGATCTGTTCAGGAAGAGCCTTTACTGGTTATCAACTTCTTTTAGAGGTAGAGACAACCGAAGACAATGATGTTTCTAGAACGACACATTCTGCAAGTGTCAATTTTTCTATCCTGCAAGGATTGATTCCGATTAATACTTCGACTAAAAAAGAAATGTCTAAGCTAAAAGGCAAACGAATCACTCAAATTTCTATAAAAGATTTAAAAGGTTTTGGTTATGCACCACCATCAATCAGTCGCGATCCTGCGCAGATTCAAAAGGCTATCGAGGAGCTTAGGGTTCATTTTCTTTCTAACAGTTCTAACGCTCAAAGGCATTTCCATGTTGACCCAGATACAGATATCAGGGCTTTTTCATCTCTTCCCAGAAGAGAGCCATCTCTTCTAGCTCCTTTAATGCGAATTGATTTGCCGAGTGTTGACCTCACTAGAGAACCAGAAGATCCAATAACTTTATCTTATGCGTTGGGAGAAGAAATAGAAAGCCAATGCAGAGATGTTTTGGGTCCCTTAGGTGATTTGAAAATAAGTGATATGTTAGATGCCACGTGCGCTGCATTTGCCAATGCATTTGATACTTTTTCGAGCTATTCAGCTCCTCCTTCTCTTACTGCCGTTATCGGAAAAACGGGAGCAGGAAAAACTTTGCTCGTTGGGTATTTGTCACAAAAGCCTCTTGAGTGGACAGAAGTTGATGGCGCCAATGTAATGGATTTTGTTTCATCAGCCAAATCAAAAGGTCTAGAAGTTGGCCATGGTGCTTCGCAAACAAAAGGGGGAAGGATATTTGAACGATATATTGATACAGCAGGTCTTTTTGATACCCAAGGTGAGACTGCAGACATTTGTAATTCAGCTGCAGTTAACATGCTAATAAAATCGTTTAATACAGATAGGATTATTTTTGTTGTTTCCAAGAGTTTTTTTGATAATCGCTGCACACCTTTAATAGCACTTATTAAGCAAATAAGGAGAATCATCAGCAATCCTACGCGTCCTGAAATTCTTTCCTCACTTCTGTTTTTAGTTAATGAAAAAAGAAGCAATGCAGATGCCGTCATCGATAGTGAAGGTATTTTAAAGGCTCTATATGTAGCACTCGCTCAGGCAAAGAAAAATTTAGTTGCTGAAAGAGAGCGATTACTACCAAAGGGATCGTTGGGGGGCTGGTTGTTCGATACATTGACTTTTAATATGCGTGAGTCAGCGCGTATAAATAAAGCCATAGAGAGATTACCAAAAGGCCAACGTGACAAAATCATTCAATTAGGCGACGAGATTGAGATATTAGAAATGATAGAGCGACATGCTAAATTTATGGTGGCGGATTTTTCTTCAGATACCACTCGTACAGAAATTCAGGAATGGCAAAGGCAAGCAATGTCAGGTGCACTAGCTGAATCTTTTACATTAGATCAGTTGGTGCCAAATGGGTTTTACAAATTTAGAACCATGGTTTTGGGATTCGTTACTCATTTTAATCGTAAGGTCATAAAACTGGTCGATTTAAACAAAAAACTTTCCGATCTGGAAAGTTCTTTTAAAGATAAAGCAGGGGAAAAAGCAAATCTTGAACAAAGAAACGATGCTTCCGCTTTGACTGATAATAAAAGAGCTAGAGAGATCGAACGAGAGAGATTAAAAAAAGAAGAGGCGAGCTTAGTTAAAGAAGTATCCGATTTACAGGCCCTTATTAAGAGCCTACAAAGTGATGACACCAAAACTCGTTTGCTTACACTTCAGCCAGATACTCCTATTGTCCCCCGTTCTTTTTGGGGATGGGGAGGATTAGCTTACTATTATACCTTTAGCTACGATGCTAAAGTTCCTATTGTTAAAGTAAAGCGATCTAAATCTCCTGGAACATGGGAAACAGCAGCAGCAAAGACTAATCTTGATAAGGGGAAATATACTGTTTGGTATACTCCTAAGTGGTATGGTCATCAACAAGATTGTACAGCCAAAGTGGCAATTTATGTGGCGAACAAAGATGCGCCTGCAACCATAGCTTTGAAACAACAAAAAGAAGCTGAACTAACGACGAAACAGGGAGATCTGGTTATTAAGAAGAGAGAAGTTCTTTCTTGTAGAGATAAAATTGATAGCTATAACGTTGATATTACTAAAGGATTAAGGGATAATAAAAAGCGTGTTGCAACACTTACAAGAGAGATAGAAGAAGCGCAGGGAGAAATGAAAGTACTAGCTTCCCAGCGGAATGAGCTCTTGCAGGAACTTCATCGATATAAAATGATGACAACGCTTGTGTCGAAAATAATTATTGGCCTAAGGATGAATCAAAATGCTAGTGGTTCTGAACAACAGATGTTAACAACATTTTTGCGCGACTTTACGGAAGAAGGGTTGTGGAAAACTTTTGCTGCCGGCATTCCGAGAAGAGAACAACGTCCAGTTAGAACTTTTGCTGCAAGGGAATTCGGATTGGAACCTACTGTAGGACATTATACAGGGGGAAATTGCTTGTTCGATGCCATTCAATTGCTCATTGGAAGTCGATCATCGATTGAATTAAGGGCCATGGCAGTTGAAAGAATTAGAAATACAGCTGACTTTGATGAAGCTATCCAAGCAGGTGCTGAAGGACAGGAGAAATTAAGAGTTTTTAATGTTAATGTTAATGATTTTGAAGATGTAGTGTATACGAACAAGGACGAATATTGTGCGAATATGGAGCTAGACCAAACATGGGGCACAGCAATCGAAGTACACAGTTTAGCTAAAGCTTTAAATAGACCAATAGTTATATTTCAAGATGGCCGTCCTCAATTGTATGGAGGAGAAACCGGGGAGCCTATTTTTTTAGAATTTGATGGCAATCATTATCGGCCTCTCATAGTTGATGGTGGAAGACCATCAGCAGAAATTTTGCAAGCAGTTAGAAAATTAATAGGGTCTTCAGCAGGAAAAGCGGCCACAGCGGCAGCTGCAGCGGGCGGTGGTCCATGATTTTCTGAGGGCCGATTCCTCCTATTCAGTAATCTGTGTAACGGGTGAATAGAATCCTCGTTTAATCATTTGATGTAACATTGAATTGGCCATTTCTAAATCGATGAAACTGTCTTGATAAGCCGCTTTTAGAATCCCGATAGTGCCTGTGAAAGGAATGTTTCTTTCACGACAACAATTTCTCGCCATTCTATCATCTGTTACAACAATGCCACTTCGATAATTTGCGGCAGCCACACAAGAAGCTTCACCCTCACCTAAATTGCGTATTAAAATGAGGAATTGTTGCTGTTCTCGTTCTTCAAGGGTTACTTTTTGAAAGCCGTTTTTCGTAATAATTTGATCTTCAAAGTTCGCTAATTCTTGATATCCAACGTAAACAGCCTTTTTTATTTCTTGTATGACTTGTAGAGTGATTTTCCCCCTATTTTTATAACGACTTTTCAATAAAGATAGTCCATTCTCAACAAAGGCAAAATTTGACAAAACAACGGTATCAAAAAATAGTGGGTTCTTAGGCATAATTTTTAACTAGCAGCGGATGCAACGTCATCTTCTAAAAAACTGTTGTTTTGAGGAATTTGATGCTCCGATAACCACTCTTGCATTTCAAGAATGGATAAGCCCATTAACTCACTGAGTTTTCCAAGGCTAATATACCCCCCCCTATATGCTTCCAAGGCTTGTTTTTGTCTAGTTGTCAGGCCTGAAAATTCAAATTGGTAGCACATTACCAGAGCTTGTCTAATGAGTTCTGAAACCGTTAAGTTTCTCAGTTTCGCAAGCTTTTTTAATTCTTTATTAAAACCCTCATCTATTTTGATATGCAGCATATCCATTTGTATACCTCCATATCCATTAGTATACTAGCAAACAGATTATTTTTCAACTTCTAATCTTTTAAGGTGAGAAAAAGGGTCTCTAGGCAGTATGTGAGTGGTGTAGAGGACAGATGAGCTAGAAAAATAAAAGTTTTCTGAAGGAGCCAGGGGCTAGTTCTTCTAAATTATGGTATGCTCCTCTAACGAGATAGGCGGTGGCACAGAAAAGCAGCGCAAAAGGGATTGGTTGTAAAATTTGAAAGGCTACAGCTGAGACTAGAAGAACTAATGTAGAAAGGTTACATATTATGTGGCACTTTGCATAAAGAATATTAAGTCTTTTACAATTCAAAGCCCGTTCTTTCAATGCTTCATCTGCCTCTGCTTTCTGATGTTGGAGATTTGCTGCAACTCTGCTAAGTTCATTTCTTGCAAAGGCATCATCCCTTCCATTCAAAGCAGGCCTAAAATAGTTTAGTGCGCGTCTCAGGATATTTGTGGTTCTTTCCACAGAGCGAACATCACTCTCAAGTTTTTGATATAAAGATTCCGCAGATTGTACGCGATTAGAAACATACAATAAATGGCCAGAAATTGGCAGGCAGGAAAACAATATTCGTATACTATTACAAGACATATAGTTTTAAATCATACATGATTATTAATATTAAGGTCAATTATTTTTCACACGGTTAATGGCTAGAAATAGTGTTTCTAAACAATGAGCCAGGGGCATGGATCTATCCAGGGCTAGTTGTGCTTGGGCGATCTCTTTTTGAATCTGTTCTAAGGGCACTATTGCCCCTCTTTGAATCGCTTGCTGCAATTGAGGGAGGTACTCTTTGTGGATGAGAAGTTTTTTGTCTCCGGCAGCGAGAAGCAGTTGAATATCGCGAAACCACGACAAAATGATTTCAAAAATATGTCCGGCACTTTCTTTGAACCGCTTTGCTAGGATTCCTTCAACCTCTTTTTCAATGCTGTGTTGAATGGTAGCGGTTAAGCCCTCTCCATATTGATTGGTGGAAGCTGTAGTCAATTCTTCGGAAAGGGTTTTCTGTTCTGCTTCAATTTTGTCAGAAATGGTTTTGAGAGTGGACAGGAGATGGGGATGTGATAGGGCTCGGCCTTGAAATAAGAGTTCGATGATTTGATGCTTAAATGGACTTTCCGCTTTTTCGGTAGAGCCTTCTAGTTGCAAGGTAAAACATCTGGACAAAACTGTGGGCAATAGAGACTTATGGTCTTGGGTCAAAAGGATGATCACACTATGGGGTGCGGGCTCTTCAAAGGTTTTCAGGAGTGCATTGGCGCTATAAGTGAGCATGCGTTCGGCATCTTGCAGGATAAAGACCTTCTTAGCTGCCTTGTAAGGGGGATAGTACACGATTGTGCTCAATTGCCTGAGGGACTCCATACTGTGCAGGCCTAGTTTTCCTTCCGGTCGATAGAGATGCATGTCGGGGCTGGAGCCGTTCGTGAGTTGCTTCCCAAATGTTTGGGCAAGAGCTTCGCGTGTTTGGGAATTTCCTCCTGTAAAAAGCAGGGCGTGCGGAATTTCTTGCCTTTCAAGCATTTGTGAAAGGGTTTGTTTGATTTTGGTGTTTCCTATGATATGTTCAAACATTTCTGGAGATGGCTTTTTGCCTGTTCAAAAACTTGTTCGGGAGATCTGTTCGCATCTAAAACAAAGATGCGTTGCGGATTGGAGTGTGCAAGCCGATGGAGGCCTTCTTGGACACGTTCATGGAAGGAAAGGGCTTCGGCTTCGATACGGTCTAGGTTGCCTTGAGAGGCGCTTTCCTTGTGTGCTTGTCTTGTGCGATTGAGGCCTTTCGCAGGGTCTACATCTAATAAGAATGTTAGAGAGGGGGTGACATTTTCGCACACAAACTCACAAAGTTTCTGCACGTTTTCTACGCCGAGGTTGCGTGCATACCCTTGATAGGCAATGGTGGAGTCGTTGAAGCGGTCACAGATCACCGCTTTGCCTTCAGCTAGCGCCGGGGCGATGACTTCTTGAATGTGTTGCGCACGGGCAGCTAGAAAAAGCAGGAGTTCTGTTTTGGGAGCAAGGGGATGAGAGGTGTTCAGCAATAATTGACGGATCTGCTCTCCAAGGGGTGTACCGCCGGGTTCTCGGGTGGTCAGAACGGAATAGTGACCCGAGAGATAGGCAGCCAGGCTCTTCATGAGGGTGCTTTTGCCTGCACCCTCTCCGCCTTCTAGGGTGATGAAGCAGCCTTGTTTATTTTCCGGCATCTTCAACGACCTGCTCTTCTTCACCTTCTTGTGCAGACACTTTCTGGATGGCGACTAGCTTGTCTTCTTCGCCTTTTAAGTTGGCAAGTTTGACGCCTTGCGTGCTGCGGCCCATGACGCGTACATCACGCATGCGAATGCGCACGGTTTGGCCGCCTGCAGACATCATGACGATGCCATCTTCGTCCGAAACGGAAAGGGCACTGATGACATTACCATTGCGTTCGCTGGTGATGATGGAGCGCACTCCCTTACCGCCGCGATTGGTGTGGCGGAACTCTTCGACGAGGGAGCGTTTGCCGAACCCATTTTCACAGACAACTAGGATCGATTCGTCGCCATTGACCACTTCGCAGCTGACGATGAAATCATTTTCATCGCGCAAGGTAGCGCCACGAACGCCTCGAGCTGTGCGGCCCATAGAACGCACTTGGCTTTCATCGAAGCGGACGGCCATTCCCATATAGGTGAAGAGCATCACTTGCTGTCCAGGTTTAGTGAGTCGAGCCGCGACCAGTTCGTCCCCTTCATCGATGGTGAGGGCCCAGATGCCTTTGCGGCGAGGATTGCTGAATTCGGTAAGGTCGGTCTTTTTGACAACCCCTTTGCGTGTGCTGAGAAGCACACCGGCGCCCTCTGTTTCAAATGTGGAAACAGGAATGATTGTGGCGATTTTTTCATTGGGCTGGATGTCTTCAAGCAGATTGATAAGGGGCTTACCTTTGCTTTTGCGACCTGTTTCGGGGATCTGCCACACCTTAAGCCAGTAGCAGCGGCCGGTGTTGGTAAAGATCAAAAGATGGTCGTGCGTGGAGGCGACGTAGAGGCCTTTGATGGCGTCTTCTTCGCGCTTCATCTGGATGCCTGCAATTCCTTGACCGCCGCGGCGCTGTTCGCGGAAGGTGGCTGTGGGCATTCTCTTGACGTAATCATCTTCGGAGATGGTGATGACCGCTTCCTCATTTGGAATGAGATCTTCCATGTCGAATTCGCCTTCAGCTGCTACGATTTTTGTTTGGCGTTCCGCTTTGTGATGTTTCTGGATCTCTTGAAGTTCTTCTCTGATGATGTCTCGGACCATGCCTTCATTTCCGAGAACTGCGCGGAAATAGTCGATCTTTTTAAGAAGCTCTTGATATTCATTATTGATCTTATCGTGTTCGAGCCCTGTAAGTTGGTAGAGGCGCAAGTCCAGAACGGCATTGGCTTGTCTTTCGGTGAACTCAAAGCGCTTCATCAACTCGGTGCGCGCTTCATCGCGATTGTTGCTTTGACGAATTAAATGGACGACGTCGTCAAGGTTTTGGATGGCTTTGAGATAGCCCTCAAGGATATGAGCGCGGGCTTCGGCTTTGTTGAGTTCAAAGCGGGTGCGGCGTCGAATCACTTCGATGCGGTGCTCGATCCAGGCAGCGATGAGCTGCTTCACGTTCATGGTGCGTGGAAGGCCTTTATCTAAGGCTAAGGTGTTGCAGCCGAAGGTGATTTGCAGGTCTGTGAATTTATAGAGTTGATTGATGATCACTTCCGGCATTTCGTTGCGTTTGAGTTCCATGACAATGCGCATGCCATCTTTATCCGATTCATCGCGCAGGTCAGAGATGCCTGTGATCTGTTTATCTGTGATCAATTCAGCGATGCGCTCAATTAAGCGCGCCTTGTTCACGTTGTAGGGAAGTTCGTCGACAATGATGCGTTGGCGATCGGGATTTCCTTCGATCTCTTCAGTTCGGAGCACTCCACGGAGAATGAGCTTGCCGCGTCCTGTATGATACGCTTCTTTAATTCCGCGAAAACCGCAGATCATGCCTCCTGTTGGAAAATCGGGACCGGGCATCACTTCCATGATCTGTTCAATCGAAGTGGTGGAGTTGTCTAGAAGAAGGAGCGTGGCTTTAATCAATTCGTTGAGATTGTGTGGAGGAATATTGGTGGCCATGCCCACAGCGATGCCTGAAGAGCCATTACAGAGAAGGTTCGGAAATTTTGCAGGGAAAACGGTAGGTTCTTGTTTGGTTTCATCATAGTTGGGAACCATGTCGACGGTTTCTTTGTCGAGATCGTCCATGAGCTCGACAGAAGCGTGTGTCAGGCGCGCTTCGGTGTAACGCATCGCAGCTGGGGGATCGCCGTCAATCGATCCAAAATTTCCTTGTCCATCGACTAAGCGGTAGCGCATGATCCATGGCTGCGCCATGCGGACCAGAGTGGGGTAGATCACTTGTTCGCCGTGAGGATGGTAATCTCCGGAAGTATCGCCCGAGATTTTGGCGCATTTACGATGCTTGCCGCCCGGAGAAAGATTCAGCTGGCGCATGGCATAGAGAATGCGTCGCTGGGATGGCTTTAAGCCATCGCGTACATCGGGCAGCGCGCGTGCGATGATCACGGACATCGAATAGCGCAGGTAGCTATCCTTCATTTCATCTTCTACGTTACGGGGAAGAATGGCTTCATTTTTTGTGTATGACATAGTTGCGTTCTGCCTTTAAATATCGAGATTTTTCACTGAAAGAGCATGTTGTTCAATAAATGCACGGCGAGGAGGAACATCTTCGCCCATGAGCATTGTGAACATGCGGTCTGCCGCTATTGCATCCGGTAGAGTGACCCGAATGAGCGTGCGATGAGCCGGATCCATGGTCGTTTCCCAGAGCTGATCGGCGTTCATCTCTCCCAAGCCCTTGTAGCGCTGGATTTCGATTCCTTTGCGACCATTGGTGCGAAGGAATTCGATCACATCGCGGAGCGTGTAGCAAGGGGTTTGGTGCCCATTTTCCTCTAAAATGTTAAGGAGGAGGCCATTTGGAATCGAGTATTGGCCGATTTGTATGCGGTACTGTTTTAATTTGTCCAGGAGCTCATCTAAGGTTTCCTCTTCATAAAGTTCGATGAAGTGCAGGCGTGTGGGCCTGAACGATTGCATTTCCACGGTCACTTCTTCAGGAGGGATAGCTGCCAATTTTTCTTGATGACGAGAAAGCTGCAGCTCTTCGTCCGCTTTTTTCAATGTTTCCAACTCATCTGTGGTATAGGCGAAACGTTCGCCATCTGTGAGATGCACGCGGAAACGGGGATAGAGATGGCCTCCATTACGTCCTTCCAGGAACTCTCTAAAAGGCACTCCTTTGCGTTCGATGCGAGCCACTAAGTTTTCAACATCTAAGATTAAATCCACTAAATCGCGCATCTGTTCAGGAGGAAGGGGCTCTTTTTGGTCTGCCATTTGAAACTTAATATCGCTGACACCGAGTTCTAGCAGGTATTGATCCATCTCTTTTTCAGAATGGATGTAGCGGCTTGTTTTCTTTCGCGTGACCCGATAAAGGGGTGGCTGTGCGATGTAGATAAAGTTGTTTTCGATCAGGGCCGGCATGTGGCGGTAGAAAAAAGTCAACAGTAGGGTGCGGATATGGGAGCCATCAACGTCGGCGTCGGTCATGATGATGACTTTATGATAGCGCAATTTTTCGAGGCGGAAGCCATCGATGCCTATGCCACAGCCTAGGGCAGAGATCATGGTACCGACCTCTTGGTTTTGCAGCACTTTCTCTAAGCGTGCTTTTTCGACGTTCAAAATCTTACCGCGAATGGGCAGAATGGCTTGGAAGCGACGGTCACGGCCGCCTTTGGCAGAACCTCCGGCGGAGTCTCCCTCTACGATATAGATCTCGCACAGTTCGGGGTTGCGTTCTTGGCAATCGGTGAGTTTTCCAGGAAGACGTCCACTATCTAAAGCGGATTTGCGCAAGGTGAGCTCACGCGCTTTACGTGCAGCTTCGCGAGCTTGTGCGGCTAAGATGGCCTTATCTACAATGGAGCGGGCGATAGCAGGATTCTCATCCAAGAAGATGGTGAGTTCTTCTCCGGATATTTGCTGCACGACAGAGCCTACGTCGCTATTTCCCAGACGCTGTTTGGTTTGTCCTTCAAATTGAGGATTGGGCACTTTCACAGAGATCACAGCTGTGAGGCCTTCGCGCATATCTTCGCCGCTGACCGATATTTTATCGCTTTTGAGCAGATTGTTATTTTTGATGTAATTGTTCAGTACGCGCGTCAAAGCGGTAGAAAAGCCCGTTAAATGTGTTCCACCCTGGCGTGTGGGGATGTTGTTGACATAGGAGTAAATGGTTTCGGTATAAGCATCGTTCCACTGAAGAGAAGCTTCCACTTCAATCGTGCCATCATCGCCTTCGCGACTGCCCTTGAAGTAGTAAGGAGTCGGGAAGAGAGTGGTTTTATTTTCATTTAAGTATTCAACAAATGAAGCTAGTCCGCCGCTATAACTGAAGTTGACATCATCTTTGTCTGGATTGCGTTCATCTGAAAGATAGATATCGATGCCTTTGTTTAAGAAAGCCAGCTCACGTAAGCGCTGAGCAAGGATATCGTAATCAAATTCGAGAGCCGCCATGATCTCGCCATCCGGCCAGAAGGTGATTTTAGTGCCGCGTTTGATGGTAGTGCCATTTCGGAAAAGAGGTTTGGCCACATGCCCTTGGGCAAATTCCATTTCATGAATATGGCCTTCCTTAAACACTTGCACAGTCATTTTCTTTGAGAGGGCGCATACGCAGGAAACACCAACGCCATGCAAGCCCCCAGAGACCTTGTAAGCGCCTTTATCGAACTTACCACCCGCATGCAGAACGGTCATGACCACTTCAAGAGCGGACACATCGCGTCCGCGTTTAGCGGACTCTTTTTCATGTTTTTCCACAGGGATGCCACGGCCATTATCTTCGATGGTGACGCTGTTGTCTTTGTGGATAACGACATAGATGGCAGAGCAATAGCCCCCCATAGCCTCGTCGATGCAGTTATCGACTACTTCAAAGACAAGATGGTGCAGCCCGGTCACACCAGTGTCTCCGATATACATGCTAGGACGCTCTCGCACCGCTTGTAAGCCTTCTAGAACGGTTATGGAGCTAGCATCGTACTTTTTCGCTGCTTTTTTTTCGTCTTGATCCTCAGGGGCCATAGTGTGATTTGTCATTGTTTTTACTCTGTGAAATTAGAGTGGAATGATACCATTTTAGTGGACTTTGTATCAATAAACCTGTCCGAAAAAAATAACGGCCCGAGCCCGTGCCCGCAGGCTATTACCCACAAGTGTTACTTTTAGTCTTCAGGATGCCTCTCAGAGGTAATTTCTGGCTGCACTTCGTTTAGCCAATGCGAAAATGGAGGTCGTAAATCTTGATTTGAGGAAATCTCTGGCGCAATTTTTGAAGCAAAGGCAGTTTCTCTCTTTGATGTAAAAGGCTAAGCAGTGATGAATTTTTTACTTTTATGAGAAGGACACCTTTTTCAAAAGAGATCGCTTTGGTCATTGTAGCAATTTGCGGGCCTACAATTTCCGGCCATGCCTCGACAATAGCTTGTGAGGGGCCTTCATATGCTGTGCGAATGCTATTTAAAGCCAAAGGGGCTAAAGATTTTAAAGACTTTCCCGGAGGATTAATACCGTCATAATTACGAGGTGTTCGCATCCTCTAGTAAAACCATCCTGCGGTTCCTGAAACGCACCATGTATGCCAGTGAGCGACATGTAGCCTTGCATCTTCACGTCTAGTAAATAAACGTCCACGTTCATGCCCAGACCATGTACGCCAAGCTTGGTAATTTCCCAAAACACTCAGCATAAAGTTAGGGGTAATTTCGTAGCGAATACCTAGGTTAAAGACTTCTCCACGCCCTTCGGCATGCTGCTTGATTTGATCGACGATTTCGATGCGAAAATGTCGGCGTCCCGTGCCGCGATAATGTGCCCACGTGTATTCTGCACCGCCATACAATTGGATATTGCATAGCATCCAGAAAGTGAGCTCGAAGCCAACAAAAGGCCCTTTCCATCTAGCGTGATAGATGCTGCGGAAATGTTTGTCGCGCGGACAACGATCATCAAAGTCGTTTCGAGTTAGCAAGAGTTGATTCATTCTAACGTGCTGTTGATGATAAGAATATCCTACGATAGGAGAAATGGTGGAACGGTCGCAAAGGAAATGAAAGGTGTATCCGATGCCGCCCGAGAGGTCGAAAACCTCGCCTGTATTAGCTTTGGAACGTGCGTGAATGAGGTCACGATCTTCTATGCTGATGATGCGTTTTTCAGTGCCATGGTAGATTTCGCCAATGTCTGCAAGGCCGCGAAATAAGAAATTATAGCAATTTGTATAGCGAGCAGCGGCAGACACCTGAACCGATCTCAAATCCTCCCAACGATTTTCTGTTTCCACTTGTGGATGACGTTCAGGAACTATATTCCAGCGAAGGCGGTCTATACGGTAACCTGCGCCCAATTCGAAAGATCCGAAATCGTACACTGCCGAGAGATTTGCTGTAGAACACAAGAGACCAACTATAAAGATGAAACAATTTTTAGACATAGCGCTCCTCCATGGCGAGGCACAATATCAAGTCTATTCTTTTGGGTCAATTATGCCATCGATGTAAAGCCATTTTTCGTTTTCTTTGATGAAACGGCTTTTTTCTTTGAAGGAGATATCTTGCTGTCCCTGGCGCAAATGGGCTAAAAAAGTTACAAAAGACATTTCAGGGCCTTCTTCGACTTTTAGAACCTCTAAACCTTCGAAGAGGGTGTTTTTTGCAAATAACTCGATTTCTTTTTTGTAGTTGGGACGGTTTAGAAGTTGCTTTGGATGAGCCGTGGCGATGATGTATTCCGTAAGTCCTTTGGCATAGGCGCTATAACGCGAACGCATTAGAGCTTCAGCTGTTGGAGCGTTAAAATTTTTGTGGTAAGGTTGGCAACATTCATTATAATTTTTACCACTTTGACATGGACAAAGATTAGATTGCATAAAAAGTAATATACTTAAACAGTAGATTTTGATATAGTAAAAGACTATGGCTACTAGTTCTGTACATCCAATAAACAACTATTCCCAATGGGAAACAGTTCTCAAGCGTTCGGCTGAAGAAGAGAAAAAGAGCGCCGAAGTTAAATATCTTTTGGGTTATTTAGCAGGGGTGATCGCCCTTGTGGCAAGCATCGTTTTTAAAAATGTAATCGTTTTAATAAATGGCTTGATGATGCTGTATGGCGCTCATACATATGTTGAGATGGATAAACAGGTACCCACCCAATCACAGATGTTACTTAATTATTTGACAACCGAAATGCGTACTGTGGGATCGGAAAAACGATTTGTCAAACTGATTAAATTAGCTTCGGGCAGTCAAAATCCTCAAGTTTCTCTTAGCACTATGCAGAAGGCGTTTAAGGTTTATCAACAGATGGAAAAGAAGCCACATCAACGTGAACAATTGTGGCCAAAGTTTGTGAAAGCCTTAGACCTTCAGCCTGTTGAGATTACGAATGGGATATCACAAGTTTTAGTAGAGATAAGGACTCTAAATGCCGGTCGATAGAATTTCAATTGACGATGCCTCTTGATGGGAAGCGATTTTACGTGAAGATTTATCAAATGCACTCTCCTGTTCTTGAAAACAAGATCACTTTGCTGGCAGGATTTGAGAAAACCGCAGAGCCGGAGAGAACGCCGAGAAAGCGCAGAGAACTTTTTTTCTTCATAGAATCCCTTATTTACTGATAAAGTTCTCGGCGTTCTCTCCGGCTCTGCGGTAAACTCACCTGAGTAATTCAAAAATAAATCAAGACTGTGGAACGAGTGGGGATTGATGGGAAAGTTCCTAAAAAATCAAACTTTAGCTATAAGAAGGCAAAGATATTTTTTTTTGGAGAATCTTATATGCCTAAATCCCTTTGGATCATTTTGGGAGCAGTAGCGGCCATTTCGGGTTACTTATTTATAAGTAATTTTGAAGCCCCAAAAGATCAGTCTCAAGCTCTTTCTGAAGCCCAGAAAATAGAGAAATTTCAAAACTGGCATGAATTTCAATCCCCGGACAATGCTTTTAAGGTTAGGATGCCTTCTCTGCCCCATCATGCAACAGAAAATCTAAAAGACCCTCAACAAGGATCTAGAAAATATGAAATGTATGTAGCAGAACATAACGGTGCTGTGTACATGATTAGTGTGATCACCATGTTAGATGCGCAAGCGATGAAGATTGATGAACAAGTTCTATCTTCAGTCATGAATGAGCTGTTAGCTAATAATCCGGATGGAAAAGTTAAGTCGATGAATATGGGAGTCTTTCAAGCGTATCCTGCAATGGATTTTTCTCTTGAAAATAAGGATGTGAATATTGATGGGAAGGCTTTCCTTGTGAATAACATCTTATATCTTCTGACAGCTGTTTCAAAAGTGAATTCACCTAGAGCGGATGATAAGGATTTCTTTATTAATTCGTTCGAGCTCCTGCCAGCAGGCAAAACTATAAAGGCTACAAAAGGTTAGACATGCAATTATTATTGATTTTTTTCAGTGTTCTTTTTTGCTTAACCGTTGAAGGTGCCACAACATCTTCAAGCTCTACTACACCTACGACTACTTCCCCTACGTTGGTCCCGCCTAAAGCGGAAATTACACCCACCAAGCAACCTCCCAAGCAGCAAGTTGCCAAACCGGAGGTCGCTCCTGTGCCACAATCAGCGAGTGTGATTTTTTCAGCGCCAGGCATTGCGACTTTTCAAGATGGACAATGGGTGGGCAGCGAAGATCTTCTGAATATACCTAAAGAGATCGGTATCTATGTGGAAATAAATAAACCGACTACATTGAGCTTACCACTTTCAGAACGTGCGATTCAGTCTGAAGCGGAAACTCTCTTGAGTGGAGTAAGATTAAAACCGCGTTCTGCATACTCTTTATACAAAGGGACACCTTTGCCTTTCTTGCATATTTTGATTATGGTCACCCAAGTGGAGAGAGGTCTTGCAGTGTATTGTGCGGCACGTTTATTTGAAGAAGTTAAGGTTGATAGAGTGCAACTGAAGCCAGGTATTATTTGGCAAGCCATCACCTGGGAAAAACAGGAGTTGGTTCTTTTGCCGCTAGAACTTGTTCAGAAAGAAGTGCAGCAAGTCGTACATAGACTCGTTCAATCATTTGTTGATAGATACAGCAAGGAAGAGAAAGGCTAAGAGGAAAGGATGAAGGCATATTGAAAGGATGAAGGCTAAAGGATGAAGGATGAAGGAACATTGACATGCTAAGCATGTGCTTTGTTCCCTGACATTAAGGTTGAAAAGAATTTAGATAAGAAAGGTGACTTTTTCATCCTTCATCCTTTAGCCTTCATCCTTTCTCTATGCCTTCATCCTTTTCATTCTTGCCCTCAATAATCCAAAGTGCCTTGTGGGTGGGTGTTCCAACTGCTTGGATGGGAAAGCGATCAGGATCATAGGGGTCGTGGAGTACTTTTGAGACCGTTTCTTGTTTACTTTTGCCCATGATATAAATTCTAATATGCTGGCTTGAATTGATGCAGAGGAATGTGAGGGTCATGCGCCAGGCGTCAATTTGAGGGACAAAGTTTGTTATGGCTAACTGGTCATTGCAATGCAATCCGTGCGTATAAGGGAAAAGAGAGGCAGTATGGCCATCTTCTCCCATGCCTAGC
>Ga0207151_1105_pt1 | contig 20255 bp, 19 predicted proteins | sample Alteio_BWMinHeat_29_FD_153523 | JGI IMG/M metagenome (GOLD analysis project Ga0207151, IMG submission 153523) | Enriched cells from forest soil in Barre Woods Harvard Forest LTER site, Petersham, Massachusetts, United States -... | ecosystem: Environmental > Terrestrial > Soil > Temperate forest >... | reverse complement strand
TTGAACCAGGAATTGCTTGAGGATTTGTCGGCGCAGGGCGCCCAGAGCCAAGCGCAAGCCTACCTCGCGCTGTCGCACATTTACCGAATAGCTGAGAGTGCCGTACAGGCCGACGCAGGCTAAGGACAGGGCAGTGGCGGCAACGAAGGAGAGTAGGACGGTGCGAAGGCGGGTTTCGGAGAAGGCTTCGCTGAGATGGCCTTCGAGAGGGGTGATATCGAAGACAGACCGCGCCGGCTCGATTTCGTGAATTCTTTGACGGATGGTTTCGGCCATGGCCGTGGGCTCTGTGTGGGTTCGGACAAGATAAAAGGGGTCAGGATTAGCAGCGGCCCTGCACCAGTAAACTGTCGGGCCAGGTTCGCGGTTCAGTCCTTCTTCCCGGGCGTCTCCGACAATTCCTCGAATCTCGCCAGGCGGCAGAAACGCGCTGTTAGGGACCTCTTGAAGATGACGCCCCAAGGTCTTTGATTCCGCGAGATAAGAATGTCGAGAGTGCCTTGGAGCAAATCCGATTTCTCAATGGGCATTCCTTCTCCTAACTTCGATTGCCTTCATCTGACGGATGGAGCGCGCGGCGGACGCTGGTCAGCACGGCTATTAACTTTTTCCGCTTTGCTTTGCCTTGGCCGCTTGGATTTGCGGCACCAAAATGTCGCGGACGTAGTGCCAATAAGGGACCAGCGCCAAAGCGGATCGCGCATTTTGCTCCGCGGCGTCCAGGTCTGGCGTGGCGCGGTTCAGATTGGACCAAGCAAGGCTCATCAGCAATTCCGGCTCGCCCCAGGAGGGATCCAGGGGGTCAGTCGTCGCGTTTTTGTGGCTCCGGATTGTTTCCAGGCCTTTTTCGTAGGCTTCCATCGCCTGAGCTTGGCCTCCGCCTCGGTCTGCAGGAATATTCCAGTACACCGGACCGAGGACCCAAAGGAGGCGCGGGTTGTCGGGCGCCGCTGCTTTTGCATCCGTTATGGCTTGGCGGGACTTGGCTATGAGGGCTTGCTGCTCTGCGGCATCTTTCTTGCCCACGGCATAGGCGAGGAGACCGAAGCAGGAACCGAGGGCAATTTTGGAATCTACAAACGCTGGATCTGCGGATCCCGAATTCTCGAACTCTTCCGCGGCTCGATGCAGATCGCGCTCCAGGTCTCGCTTATCGACGTTCTCGTTGAAGCCGTTAATCGCTTTGCGCCAGAGAGCAAATCCTCGCCAGTAGAACACGCGGGATGCGAATTCCTTGTTCCCCTTGAAGGGAGTCAGTTCTCCGTAGAGGCGTTCGAGAGTGGAGCGGTCGCCTTCGTAGTCGGCCTTCTGAATTTGCGTCACAATTCTCAGTACGCCTTCTCGTTCGTCGCCTAGCGGACCCGCGAGAGCGGGTGCGCTAGTGAGGACAAGAATGGCGGCCGCGATTAGCGGGGCAACGCCGGAATTGTTCTTCCTAGACATTCTACGTATATATGCCGCGGATAGGTAGAATGTCAAGGAGAGAGAGCAAACGAGCAGCGGCTAGTGGGAGCGGACCGGTGTAGCGGGAGCCGGGAGATAGTTTGCGATTGGAACGTAGGGCCAACCGAGGTCCGCCAACTCGGCCGACGAGCAGCAAACAGTTTTCCTCCCGTCAAACAACCGCAGCGCGCGGACTCCTCTTAGAAAGAATTGCGGAGAGCTGGCAGCAAGCGGATTGCGGTGCGTGATCTAGGAGTTCCAGGGGACCCGGGAAAGCTGCTTCTTGCGGGATTCCCATTCGTTGCCCGAGAGGATGCGCGGTGCGACGTCGATCAGGCGGGGGATGAGGCGGAAGACGGCGGCGGAGGTCCAGGGGCGGCCGTCGCGCGTACGGTAATCGCGGATGTTTAGGGCGTCGGCCATGCTGGTGAAGGAGACGTCCTGGACAATCAGTTCGGCGAGGAATTTGAGGGTTTGCGTTTCGAGGGGATCGTCTTCGAGGTGATGGCAGTCTGCGGCGATGCGCAGGCCGAAGGGGATCTCTTCGGAGGCGGGAACTTCTTCGGGTGGCTCCGGCGTGGCGGAAGTTTCGATTTCGCGTTCCCACTCCAGGGCGACGAGAGTCCAACCGGCGTCGTGCATCTTCGAGAGATACATGGACGTCGGGAGGATGGTCACTTTTTCTCGGATGCGTTCGTGTTTTTTCATGAGGGCCTCCTTGACGAAGGGCGAGAAACCAGAGTGAGAAGCAAACTTCACAACAAAGGCAATCGAATAACCGATCTCCAGCTTAGTGTAACTATAAGAAAATTATAGGCTTATACTTTTGCAGGAGGGTGGGAAGGGCTGGCAGACGTGCGGTCGTGGGATGAAGTTGTCGCGTTGCCGGACAGTTAGATCTGTGGCGATCTATGCGATTATGTGGAATCAAACTTCTTGACCGTCGTAGGGGGTTGAAGCGTATGATCTGCCAGCCGTTGAACCCACCTCAACGTTTAACCCCACAACCCGGTCCAGAAAGCAGCGCGGTGCCCCATGGAAGCCGAGGCGCGCCGATTGGAAGATCGAGCTCCGGTGCATGTAACGGTAGACTTGTCTGGTTTGGATATTCATACCGTGGCGCAGCAGGGAATCACCGAAAATGTGAGCGCGCGAGGTGCGCGCGTGGTGACCAGCAAGCCGTGGCAGCCGAACGATCATGTAAAGGTTCGATCGCTCCTGGGGAGTCTAAGATCCAGAGCGCGCGTGGTTTATTGCCAGCCCTTGGGGAAAGACTCGTTTGCCATTGGTCTGGAGTTGTTTGTGAGCGTCGGTGAATGGACCATGCAGCGATCGGCGCACCGGAGTATGGCTTAGCGCTCGGCGATAGACGTGGGCAGGGGCTCGGTGCCACCTCTCAATTCGCGGGATTGTTGACGTTTCAACGTGCGCAACGCAGTTACGGCGTCACGACCGACACGTGAGCGGCTGGGTCGAACAGTTCCGCTAGGGCCTGTCGCCGATTATTGCGTGGACTACACCGCCGCGGCGTTTTGCCTTGACCAGCACGTCGACGGAGTCGGGGCGGCCATTCCAAAAATCGAGGCGGATGCGAGCGTCGGGAAGCTGCGTGACGGTCGCTGGGATGGCGCTGGTTGTGAGATACCAACCTGCAGGGAGAACCACCGCGTTGCGTGGTCTGCCTAAGCTGCGATCGAAGACTAATTCGTCGCCTTCGAGACGGTAGCTGGATGGGGCGGTGTAGGTTTCAGAGATGCGCAGGCGGATGGATTGGCCTTTTTTCACTGGTGTGAAAGGAATCAGGACGACCTGCGTCCCGGGATTGACGGGCTCACCGGCGTCAATTTTTGCGGCCGCGAGATCCGCGCCGGTCATCAACTTAGCGGGGAGCTTTTCGCCGGTATCTAAGATGTACGCGGACGGATCGGAGACGGTACTGCCTTGGCGGACGACGTTCAGGTATTTGTCGGCGCCTTCGTGGGATTCTGTGTAGTCGTGGTAGAGGCTGAAGGCGTGGGTTTCTGGCTGCTGCAGGAAATAGACGATATCGCGGTCCTGGTGAGCGCGTTCGGAAAGCCGTGCTCGCTCGGATTCTCCTTGGAAGGGGGATTCCCAACTGTGCGCTTCGGTGGCGGGGTGTGGCGCGGCGGACGGACCGGTTTGCGCGCCGAGCTTGGCGCGCAGGACTAGCGGAACTTCGCCGGAGCCGGGGTTCAGGAAGCTGACGGCGATGCGGCCATCCGGCTCAGGCAGGACTTGAGACGGGACATTGCATCCGGCAAGCTCGTAGCCGGCGGGCAGGACGACTTTGTTTCTCTTAATGCCTAGCGGGCGATGGAAGACTATGGCGTCGGCCTCGGGGTAATAGCTCTTTGGGTCTTTATAGGTTTTGAGGATCAGGATACGACCCTGGCCTTCGGGCGGCACCGGCCGAGCCAGAGAGATTTTGATGAAGTTGGTATCGGCATCCGCTTCCGACATGAGTGGGTCTTTGCGCGCTTCCGAACCGCTGACCACTTCGAAGTGAAGCGCATCGCCGGTCGTGGAATCGAAGACGGCTTCGTCGGTTGCTGCGCTACCCTTACGAATAGGATTGTAGAAAAATTTGGCGCCGGGCGTTGTGGCGGTGACTTCGTAAGAGATTTTGAAGCTGGCGGTTTCGGGCGCTAGAAGTTCGTAACGGGTATATTCATCGGTTTCGGTCTGTTTTGCTGCGGGACTGGCCGCGGGTGGCGCAGAGGCTTGTTGGGCGAAGAGCGAGGCGCAACTACACAGTGCAAGGACCGCCACCGCGGCCCGGATGACGAGGTTTCTGCGCATCTTGATTCTCCTCGCTGGCGCCACAGACACGACGTTCGAGCGTCGATCATCCCCCGACATCGCGGTCAGAGTAAAGAGCGAGAGCATGGCGACCGAGGAAGAGATCGAAAGGCTTAAGTCCGCGGCCTCGAAGAGTCCGCATCTTACACGGTCGAACACCATGGGAAAAACCGGGAACAAAAACGCCGAACCAGAAGGTAGAATCAGCAACCGGAAGGATTCGGGGGAAACAACGATGGCGAAGAAACCGACTGCCGAAGACGCGCGCTTGATTCTCGAGCTCTATGCCTTGAAGCGCGAACCGGAGATGCGGAAAGCGCGGCAGTGGTGGTTGACGACGTTTTGGCCGAGGGATGCGGATGAGTACATGAAAGTTGCAATGACGATGGGGACGGAGGAGAACAACTGGTTAAGGCAGGTGATCAGTTATTGGGGCATAGCGGCGTCGTTTGTAGAGAACGACGTGCTTAACGAGAAGTTGTTTTTTACCACGGCGTTCTGCGGAGAATTGTTTTTCATATTCGCGAAGGTTCGGCCGTTTTTGAAAGAGCTTAGAGAAAAGACAAAGAATCCCGAGATGCTGCTTGCTGTGGAAAAACTGATCATGGGATCGAAACTGGGGCGGGAAAGATTCCGAAAGGTAGAGCCGCGAGTCCAAGCGATGCGGCCGAAATGATGGGCTGTCGAGACGGAATACCGGGAAGAGGTAGCTTTAGGCTGGGAGCATCGATGGCCCTGGCCGGGATACTGTTGCTCGCCGCAACACTGCGGGCTGAGGATTGTGGAAACGGGGTGGCGCTGAGGTTGAGCGCTTCAGATGCAGCTCAAGGCACGCTGCTGCTGGCGCAGATACGAAGCGAGAAACCGTTGAGTGAAGTCAGCGGCAGATGGAACGATCGGGATGTGCCCTTTTGGGGCGAATCCGAGAACGAGCACGTTGCAGCGCAAGCTTACACAAGGCAGGCGTTACTCGGGGTGGATTTGGAAAAGGCGGCGGGGAAGTACGAGTTCACGGTTACAGGTCAGCTTCAAGGCGGCCAGTCCGTAAATTGCCGGGCGATGGTCGAAGTGAAAGCAGGACACTTCGCCACGGAAAACCTAACGGTGAAGAAGCAGTTTGTGGAGCCGAACCCGGAGCAGGAGGCGCGGGCGGCCGCGGAAACGAAACGGTTGCGAGAGATTTATGATCGCGTGACGCCGCAGCGTTTATGGGATGGGCCATTTCGCGCGCCGCTGGACGGGGAATTTAAGGGAAGTAACTTTGGGAAGCGGCGAGTTTTGAATGGGCATCCTGGTACGCCGCACGGCGGCGTGGATTTTCCGGCGCCTACGGGCACGCCGGTGCATGCGGCGCAAAAGGGGCGCGTGGTCCTGGCGGAAGAGCTATTTTTTTCCGGGAACAGCGTCATTGTCGACCATGGTCTGGGGATCTACACTTTTTATTGCCACTTCTCGGAGATCGACACGAAAGTTGGCGATGAGGTAGTGGCCGGGACGGTTTTGGGTAAAGTCGGAGCGACGGGCCGTGTAACGGGTCCTCATTTGCACTGGGGTTTGACGGTCGAACGTGCCCGCGTGAATGCGCTGGATGTTCTGAGGGCTCTCAGAATTAGGTAAAGCCGGCAAGTCTCGGAACCTTTGGCGGGCCAGGTTGCCATTCCTGCTTTTCGTGGAAGAATTTGGGCAAAAAAACAACAATCCTTGGCCTCATTTCGGATACGCATGGATTGCTTCGAGAAGAAGCCGTGCGTGCGCTGCGTGGGTCGGATCTGATTCTCCACGCCGGAGACGTGGGTGCGCCGGAAGTCCTGGAGAGTTTGAAATCCGTTGCTCCGGTGGTCGCGGTGCGCGGAAATGTGGACACCGGAGAATGGGCCGAAGCTCTGCCGTTGACCGCAGTCATCCCTGCGGGCTCGGCAAGGATCTATATGTTGCATATGCTGCAGGACTTGGACCTTGACCCTAGGGCGGCGGGGTTTCCTATCGTCGTAAGCGGACATTCCCACAAACCCGGGCAGACCGAGAAGGACAGCGTTCTCTACATTAACCCTGGGAGTGCCGGACCGTGTCGTTTTTACCTACCTGTTACGGTGGCTCGCCTGGACTTAGGTGTTAGGCCCTGGAAGGTTGAGTTCATCCAGCTCCCGGTCACAAAGTAAGCTGGACCGGAAGCCTCTAGCGTAAACTACAGAATACAATGGAGTTAGTGTTCGATTCGGATGCGCGCAGAGGACCGCCGCGGCCGAAAGTGTGTCTGCGGGTTCGCGATAGCTGAATTATACGAGACGCGAAACGCTCGGAGCTTCGCGTGCACTACAGGAGAGTGGTGTCTCCCCAGAATCAGGTTGAACTAAAACGAGTAAAGTACTAGAGTACCGGAACAAAGGGATGAATTTGGTACCCTTCCGCTATTGTCGGGCAGGGTGCCAAACCCCAAAATACGAACAATGTGGACGATGTTCGTGCTCATTTCCTCGCTCGTGTCGACCGTTCACTTCAGCGTAATATTCACGAAAGTGATGACGCTGAAGCCCGTCCCGTATGGACAGGCTTAGGTCCCCGAGCCGTCAAGTTCAATCGAGAGGTTGGTGTCTCTCATGGCCATACTTCATTTTCGCTGTAAAGAGCGGCGCCGAACGTTGCGGGTAAGCATCACCGTCCCGATAACTGTGCACGGACAGGACGAGAGCGGCGACAAGTTCCGTGTTAAGGCCAAATCGCACTCGGTGAACCGCCACGGGGCCCTGCTGCAAATCGATGAGACCGTGGTTGTGGGACAGATGCTCATCCTGGTCAATGAGAATAGTGACCGGACGGTGGAATCCAGAGTGGTTTCCGTCAGGCGCGACCGCGATAGCAAGACATTTGTAGGCGTGGAGTTTACTTCTCCGGATTCAAATTTTTGGCACATGAGTTTCCCGCTGCCAGGAGCGCGGCCGCTGCGTCGCACAGTCGAGTCCAAGGCAGCCGTGTAGTCTCTAAAAATTAAAGATTAACAACCGCAGGAACTTAAGAGCCCTTTCTGGACCGCGAGGGCTTTTTGCTTTTGCGGCGAGGCGCTCCAAGACGTTTCCTTGGTCCGGCCTTTATGGCGGAACTCCGTCGCGCCCGAGACTTGCCGTGTGCGAGGGCTTCGCGCCATTTCCTAGGGAGCTTGGCAACCACCATGTCGTAGGAATTGCGCAGCAGGATTCGAAGCTCGTCGGGCGACAGAGCGTCCTTGGTTTCAAGTGCCACCCACTTGGCGCGGGCCAGGTAGGGCGCGGGAATGATACCGGGGCGTTCTGTTAACTCGGAGAATTTTTCAGGAGAAACTTTGAAACACAGCCAAGTCTTGGCCGGCCTGAGTACCGTAATAGCGTGAATCTTTCCCGCGACTTTGAAAACGAGATCGTCGCCCCATTGAATCTGTTCGGTCGTGTGGGGAAACGAGAGACAGAGATCGCGGATCCAGTCGACGTTCACGGTCGAGTCATCCGGGTGATCCGTTCGAGGTGGTCCAGGTTCTTTTTTTTGGAAATCATGGAATGGCCGGTGCCCAGGCGAGGCCGTCCACGCCTTGGGTGAGCTTGATCGATTGCAGGAGTTTGCGGCCGGGTATGTCCAACACTTCGATGGTTCCCGCCTGTGGGCAGCTTACGAATGCAGACTTGCCGTCTGGCGTGATAAGCAGTTCGCCGAGTGCCGCGGGAATGTCGAAGGATTGCTCAAGCTTTCGAGTGGCGAGATCAATGACGAAGATTTTGCCGGATGGAGAAGCGGCTAGCAGTTTGCGGCCGTCTGCTGTCGCTGATGAGGAATAGACGGTCGCGGGAAGTGCAATCCAACTGGCGACCTTATTTGTAGATGTGTCGATGACCGCGATGCGCGCCGAGTCTTGATCGTGAGTGAAGACGCGCTGGCCGTCGGCGGAAATCGAAATGCGTTGCACAGTTTTTGCTACGGGTATGACGGTGACCAGAGCGCGCTGCTTGAGGTCCAGCACGCTCACGCTGCCAGCGGCGACGTTGGCGGTGTAAGCGCGGCGGCCATCAGGGGAGATTACGATCATGTGGGATTCGATTGCGCCGGTGGGGATTTCTCTGATGACCTTGCGCGTGGCGGGATCGATGACGTCGACGGCTTGGGCGAGTTCCGCCGTGACGTAAAGCAAGCCATCGGGGCCAAATTCGGCGCGGTGAGGACGAAGCGGTTTGCCAAGGTCAATAGTGGCGGCTAGTTTGCGTTCGTGTAAATCGACGATATCGATGGTCGCGCCGTCGGTGCCGGGCTTGCCGACGCCGGAATTGCCGTAGATGGGAACGTAGGCGAAGCGGGAGTCCGGCGAGACCGCGACTTCGTGGCCGTTGACTCCGACGGTGACCTTCGCCAGCTCCTGGCGCGTCTCCGGGTCGATCAGCAGGGCAGTGTGCTCGCGCTGGTTGGCCACGACGAGCATTCCGTGTGCCGGTGGAGCAGGGACGCGGCTGCCTCCGGCTGCCAGAGCCAGGAACAGCAAGGAAGCGAGCAGCCATGAAATTGGTGTGGCCATAATCACCTCGATTGCTTAGGGTGCCCAAGGAATTAGAATAAAACCTGCCGATTATACCAGCCTTGCATGATATCACCCGGGTTGTTTGCGCTTGAGGTACCGCGATCGCTGGATTGGCTGAACTGGTTCCGGTCTTTAACCTCCACGTAGCGGACTTGCTATGGAGAGGCCTGAGCGAACCAACTGGCTCTGAAGATCGCGACGCCAGTTTGTTCTTAGGGCGTTGATAGAATTGACGTTCCACCGCAATTCACGTTTTTCCCGGTTGTATGGCCCCGCGGCCAATGCGTGATACCCTGACGCGCATCGCGGAGTGAGTGCATGAAGCTATTCGACAACAAGGCAGCGATCCTTTTCGGCGCGTTGCTGGTTTCGAGCGCGTTCCTTGACTCCAAGCAGCCCCTTCTTGCAGAGGCCTCCCAGAGCCCAGCTAACTCAGGCGAGGCAAAGGGCAATTGGCCAGCCTATGGCGGCGCGGCGGAAAATATGCACTACTCCGGCCTCGCGCAAATCAATCGCACCAATGTGAAAGAGCTGGCGGTTGCTTGGAGTTTCGACACTGGGGAACAGGGCGGGTTGCAAACCAGCCCCATCATTGTCGACGGAACACTTTATGGAATCACGCCGGCGCAGAAAGTGTTCGCGTTGGATGCCGCGACGGGCAATCTCTTGTGGAAATTTGATTCTGGGATTAAGGGGACGCAACCGGATCGCGGGCTGGCCTATTGGTCAAGCGAGAAGGACCAGCGCATTCTGGTTGGCGTGATGAATTTTCTATATGCGCTGGAGGCAGCAACTGGAAAGCCGATCGAAGCGTTTGGGAAAGAGGGTCGGATAGATCTTCGCCGCGATCTTGGGCGCACCGCAGAGCGGCAATCCGTCGTGCTAACGAGTCCAGGCATTGTTTACAAGGACGTGATTATTGTGGGCGGGCGGAATCCGGAAACTTTACCTGCGGCGCCGGGTGATGTGCGAGCGTACGATGTGCGATCGGGGAAGTTGCGCTGGTCGTTTCACACCATCCCGCATCCCGGCGAATATGGCTATGAGACTTGGCCGAAGGATGCCTGGAAATACAGCGGCGCGGCGAACAACTGGGCGGGCATGGCTGTCGATGCGAAGCGCGGAATTGTTTATGTGCCGACGGGATCAGCGGCCTTTGATTTTTACGGTGCCAACCGTGTGGGTGACGATCTGTTTGCCAACTGTCTGATCGCTTTAAATGCGGCAACGGGCGAGAGGATTTGGCATTTTCAAGGAGTGAAGCACGATTTGTGGGACCGCGATTTTCCGTCGCCGCCAACGCTTGCGACGGTAAATCGTGACGGCCACGAGATTGACGCCGTAGCGCAGACAACCAAGCAGGGATTCGTTTATTTGTTCGACCGGGTAAGCGGAAAGCCGCTCTTCCCGATGGAATATCGGAAGTATCCACCGAGTGATGTACCGGGCGAGGTCGCTGCGCCCGAGCAGCCCCTGCCGTCCAAGCCCGCGCCGTTTGCGCGGCAATTTCTCAGCGAAGCGATGCTGACAAATCGCACACCCGAGGCGCACGCCTGGGCGCTTGAGAAATTTCGAAAGTTGCGCAGCGAAGGACAATTCATTCCGTTCAGCGTTGGAAGGGACACCGTGATTTTTCCCGGATTCGACGGTGGCGCGGAGTGGGGCGGCTCAGCCGTTGATCCGCAGACTGCCATTCTCTATGTCAACGCAAACGAAATGGCTTGGACGGGGGCGCTGGCGCCGGACTCTGGCGAAAACAGCCCAAAGGCCCTTTACCTGAGCCAATGCAGCGTGTGCCACGGCGAGAAGATGACGGGATCGCCGCCGGCGATGCCTTCGCTGGTCGGCGTAGGAGACCGATTGTCGCCGCAGCAGATTGGGGACACCATCAAAAATGGCAAGGGACGGATGCCCGCGTTCGCCAATTTTGAAGACGGCCAGCTTTACCCGCTCGTGGATTTTCTGGTGAGCGGAAAGTCCAAAGAGTTGCCGAGTTCGGAGCCTCCGCCGCCGGACATGAAGTATCGATTTACGGGTTACCACAAGTTTCTGGATCCCGAGGGCTATCCTGCGATCGCTCCACCGTGGGGCACTTTGAACGCGATCAATCTAAATACCGGGGAATACCTTTGGAAGACAAACCTGGGGGAGTATCCCGAACTTGCAGCCAAGGGCCTGAAGAACACGGGCACGGAAAACTATGGAGGCCCCGTGGTGACGGCGGGAGGGCTGGTATTTATCGGGGCGAGCGACTTTGACAAGAAACTCCGTGCGTTTGACAAAGCTACTGGCGAATTGCTGTGGGAAACCACGCTTCCTTTTTCCGGCAATGCCACCCCGGCAACCTATGCCGTGAATGGGCGCCAATATGTCGTGATCGCAGCGGGGGGAGGGAAGGACCTCAAGTCGCCCTCCGGCGGAGTATACGTTGCGTTCGCGCTTCCGAAATAAAACAATTAGGCCGCACCGTCTTGGTGCGACGGTTCCAGTGCCAAGCGATCAGTCGAGGGCAGCGGTTACCGAATAGATCGGCGGGAGATGTGCCGAGAGAACATGCCAGGAGTCGCCGGCATCGCGTGTGCGAAACAGCGTTCCGCCGGTTGTGCCGAAATAGACGCCCGCGGGGTCGCGATCGTCCGAAGTCATCGCTTCGCGCAGGATGAGGTCGTAGGCACCGGACTGCGGGAGTCCCTTGGTCAGAAACTTCCACGTCTTCCCGCCATTGCGGCTGCGCGCCACGCGGAGTTTGCCTTGGGGGACATAGCGCTCTTCAGGCGAAACGATGGGAATCGTGAACAGCGTGTTGTTTTCAGCGGCGGGTACGGCCAAGCCGAAACCGAACCGCGAAGGAAGGCCCTTCGAAATGTCGATCCACTTCTCCCCCGCAAAATCGCCGCGGTAGACACCGCAATGGTTTTGCTGGTAGAGCGCATCCAGATTGCGGGGATGCACTTTCAGTTTGTGGACACACTGGCCCACTTCGGGAAATTTTTCAGGGCCAAAATCGACAAGGACATTTCCGTTGAACGCCGTCCACGTTCTCCCAGCGTCGCTCGAGCGAAACGCTCCTGCGGCGGAAATCCCGACGATGAGGCGGCCTTTGCCGAGGCATTGAATCGAGTGCACCATCATGCCGCCGGCTCCGGGATTCCACTTCTCGCGCGTGGGATGATTACAGAGGCCCGCTACCATCTCCCAATTCGCACCATTGTCGCCACTGCGGAAGAGCACGCCGGGATCCGCGCCTAGATAGACGGCGCCGGGTTCGTCCGCTGCGCCGGGAGCGATATGCCAGATACGCTTGAGCGGGGCATCCGGAAGGTCCTTGAGTTCCATTCCTTTTTCGGTCACTTGCCATGTCTTGCCGGTGATGCCCTTGACCTCGAGTCCCTTTTCGGAGATTTGCCACGTTTTGCCGTTGTCCGTGCTGGCATGGAGATGCGGACCAAACCAGGCATTGCCGACCGCAGCGTAGTGGCGCTCCGGCTCGCGAGGATCCTGCGTTACATGATGCACTTCCTGGCCAGCGAAAAACGGGCCGGCGCAGTCCCATTTCTTGCGATCTCTTGAGGTGAACGCAAAAGCACCTTTGCGAGTGCCGACCCAGATTCTGATAGCGGCTTGACGCGCCATGGAGTTCCTCCACAAGAGAAGTGAATAGGCCGTAGGGACGACGGTAATGTGTATTTTATCGCACAAGGTCAAGCGGGCAGGAGCAATTTGGCTACCTTCCAGCCCTTCGCGTCCATGTTCCTGCGAGGCCATGACCGCCTTGACGAAAACGGGGGAGTTCCAAGAGAGGGGACGGCGCGGTTGCCTGAGGCGATTGCTACGCTGCGTCGCGCCAAGGAACACATGGAGCGCGCGGCGCACGACTTCGGCGGTCACCGCGTGGAAGCCATCCGGGCGATCGATGTGGCCATTCACCAGCTTGAGGATTGCCTCAAGTACGACAGAGACTAAGGCCGCTCAACCGCAATCGTTCGCAGCAATCTCCAGCGGCGCCCGGAGGAAGTTCTCCGCCGGACGCTGCTTTTTTTGGTCAACCTCCGATCGCCAGTAGCGTGATTGCCGTTAAGGGAACAATCGAAGGCCCTAGCTGTATTACAATCGCGCGCTTGCGGTGTGCCAAGGAGAGAAGCCGATGCTGGATCGCAGACGATTCTTGAGTGCTTGTTCGGGACTGGGGCTGGGAGGGACGCTGTTTCCGGGAGTACTTTGGGCGCAGGCGCAGTCGCAAGGGGCGGCAAAGATCACCAAAGAGATGATCGACAATGCGGCGGCCATCGCGGATGTGCCCATCCCTGAAGAAAGCAAAGAGATGATGCTGGACAACCTAAACCAGCAAGCCAAGAGTTACGAAGCGATTTATGCCTTGCACATTCCAAATTCCGTTGCGCCATGTTTAATTTTTGATCCGGTGCTTCCGGGGATGAGATTTGAAACGGAGCGGCGGCCGTCGCGGATATCGAAGCCGTCGGCGATCGCCGCTCCGAGTACGCCGAAGAATATACAAGATGTGGCGTTTCGGAGCGTGCGCGAACTGGCCGAATTGATGAGAACGAGAAAAGTGTCCTCGGTCGCGCTAACGGAGATGTACCTGGAGCGGTTGAAGCGCTACGACCCTACGCTGAAATTTGTGGTGACGCTGACCGAAGACCGCGCGCGGGCGCAGGCCAAAGAAGCGGACCGGGAAATTGCCGCAGGGAAATATCGAGGTCCGCTGCACGGCTTGCCCTGGGGCGCGAAAGATTTGCTGGCTGCGAAGGGTTATCGGACGACATGGGGCGCCGGCGGTTTCGAGAACCAGATGATCGACGAAGACGCTACCGTGGTGAAGCGGTTGGATGAAGCGGGCGCGGTGCTGGTGGCAAAACTGACGCTCGGTGCGCTGGCGATGGGTGACAACTGGTTTGGCGGCGTAACTCGGAATCCCTGGCATCCGGGGCAAGGGTCGAGCGGATCTTCGGCAGGTCCTGCCTCCGCGACGGCTGCCGGATGCGTGGCCTTTAGCATCGGGTCGGAAACGCTCGGGTCGATTTCGTCGCCTTCGACGCGGTGCGGCTGCACGGGCCTGCGACCGTCGTTCGGCCTGGTGCCCCGGACTGGGGCCATGGCGCTCTCCTGGAGCATGGACAAGCTCGGGCCTATTTGCCGTGCGGTGGAGGATTGCGCGCTCATCCTCGAGGCCATTTATGGGCCAGACGACAAAGACCCGAGCGTGAGGAACGCGGCATTCCATTGGGATGCGGGGTTGGATTGGCGGAAGCTGCGAGTGGGTTATCTGAAGGCGGATTTCGAGCCAAGGCCGCAAGAACCGCCGCAAACGGCGACAGAAGAACCAGCAGCGACCCCGGAAGAGCAAAAAAAACGAGACGAACAGAAGCGGCGCAGGGAAACTGCCCGGGCGCGCGCGGAGTACGACAGAAGATACAGCGACGCGGCGCTCGCGAAGTTGAAAGAGATGGGTGTCCATCTCATTCCGGTAGAAATGCCGGAGTTTCCTTACCAATCCATGGTGCCCATGTTGTCGGCGGAAGCAGCCGCGGCGTTTGACGAGTTGACACGGACCGGCAAAGATAAATTGCTCACATCACAGAAGCCGTTTGACTGGCCAAATTCGTTCCGCTCGGCGCGGTTCGTGCCGGCGGTCGAGTACATCCAGGCAAGCCGGGCTCGGCGGATGGCCATGGAGGCGGTTCGAAAAGTATTCGAGGGGGTTGACGTAATTGTGGCGCCGACGTACGGCGGCGAACAGCTCGTAATTACGAATTTGACTGGCCATCCGTCCGTGATATTGCCCAACGGGTTCCGCGGCGATGATGCGCCGAAGCCGCCGACAGACGATCCCAGCGATTCTCAAAATGCGGGTGGGCCCGGAACGCCGGTAAGCCTCACATTCCTTGGGAATCTATACGGGGAAGCGAAGCTGCTTGCATTTGCACGCGCCTATCAAGATGCCACAGGATTTCATCGTAAGCACCCGCAGCTGTAGTCGCCAATGGCAGAAGTCTGATGTCGCCCCCTGGCTGCTCGCTAGCCTCAAGACGCCAAAATTGCAACGCGCGTTGAACCATTTAGAGTGCAAAGTCGTATAAATGCTCAGGAGACCGACGCGCAGCGAGCGGTGATCGACGCGAGTTTGGAAACAACTGGTACCGCGGGTGATTGACCGGCGCCACGGCGGGAAGTAGGATGCCCGCACCCGGCGCCCTGCCTGGCCATTCGCACGAAAGGAGACTCTGTGTACTGCTCAAAATGCGGAAGCGAGATTTCGAACGCGACGGCGTTCTGTCCCACGTGCGGCCAGGCGGTCACTGTCCTGGTTGCTACCGCCGCTTCCCCATCTGCAATGACCATCGCGCCGATTCCGCCGACACCGATGGCCCCGGCGAGCGCGGGGTATGGCGGCGTGGCGTACGCCGGTTTCTGGTTGCGGTTCGTCGCTTACATTATCGATGGCGTCGTTTCTGGATTGGCATTTCTGATTCTTCTGATCCCTCTCTTCATATTGACGGGCGCGGGGACCGCGCTGAGCAAAATTAGTTCCGGCGAGGATATCAGCGACGACGTGGCCACCTTCTTGGGTCTTGGGTTCCTCTTCGGATTTTTTGGAATTATATTTCTCGTGAGCTGGTTGTATTACGCACTCTCGGAAAGTTCATCCTGGCAAGCCACGCTGGGGAAAAAGATGCTCAATCTGAAGGTGACCGATATGACCGGTCAGCCGATTTCCTTTGGCCGGGCTTCGGGACGCTTCTTTGCAAAAATAATCTCGCATATGATTCCTTTCGCGATAGGCTACATCATCGCGGGCTTCACCGAGAAAAAGCAGGCCATCCACGACATGATCGCTAGCTGCCTGGTACTGCGCAAAGTCTAGCGAAACCTTCTCTACGGTCTGATCACGTCCGACTCAAGCGTGACGAACGGATTCCATCGGGTCGGCCTCGATCCACGGCCGTGCCGCGGAATACGCCGTGAGCACGGTCAGAACTCCCATAGTGAGTCCGACGGCGAGAAACACACTCCATTCCGCGGGACGAATTCCATAGAGCTGTGAACGGACGAGTGCGCTGGTGATGACGCCGCCAAGAATTCCCAGGCATACGCCCGTAGCCGTGACCACGCTCGTCTGGCGCAAAATCATTCTCCATAGATCACCGGGCGCGGCGCCAAGGGCGACGCGAATGCCCAATTCCTTTTTTCTTTCGCTCACGGAGTAGAAGACCGCTCCGTAGAGCCCCACCGCCGCCAGAACAAACGCCAAGCTGCCGAACGCACTGGTGCAAACCAGCGTGATCCGGGGGACGTACAGCGAGAAATCCGTCCAGTCGTCCAAGGTCAGAGTCTGGAAGAAAAGTTGCGAGTCCAGTTTCTGCATAGCGTCGGATATCGGCACAAGCCACTGATGCGGGTTGCCTTGCGTCCGCGCCAGGAGGTAGACCGTGGATTGGTAGCGCTGATTTAGGTCGAAATACATGAAGGGCCGAGATGGCTCGTCAATATCGACATATTTGCCGTCACCGACCACACCAGCGACAGTGACAACCTGATTGCCGCTTGCGATTCGCGCCGTTTTGCCGATAGGATTCTCGCCAGGCCAATATTTTTCTGCCATCAAGTGATTGATGACAATCACCGCGGGGGCTTCTGCCGTGTCCGCCGCGGAGAATGCACGCCCTGCCAGAACCGGGATCCCAAGTGTGGAAAAGTAATTTTGATCAACGGCCAGGTAGGAAACGCTGGCTCCCTGCTGGCGCGTATCGGGCGAACCTGCCACGCGAACCTGCTCTGTGCTTCCGCCATTTCCGCTGAGAGGAAGATCACTAGACAGGCTAATCGACTCCACGCCATAGATCTGCCGAGCGGCGTCTCGCATTCTCCCGTACATGCTTTGTCCCTGTTTTTCAGAGTAACCGTTGGCTCGCAAATCCAGCGTCAATATCGCGACGTTGCGCGCTGAGAATCCCAGGTTGACTCGCTCCAGATTGTGCAAACTGCGAAAACACAAACCCACACCGATGAGCACCACGGTGCAAACGGTCACTTGCACCATCACCAGGGCGTTTCGAATCCTGCCCTTGCGTGTTCCACCTACTGCGATCTCTCCGCTCAGTGCTCCCGCCAGATTCGGTGCCGAGGAATACAGCCCCGGCACTAGGCCCGTTGCAAGGCCGGCTACAAAAACCAGAGCCACGGTCGCTGCCGCGACTCGGATGTCCGGCCGAAAATCAATCGTTAAGGGAAGCACTCCAAGCCCCGGGATATAAGGCTTGAATTGCATCAACTGCCTAAGTCCCAGCGAGGCCAGCAGGAAGCCTAGTATTCCACCGCCAGCCGCGAGAAGCGTGCTATCCAGCAAGAGATCGCGAACGAGCCTCACGCGCGTGGCTCCCATCGCCGCCCGCACCAAGATTTCATGGCGTCGCGCGTTCGCCAGCGCAAGCAGCAGGTTGGCGACGTTGGAACAAGCCGCGAACAAGACGAGCACCACGATGGCGAGAATAATCGCCGAAATGATTCTTGCGGAAGAGACCGAATCAACCGGAAGCATGGTCGTTTCCGTCAACTGCGCGACGCGATCCTTGTTGGTCGCTGGATAAGCCGCGGCAAGCTGTTTCGACAACATTTGCATGTCCGCCAGGGCTGCGGCACGCGTTACTCCGGGTTTTAACCGCCCTACCAGGCCCAGGATATGGTTGTTGCGGTCGGCCCGCCAATCTTGTGCCTGGGGATTCATGGCCGCGCCTGTGGAAAGCGGAATCCAGAGATCGGGGACATCGCTGAAAATAGTTCCCACAAAACTTTTCGGCGCGACTCCGACAATAGTTAGCGACGCCCGGTCGACGGTAACGCTCTTTCCTACGATGTTCGGGTCAGCTCCCAGCGATTTCCAGTAGGTATAACTCAAGACGGCCAAAGCGGATGGCTTGTTGTCCTCGCCTGGTCGAAACACCCTTCCCAGAATGGGTTGTACTCCAAGGACAGAGAAATAGTTATCCGACACCGCATTTATAAGCCCGGATTTCGTTCGGTGCTCATAGCGAATGGGCGTCAGCGAAATCGAATACGGAAATGCGGAGATGTCCCTGAAGACATGGTTGCTGTCGCGATAATACTTGTAGTCGTCGTAGTTGGTGCCGCTGAACTCTTCCGTTGGCGTGGTTGCATATACCGAGGCCAACTGCTCGGGCGCGGGAACGGCGGGAGGGCGCAGCAACAACGTGTTGAAGATGCTAAATCCGACCGCGCCGGCTGCCATCGCTATGGCCAGGGAACAGACTGCGATGGAGGTGAGTCTCCAATGCTTCCGGAGAATCCGCAGGGAGAACCGCATGCTGGACCAGAGCGCCATCTTGCCCCTCCGTTATCAGGCTTGGCTCGTCAAGAGCGTTCCTCGAGGCTTCCGAAAGTCGAGCCGTTGTTCTGGCAGATGCAATTTGGAGATTTGGAGTTGCCGCGGCGTTTTGTTTTCCAAGGCAACGGCGGCGCCACGCGGTTTCCGTTGATCGGACCTCCCACCAATGTCTAGAGACCCTTTTGCATGGGGTAACCCTTCTCGACCCAATCCGCCGCGAAACTTGTTGGGAGGACCAGGACGCGTACGTGGGTGAAACCCAAGTCGTTGACAGCGGTGTACGCGGGCCGGATGTTCGGGCAGCGATCGAAGGGGCAGCATCCGCAATAAATGACCAGATTCGCGGAGCGCGGCAGAGCGCCAGCCCATTTTCTCAGTTCTGCGAGGCCTTCTTGTTTGGAAGCCGTGCCGTGAAAGGACGCTCGAGGAACGTGGCCACCCTCGAAGAGCGTGCGAAAGCCAACATAGACAATGGCCGGAGCGCTTCCGCCTTTAGAGTTCCCAAGCTCGCGCACCAGGTCGGCGGCTTCGAGGACTTGCGCCTTGGTCCAGGGATCAGCTGTCCTTTCTTGATTCACTGCGCCGCTTTGGTTCGATCGCAGAACAGGCGCAAGAAGCATCGCGGCGGAGACTCCCAGCAGCAATATTGCCGCGCCTCTCTGAACTGTGGACGGGAAGAGCATGCTTGTAGGCCTCCGTACACGATTGTAGAACCAAATGGCAGCAACGGCGATGCGTTTCCGCCCGGACCGCGATGCCAAAACAACCGGGTTTAGCCGAGAATTATTTTTTGAGTTCGGCCCGCGTACGCTGCAGTTTGAAGGCGGTTGTGCGCAGGGTTTCCGGCACGTTCTTGTTGGTCGTCAACTTCTTGAGGTCCATGACATTGCACATCGGGAGCATGTGCAGCGAAACGTCCAGCGGCGTCTTTGGATTGTTAAGGAGATTGCGCACGACGGCGTAGTTTTTTCGAAACTTGCGGTTGCTGGCGATCAGCCGAAGAATTTCATCCGTAAGGCTGGTCATATTGGCGAAAGCCTCCACTTCCTGATCCGTTAAACGGGGTGATTGCAGCACGGCGCGCTGTACCACCTTGTTCGAGTCGCGAATCAGTGTGCGCCGCGCCTCGGATCCGCCTTTGATAGCGAATTGCACCCGCTCGGAAACGTTCATCTTTGCGAGCCGCATAAGAAGCGTCTGACGCTTGGCCACGTCCGGCTCGGCTTCGGCAGCCGCTTCCGCAAGAGCCGCTTCGTCAATGGCCGAACCCATTAGTTCGTGGAGCTGATGCTTCTGGTCCGCGGTGATGGACGAGGAATGCTCGAGCGCGGCTGCCAAAGCCGCAGACTCGCTGACGCGCTCCAGCTCTTCCATGAGCGCCGTGATGGCCAGTGGAGAAAGATAGCGCGCGACCGGGACCAGATACTCGGCTGCACAATTTTTGTTATGCACCATGGCGTCCGAGACGCCGGGCTTGTCCGCAAGATGTTTTCCGGCGTAGGCGAAGAGCGTGGGGATAGCCTTTTCGCGCTTCAGGGCTTCCACGAAGGTTTCTGTCGGTTGCGAGAGGATGGCTTGCTGAGCGCGGTCGGAGACCATCTCATCGGCATCCCCGGCGAGTACCGCCAGGATTTCCGCGCGATCCGCGGGCGCCAGATGCGCTCCGCCAGAGCAAACTGCGATCTTACGCTCGCGTGGAGCGCGGCCTGCGCGAAGGTCATCGAGAACTTCAGGGCTGAGGGGTTCCACCGGATGCCTGCCTCAAATCTGCCTGGCTCAACACTATTGTACCGGAGGCTCCGGGCGTTCCAACGGGCGGCATGGCTCGCCCGTTCAATTCCAGCAACACCGCCGAGGAATCGGCCGCGGTCACTTCAAACTGCTGGCTGGCGGAAAAGTGGCGCGTTTCTCCCGCGGGAAGTTCCGCATCAAGCAGCAACGCGCTGTCGGCGAGGATGCGCACTCGCGTGGCGGCGGAAGTGGAAACGGCAAGATCCAGGGGAACCGCAGCCGAGGAAGTCAAGTTGTCAGACGAAGGACCAGCCACGGAAGACGATGCTGCCCCGGCTTGCGTTTGGATTCGCGGAGGCAGCAAAG
>Ga0207151_1104_pt1 | contig 20276 bp, 20 predicted proteins | sample Alteio_BWMinHeat_29_FD_153523 | JGI IMG/M metagenome (GOLD analysis project Ga0207151, IMG submission 153523) | Enriched cells from forest soil in Barre Woods Harvard Forest LTER site, Petersham, Massachusetts, United States -... | ecosystem: Environmental > Terrestrial > Soil > Temperate forest >... | reverse complement strand
GGCTAGACCTGCAGTCGAGGCTGTTATGACGTTATTCCCGGCTCCGACTCGCGATCCCAGCGTGAAATTCACTGACGCAAGTCCTTGTGCGTCTGTGTTTACCACTACCCCCGCACTACCGCCGCCTGTCGCTCCCACGGGAAGCAGAGTCCCGTCTTGATTTGTCACCTGAAACACAACTTGAACGCCAGCAACCGGCTGTCCAGCGCCGTTGACTAGCTGAGCGACTAGCGGCGCAGCCAATTGCGTTCGAATGACGCCTGTTTGGCTGTTCCCAGAAAAGATACGAAGCGTTGGTTGCGCTAACGCTTGGCGCGTGATCGTAATGCTTGCCAACGCCGCATTCCCTGCCCGATCCACAGCTTGGGCGGTGATTGTGTTGGGCCCTATGGCCAAAGGAATATTCAGGGCTGTAAAAGTTCGATTGAGCACCTGCGCTGCTACTCCATTTACCGTCACAGTTGCTTGTTGAGGATTCACGGTCCCCACGACTATGTCGTTGACCAATCCCGTCACCGTTGTTGCGGCATCACTCGTAAGACTGTTGTCTGCGGGAGAGTAAATCGCGACATGCGGAGGAGTCGTGTCGAGCGTCACCCCGACGTTGGCGGTGCTCGTCGTGCCATTCGAATTCGAAGCTACAGCCGTGAGCGTGTTCGGCCCCTCATTCAGGGGAACACTGGCGACAAACGTTTTTCCCGAGACCGGCGCAGGGACGCCATTGATCGTTACTTGCGCATTCGGGTCGCCCACCGTACCGTTGACCGTGACCGGCGAGAGATTCAAGTAAGCGGCGTTTGACGGAGAAACGATAGCAATACCTGCAGGCGTTCCGCTTATCTGAAACGGGAGCAGCGGCGAATAGGATCGTAAAAGGCTTCCCTTGAATCCGGCCGAAACACGGAAATTCACTGTGCCGGGGATGTTCTCGAAAACAGTTGTCGTGATGGTGTAAACGTTGTCGCCGGCCACGGCGTCGCCGTTCAGTCCGTCATCATGCAAGATGCCGATGACAGAAACCACGCGCCCACTCGAATCCAACCTTTGCAAATTAACGCTCGCCGGAATTAACGAAGGGTCGGTAATCAACGAAGTGACCGTAATCGTCACCGCTACCCCGGCCGGCGTCGAGTTCGGAGCCATACCGGTCGTTCCGATGGTCCCCGCCGGAGTTGTGCGTGAAGCAACCGTAAGTAGGATTAAAAGAGGAAGCGAGAACCACCTGAGCATTGTGGCACTCCTAACGCGTGCGCAAAGGAACAGCAGAGAAGCCCGGGACTCTCGAAGTTTACAAACGATAAGGCAAATTCAGTTTCTCGTGAATGAAGCGATTAATAATTTGTGACGACCGATGACCAGAGCAAGTGCAATACCCGTGAAAAGAAGCGATACCGACCCAGGTTCCGGGACAGTGTTGGTTGGGACGGTGGTAAAAGATACGTCGTCCAGCGCGAACGATGATCCCGCAGGATCACCCGTGATGGTCACAGAATTGATCCCACCGGAAAAATTCAACTGGATTAGCTCATTTGGCTGGTTCCCAGAAGACACGGAGTTCGCTGAGAATAAAGAGCTGGCTGTCACCAGCAACTGGTTCGACGATCCATATCCGTCCAGAGTCAGATGGGCAGCGTAGGTGAAGAATCCTGAAAACGAAGAAACGGGAGTCAGAAATGTTAGCGTAATGGGACCAAACACGTCGCCTACAACGTTGGATCCGGAATGTGGCGGAAAATCCAATTCATTGAGGCTTTCGCCCGCAGTCAGTATGACCGCGTTCGTGAAAATAACCCCGCTTGATGCATAGGCCGATCCAACAGTGGTCGAATCGCTCAGATTTTCAAAGTTTATCGTCGTGGAATCGGCGCGTGTTGGCTTTGGTAGAAGCCCTGGAAATAAGAATAACAATAGGATGAAGGCTGGTTTCATCACATTTTCCATTTCTGTCTGTGCGGGCCCGGCACTTCTGCGGAAACGTGATCGCGAATATATTCTCTTATCGGGCTTTGTCAAGGAAAAATTAGACTCAATGAATAGCGAGGAACTTCCGTCAAGTAAGACCCAGTAGTACTGGATTCTGGATACCTCGTTTGCATGAAATCGGTCTGGGACTTGGAGTTGCCCTGCAGTTGTACAGTAACGTACTCGAGTTTTCTACGACGCGGTGACCTACGCCTCTCACCCCGAATGACGACATCAGCATCAAGAATTTATCGCCAGCTATCCGAGGGAACCTTGAGCGTCTTGCGGGCAGCTTCGAGATTGCGATGCCGCGCCTTTGCTTCGTTTTCCGGCAGGTCTAGCTTAGCCAGAGCCGCAGCCAATTCGCGACCGACACACACTTTCTCGCTGTCCGGCACAAGGCGAGCGAATGGCTCGCCATTCTTCAAAAGCACAAATATAACGTTTTGATAATGGGCCCGGTTAACGCCATCGGCAAAATTGCGTGCGGCCTCAGTAACGGTGATGCTCGTCTTTTTCATAGAATCAGATTCTCAGATTACATGCTTTCCGCTAGGCTCTGTCCATGGAACGGTGACGAATCTTTGCTCGTCACGCTTTGTATGCATCGCTAACGTGGATTTCCATGTGCCTGGAGGCATCTTTAAGCTCCGAAAAGCCGAATTGACGGTAAAGGCCGTGGGCGTCGCGAGTCACCAAGTGCCAGCGGCGTAAGCTCCGCAGCTCAGGATGTGACATGACAACGCGCATCAGCTGTTTGCTCAATCCGCGTCCGCGATGAGATTCCAATATGAACACGTCCGCCAGATAGGCGAATGTCGCGCGGTCGGTAACCACGCGAGCGAACCCCACCTGTTTTCCAGCCCGATAGAGACCGACAGGGATTGAATTATCGATGGCACGCTCGAGGAGGTCGCGCGGTATGTCTTCGGACCAGTAACTTCGCTTCAGAAAGCCGTGAATCACATCCAGATCTAGAAGACTCTTGTCGTCGGTGATGAGAAAGTCTCCATCTGTCCAATCATGTGGCACGGGCTACTCCCCATCCGGTGCGATGAAACAAGCTGACATACTAAGATTCGGGCCGAGCGCCACAAGTGCCAATTTGACGAGGGAGTGGAGGGATCGCGTCCAGAGCGGAGTCCGCAATTGCGCCGAGGGCGGCATGAATCAAATAGGTAAACCGGAGATACCGCCACCTACCGGTAGCAGATCTTGGCGGGCCTTGGGATGCTACTCCAAATTGGTAAATCAATTTGATCGCTTGTTACAGTCCTTCACGGCGCCGCAGCGCAGGATAGTCAATCTTTCCGCTCGGGGTTTTTGGCAGTTCCACGAGTACTTCCACAACTCTTGGCACCATATATCGGGGCATTTTCTCCCCGCAGGAGGTCAACAGCGCCTGGGTATCGATCATTTCTCCGTCTTTTGGAACGACAAATGCCTTGATAACTTGGCCAAGCAACTCGTCCGGAATTCCAATCACGGCTGCCCCGCGCAGCTTACCGGTCAGGAAGAGCACTTCCTCGACCTCCGTTGGACTGATGCGGAAGCCTGAAGATTTAATCATCGTGTCCTGTCGCCCCAGGAAATAAAAGAAACCGGCTTCGTCCATCGTCACAAGATCTCCGGAATAACACACTCTTTCACAATCGCCGATCTCCGCTGGCAGCAGAGGATTCGCACGAAGCACGCGTGCCGTGTCTTCCGGACGGTTCCAATAGCCGAGTGACACGGTGGGACCACGGTGGACAAGTTCTCCAGGCTCACCCGGTTTGCAAAGTTTCCCTCGCTCGTCCAGAACCATGATTTGAGTATCGGGTATGGCCTTGCCGATCGATGTTGGCCGCCGGTCAAGCTCCTCCGGAGGAAGAAATGTTGAGCGAAAGGCTTCCGTCAGTCCATACATCAAAAAAATCTTCGTGGTTGGCAAGGCCCGCCGCAGTACTTGCAAAACTGCCTGAGGCATAGCGCCTCCAGTGTTTGTGATGTAACGCAGACTGGGAGGGGGATTCTTTTCGAGGGTCGAGTTTTCTTGAGCCATTAGGCTCCAAAAAGTGGGGACGCCGGCGAGGCCGGTAATTGCCTCGGTTCGCAGCACCTGGACAACTTCATGGGCGTACAGGAAATTTATCAGCACGATAGTGGCCCCGTGCTCAAAAGCCGTCATCAGCTGATTCATGCCAGCATCAAAACTGAACGGGAGTACCGCAAGGATGCGTTCAGCAGCGCTGATCTCAAGATAAGCTGAGACGATTCTGCTTCCCGCCAGGACATTCGCATGGCTTAGCATCACGCCTTTGGGTCTGCCTGTAGAACCCGATGTGTAGAGGATGGTCGCCAAGTCCATGCCGATCGCTTCCTCACTCCGTTCGAGCGAACCACAAAGTTCGTAGAGTTCTTCCAGGCGGAGTACAGGAAGGCCAATATCCCGAATATGTCCCTCACCTGTCAGGGTTATGAATTCTAACGAAGGGATCTGTCCAAGAATCCCGGCCAACGAAGATAGTCTTTTTGGTGTGGTTATCAGGCCTTTGATGCCGCAATCTTTGGCAATGTGCCCGACCTGTTCGGGGAAAAGCCTGGCGTTAATCGGTACACCTACGCCTCCGCTTTGGGAAATTCCAAAGATGGAAAGAACCTGTGCAACGGAAGGTTCGAGGCAGATTCCAATCCGGTCCCCGCGGACTACCCCTGCGCCTCGGAGTCCGCCAGCAATCCCACGCGTAAATCTTGCGACGTCACGATAGCTGAGCCGCTGGTCGCCATCGACTAGTGCTTCCTTAGCGGGCCAACGTTCCGCACTTCTCTCTAGCAAATGGTGAATCAGAAAATCCATTGGTCTCCCTACGGCTCGGGGCTGTTGACATTCTCAAGGCAGAAGAGCATGTCCGAGACTTCTACAGTACGACAGAGCGTGAATTCTCCTTGTCAGAAAATGGACTGAAAATACCGAACAGAACAGGGAGACCCCATCCCGTCCCTAGATTCAAACGTTGTTGTAGATGCCCGCGATCTCTTTGTTTTGATGCGAAGTGGTGTATCTGGGGGGCAACATGGCCACGATAATACTACTTCTTATTTCCTGGAACGCAGCGGCCGGATTATCGTTGTTGTCGCCAACTACCAAGATTACGCGGATGGGGACGCTAGACGGGTCTTCTCTCCAGATGTCTTGGTTGAACTCCTTGCACTGGCTCCAGCCAGTGCATTCTCCCGTTCCATCTGTTGACTACACTCCGCGATTTGGTCATCAATCATTTTGATTTCCACAGCCAAGCGGAGATCATTAGGGCTTTTCTCATATCTCTTGAACAGTGGTGTCCTTCTGTTCTTGAGATCTTCGCGTTTTCTCTTCCAGACACCTGCGCGCGCAGTCATAGAAATTGACCTTCGCAACAAGTGTCCCCCGGCCCGATATGGACTGTCTGTTCACTTTTGGACAGTTTGCTTGCTCACGGATTTTCGCTGTCGACAACGCTCTGCCGTGTATCAGGGCCATTGCAAACTGCTCCGATAGTTTCCGCGGTTGTACAAGAGGGTACAGACAGCGCCGCTTTGAAACCTCAAACTACGCCTTCAAGGACTTCCGCACTCAGAAATACTCTGCGAGAACTTCTGGAGGAACAAATGAAAAACCCAGTCATTTTATTGTTGTTTTTCTTGGCATCGGCATTGAACGCTTCTGCCCAAGCACCTAACCTACAAACAGCGGGCAACTTTGCGGTGCTGGCCGGTGGAGGAATCATAAGCGCTGACGCGGGAACCACGATCGTCGGCGATGTGGGAAGTTCACCTACACCCACGGTGACGGGACTTTTGGCAACCCAGGTGACGGGCACGTTATATACGGCCGCCAACGCCGTACTGACAACAGCCCAGACGGACTTAACAGCCGCCTACGTTGACGCGGCCGGCAGGCCGTCGTGTACGGCGCTAACCGGCGCGCTGGGCACCGGGACGAATGCTAATCTGGGCCCGGGACTTTACTGCTTTTCTTCGGCGGCACTCTTGGTTGGAACTCTGACGTTGACCGGCAGCTCCACCGACGTGTGGATCTTCCAGATTGGCACCTCTCTGACGACGGCCACGGGGGCCAACATTGCTTTTGCGGGTGGCGCGTCGCCCTGCAATGTCTACTGGCAGGTTGGCTCCTCCGCGACCATCCAGACGGGCAACAACTTTGCGGGAAATATCATGGCGTTGGCGAGCATCACTTTAAATGGCGGCAACCTGGCGGGCCGGGCCCTAGCCATAAACGGTACGGTCACAATCAGCGGTCAGGAGACCATGGTCAGCGGATGTTCTTCGGGGACGACCGACGTGCCGACCATCGTAGTTTCGCCTGTAAACTCCTCGATCGTATGCGGGGCCTCCGGTTCAACCATCACCAAAACCGCGGTTGTCTTGTCGAACGGGCTCCCCGTCGTGGGTACGACCGTGACCTTTACGATCACTGGACCGGACTCTGGCCAGAGCGGGACCGCTGTCACGGACGCTACGGGTACAGCGACATTCACGATTACGGCGCCCGCAGGTTGTGTAGGGAATGATTCCATCGTTGCTACGGTAAATGGCGGGACGGTTAGCTCAAACACAACTGTTGCGACGTTTTCGGGTTCAGCGTCAGGATCCTTTTGTTCGACGGCGCCGTCCCCTTCCGTCGCCCTTGTGAGTGTGACAGCAGGTCCGCCTAAGCAGGTCGTCCTCTCGGTCGAATCTGCAGGTGGATTGTCATCCGTGTTCGTCAATACCCCCCCGACGAGGAATGCTACGGTCAGTATCTTGCCGTTCGACAATGGAACGACTCAGGCTCTCGGGGTCACCGCCACGAAGATCGATCAGTCAGCATCGGCCGTGATCGAACTGACTGTTATAGATCTATGTGGGAATACCACTGTATTCGATCCGGTATTTGCAACGATCACAATTCCGGCCGCCGGCCCCCGCTCGAAGTTCCACCATGCGGAGAAACTCGACTTCGATCATCGGGAAGTAGCTCGCTTCGACGGCATCGGCCGGACGGAGGGGATCGTATTCCTCCAGAACGGTACCCCCGGCGTGGAATCACTGGTGATCACGGTCAATGGAACCCAGTTCAGAACCAATCTTGCGGACGGGAAATCCAAAAAGATAGACATCTCCTCCGTTCTGTTCCATGGAACCAACAAAGTTACGATTGCGGTTTTCGGCGACGCAGGAAGTTCCGTCGATTTGAGCATCTCCGACGGCAAGTAAACCTACTGCCGGGTTCGGTCTTCCCATTCTCCAGGTCAGCCTGGGTGGCAGCGAACCCGGCGGTTTTCTTTGTTTGAAACTGCCAAACAGGTGCCTCAACCATCGATTAGAGAGGACGGTCTGTTTTTCCCATTCTCTCCAAGGCGAGCCGAACTGGCCGAACGAAGTAATAGGCGAGAGAGAGATATCTGGGCATCGGCAGGAACCAGCGGTCCGGTTCACTGGGCTTAAGCCTGGGCAAGAAATAGCGAAGGAAGATTTTGGTCCGGTCCTGGAGGCGTTCACGAATCTCAAGCTGACAAGTAATGCCGCCCTGCAAGCCCCAGCGTTCGCCGGGCTCCGCGAAAAGATGGGCACAGGCCTGCGCAGCCAAGGCCTTCGCAGCGCGATCGATCTTTAGTTTCTGTGCCAGTTTCGATGGTTGTGGTGCCCCAAGCAGACCCTGCGCGAGGAGCAGACCAGTACCCAAGGCCCGTTTAAGGCCGAGATCGCCCGCTTCGTCGAGCACCCAGCCCCAGTCTAAGTCAGGAACCGCCAGGATCTCGGCGATGTCGCAGATGAACTTTAGTTGTACCCACCGGTGCTTAGCCGCGTGCATGGAGAGGACCAGCAGGTAGGTTTCCAGCCGCAGGCTTCGCACTTCTTCTCCAACTACGGAGATCGTTTCCAAGTTCTTGAGAAACCGCTCAGGATCTCCCGCAAGACACGCTGCTCTATTGGTGAATCGCCAATGCAGATCCAAACGCACTTTTCCATCCGCCCGATACAACAGAAGTTCGTGACGCTCGTGCAAGAGTTGATTCAGTTCGCCAGTATCGACGGTTGCAGGCGCGTAACCCCGATCAAGGAGGAGGCGCCGGGCTCGCACGACCTCCCGCTCACAGATCATAATGTCCAGGTCGCCAAACCCGCGGAGCGACAAATCGCCATAGAGCCTGACGGCAAGTGCAGGGCCTTTAAAGGGCACGGCCCGAATACCGTGGGAGTCCAGGAAGCCGAGGATGTCCACTAATTCTTTGGCGAGTAATCTTCCGTGCAGAGCCTCGGCCTCGTGGCGCGCTCGCAGCGGTTCGAGGACGCCGCTCGGCACAATATCTGGACAGATTCGGCGAAGGTTCCCATATATGAGCGATAGCGTGTCGTGACGGAGTGCCAGTCGAATGAATTGGAACCAGTCTATTTCTTTCCGAGCGGCCTCTCTCATCCGCTGCGACATTTCCGGGTTGGTGCGAGTACGGGCACAACAGAGAAGTAGCTGCATTTCAGCGCAAGGCGCCGCGGTTTGAAGCTGCCCCGCCTGTTTCAGCATGATTTCGTTTCGGATCATGAGGCCAAGAGCTCCCGAAATCGAAGGGAGAGCCGATCGAAGTCTCGTCCCGTCTCGAGGCGGTAGCAGGGCGTAGACATCACGAGTTCACTGAGAGCAGCCAAATGAGCGCGACAGGAGTGGGCCTCGGTGAGCAACACGTTGGGAACTATCTCCAACAACGCTTCATCAGGATCCATTTTCGTGACGACACTTGTTTTAGCTCGAGCTATGCGAGGGATCAAAACAGCCGCCGGGCGAGCCGCGGGGGCCACCTTGGCGCCATAGACTTGTATCGGATGGATTTGACGCTTCCGCCATCCGGGACGCTTGGGAGAGCACAGAAGAAAACTCAGCTCCGGGAAAAAACTGGCGGTTTGGTCACTAACATCGAGTTCCTCAGGAAATGCCAGGACCTGGAACCCGTCCGGGCGGCCCATTAGAAAGACCAGGTCATCGCTCATATAGTCGAAATTAGCTCTGAGCGAGGCAACCGTGAGCGTGGATTTACCTGCGCCGCTTGTGCCGGGGATTAGAAGACACTTGCCGTTTGCGCTGAAGCCGCCAGCGTGCAGGCTATAGAGCCCGCGACGCTTTAATATTTCAATCAGGCAAATGGTGAACAGGAGATGGGAGGCAAGCCACAGGTTGTCAATTTCGGGCTCGAGCACGGAGAAGCATGCCGAGCCGGAGCCGGGGTTGCATAACACCCGGACGCGATCCTGGTATGAAAGGTAGAGTTGGTCTTCGGCTTCGAAGTAGCTGGCATCGCCGCCCTCGAGTTGATAAAAAGCTTTTGCTCGCCCGGGCGGTTTCGCGAAGCGGTGGCCTTGCGAATTCGAAACGGACTCGAAGTCGAAAAAAATGGTCTCGGCGCACACACCATTCGAAGGAAGCATCTGAAATCTGGTATCGAGGCAGGTTGCGATGGAGGCCGAGGACGACACGCTGAGATTCAAGCCGTGGAAAGCGTAGTTTTGCGTGCGCCGCTTGTGACTCACGACGTTGAACGCTCGAGCTGGGTTTTTCGGGAGGGAATCACGCCGCGACGGGCAGTGCCTGAAATGCGGTACATCTCTACATACAAAGGTCGCGGATCCCGCTCTTCCATGAAGGGCACTCCATCTTTGACCAGCCAGCAATGGCCGACAAACTCCTCCTTGATTTGGCCCATGCCGAAACAGAGGGAAACGTCCAGACCGTTGCGGCGGAAAAAGTAGTATCGCGTGACGCCCCGGGTGAGACATCCCGGCCGCACCAGGGGGCGGCCAGCACGGATGGCCATCTCCACATACTCGGTGACCTGTTCAAGTCGCTCTCCGCCCCTCGACGAAGGAATTCTCGGCTCCAACAGAGCTTCCACTCGCGATAGTTTTAGCCGAAGGAGGAAGGGAACGGCGGCGGCAAAGAACAATATTTGAAAGAAGAGAAATACATCGGGAATGAATCGTTTGCCCATGCTTGTCCTAGGCGCCTTTTCGTGTTGGGAGATCAGCACTCAAGTACTGGGGCTCGGAAGGTCCATGGGAGCCGTGAGGACACCGGTGGATGCGCAATCGGCCCTCTCTAGCCACAAAAGATTGCTGGTGAAACGTGCAGTGGGGACAAGGCGGGACAACTCGAGTCATGTGGCATCGTTTATGGAGATCCCGCGGGCGTCACTCGACAATGAGATTCTTACTTCGCAGGTCTTCGAGCACTTCCAGGATGTCCATCTCTATGATTTTCGCGGGGGCGTCATATTCTTTGGCCAGCAAGGACACCAATTGCGCCACCCCGTGCGCTCCGTCGCAAAGCTCCCAAATTCTGCTACCAACCTCGTTCAGCGCGTAGTAGCTTCCGTCATCCATGTTGAAGAGAAGCACATCCTGCGATCTCTTCTGGACGATGATCTGCTCTTGGCGTTTGGGGCAGCTATCAGAGCTTCTGATCTCCTTCATCGTTTTTCTCGGCCCCTCAATCGCTAACATGCTTGCGTGTTTACTCAGCTTCATGCGAAGCCTACGGCTGTGGTTTCCGAAAGCAAGGAGCCGATTCGAAACTGCTGAACGGGCGCTCCTTGCCCTCGCTCGCTGACTACCAGTCTGTTCAAAAACTGAGCTTGGTAACCAGCCGCAGGAGGCCCAAACACCTCAGGCGCGGCTTTATATACTTCTTCATGGTTGTTTCCGCCTTTCCATTTTCATTTGATCGCGTGCGACTGGGTTAATGTTTTATCGACCTCAGAAACGCGCTTCCGATTCTCTGCAACTGCTTGCGATGCTTTTCCTCGAATGGCGTCCTCGGTGGCCTCTTCAGGGCTTCACGGAAGCCTAGAATGAAGCGACGGGGACTATTTGCGACAAACACTCCCGCCTTCACTACACAGGACAGGAACACTACAAGGCTCCACAATACTAGTCTGTACAATATTGAACAGGTTGGGCTAAATCCCGATCTGTTTCGACGCCTGACCTCTATGCCGGCTCTGCAGGACATCGATGTTCGCAAGAAAAACGCTCAACTGCTGCGGGTGGTGCGGTGCAAAGAGGAGTTCGGCGAATATCATCCTGCGCACACCGATCTCGAAGCAGCGCAACGACCTTACTGCAGACGACGTTCATCAAAGTGGCGCAGATGGCGCCGCGAAACAGGGCGGACTGGGCGACGATCTAGGACCCGGAATAGCAGAAAGGCAAGGCGAATCGCTGAACGCCGCATCCTTGTCTATCACCTGCGGCGCGGTTCCTCATCGCCGGCGTTCGAGGAGCTGTCGCAGGTCGAGGCCCGGCGGTCTCAACTGAAGCCCACGACTGGATGCGGCGTATAGGGCTCCTCGAGAGACGCGATCTCTTCCGAGGTAAGCTGCATCGAGAGAGCCGCCGCGGCGTCCGCAAGGTGGTGCGTTTTGGTGGCGCCAACAATCGGCGAGGTGATGAAGGGCTTGCTTAGCATCCACGCGAGCGCGAGTTGCGCGCGGGGAACGCCACGTTTTTGCGAGAGTTCGCTCAAGCGGTCGACGACTTTGTGATCCGCCTCTTCGGTCTTTGAGTACAAGGTCTTTCCGAACTGATCCGTTTCGAAGCGCTTGGTGCTTTGGTCTTGCCAGGAGCGCGTCAAGCGACCGCGCGCAAGCGGACTCCAAGGGATGACGCCTACACCCTCGGACAGGCAAAGTGGCATCATCTCGCGTTCTTCTTCGCGATAGAGCAGGTTGTAATGATTCTGCATGGAAACAAAACGCGTCCAGCCGTGAACGTCGGCGAGATAGAGGGCTTTGGTGAACTGCCACGCGCACATGGAGGAGGCGCCGATATAGCGCACTTTGCCTGATTTCACCACGTCGTGCAGCGCCTCGAGAGTTTCTTCGATGGGCGTTTCGTGATCCCAGCGGTGCGTTTGGAAGAGGTCAATGTAATCGGTGCCGAGACGACGAAGACTCTGGTCGAGTTCATGAAATATCGCTTTGCGGGAGAGGCCACGTCCGTTCGGCTCATCGCGCATGACGCCGTGGGCCTTAGTGGCAATGACGACGGATTCCCGACGGGCGTTTGCTTTGAGGAAGCGGCCAAGCACCTCTTCGCTCGCACCTGCCGAATACACGTTGGCGGTGTCAAAGAAATTAATGCCAAGTTCGAGCGCCTGGCGCAGGAAGGGTTGGCTCTCTTCCTCGTTGAGAGCCCAGGCGTGGCTGCCAGGCTTGATTATGCCCGTCGCGGCCGCGCCGTAGGTCATGCAGCCAAGACAGATGCGGGAGACCTTGAGGCCGGTCTTGCCGAGGTTGACGTAGTCCATCTTTTCTCCTGAGCAGATTTGGCGGTTGAGGTCGCCATGATTTGTTACTCGCGTGGTCTGCGTGCCGTTCCAATTATGCTTTCTCGGAAGATCCGACGCCATAGAGGGCCAAGACGTCTTTCAAGGTGACGATGCCCTCGAGTTTGTGAATATTGGCACGGTTGACTACCGGCAGTACGTTTACCTGGCACGCGCCCATGCGCTCGAGCGCAAGACTGAGGGGGTGGTCGACATGGAGATGCGGAAAGTCGCGTCCGTCGAGGAGTTCTTTAAGCTGTTTCGTCTCGGAGCCCGCCGTCGCTGCCTGCTGCAGCTTGCCAAAGCTTAGAACGCCAATCAAACCGCGGTCGCCACTCACGGGCCATGCGGTGGATTCGCTCGCACGTATTTTTTCCAGAGCCTCCTTCACGGCCATATCTGCCGCAAGGACTTCGGCAGCGGGTCGCATCACCAGGATTACTTGCCGGTTCCCTTCCTGCTGGCGCGTCCCGGCCGTGGGAAGGTGGATGCCATCCTGGCGCGCCAACGATTCGTAGATGGGCTGTTTCTGGAGGCGTGAAGCGATGAACAGGCTCACCAGGTTCGAGATCATCAGGGGAACGATGACCGCGTAGTCCCGCGTAATTTCAAAAATCATGACGACGGAGGTCATGGGCGCGCGGACGATTCCTGCAAAAACTGTTCCCATTCCTACCAACGCATAGGCGCCGGGCGTCGCTGCATAGTGCGGGAACAGACTGTGAGCTGCTGAGCCGATGGCGCCGCCAAGCATGGCTCCGAGGAAGAGGCTGGGACCGAAGATGCCACCGGCGTTTCCTGAGGCGTAGCTGGTGGTCACGGCAAAAAGCTTCAAAACCAGGAGCAAGACCATCAGTCTGAGTGCCATGCCACCGTTCAGAACCGCGCCCACTTGCTCGTAGCCCACGCCGAGAACTTGGGGAACAAACCAGCCCATCACTCCAACCAGTACGCCGCCAACAATAGGTTGGAACGGAAGCGTCTTCCGTGGGAACTTCAGGAATCGCCCGCGCATTCCGAGCAAGAGCTTTGTGAAGGCCACGGACACCAGCCCGCCAGTCACGCCAAGTAGGGCGTAGATTACAAATTCCCAGGGGTTGACGAGCTGGTATTGCGGCACCTTAAAGAGCGGATCATTTCCCAGCAGAAGCCGCAGCATAGCCCAAGAAGTGGCAGATGCAAGCACGACCGAGCCCAGCACGGGCGCGTGGAGGTCGCCAACGACTTCTTCAAGTGCGAACAGCACAGCCGCCAGTGGCGTGTTGAACGCTGCCGCAATGGCCGCAGCGGCTGCGACAGGGATGAGCGCCTTGACTTTTTCCGGGCGCAGTCCCAGGTTGCGGCCCAGCACGGAAGCGATGCCTGCGCCGACCTGCACTGTGGGCCCCTCGCGTCCCAGGGGAATTCCGCTGGCCAGCGTGGCGGAAGTGCAGAAGAATTTCCCAAACATCGTGGCCGCTGTGATGCGGCCATCGCGCGCGTAAAGAGCTGCTTTCGTTTGTGGGACGCCGCTGCCCCGCGCATCCGGAAAATAGCGGTACAGCAAATACCCCATGGTCAGGGAGCCAACCACGGGGACAAGGAGACGGTGCCAGGCGGCGCCACCGGCGGGATAGAGCCGTGAGCCGAATCTCTCCGTTAACACGATGAAAGCGACAGCCATCAAGCCCACCAAGGCGCCAATCAGCAGCGTCAGAACCAGGAAGACTTGTTCTTCCCGCTCGCTAAGCAATGCGTTCCAGTGCCGCGCCGGAGATTTCCACCAACGTGTCGGAAGCTGCGCGGGAGCTTCCGTCACTTTAGTCGCGACTTTCCTTGCAGATATAAAGATCCCATGTCGCGCAGATTGGCTGGTACTCTGGGCATGCGGTATGTGGCCTCGGATGTGGCTAGGCGCGCTCTCTTTCGTGGCTTAGTTCTTCGGCTATCGTCGGGCACGGTTGTCTCGCCCTTCCCTCTTGGTTGTTTTCTTCAGGTTTTGGCTGGTGTGCTGCCCACGATCAAGGAGGGCTTCGATTGCTCCGACCAGGGCCTCCCCGCTCGTGCGGAGTTCGCTGATGCGGTTCCTCGCGACTTGTTCGAGCAAGCGCTCGCCACGCGGCAACAATGTTACGAATACACGCCGGCGGTCATCGCGGCTGCGGGTCCTGCGCACGTAAGCATGCGTCTCGAGTCGGTCGATGAGCTCGACGGCGCTGTGGTGTTTTAGGGCGAGCCTTTCGGCTAGCGTCTGAATGGTTGCCTCGCTGCCTTCGGGGAGGCCGCGAATGGCGAGCAACATCAAGTACTGCTGGGGCTCAAGGCCGACGGCCCGCGCCTTGGCATCCCCTTCGCGCAGAAAATGGCGGATCCGGTAGCGGAGCTCGGCGAGCGCGCGGTACTCAGCGGGGGTGATATCCGGGCCCATGCGGTAAGTATATCGTAATGCGATATACCTTGCCATGCGGCGCGATAGGACAGGGCTCTTGGGGTAATCGCTTGCGGAAACGGGAAGAGCGTTAGAGCGTCTTGCGGAAAGCCTTCTGCGTCTTATAGTGTTCGTACCCTCGCCGTTCGTAAAACTTGTGGGCGCGCTCGCGGACGACGTTGGAACGCACGGACATGCTCGGACAGCCGTTCTTGCGCGCCCAATCCTCAGCGGCTTCGAGCAAGCGTGCACCGGCGCCGAGACCCCGCTGGCCTTCGCCGACGATCAGTCCGTTCAATTCCGCGCGCGTGCCAACTTCGACCAAATGTGTGACGCTGACGTGCGCCCAACCGGCAACTCCTGTGTCCGTGGATGCCGCCACAAACAAGGCGTTTTGTGATGCGGGCTTCAGCTTGCGCATTCTTTTTGTGATTTCGACGGCGGTCGTTGGATATCCGAGCTGGCTGCTCAACTCCGCAAGCTGCGGCGCGTCGCTGATTCGCGCCCGGCGAATTTTGAAGCCTGGATTCGCGGTTTGTTTAACCATCTCTCAGCCTGCCTTCGTCCGCAGCCGGGCGCGGACCGCGTCGCTGTTCAGCTCGCGCAACGCATCCGCGGCGATCCATCGCGCGGCGCGAGAATTCTGTTGCCGAATCCGCTCCGCAGATCGGATGGCTGCCCGGTTGAGCCGCAGATTTCTTTTTCCGATATTGCGCAACGCCCAGTTGACCGCTTTTCTTACGAAATTCCGCTCGTCGTCTGCCTCGCGCTCAATGACGGAAAGAAAACGCTCGAATCGCGCATCCTCGGCGACTTTGTCCTTATAGCTCAGATAGGCGGCCAGGGAAAATGCGGCGCGCTTAGGGAATTCAGCGCGCCGCGTGCTCCACTCGTAGATCTTCTCCCACGCGGGCTTTGCGGCCGCGTACAGATAGCAACACACCGTATCGACCACGTCCCACGAGTCGAAATCTCGCACCCACCGCTCCATCTGCGTGGCAGTGACTTTCTCAGATTCGCCGATCAAGGCGGCGAGGATTTTCGCTTCGTGGATGCCGGAGGACCACAGCTGCTCGGCTAGCTCTTGGTCTCGCCCGATGTGCCGCGCGAGGCCCTTAAGCACGGGCGCCGAAATTCCATAGGCCTTCGGGACGTTCACGCCGAAATAGGCCAGCTTGGCGCGCACCCTTGGATCTCTAAGCTCTCTAAGTGCGCGAAGCGCCGTGGCTTTCGTCCACTTCCTGGCGCCTTTCGGGCGGCGCACCGAGCTAGAACGTCTTGTCGGAGTCGAGGAGGATCGTGACCGGCCCTTCATTTACCAGCTCCACGGACATCATTGTCTGAAAAACACCCGTCGCGACGCTTACGCCGAGCCCTTGCATCGCCACGGTAAATTCTTCGTAAAGCGTCTTGGCTTTTTCCGGCGGAGCGGCCGAGATGAAACTCGGCCGGCGCTGCCCGCGCGCGTCGCCGTATAGCGTAAATTGCGAAACGACGAGGGCTGCGCCCTTCACGTCTAGGAGAGAGCGATTCATTTTCCCCTGATGGTCTTCAAAAATGCGCAGGTTTGCGAGCTTCTCCGCCATGGAGGCGGCCACCAGGGAGGTATCCTCGCGGCCGACGCCGAGCAGAATCATCAGCCCGGGGCCGATTTCGCCCGTCACGCGTCCATCGACCGTCACGCTCGCGCGGCTCACCCTTTGCGCTACGGCTCGCATTCGGCCCCCCCTTATTGGGCGGCTTTCTTCGCCGTCTTTCGTGGCAGCGGAAGCGTGAAGCAACCCCGCGGCGCCGGCTGGCACTTGGGACAAAAATAGCTGCTGCGCCCTGCGACGATCGCGCGCCGGATTATGGCGGCGCAGCGGTAGCAGCGCTGACCTTCGCGCCCATAAGCGCGATGGTGGCGCTGATATTCACCCGGCTGGCCCTCGGCGTCAAGAAAATCGGAGATCGAGGAGCCGCCGAGGGCGATTGCTTTCTCGAGGATTTCCCGCAGCACGCGATGCAGCTTCTTCAATTGTTCCTTTTTTAGCGCCGCGCCGAGGCGCGCCGGGTGAATTTTTGCGCGCCATAGGCTTTCGTCCGCATAGATATTCCCCACCCCCCTTAAGAAGCTCTGATCCAAGAGCAGCGCTTTGATCCTTGCGCGCCGGGTTCGCGCTTGCTTCACAAATCCTTCAAGGCTGACTTCGAGCGGATCGGCTCCGAACGAGCGCAACTCTTCGGCTAGTGGCCCTGCCGAGAGGTAGGCAAGCCGCCCGAACCGCCGCGCGTCTCGATAGCGCAGTTCGCGATCATCGTCGAGCAGGAAACAGGCGTGAGTATGTTTTTCGCAAGGCTGTGCTGCCGGACTCGGCGCGATTTGCCCGGTCATTCCGAGATGCACGAGAAGTGCGGCAGGCGCGGCCTGACCGTTGGTAACGTCCGAGCCTCGGCTGCCGCCAGGCGAAAGCCGCAGCAGCATGAATTTCCCATAGCGCTCGACGGCTTCGATTTGTCTGCCAGGGAGATGCAGTTCGAGCGCGGCCGGGTCATCGATGAAATCCGTTTTCCCGAGCCGCACGGACAGAATTCGCCGGCCCACAATCGTCCGCCGCAGGCCCCGCGCTACTGTTTCGACTTCAGGAAGTTCCGGCATCAGGGGATCGTAAACAAAATAGCACATCCCCTCGCTGCGCCGCAGTCTGGCGACACAAATCCCACCATGTCCACCGTCGTGCGCAACTTCTCTACGTCACTTCTTCTGATAGTCTGGATAGGGCGGATGCCCGGGAATTGCAACCGGATGCGCCTTCAACGCTTCGAGCGTCACCTGAACGGCGCGTTCGAGCTGCGCATCGTGACCGGCCGCGACGGACGCCGGATCATTCTCCACTTCGATGTCCGGCGCAATCCCGTGGTTTTCCACTTCCCACTCGCCGTGCAGTCCGAAGATCGCCACGCGGGGAGCGGTAATGAAGCCGCCATCCATCAACGGCGGGTAGCCATAGATGCCAACCAGCCCGCCCCAGGTTCGCGTGCCGACCAGCGGCCCCACTTTGTCTTGCTTGAACATCCACGGCAGCGCATCGCCACCCGAGCCGGACATTTCGTTGATGATCATCGTCTTCGGGCCATAGATTTGCGCGAGCGGCGAGCAGAATTGCTCGCCTTCCCGCGCGATGGCGCAATTGCGAAGCGGGCGTTTGAGCATGTCGATGATGTAGTCCGCGATTTCGCCGCCGTGATTGTAGCGCTCATCAATAACGGCAGCTTGTTTGCCAACTTGCGCAAAGTAATAGCGGTTGAAGTTGATAAAGCCGCCGTTCGCAGTGTCTGGCACGTGCACGTAAGCGATTTTGCCGCCGCTGAGCTGATCGACCTTGCGCCGATTGTCTTCTTCCCAAGCGAGGTTGCGGAGCGGAAATTCGCTGGGTAACGGCACCACAGTCACTTCCCGTGCATCCTTGCCGTCAGCGTTCGGCCCGACCTTGATTTTGATTTGCGTGCCTGCGGTATTTTCAAAATAGCTCGAGACGTCTATCGGCGGGCGAACTTCGCGCCCGCCAACATCCAGCAGGTAATCTCCCACCTTGACGTCGACACCCGGCTGGGTCAGCGGCGCGCGCAGTTCTGGATTCCAATTTTCTCCATTGAAAATGCGCGTAAAGCGGTAGCGCCCATTTTCCACTTTGTAGTCCGCGCCCAGGAGCCCGCCTTTGACCCGCTTCGGCTGGGGCACGTCCCCTCCGGCGATGAACATGTGCCCGATGGTGATCTCGCCAAGCATTTCCTCGAAGGGATTATTGACATCGTCTCGGCCACCAGCTCCCTTCAGGTAGGGCGCATATTTTTTCTCGGCAGACGCGATACTCAGGCCGTGATGGTTCGGGTCGTACAGGAAATCACGCTCAATCCGCCATACTTCGTGGTACATCTGATTCCATTCGACGCGTGGGTCGGTGTAGACCTCCATCCCCTCGAGATTCAGCGCGCCATCTCCCGGCTTGGGAACAACTGCTGTCGGCGCAATGAACCATCCTGGCCCCAGGCGGTACAACACCTTTTCGCCGCTAGAGGAAACCATAAAGCTGCGCAGTCCACCGAGGAATGGTTCCGTCTTGCGCGTGCTGAGGTCAAACTTCGAAACCGAGACCGCCGTTGGCTCGGTCAGGCTCGGCACATCCGGAATTTCGCTAAGAAAAAGCACGCCGGTCTTGCCGGGGTCGAGACCGACGTAGTTTGCCGCTTTGATCGGCAGCGATACGATTCACTGGCCGATTCCATCCAGATCGATGGTCACCTTGACTTCCTCTTTCTTTTCACCCTCCTTCTTCTCGCCTTCTTTTCCCTTGTCTGCACTCTTTTCGGCGTCTTTGGCCTTGTCTTTGTCAGCGTCCTTGCCCTTCTCGTCGGCCGCGGCTTTCTCTTCGTCGCTTTGCGGTTCGACGGGCGAGGGATCGCCCTTTTTTAACACGGCCGCATAAATGTTTCTCGACACCGGATGCTGAAAACTCGAAAGATCAAGCCACCCTATGGAAAGCCCCAGATCCGTGCTGGCCGCGAAGTACAGGGACTTTCCGTTTTTGTCGAATGCCGGATAACGCGCGTCGCTGGTGCCGTCCGTGATTTGTGATTCCTTGCCCGACTCCAGTGAATACACGAAGACGTTGCGCATGTGGTTTTCGAGATACTTCGCATAGCTCAGCCACTTGCTGTCCGGCGACCAGGTTTCCTTCATCGTGGAGGTGGGGTCTTCGTAGCGATCCGACGTGACTTTTACCGGAGTTCCTTTTTCCACCTCCACGTACCAGAGATTCATGCGTTTATCCGTATACGCTATCTTCTTGCTGTCTGGCGACCACGTCGGCCCGTAAAAGAACGAAGGAGGATTCCCGAGATTGATTTTTTTCACCGCGCCCAAACCGGTTTGATCCACGATATGGAGGGCGTATTCGCCGGATTCGTCGGAGAAAAACGCAATCGATTTGCCGTCCGGCGACCACGCCGGATCGCGTTCCGCCACCGCTGTCGTTCGCGTGAGGTTTCGTACGTCGCCCTTTTCTGCGGGAACTGTCAGTATTTCGCCGCGGGCTTCGAAGACGGCGCGAACGCCGGTCGGCGAAATTGCGGCGTTCTGAATCTTGTCTCCTACCTTTGCATAGTGCGGCCGCGTCGCAGGCAAATCACCTGAAATGTGAATCTGAACCCTGCTGGCTTTCTCGCTCTTCAGATCGAGCGTGTAAATCCCTCCGAATTGTTCATAGACCAGCGCATCCGGCCCGGCCGACAGCGATTTAAGGTCGAGTCCTTTGTTCTCCAAGACTTGCTTCACGGCCTTCGTTCTTGTGTCGTAGGCAAAAATCGTCACCGGCCCCTTGCGGTCCGAAAGAAAATAAACCGTGTCGCCAACCCAGACGGGATGGTCATCGTTCGAATTCTCACGAGGCACTTTCTCGAGCTGTAAGTCGCTCAGCCGGAGCAAATAGACGGGCGTTGTCTGTCCGCCGTGATACCGCTTCCATGCGGTTTGCCATTTTAGATTCGGCACATACGCGATGCGTGCAGCATCCGGCGAATAGGAAGCTGCTT
>Ga0207151_1103_pt1 | contig 20281 bp, 11 predicted proteins | sample Alteio_BWMinHeat_29_FD_153523 | JGI IMG/M metagenome (GOLD analysis project Ga0207151, IMG submission 153523) | Enriched cells from forest soil in Barre Woods Harvard Forest LTER site, Petersham, Massachusetts, United States -... | ecosystem: Environmental > Terrestrial > Soil > Temperate forest >... | reverse complement strand
TAACACAAGCCCTTGTCCCTGCGGTTTCCCCTGTTGGCGAGGCAGTTGTACCTACTCCGAACCTCAGGATTTCCTTAAAACAGCGGATCTGATATAATTTTTTCTTTTAGAGAAATTATCTATGAATGACACAAGAGTAGGACGATCGACAGGACTCTCTATCGCTGGCTTCGGCGTAGCCCTTACGGCCTATAGCATGCATGGATTTGTCCAAGCTTCTTTCCCCATCCCGCCGCCCTTATTGCCCGCAACCATGGCGATTGTTGGAATCGCTTTAATAGCCTTTGGATACTTTAAATATCGACAATTTCGGCAGGAACAGTTGAAGCAGCGCAAAGCGGTTCAACAGGATCTGGAGACAGCACGGAATTTTCACTTAGGCAGTGCCCTCCTTTCACCCGGCACACAAAGGACCGCAGAAGCAACAAGCCCTCAATCAACTGTGTTCACCCAACTTCAAAGAAAAGAAGCAGAGGGCAAGGCAGCAAAGGACTCTGCAGCTTTAGTTCAAACGGTGCATCTAGCAGAAAGTAGTGTACATTCTATAATATTTTCAATATGTCCTCTACCTTCTAAAAAAATACGCTCCGAAGGTACTGTTGCTTCACTTGTTCAATACGTGACAACCCTACACACTCTTGGAGGAAATAAAGCATTTGATCGGGATAAATTCAAAGAACAGTTAATTTCTTTGTTTCGGTTAGATAAGTCCCAGCAGGAACAGGCTGTCCCTCAGGTAATATCAATAATTGAGGCGGGAATTAAAAATATCGATCAGGTGTTGGTCGAAGTACTTTGTTGTCAAGACGATCAAATTCCGAATATGATCCAGCATCTTAAAGAAATAATGGAAAATTACGATGTTTGGCCTTCTCAAGAAAAGGATACTGTAGTTTACAATTGGTCTACTAATTTACGTAACGATAGAAGGTCGCGTTTTCAAACAATTATTAAAACCCTAGAGAAATATGTAGAGGTTTCCACCTCTTTGCGCAAAGAAATGGAATCTTTGGATGGAGGAAGTTTCGAATCTCCTAAAACTCGTAGGGAGCATGAGTTCAATCATAAAAAGATGGATGAACTTCGCACAAATTGTCGACAGATAATCAGCAGGTTTACTGGACCTCATGCACATGCGATGGAATTGACCAAGCGTCTTAATGATTTATTGGAATCCTTTGAACGAACTCAGCTTGCGAAATTGCAGCATGCTGAGAGGCGTTTGAGAATTATCGAACAGGAGCGCGGTGTCCGGGAAGTAAATAAAATAGCCGCTCAAGGCTTTGGTGGAGATTTCCTGCAGATCTGTTGGAAAGTTGCCGATATCCATCGCAGAATTAACGAGATAGAATGGTGGCTGAAAGAGCAAAATGTGGATCCTTCCATGGGGAATTTGGCGCAGGCGAAATCGTTTCTGAAGGATGGGCTTGCTCGGCTTCAGCTTGATGATACAGACCAAGCTAATATCAAACTGCTATGTAGCCAAGGAAAGTTAAATAATATGATTACTTCCTTATTTGTTGGTAAGTTGGATGCAACTATCGAGAAGCTTCTTGCTAAACTCTTGGTTTTAGCTATCATTACACCTACCAAAGAAAATATAGCACAGCTACTTACTATCGTTAAAGCGATTAAAGAAAAAAATAATGGGCAGTGGCTAGAGATTGAGAAAAATCACTGGCTTAAAGATCTTTTATTGAGGTTCTATACCATAGCCCTTATGAATGAGCCTGAAATTAAAGTGTGGCATCAATGTGTGGATGAGGCCTCTTTTAAGGACGCTATGAGCTATATTGAAGGATTGTCAAAGAGGTACAGCCCTGATGCGATTCAGGATTGGTTGTTGAGCCAATTTAAGCATCATATACGCAGCTTTGATCTGCTGACAACGCGTCTGGTACAAAAAAAATCAATTAATATTTTGCTTCTCTTTGTAAAGTTGATTAATACCTCAAAATTTCCACCCAATAGAGTAGCAACTAATTTATTGAAGCTGTCGCGTCGAATTATTAAAAGCGCGGCCGCAAACAGAAAAGGACTTTTTGAAAAGGTCACTGTTAGGGAATTACCTACCTTTACTATAGAAGGTCGTCGCGAGGTTTTGAAAGTTTTGACTGAATTAAGCCAGACAGAAGAAGAGGTCGTTAAACGTTTGGGGTTTTTCGCACATGTGGCAGATGCTTTAACAACAGAAGAACCGATGATTATGCAGGCATTAGAAGAACTCCCTGCTATGCATAGCATTCATGACCCGGCTTTATACACTGCACGAGACTTAGAAGCAGATCCCTTTAAACGTAATTGTCAACAACTGGCGGAAATCGTCGACTTTGTTCATGATGTAAAACATAAAGCTGAGGGAGCACTCTCATCTTATGAAAGGCATTTGAAGGCGTACTCGGGTGATTATCTATCTCCCGTTGCTGCAGGAAATACGAACGAAAGATTAGATAAATCTTTATTACCAACATTGCAAGATCTCTTTAGTTCTGACCCGATGCTGAATTATATCGCAGCTCTTGCACAGGCAAGTGTGCATTTTGATAAACATATTAAATTTTTAACGGCAATAGGTTTCGACAATTTACTGGCAAAACATGATGAAATCTTCCCAGGCCTTCCTGTAGTTGAAAAGGGGGCACAAAACTTATTGATTAAAATGATTCAACGCGTGGCTAATTGGAAGGCGATGTTCGAACCTTTCTTCAATAAGATAGGTATTCCTGATGTGCCGCAACGTCAAGTGTTGGCGTGCATCACGTATAGTGGTGAACTAAGCGATCTGTACGCACGCATCGAACAAGCGTATGGAAAAAGCTAAAATTTAATTTTAAAATTTAATTTTTATGTTCATTTTTAGAAAGTTAGGGTAGCATATTTTAGGAGGTGTAAATATGAGAGGCGTTTTTCATTCTGATGTTATTCCTGCTGAGGAAATTGACTTTTGTTCGGTCATGCAATTTGGTCTGAGCAATGAAAAAATTGTTGAAGCTGCTCAAGAGAAATCAAAAAAGGGTGGAGCGATCCATCTAAACAGGAGCATCACAGATGCATATCTCGATGAGTTAATGGATGAAGGAGCTCTATTTAAAACAGGGTTCTCTCACCTGCCAGAACTGCACTTGAACCTTGAAGCACAAGGAAGAATTAGCGATGAAGCTGTTCTTCGATTAGCGCACCATTGTCCTCGTTTGACTAAAATTAATTTAAAATCGTGCCCTCTCATTTCAGATCGTGGCGTGATTGCACTAGCGCAGCACTGTCCTCAATTGCAAGAGATTGACCTAAGTTGGTGTGACATTTCGGAGAAAAGTGTATTTGCTCTAGCTGAGCATTGCAAAAACTTGCGCAAGCTAGGGGTAAGAAGCTGTTATGTTACAGATCGGTCGATAAGGGCGCTAGTCACTCACTGCAAGGAGTTGCGCACTCTTTCCTTGCAATGGTGTAAAAGCTTAACGGACGAGGCGATTTTTGCCATCGCTCAACACTGTCCACAGCTCGCGTCTATTGATATTAGGGGTTGTGAAAAGGTAACAAGCGCTGCTATGGTTGCTCTTGTCACTGCCTGCAAGCATCTTACCTCCATTAGTTTTAAAAGATGTGATGCTGTGAGCGATGAGGTGCTTGTTGCCATTTCAAAGAGTTGTCCACGTGTACAGAAGTTAAACTTAAGGGGATGTTATAAGCCTGTCAATGGAAAAGATAATATAACGAATGCAGGGATCATTGCCTTGGCAAGGGGCTGCCCTCGCTTACAAACGATTGATTTAGCTTGGCATTATTACTTAAATGATCAAGCATTAATGGCCTTGTGTGATCACTGTGACAATCTTACATCCTTGGATCTTAGCGGTTGTGGCTTATTAACAGATCGAGCAGTGCAAGAATTGGCTGAATGCAAACATCTGCAGAAACTCATTTTATTCGAATGTAAGCATATCACAGAAAACTCTCTTTCAGGCTTAAGGAGTCATGGAACAACTGTTAAACAGTATTAATTTAATTGTAAGGGGTGTCGTCATCCATGAAGGACATATCCTACTCTCAACCACAACTGAGGCGAATAAAGAGTATGATTTGAATCTATACTTTCTTCCCGGTGGTCATGTGGACTATAAGGAATCCGCGCTCGCTGCATTGCGTCGTGAATTTCTTGAAGAGATGGATGCTCATATCGATGAGGATATGTTATTTATCGGTGCACTTGAATGTTGTTGGAACAAAAAAGGCTCAATTTATCATGAGCTTAATTTACTCTATAGAGTGAGTATGCCAGAACTCTCGCTTCGGCATCCACCTCAATCAACCGATGAACGAATTATGTTTATTTGGTGGCCTATTAATAAAATGGCTGATCTACCAATTCTCCCTGAAAAATTAGGTGAAATGTTACAGCAATACATTCAAAATAAAGCAACAGGCTTGTTTTATACTCAGGTATGAAAAAAATCATTTTCGGCTGCGATCACAATGGATTTGTTCTTAAAGAAGGGTTGATGGTGTTCACAAAAAATTTAGGTTACAATGTTACAGATTGTTTAGCAGAAAACTATGTTGACCTAACGCGAAAGGTGGTGGATCAGATTGGGGCTAATGAGGGAGCCATGGGTGTACTGATTTGCGGGAGCGGATTTGGCATGTGCATGGCGGCCAATCGCTATCCTAAGATTCGTGCAGCGGTGTGTCGTAACTGGGAGGATGCCGAATTTTGTCGTCGTCAAAACGACGCAAATGTGATCTGCTTTGGATCGGAATTTACTCCTCTGAATAGAGCCATGGAGTGTTTACAACACTTTATTGAACGCCCCTTTAAAAAAGAGAGACACCAAGAGCATGTCAATAAGTTGCTAAAAATTTCTTAATGAATTCATTCAGCGGGCAGGGATGCATTTCATTCTGGTGAAAATATAAAATCGTAGCGTGAGAAGCAAAAGGGTATTGGTGCTCCAACAAGATTTTGACCATTTTAGCGCCTTCCTGGATTGTAGGCATATAATGACCGCTTTCAAATCCTAAAGACTCGATGACACCATCTACAACCGTCATATTTCCTGCGCCGAGCACCGGCAAGCCGTACGAGATGCTGGTGTGATGGATGTGTTGATTACCTTCTTTCAGATAGAGATTATCTTCAAGATCTATGGTAAAGATAAATTCTTTATTTTGAGAGTGTAGATGGATCGGTTTCTGCGGGTCATGAGCAAAATAGAGCAAGCCATTCTTGCAAATCACTCTGCATTTCTCTCTTTCTTCAGCTGACAGGTAAGTAATATAGAGTATATCTTTTGGGAGGTTTTGCTCCTCAAGCCATAGGAAAAAGGGTGGCAGATCTGTCTGTTTTTTGAGTTTTCTCCATCGATCGAGATAAGTGGTGAGTTGGCGATGGCAGGGATCCAGCACTTCCCAATAGAATTCTCCCCAATAGAGACCTAATTTACTATCGTACATTCTTTTGTTGGCAAGATATAATATCGAGCGATTAGGTATATTAATGTTTGGATGATAGGTTAACTTCAGCTGATCCGGGTTTTCTAGATCGTTCATATATAGTTTGAGTAGTTCTCCCAGGTACCATTGCTTGCTTTTGGCTGTCTCTGTAATGTTGCGAAGGAATTTCCTACGGAAGCTATCTTTCTCTTCCTGCTGCCATGCTGTTGTGTAGCTAATGAAGTAGCTCAAACTTTCGATGCGTTTTTCTAGGTAAGCTACATCTGTCTTAGAAAAAGTGTGGTATTCGGCTGCGATTTGATCTAATTTTTCAAACTTCTTGTCTTGAAATTGCGCAATTTTTGCATACGAATCGTCAGGGATATCGATCCATGGCAGAGAGCCATATAATCGTAAAACAAAGAAGAGGAATAAAAGAGTAAACCTAAAAAAGGCAGTGCGCGATGGCCAAAAAGCATAGTTTCTTAAGCGATAGTCACTTGAACTGTGGACCGACATTTGGGAGATGCGAATGAAGGCACATGCTTGCACGATGCCTAAAGGCAAATAACCAAGCTCTTTACAGAGATCGCAGCTGAGTGGATCTGCTCGCTGCAAGAGTTTGTGCACCAGAGCTTCTCCCTCCTCGGGCGTGAAGAGATCGATCGAAATGGCTCCAGACCAGTTTGCAGAACGCGTTGTGATGAGAATGTGCCCTCCAGAAGCAGGGAGAATGGGAGTGAGCATCTCCGCATCTTTCGCGTTGTCGAAAACGATCAGCCACGGTTTCTTGCACTGAGATAGATGGTAATGCAATCTCTGCAGCGCTTGCTCAAACGGAGTTTTGTCATCTGCGAGACCGAGCTCGCGGGCAAGCACAATCGTTTGCACTTCAAGCTGAGAGCGGTTATCGGAGCTGCGGAACCATAGCTTTAATCCAAAATGTCGCTGCACCTGTCGTTGATAGACCCCGTACTGGGTGACCATGGGAAATCTCCTTTGCTAAACTAGCGCAAGTTCCTCTCGAGGGATGTACCGATTCGCAACAGTTGGCTTCATCCCAATAATTCTTTCCTCATGGAAAAAGCCGGAAGGCTTGTTACTAATATTATCGACCGAATTCACTGGTTCATTGACATGCTGATTGTAATATCCAATGGCCTTTTGAATGATAGCTGGTCCAATTTCATAATGCCCACATTTAATTAACTCAAAGAGATCCAACCATTCAAATTTATTAAACGGTCTTTGAATGTATTGATCTACAATGGAGTGCTCAGACTTTCGATATAGAGAAATTAATTCTGCTTTCTCTAAGGCTACCAATTGTTGAATTTCTATCGGCCACGCTTTTACTTTTTCTGGGGTCACACGCTGTTCTTTAATGTAATCTTGCAAAATTCTTAACGACAAGTAAAGACGTGTTTTCTCCTCTTCACAAATGATTGCACCTGTATAGTCGCGAATATTTGTTGCTTTAGCTCGAATGGCCGCTTTGGGATTCACCTCTCTGACGATTCTATCCCGATAAGGATCTCCTTTCTCAAGATACGCTAGACTGATTGGATCGGCAAAAGTTCCATTCACAACATCCTCATAGGAATCCTCATAAATATTATACAGGTTGTCAGGAACTTGATTTCCCCAAGTGGTCACATTCCCATTGAAATTGACCCAAAAGTCCAACCCTTTACCCCCTTTCAAATTAGTGACAACTGAAGGATTATTCTCTTCACTTTCTGAAAGATCCCACTGGAAAATAGAGAGGTTTTTAGCGATCACCTCGGGGTCATTCAAATTCACTTTAATGTTTGAGTTAAATCTCTTGGCATATCCGACTTTTATCTCAAGACCGCTACTAAGTTTAATGATTTTTTCAGCAGGATTGACTTTAAGAATAGTGTCACCATCAGATTTGCATTGTCCTTCCTCTACAGAAACAGTGCGATCTTTTAATTCGTGAAGCATATTATCAATGCAAGGATCATCAAAAAGGGTATGAAATTGCAGCTTAAATTTTTCTTGCGTTAAATAATTTTCTTCAAAAAGGGAGATCAAATGAAAAGCGGGCTCTAACCCAACACTGCCATGCTCTTCATCCACACTCAAACGAATGACAACTTTGGCAGGAGAGGTTCTTCTTTCGAAAGCTGCATAAATCTGCCGGACGTAATTCGCTGCACCTGCTCTACTCTTTGCCCAATTTCCACTGGTGACAAGTACGATATTGTCCGATTTTACCCTTTCCACAACATTCAGAAGGCAATTTCTTTCCATAAATGGCTCCCCGCCTCCTGAAACTAGAAGGTAGCCTAGATTTGCTTCATTCATGAACTGAATGAAGCGCTCCAAACCCTCTTCAGTGAAAGCATCAGCTATGGTTTTCTGTTTTTCTGCAGGTGAAGAGCTAAAGAAACAAAATCTACAACCAACGGGGCAAAATCTTGTAAAGGAAACGCAAGTGAACGATTTCCCGGAAAAGGGCTTTCTTTCCGCTTTGACTGCAACGTTTTTCAAAATTAAATTTCTATAATGTTGTGGACTTTCAAATGCATTAGTCATATCATGACCTCCGTTTTTCCCGACAAGAGTAAACAGAAAGTAATCTTCAGTCAACTTAATTTTTTATGAGTACGTTAAACAAAACTTCCTTTCTTGAGACATCAGGGTATGGATATTTTAAGCCTTTACCTGCAGAGGAAGTCTATAGAGTTGCTCTATTCAATGTTCCTGCTGCCAAAAGGCTTACTGAAAAAGTTGTGGAAAGAATTTTCTCCTATGTTGACCCTGCCTCTTGGTCTCAGAGTCGCTTTGTTGCAAGAAATTGGCATCAGCTTACTAAAGAAAAGAGCTTTTTATTACGCTATCCTGACCAAGAGCAATTTAAAGGAGAGAGGAGCACATATGTGATCTTCAGGAAAATATCGCGCATTCAAGCTCAATCGATTTTAAAACAGACCGGCATACAGGTGCCATTTGTTCCCGGTCAAGATTCTCGCGATGACTTTGCTCTTGGGAGGGGTAATTTTGGCGAGTTCTGTATCGGCTATTCATTAGCAAATCAGACCTATGTTGGCGTAAAAATTACAAGGGGCATGAACACCTCTCTCAGAGAGGTACGCATACAACAAGCGTTAAGTGATCTACCTTCTATTTTATCTGTTTCAGATTATAGGAATACCATTGACATGGCAGGCAACCCTGTTCTTTATCAGGTTATGGAGCCAGCAGGATTGGGGAGCACCGATAAACTAAGGCTGGATCAGATCTTCGATCAAGACTTTAAGGAACAGATTTTATTTTCACTTGCCAAAGGATTGCTCACAGGGCTTGCCCAGATGCATGCCAGAGGCTTTTATCATCTAGATATCCATCCAAAAAACATTGTTGTAAGGCAGGATGGAAAAACCTTTATCATCGATTTTGGCTGTTCTTCACATTCAACAAATGGGAGGATTGATGTTACCAAAGAACAGGGGAACATCTATTTTTTCCCACCGGAAAGATGGCATGGAGTATGTGATGGAGATGCAAAATATTGTGAGGGCTCCAAAATAGACGCTTGGAGTGCGGGCTTATCTTTACTTTTTTTAGGCGTCACACCTGCGCATGATATGACGATGTACATGAGCGATTATGACAGAATCAAGGAGATTCTCGGAAAGAATTCTTCGTTGTTGCAAACAGACATCTACCAATTTTTCAAAGAGCTAATTTCTCAATTTAAGATACCGGAGAAGCTTGCGCAGGATAGCTTTTGGAGCCTTGTCTTGGCACTTTTGCAGCTCGATCCAAATGAAAGGATATCTCCTGCACAAGCTCTGCAGCATCCTTGGTTTGAACGCATGCAGAAGGAATCAATTGTCTTGGAAGAAGACACAAGAAATTTTTTGCGCGAATTTGTGCAATCAACGCATCGTGAAAGCCATTTGAAAAAAACATCAATGAGCCCGCAAGACTTGCCACTCCCCCATTTTGCCTCTTTCGTAGATCGTCCGGCGCTCCGACAAGAAATTGAAGAGAGGCTCATGGCACCAATGATTGAGGAACAAACAGCAGTTGTGGTTTGTCAAGGACAGGGTGGAGTGGGAAAAACTCAACTTGCTAGCTTTTTATTGCATCAACGATCCGTGCAAAAACAGTTCCCTCTGAGATTATGGTTCCGGAATGTAGATAATAAATCTATGTTAGAAGCACAGATTCTCATCTTAGCACGAGAGTTTGGTCTTGTGGACCAAGATACCTCATTCGAGATCGCCAAACAGAAGCTATATGAGTATTTAGCAGGCAGACAACCTTGGGTTGCAGTATTTGATAATGCAGATGACCCTGAGTTAGCGCATGCTTATCTCCCGCCCAAGGGAGGGAAAGTCCTTATCACCACGCGATCTATCTCTTGGGAGCATGCCATCAAAGTCGATATCCTTCAAGAAGAAGAAGCGCACATTTTGGTCGATAAACTTTTACAAAAAAAGGATCCGGACACCCCCTCTCTGTGCAGAGAAATGGGTTTTCTTGCTTTAGGAATTGAGCAAGCATCTGCCTTTATTCGAAAGCAGCACATTACTGTAAGACAATATTTAGTTCAACTCAGTGCCTCCCCAATGATCTTAGAAGTCAATGAAAGATTGTTTGGAAAACAACTCCCGAGCTCAATCTCCTCATTATGGAACATGACATTCGCAGCGTTGCAGACCTCGCATCCTAAATCCCTCCTGCTCCTCGACAAGATTGCGTATCTCTCTGCCGAAAGAATTCCCGATTTTTTGTTAAATATTCTTGGCTCACAGCCTGATCAGGCGGCACTTCAACAGTATGCCTTAATGCAAAATAGTTCTTCCAATGGTCATTCCGTGCATCGCCTTCTCCAACGCGCTGTCCTGTCCAAACATACACCAGAACAACAATCCCTTCATATGAAGAAGGTGGCAGAACATCTCAGTATGGTGTATGACTGGGATCCCCGCTCGCCGAGTATCATAAATAATAATCGACAACTACTTCCACATGGAGAAATGGTCCTCAGTCATTTAGAACAGCTAATTTCTGCCGACCCATCCCTACGTTCTTCTCAAGCCGATACCTTAAGCTGGTTAGCACATTTGCATGAGGACCGTGCTCAACCCTTTAAACGGAAAGACTTGCTTGAACGTGCCTTAGGGATCTATATCCAGATCCATGGAGAAAAACATCCTAAGGTCGCGCAGTCTCTCCATCATTTAGGAAATGCATGGAAAGATCTCGGCAACCTCAAAAAGGGAATAGAATCCTTAGAAAAAGCTTGCGCACTCTATAGGGCAATCTATGGACCTGAACATCAAAAAGTGGCCATCTGTTTAAACCATTTAGGAGACGTCTACCGTTACTTAGGCCAGGCCCAAAAGGCCATAGAAAGCTATGACCAGGCCTTGAAAACATTCCTGCATGTTTTAGGTCCAGAACATGTTGAGGTGGCGCTTCTTCTCAACAATCTGGGAAATGCTTGGAACGACTTAGGTCAACCAAAGAAGGCCATAGAGAATTGTTCAAAAGCCTTATCGATAAATGAGAAAATTTATGGGCAAGATCATCCAAACATCGCATGGTGCTTGAATAACTTAGGTGCAGCATGGCGAAATCTTAAAGATAGACAATCGATACAATGTCTAGAACGAGCTTTGGAAATAAACGCCAAATTCTTTGGAAAAGAACACCCTAAATACGCTGCATGCTTAAACAATCTAGGAGCCGCCTATAAGGCTTTAGGAGAAGGTGAAAGGGCCATTGAATTTTGCCAGATGGCCTTAGAAATAAATGAAAAAGTCTTTGGCGAAGAGCACCCCAATGTTGTTTGGTGTTTATGTAATCTTGGATCCATAAAAAGAGCCTTAAAGCTACCTATGAAGGCAGTCCAAGACCTTGAGCGCGCCATTTTGATCGGAGAGAAAATCTACGGGAAAGATCATCCTAAAATGGCTGAATGCTTGAATCATTTAGGACATGCTTGGAGTGATCTAGGAGATACCAAGAAGGCCGTAGAATATTTTGAGCAAGCGTACAAATTGGCCGTCAGATTGCCCAATCTCGGTAACGAACACCCTACAACACAAAGTTATCTAAGAGACTATACAAGATTGCGTGAGCAGTTATTTCTTGATTAACCTAGAAACGGCAATTGAAGGCGATAAATTGACGCAATCTTTTGAGCCATAATCATTTGCGATGGGGGTCGCCTTCACCTTTTGGGAATGGTCGACCCCCATCGCAAATGATCCTGACTCAAAATCTTGCATCACTTTATCACCTTGAATTGCCGTTTCTAGGATTAAATGTCCTGTTTAGGTAAACACGTACTGTTCCAATAAAATTTTATTCCTTTTAACACATATATGCTGCTATACTGCTTGTCATGAATTCTTATGCAATACTCACCGTTCACGAGAGAGGTAATGAATGAGTACTCAAAGAAATGGGTTATGTCCTTGTGGAAGCGGACAAAAATATAAAAAATGTTGTTTTTACAACGATAACTCATATGAGCGCGAGCAGAAGCGCCCTGCTGATATTACCCCAATCTTTGGCGAGATGGAACAGGAGATTCAAAAGGCTTATGATGCAGCTATGAGCGCTTTATATGAGGATGATCTTGCAGGTGCAAAGAAAATAGCGGATGCTTTGTTGAACAGACACCCTTCTGACCATAGAGTGCTATTTCTTCAAGGTGTGTGCGGCATTAAAGGCAACAACTTTCCTGAAGCAATCACCTTCTTTAAAAAAGCTATTGAGGTTTTTCCGCATCTACCTGAAGCGTTTTACAACCTCGCCAACCTCTACAAAGTCACTCTTCAATTCTCCAATGCCATTCGAAGCTATAGACGCGTGATTGTGCTTGATACCAATGGGGGTGCCTTGGGGAAAAAAGCTACTGAAGAGCTAGCGGCCCTCGAGCAGATGATTCGCGACAATGACAATCTTTCCTTGGATGAATACATTCAGTCAGAAGAGTCTTATCATCAAGCTTACAATTATCTCATGAACAAACAGTATGAAATGGCAATCGCATCTTTTCATAAAACGGTGCAGGTCAACACAAAACATGCTCCTTCCTATGATTATCTGGCAATGGCTTACTGCGCGCTTGGAAAAAATCAAAAGGCCCTAGCCATGCTTGACAAGGCGTTATCCATTGATCCTAACCATGCGCATGCCTTATCCAATCGCCGCATCATCTCACAGTTGCAAGAGGGCCAAAAGTTTGAAATCCCCCTCACTACAGGGCGGAAATACAAGAAACTTGATAGAGAAAATAGCCCTAGCTTCTGAGTGCAGCTGCCGCTTGACCGATGCTGATGGCTAGTGTCTAATTGCATAAATTCGTTGGCTTATTTGCCCCAGATTTTTCTGTGTGGCGAAGCGCGGAGCGCGAAACCTAACTTGGATTAAGTTGTTGAGCGCGAGCGCAAAGCCATACTGGAAAATCTGGGGCAAATAAGCCAACGAATTTATGCAATTAGACACTAGCACTTTAACTTTCTCTCCAGGCAACGTAGGACCAACGTACGGAGTCGTTCTGAGGGAATCCTCTTGATCATTTTACGCGCTGCATGGAGATCAAATTTTTTGGGAAATTCCAATTCCGGGAGTGACGCGAATAATTTTGATCTGGTTGAACTTAGATAGCAGATATCCAGCAAAGCCTTCTCAGGAGTGGCAAGAGCAACTCCTGTCTTGGCATCTACTGTAAATCCATTGAAAAAAGCAGGCTCAATATGGTGAAAAGATACCTCAGCAATTGGTGTGGATATCTTTTTGGTTCTCGCCAAGGTGACAGCATAGACGACCGATGGTATTTGCTCAATCATGCCATGCGCCCACAAAGCTGACTGAAGGGAAACATAGCTGGGAAAGGGCGCTGAAAGATAACGAGGAAGAAGGAATGAGTTCATTCTTTTTGGAAAAGCCCAAATTCCTTTACTAACAGAGATAACTAGACCCAACTTTGCCATGCGACCTAAAAGCTTGCTAGCATGTGCGATATCAATCCCCAACACGCCTGCAGCATCTCTTGTTTGTATTGCAGCAACATTTAATTTTTCAATTTCATGGTAAGCTTTTATAAGTTGCATAGATAATCAATCACTTTGGAAACCATATTTTTCCATAAAGCAGGGTCATTGTATTGCTCTTGATAATCGAAAGGGAGGTAGGATAGCACCTGGCTCTTAAAGGTCTCAAAACTAATTGAAAGAGCGTTTTCTTGGGCTTGAGTCAGGTGTGTCCGTATATCATTCGTGATGACGATGCTAGCTCCCATATTTAAAAGATGAAAGAGGTCAAACAGATCCCTCGCTTGCGTTTGTGTTCGTAATATAAGAGCCCATATTTTTTGTATAAAAGCTGTTTCCATTGAATAATGGCTAGCATAAATGGGAGCCAATTGATAGCTACTAACAATAGAGGAATTTATAAATTCAAAGAGCACTCCCTCATCAAATTTCCTTCGGGAAAATTCTACTTTTGTTTGCAATGGTATCGAGTTAGTAGGTACTTGCAAATGAATTTTCCATCTTTGAGTCGTCTCAGTTTGCTTTGGTTCCGTAACACTCATGATTTCAATTTGTTTGGCTTGTAAGATCAGTCGAAAGGGATGTGAATTCAGAATTTTCCTCACGGCATTACATAGAGTCTCTTTTCTCATGATTCTAATATCTAAATCCATATCTTGTGAGTAGCGAATGCTCTTCAGGAAAAAGCGAAGATTGCACCCACCCTTTAGCGCATAATGCTCTTTTGGAATTCTACGCCCTAATTGGTCAAGCAAAAGAAGGTGAAATATTTCAATATATTGGGCATCTGTTATCATAGAAGTATAAATACCAAATCTTGAAACATTTGTCAAGATTCGGTATTTAAATCAAAGGATGCAGCAACAGTTAGCTAAGGACTAAAATTTTCAACAGTGTCGATTTGCAGTAAAAAAGATCTACATCAGAACGCACTTTTTCTTTTTTCTTCTTGGTTTTGCAGACTCAGGTGCCTCATTTCCTTCTGCAGGTGAGCTAGTTGAATCTAACCAATCTTTATATATTTTTGTTGTAGGATGATCGGGTCCCATGCCAGGTAATTGCAATGCCATCTGGTAGGCAGCGTTAAAGTATTGGGCAGCTCTATCCCTATCGCCCAACTTGAAATAGGTCGCGCCCATCTCGTTGAGAGACATCGCTACAACTGGATGCTGTTCGCCATATACTTTCTTATAGATGGCTAAAGCCTGCTCATGATGTTCCAGCGCTTTCCGTGCATCCCCTAACGCATTCCAGGCCTGCCCTATGTTCAAGAGAGATGACGCCACCTCTGGATGCTGCTCGCCATGCACTTTCTTGTGGATGGCCAGCGCCTGCTCATAATACTCCAGGGCTTTCCGTGCATCCCCTAACGCCTTCCAGGCCTGTCCTATGCTCAAGAGAGATATCGCTACATCTGGATGCTGCTCTCCATACACTTTCTTGCGGATGGCAAGCGCCTGCTCATAATACTCCAGGGCTTTCCGTGCATCCCCTAATGCCTTCCAGGCCTGCCCTATGTTCAAGAGAGATGACGCCACCTCTGGATGCTGCTCGCCATACACTTTCTTGAGGATGGCTAGCGCCTGCTGAAAATGCTCCAGCGCGTTCCGAGCATCACCTAGTGCATTCCAGGCCTTCCCTATGTTCCTAAGAGACATTGTTACAAGAGGATGCAGCTCACCATACACTTTCTTGTGGATGGTTAGCGCTTGCTCATAATGCTGTAGAGCCTTTCTTGGATCTCCTAATGACTGCAAGGCATTCCCTATCCAACCGAGAGACCCAGCTACGGTTGGATGCTGATCGCCAAAGAGATGTTTTCTGATGGTCAATGCTTGTTCATGATGCTGTAGGGCTTTACGGCTATCTCCTAGCCATTCCCAAGTTCCACCTATATTGTTTAGAGAAGTCGCTATACGAGCATGTTGTTGACCATAGATAACTTTATCAATAGCAAGAGACTGCTCAAAATATTCCAAAGCTTTTTGGTAATTGCCCAAACCATGTAGAGCCGCTCCTACATTACTTAGAGAAATTGCTGTATCTGGGTGCTGCATCCCATAAATTTTTTGTCTAATGGCAAGAGCTTGTTCATGGCACTGCATCGCCTTGTTATTATCTCCTAATTCTTGCCATGCCCCTCCAAGATAGTTTAAAGATAGGCTGATATCAGGGTGATCTTTGCCGTGCGCTTGTTGGGCTATTTTTAGAGCCTTTTCCAGGAGATCGCGATTTTGATTAGGGTGTGCTAATACACGATGCTGAACACCTAATAGAATGTACATTCTTGCAAGGGGAGCTTGCAATTCAGGGCTAGAGGCAACCTGTTGCTCGGCATATGCTAACATAGCCTCACCATGGGTAAACAACTGACTATTTGTTTCCATTTCTTGAGTATTAGGATCCCGCAAGACATACATCTCATAGAGAGCAATCATGCCCTTACTTAAGGCATCTGGTTTCTGCTGTGTGGATCTGACAGCCAGCTGTACGAGACGATGAATGCTGCAAAAGCCTTGCGCACTCTCCTGTAGCAAGGCGTACTGCTTAAGTGTGGCTCTAGCCTCGGTTGAGGCAAGCTTCTGCATCAGCAAAGGCGGGATATTGTCGGGGGCAAGATATGCAACCACATCTAACAGTGCTCGCGCTTCAGGACCTAACGCTTGGAAGGTGGCTTGCCAGAGGCTCAACATGGAGTTGGGTAGCTTTTTGCCAAAGAGTCGTTCATCTCGTTCGACGAGGGCAGCATCTTTTCTTAGCTGCTCTAGGTAGGCAGCTACAGCCAGCTTCTGGTTTCGGATCAAGGCGCACGCCTGCACGATGCCCAGAGGCAAATAGCCCAGCTCTTGACAAAGCTCTTTGGCGCGGGGTTCCTCTTGTTGCAGTAACTTCTCCACTAATGCCTGCGCTTCTTCTGGGGAGAAGACATCGATTGGAATTGCACCTGGCCATGTTGTGGAGCGTGTTGTAATGAGAATATGCCCTCCAGAAGTTGGCAGGAAGGGTGTCAGTAGCTCAGGATCATCCGCATTGTCAAAGACGATTAGCCAAGGCTTGGTTTGGCTAGCTAAATGTTGATGCAGGCGTTGCTGCGCCTGCTCGAAAGAGGCTTTGTCGTCGACAAGTCTTAGTTCGCGTGCAAGTAGGACAATTTGAGTTTCAAGTTGTGAACGACTGTCCGATGCGCGAAACCACAGTTTTAACCCGAAATATTGCTGCACTTTGCGCAGATGGATCAGGTGCGTGACAAACTGTGTCTTGCCTACTCCGCCCATGCCTTGACAGACGGTGACACTTGCTCTCTCGTAGGTGGATGGACTCAGCAAGAGCTTCTGCAAGGCATCTTTGAGCGCGGTACGTTCGATGTATGCGGCAAAGTGCGGCAGGGGGAGATCCTGCGGGCTTGTGCCTGTTCGCGACTCACGATGCAGTGACTGCACCAGTTCACGCAGGTAAGCTACGGTATCCGCGCGCCATTCTGCGGATGCTTTTTGCATCTCTAAGAACCAGGTGTGATGCATCGCTTGCGCTGGAGAGAGCCGCTTTGCAGGATCGTGGTGCAGCAAGGCGTACACGAGCGCTAGGAAGGAGTTGCCGGAAAGAGGGCGGAGGTCCTTTGTTTGTGCCTCAAACGCTTGTCGGGCAAGGTCTGCTTCATCGAAGGTTTTGGCAGTTGGCAGTGGAGCAAATCCGCCTAAAATCAGCAGCGTGATCCCAGCAGCCCACGCATCGATTTTGGTCGCATCGCAGAGCGTTCCTCTTTCTGGAGAGAAGTAGGTGACGTCGCCTATGGCTTGGCTTGTGTTAAACACAGGAGTAGCGGAGGGCAGTGTACAGCCGAAGTCGATAAGGAACACTTGCCCATCTTGGCGCACGACCAGGTTGTCCGGCTTCATGTCGAAGTGATAGTAGCCGTTCCGATGCATGCTGGCCAGGCCCATGAGCAGGCCTTCAGTAAGGCAGAAGAGCACTTGCTGCTTAAATGGCTGGTCCACGATAAGGTCAAGGTGCTTTTTGAGAGTGGCCGTGCTGCCTAATCCTCCGAGCTCCATCACTTGGTACAGCGCAGGCGAGCCTGTGAGATCCTTGGCCTTGCAAAGATCGAGTGTGGGCATGATGCAGGGCAAGCCGCTTAAGGCGAGTTGCGTCTGTGCTTCACGTTTGGAGGCGTCTCGTCCGCGAGTGATTTTAATGCCGACGTAGTGCGCTTTCTGTGCAGCGCGTGCGATACAAAATTCACCAAAGGCTCCACGGCCTAGGTTGAAGTGGCTGCGTTGCGCTTGACCTGGCACAAATTCGATCTCTAGGCCTGTCTGGGCAAAGATTGCTTGCGCGTCCTCTCTAGTGATAGTGCGTTTGATAGAGTAGTTATCCTGTTTGCCCTTGACTTCCTCTTCTTGAGCGAAGTGCAAGAGAACAACTCTACTTCTTGCGGCTTGATAGAACGCTTTGCTGACAAAGGGAACAGCTGCCCACGTCGCAGGATCCAGGAAGGAAAGCGCCCTCTGCAGTAAGATGAGAGGGATCTTTTTAGATCCTAAGAGGAGATCTATAGTGTCATGTTTGGCGTATTGGCCGTAGGGGGTTGGATAAGTGCGGGAAACGACATCATAATGAGTAACCATACATCACATCATCCTATATTTAATTAATATCTCTTTGCCATGAAGAGAAAAACCGAGTTCAAGTTTCTATTTTTGGAACTGTATCAAAAATGTCAAATAGATTCACGGACACTTGATTTGTTCTGAGATTTGGAGTAGGTACAACTGCCTCGCCAATTTTAGACCGAGACAGGGAAAACCGCAGAGCCGCAGAGCACGCCGAGGAAGCACAGAGAATCGCCCCTTTTGCAACCGCAAATGCCCTAAAGTATGCGCCAAGCTCAAGTTCTCTGCGTTTGCTCAGCGTGCTCTGTGGCTCCGCGGTAAACCTAATGTTGGCTCATATCTACTCCGAATCTCAGGATTTGCTGATCTCATGTTATCTTATCCAAAACAACCAAGAGAGGGAAGCGCATCTGACGAAATTATAAAAACTGCTTTCTGAGTATCCACACCAGGAACTTAATCCCGTTTTCTCACTTGACTACATTACTGATCTTTGACATTTTTCTTATCAATGAATTAAAGGGCAACGGTGGGAGTAATATCTCGTCAGAAAAAGTATTTTTATTGATGCAAATAATTTATTCAATGTTAAATAAATAGATTTTAATAGTATACTATGTGAAACTATAACGTTAGGTAAAATATGATTTTAGATTCGACGTATAAACTGCATCGCGGTTGTGTTTTTAATTCTGTCACTTTCCAGGAGTTTGATGATGCCCACGTAACAGTGTTCGGAGATTGTGCCGCGCGGATTTTGCGACTCTTTATTTCCATCGATACCATTCAAACACGAGATGGAGGGCATCTCAATCTATACAGCAGGCATGTGTCACTTCACTTTCCCGGCGCTGGTACCACTGTGGAGAAAATTCATCAAGCTTTCGCAAGACGCAAAAGAGAGCTAGAAGCCGAAGGCCGGCGAGATAAAGCTGAAAAAGAGTGGGTGGATTCGCATGGCAAACGAAGGGAAATGTTACATGGCATTGTGAGCACTCTCTTTGACCAACTTCTTGCTGCATGTGCCCTCGAGGGACGCTCCAAGGATTATGCTGATTCTTTAACTGTTCTTAGAGACAATATTTTAAAATTAGACAACATCGGTCGCCTCCATCACCCCTTTCGTGTACAGGAAGAAGCACCTCCTAAACCGCTTGGAAATCAGGATACAAGAAGACCTAAACGCATGGATCTGGAGGGTCTTGAAGGGTTGGGTGCTAGAATCGCAAAATTAAGAAACTTACTAAGCACTCTTCCTGAAAACCTTTTTGCAGAGGGTCGTAGAGCCATTGCACGATTATTACAAGATATGGAGAGATATCGTGAAGGCGCTCAAAAAATTTCGGATGGATTGTCTGCAGACAATTCATTCAACCTACAAGTAGGTAGCTTGGAGCATACAATTGCAAAAGTGTATAGAGAAAAAATGCACGGCTTAGAAGTTGCCCAAGCCGTGCGCAAGCATGAAACGGCCGCTCAGACTGTTGAAGATGATATACGAAACACAACACAGCAGTGCTTAGCACGCTGCGAGAGAGAGATTAGGGAGGCCACACACAATCAAGATCTCGTGGCTCTGGAAACTGCGTTGCAAGAGGCTTCCTCTCTCGACGCTGTGATAAAATTGTTGTTTGTTACGGATCCTCCTGTCTCCCCGGCCAATCCTCAGCTTCTCGAGCAAGTTAAAACGCTTCGGTCGCACGCCTCAGCTGTGCCCTTCCAGGTAATAGCCAGGAGCAAAGCGCTCGAATTTAGAGAGCAGCTTTATCAATTGAGACAGAAACTTAACGCAGAAAAGAGTTTTGTGCATTTCTGCATACTTAATGAAATGCGGCAGATTATCCACCATACCGAAGAAGGCACTCTGGATGCTCTCTTCCCAGACGATCTACTCAATCCGAGCAAGTTCCCTTCTTTGGAAAGAGTCGCACGAGAGACGCAAAATGGTAGACTGCTTCCCCAAGTGGAGAGCCGTGTGCGCTTTCTGATGCAGATTGACCGTCGCTTATGGCCGCAAGCTTTGGAGGCTTTCAGCAATGGTGAAGAGGCATTAAAGACAGGTAATTTTAAGAAGGCAAGAGAGCATTTTGAAAGTTATCGCAAGCTGCTGTCTACTTTCCCAAAAGAAGAAGAAGGAATTAGTAACCTCTTACGTTTAATTGAGCGGTTAGAAAAACTTCATGGTGAAAGAGATCTGGC
>Ga0207151_1102_pt1 | contig 20377 bp, 15 predicted proteins | sample Alteio_BWMinHeat_29_FD_153523 | JGI IMG/M metagenome (GOLD analysis project Ga0207151, IMG submission 153523) | Enriched cells from forest soil in Barre Woods Harvard Forest LTER site, Petersham, Massachusetts, United States -... | ecosystem: Environmental > Terrestrial > Soil > Temperate forest >... | reverse complement strand
ACCAGAATCTCCATCTTTTTAACACCATTCGAATTGTGTAGCCAATAGGTTTTTTGGCGGCATCCCAACGATCTTGTGTCAATCTCAATCTTCGATCCAGCTCCGCCGCCAAAATCAAGGTCATAGCTGTAATGATCATGATAAAAAGAGCTAAATGTAGTAAGGCGGTTATCGTCCTGGTGTGGATGTGACTTTGGCGCTTGATTGCGCAGCATCTTCAAAGCGAAGGGTTCCCCAAATGAGGCATGGAAGAAAAAGATAAGGTTGGCCTTGAAATGCATAAAAAAATGAAATCAAGAGGATCGAAAAAATTAAAGCCACAGCCTCACTAAATTTGGTACCGGAAAAGGAGGGCCATCTTCCTGTCCACACTAATAGGAGAGGGGTGACCACAAAGACACCGGTCACATCCCCTACCCACCATGTCCACCAAACGTGAAGATAGGAGGACCAGGGAATTAAACCGGCGATTCCTAAGGCTTACATGAAGCTGTGGAACTGAGAGACAAGAATGAACCCCGCTACTTCGGAAAAGGGGTGCATCAAGCCATTGCCCACGTCAATGGACCCATTGCACAATTGCTAATAGGCGAACATATTTTTGACCAAGAGCGTCTCGACAAAATGATGGTCCTGCATGATGGCACCGAGAATAAAAGCCGCTTAGGAGCTAACGCAATTCTTGGAGTTTCCCTAGCCATTGCGAGGGCGGCTGCCTTGACCGCTAGAATGCCTTTATACCGTTATCTGGGAGGTTCCCATGCCATTACTCTTCCCTGCCCTATGATGAATATCATTAATGGCGGTGCACATGCAGATAATCTTCTGGATTTCCAGGAGTTTATGATCCGACCTGTCGGTGCGCCTACCTTTAGAGAAGCTGTGCGTTGTGGGTCAGAAGTGTTCCACATCTTAAAGAAGATGTTAAAAGAGAAAGGAAAAGTGACCGCTGTTGGAGATGAAGGTGGTTTTGCTCCCAATTTGGAGAGCAATGAAGAAACCCTAGAACTTATTCTCGCAGCAATTGAGGAAGCCGGTTATCGTCCTGGTGTGGATGTGACTTTGGCGCTTGATTGCGCAGCATCTTCATTCTTTGACCCCATGAGTGGGAAATATGTAGAAAAGAAGAAACAGGAAAGCAGCCTACCATGTGAGGAGCGCACAAGTAGCGACCAGATCGCTTACTTACAAAAACTGTGCAGTGAATATCCTATTGACTCTATCGAGGATGGGCTATCGGAAGAAGATTGGATAGGTTGGAAAGAGCTTTCTTCGAAGTTGAAGACAAAGATTCAGATTGTCGGGGATGATCTTTTCGTGACCAACCCTAAGTTTCTCAAAAAAGGGATCGATTTAGGTATTGCCAACGCCATCTTAATTAAGCCTAATCAGATCGGCACAGTTTCTGAAACATTGGAAACCATTCGTCTTGCGCATGAATATGGCTATGTGACCATCATTTCTCATCGTTCGGGGGAGACTGAAGACACATTTATTGCCGACCTAGCGGTAGCTACAAATGCGGGACAAATTAAAACTGGATCTTTATCGAGAACTGATCGCACCGCTAAGTATAATCGACTGATGTCGATCGAGGAGGGACTTTCCGATATTGCTCGTTATCAGGATAGCAATCGCTGGTCGCCAACCAGAGCGCACTTAAAGGAGGGAAAATAAAGAAATATTTTGCTATAATAGAAAGTGTGGTAATAGGTGAGGCAATATGCAAACAATTACCATTGCCCTATTTGGAGAAGCTGAAAAGGGTGAGTACCATACGGCTTACTACTTGCGGACTCTCCCGGAATTAGTAGAGAATCTCGGCAATCCGCCGCCTGATACCTCAGGTCTTTTTTGTGCCGTTCAAGTTTTGCTTTATCAGAGTTCTTTGCTTTTTTTCCGAGTGCGCGAAGAGGGCTTTAGTTACCAGGACTATCTAGATGGATTGCATCTATTGCAAGACCAATGGACAATCAGTCCAATTAGTGCTCTTTATCTCCCCGGAGTAGGTGATGCCGCTATTATTGAAGTTATGCTCAATTACTGCCGCAGACATCATAGCATCATGATCACCCGTGAAAATGACTTTTACGATTATTTGACTTGCAGGTCTAATCAAAACTAATACAACTTACTGCTCGAAGGCAGATTACCATTATAAGTAATTGCAATAAAAATATGTGCCCCTTTTTTAGTTTCTCCATCAACTTTGTATAAAGGAGCCATGCCTAAATAAGTGACTTGCAAAAAGTAAGGTTTGAGCGCTTCTTTATAAAATTCAACCAGCTTCATAATATGCACTGCATTCTGAGGATTATTCTCTATGACGACAAAATATCCAGTCTGACCCTTCTGCTCCTCTGCCATGCCGGGCCAAAAGGTGAATTGATTGTTGCGAGTTCCTTGCAAATTTAAAAAATAGGCGCGCTTCTGGTCGGGCCCGTAAAAACTGAGAATACTTGTCGTTTGATAGGTATCGGCAAAAAGAAAATCGCGTTGTGGTTTGTAACCTGCTTCGAGCAGATATTCGCTCAATTGATTCCATCCTAGATTATGTCTAAAGGGGTTTAATCGATAGGGCAATGGCGCAAAGAGAAGAACCAAGCATAAGAGCAATGATAGAGCGATGCCTGCTTGCAGCCAGCGTAGACCTAATTTGGTTTGTTCTATAGCATACCAAGAGAGAAATACAACCCCTGTTGGATAGAAAAAATCGCACCAATTTCCTTGTATTTTCTGAAAAAGCGATAGGAGCCCAAATCCGAGAAGAATTAGGAGTGAACTGCTCCCACAAAATAGTATAGGGGGTGGGAGGGATCGAAATTGGCGAAAGAAATAGATGCATGCAGCGATCAGTAGGCCAAAAAGAATGGGGGATATTAGGCCCACCTGCATGCCAAAAAATGCGAGAGGATTGCCACCAGAGGTTCCATGTCCGCCGGCTACGGTGGTTGCGGTGTGTAGGAATGTGGCCCAATGATGGTTCCAGTTCCAAATCAAGCTCGGGAGTAATCCTAATAGTGAAAGGGCCATTCCCGCAACAATGTGCGCAGATCTTAAGAAGGCGTATCTGTACCAGAACAGAAGAAGTATTGGCCAAAACAGATAAATAGGCCACTTAAAAACGGCTCCAGATGCTATTATGAGGCCTAATAAGTAGTAATTGGGCGTTTCTTCATTACTCAGGCTTTTTGCAACAATGAGTGCTGCCAGGGTCCAGAAAAGGACCAATCCTCCGTCTGTAATAGCTAGGAAGGAACTCAAAAGTCCCAGAGGTGTCAGTGTGAGGGCAACGGCTGCCCAAAAAGCTGTCTTAGGCATAGTTTTGCTAGCAATGGCCAGAAAGTAGGTGACGAGGCTAATTAAGATGCTTAGGAGAAGGGAAGGGAAGCGTACGCCCAGTTCAGTATTCCCAAATAATTGTGTGCCAAACCAGATTTGCCAGGCAATGCCAGGGGGTTTACTGTAATAGCCCCAATCCAATTTTTGACTCCAGGTCCAATATTGAGCTTCGTCTGGCCCTAAGCCAATAGTGCCCTGTTGGATAAGCCAGAAGAAGAAGAGTGCTTTTAACAATAGTAGAAAGTTAATTGAAGATATAAGCTCAGCATAGGGGAGTTCACTCCTTTTTATCTTGCCGCCAAAGATGCTCTTATTTATCATGCTTTTTCCTGTTAAGCTATAACTCTAATGCCTTATTTTAATAGTAGCAAGTGTCAAAGTTGGGGTTGGGTGTCAGTTATTCTCGCTAAAAGATAGATAACAATTCAACGCAGAGACGGGGAGGCAGGGAGACGCAGAGTTTTAATTAAACTTAGGGATCGTATAGAAATAAATTTTACAATTATCGAGGAGAAATGCGGTTCAGATCGAGAGAATTTTTCCGAAGAGAGTATCAGTGGAATACCTCTGAGGAAAAATCCTCTCGAGATGAACCGATTTTTCCCTCGAGAATTGTAAAAGTTATTTTTGTACGATCCCTTACTAAGCACAACTAATTTGAGTTTTTATTTTATTAATTAGGTCTCTGCGTCTCTGTGTCTCGCCGTCTCTGCGTTGGATGTTTTGAAGAAGTAGTCACGAAAGGAGAAGATTGTAAACTTACATCGAAACCTTAATTCTATTATTACAAAAGCTTTAGAAGAATGGTTATTTAACCATGTTAATTCACAATGGCCAGATAATTTTTTTGAATTTACTGCTATTGATGACGTTCCTAATTTTAAAACGTACAGTGACTTGAAAGAACTTCCAGAAGATCCAGATGTATGACTTACTCATGTCCAGGAACGTTAAAAAGGTCTTTGAAAGCTTGTAGTGTCACAGCTCGGCCCATAGCAGCAATAGAATCAGTTAACGGAATATTCTTGGGACACACTTTGACACAATTTTGAGCATTTCCACAATCATTAATGCCCCCTTCCTCCATTAAAGAGTGCAATCGCACTCTCTTTTTTAGCTTTCCTGTGGGATTCAGGTTAAACAGTTCGACTTGTGCAATGATCTGCGGACCTACGAATGCCGTTTTGTCATTTACTTGCGGACAAGCCTCCATACAGCATCCACAAGTCATGCAGGTCGAAAGCGCATACATCACCTCTTGCTGCTCTTGGCTAACCCGGGGACCAAATCCTCGTTCATAGGTCCCGTCTGCATCGACCCAAGCATGCACGCGCTTGAGATTTTCAAACATGACGCTGCGGTCTACGATTAAGTCTCTTATTAGTGGAAACTTGGAAAAGGGTGCCAATGTAATGACTTCGCACCGGGTTTCACGGACGATGGTGTCGATCAATGCCGTACACGCTTGTCTGGGACGTCCATTAATCAACATAGAACAAGAGCCGCACACCTCTTCTAGACACCCTTGTTCCCAGACCACAGGCTCCACGCGCTTTCCTTGACGATTGACAGGATTCTTCTGAATTTCCATGAGCCCAGAAATCACATTTGAGTTAGTGTGTAGAGGCAATTCAAACTCTTCCCAATATTGGTTCCCCGGGTTTCCTCGAAAAATCTTTAAAATATAAGTTTTCGTCATATAGGTAGTTTTATATTGGCCGGGACATTTTTTAAAGTGGGAATCACCTTTTGAGCGTGTGTGTAAACCCGTGGCAAGGGATCCAGATAGCACAGATCGATGGACTCGTAAGAAATGTTCGGTTCGTTAGGGGCATACTCGGCAATTGTCGTTTTGAGCCAATGTTCATCGTCTCGTTTAGGAGTGTCCGATTTGAAATGCGCGCCTCTCGATTCGTTTCTTTCCAAAGCGCTTTTAGTAATAACCAGAGCCACTTCAAGCATAGAGGCAAACTGATTGGCGAAAGCATAGGTTTGATTGGCAAACTGTGAACGATCATCTAGAGAAATCTTCTTATAACGCTCGCGAATCTCCTGAATTTTATGGAACGTGCGTTTGAGATCTGCATTATTTCTTTTGACCGTTACATTGTTGACAAGCCATTCTGAGAGCTCGTCATGCAATATGAAAACGTTTTGTCCCCCATCCCGAGACATCAGCTCTTTTTTAAAGAGGCTTTCCTCCCTTACAGCATGCTCATACACGGTTGAGGAGACATTGTGATAGGTGGACTTCAAATTCGTTAAATAACGAGGAACTTCTTCACCTACAATTAATCCACCGAAAATGCATGAAAGCAATGAGTTAGCGCCTAAACGGTTGGCGCCATGATATTGATAGTCCGATTCACCCACATTGAAGCATCCGGGAAGATTTGTCATTTGACGGTATCGTTGCCAGCGATCTGGATCGTCTGCGGCCGGCCAATCTACCCAAGCTCCTCCCATGGAGTAGTGGACAGCTGGAAAAATCTTCATGGGCACTTTGCGAGGGTCTTCTCCCGTAAATTTTTCGTATATCTCGATAATGGATTTTAATTTGCGAAGCTTCTCTTCATTTAAATGAGAGATGTCCAGATACACTTGCATTTTGCCGTCGACCCCTAAGCCGAGTTCGCAGATACGCAAAATTTCGCGAGAAGCAATGTCTCTGGGTAAAAGATTGCCATAAGCGGGATAGAGCTCTTCCAGGAAATACCAAGGCTCTCCGGTTGTGCCACAAGGAATTGTTTTTCCTTCTGGCGTTTCTATCTGTTTCGAGGAATCTCCATAGACCCAGATTCTACCGCCTTCACCACGCGCAGATTCCGACATCAAACGCAGTTTATCCTCTCCAGGAATAGCTGTGGGGTGCACCTGAATGAATTCTCCATTAGCATATTTCATGCCTTGCATGAACAATCTTCCGTTAGCCGCTCCCGTGCAGAAAGTGGAATTTGTCGACTTCTTAAAGATCAGTCCAGGTCCTCCTGTAGCTACCACAACGGCATCTGCCTTCATGACATCCAGCTTCAGATTGAAGAGATCCATGAACACAATCCCGCGTGTGAGGCCCTCTCCATCGCGTACAAGGCGCATAAATTCATGGTTTTCAAATTTCTGCACCTGTCCTTTGGCTTCATAGCGTCGCACCTGCTCATCCAGTGCATACAAGAGCTGCTGTCCGGTCGAGGCTCCGCAAAATGCAGTGCGATTATAAAGAGTGCCGCCAAAACGTCTGAAGTCGAGATTGCCTTCAGGAGTACGGTTGAAGGTGCATCCAAAGCGGTCCATCATGCGAATAATGGCAGGACCACATAGACACATTTCTAAAACAGGAGGTTGGTTAGCAAGAAAGTCGCCTCCCCTGATAGTGTCATAAGCATGGATGAGCGGCGAGTCATTCTCGCCCATGCTGTTGATGGCAGCGTTGATGCCTCCCTGGGCACAAACAGAGTGGGAACGCTTTACACGCGTGACGGAAACAATTTTGACATGACAGCCATTCTCACATAGTTTTAGAGCTGCAGACAGCCCTGCCAATCCCCCTCCAACAACAATGACCTCTTTATCAAGTTTTGTCATACTCTTAAACTAATCCAATATGTTCCCCATATAGCTGACAGTCCCATAAATGCGAGAAGTCCCATAAAAAAAAGAGAAATTCTGTACATCCTGTTTTGCGATTTTTGTGACATCGTTACGCCCCAAGTGATTAAAAATGTCCACAGTCCGTTGAAGCCGTGAAAACAGGCAGAGAGCACTAGGACAGTGTATAGCAGCAACATTGAAGGCAATTTAAACGTCTCTCTTACCATGAGCAGTTCTGCAGTTCCAAAGTTATTAGCCACGGCCATGACTTGATTTTTTTCTAGAGGACGAGATTTTAGAGCCTCTATCCGCTCTCTTTGTTGAGAATAGAGCTGTGCATCAACAGGATTGTCACTCTTGGGAGTTTGTGGAAGCTCTTTTTCTTGTTTTTCGATCTGATTGCTATCTAATAGCTTTACTCCTAGGCGTGCGGCAACACTCTCTAAACCTGGATCGCGATTAACGCGAACCATGTAAAATTTTTCTGCCCCAAGCTGCGCCTCAACCGGATTTTCCATGAAGCGCATCTGAATGACGTGCGCTGCAATTAAGAGGAGCAGGATCCAAGAAGTGACGCGCTGCCAGGTGTAAGCATGATTGTGGGGGTATTCCGGTAAAGAGGGTTTGGCGCCATCGCTTCTAAGAGAGTTGGGTTCACTGACCATTAGCGCACAGATGCCCCAATAGATATGGATAGCAAAGGGCACAGCTAATAAAGCGATTTCAATGACCGGCAAATAGGGAAGCGTGCGGATATCATTTGCAGCTTTTACAAAGCCGCTGCCATCTTCTCCCACAAGCAGAGCTGCTTGTGAGTTTGCCAGCAGATGTAAAATGAGAAATGCCACCAGCCACAAACCTGTTAGCGAATGCAAACGTTTCTGAATAAATGCTCTAGGCAATGAGAAGGGGCGAAAATTCATAGATTGGACTGTAACCCTAGCAACGGCAGTTGCGATGGGGGTCGCCTTCACCTTTTGGGAATGGTCGACCCCCATCGCAAATGATTCTGACTCAAAATCCTGCATCACTTTATCGCCTTGCACTGCCGTTTCTAGGGTAACGATAGTTTATTCATTTGACAAGTGGAAAAAAGTAAGATAAATGTGGCAATGCTATTTAACGCGAGTTTTGAACAAGAAATGAGTTCCCTCGAGGATCTTTGCGGCAGCTTTAAAATTTTTTTTCTCGCCTGTAGTGTAGGACGCATGGCTATAGGCTTCATCCTTTATTAAAAAATAATTCTATCTTGTTTTTCTTTAATTTTTGTTGGATAATTTGCGAAATCAACAGAAAAATTTTTAAATGAAAACAATTAGTTGTGTGATGCGCTATGTTGCGCGTGCACCTTGCCGCTTACCCTTCTATCAAGACACGATTTCGGCAGGCTTTCCCTCTCCGGCTGAAGATGAAGTGGAACAATCCCTAGATCTCAATGAGCTGGTTGTCAAGCACCCTGCAGCCACCTTTTTTTTGCGTGTTTCAGGTTCATCCATGGTGAATGCGGGCATTCACCACAACGACATTGTGGTCGTAGATAGAAGCCTAGAACCTACTCATGGAAAGATTGTTATTGCTTGCTTGAACGGTGAGTTAACCATCAAACGACTGCACTGCAGAGACAATAAAATCCAGCTTTTGGCAGAGAATGACACATATAAACCCATAGATATTACAAATGAGATGGAGCTGCGTTTTTGGGGAGTAGTCACCCATGTTGTACACACTTTATGACTCAATTTATTCTGGCGGACTGCAATAATTTTTATGTTTCTTGCGAGAGATTGTTTGACCCGCGTTTAGAGGGTAAACCGGTCATTGTACTTTCGAACAACGATGGTTGTGTTGTGGCACGCTCCCAAGAGGCCAAGAAGGTCGGCATCAAAATGGGGGATCCCTTTTTTAAGATTAGAACGCTCTGCAGGCAGTCGGGAGTGCTCACCTATTCCTCCAATTACCGTCTGTATGGTGACATTTCCCAACGCGTCATGAGCATTTTGACTGCGCACGCTCCTGAAATACAGATCTACTCCATCGATGAGGCATTTTTGAAATACACCTCTTCGGAAGATCTTTTAGGCCTTAGCAAGCAACTCAAGCGCATTGTGAAGCGTTGGGTGGGCATTCCGATTTCTCTTGGCATAGGGCCCACTAAAACTCTTGCAAAGGTTGCCAACGATATGGCCAAAACGCGAGATCGCAATGTGGGGGTGTTTGATTTAAGCGTCAAAGAGGTGCGAGAAGAGATTTTGCAAACCTATCCTGTCGAAGAGGTGTGGGGGATTGGCAGCCGCCTTAAAGCACGCCTCAACCGTATTGGCATTCACACGGCCGGTGAATTTTGTGCAGCTGACCCCTATCTCATTCGCAAAAAGATGGGCGTAGTTGGCGAGCGCATGCTGTGGGAGCTGCGTGGAGTCAGTTGTCTGGATTTAGAGGAACCTGCGCCAAGGAAGAGCATCACATGCTCGCGCTCTTTTGGTAGGGCGGTCACTGAACGTGAGGAGATCGATGAAGCGTTGTCCACTTTTGCAGCGAGTGCATCGGCGAAGATGCGCAGTCAAGGGAGTTGTGCGAGGGCGCTGCATATTTTTTTAGAGGCGCAAGTGGAACCTGGACAGCCCATGCGACGTCAAACTGGTGCAACAATCGCTTTTTCCTTGCCGACAAATGATACCATGCGGATCATTGCAGCCGCCAAACAGGGCTCGCAAGGCATTTTCAAGCAAGGCGAAAGGTATAAGAAATGCGGCGTGATCCTTGTAGATTTGGTATTTGAAAGAGATGTGCTTCCTGATTTGTTTGGAGACACACTCGATCCAAAACGTTCCTCTTTGATGCATACCATTGATGCATTGAATGACAAATTTGGAAAGAATGCGGTTTTCTTTGGAGCGATGGGTATTCATCCGAGATGGAAAATGAGGAGCGACAATCGTTCCTGTTATAACACTACGCACTGGGAAGAATTGCCCATTGCAAAAGCGAGGTAGGTATGAAGTTATTAAGGCTAATGTTGTTGAGTTTTGTTGTGATGTCGCACGTGCAACTTCTTGCACAACCTGAATTGCGTCAATTTTGTCGTGATTGCGATGATGACGATGATTGCGGTTGTGGCTGTGGTTGTGGTTGCGGAAAATAAAAGTCCGTTATTCGAAAAAATCTTCCATGGTAATTTCTTTATGTACAAGTTCTGTGGAATATTCATTTTTCCGCAGACCATAGGGTGTGATAAACGTTAAAAATATTGTCTTGGTTGTTTTAGTTTGCTCTCGAAACACATCGATTTTGCGCTGCAGCTCTTGAGCATAACTTTGATCAATTGTAAATTCAGTTTGATAGAATTTTATTTCGCATAAATTGATGCAATCATCTTTTCGATCAATAATAAGGTCGATCTGTGCACCTTTTTCAGATTTATCCTTCGGTCTGTATGACCACTGAGATTCCCTGGTTAACACTGCAGCTATTCCCAGTTTCTTTTTGATTTGTGCCACATGCTTGAAGCAAACGCTCTCAAAGGCATATCCTGACCAGGTTTTCCACCGCGGATCACTACTCATTTTTAGCCAATAATCGGTATCATTGCCCAGAATAATGCTACCCTTCACTGGTTCCATCCAAGAAATATAGAAATAGGAGAACTCGTCGATTAGCCAGATTTTTTTATCTCTGGATTTTTTCGAAAATTCAGGACATGCGGCGATAAAACCAGATTCTTCTAATTCTTCCAAAATGGAAGAAGACTGACCGCCTGAAGGCATGTTCAAGCTTTCTAGAAGATCCTTTTGAACAACACCGCTCTTTCTCTCCGCCAAACCCTTAATAATTTGAAGATGTTTTTGAGAATCAGTGAAAAGAGATTGATATAGATTGTTAAATTCTCCTGCGAGTTGTCCTTGAGGTGTAAAGCACAATCGATTTATGGTTTGAGCGACTGACTCACCAGGCTGTACATAAGTGAGATACTTCGCTGTTCCCCCTACTGTCATATACAATTCAACTAGTTGCTTATGGGATAATTTTACATTCTGAGCTAAAAGAAATTTTTCTGTTTCGTCTAGAGTAAAAGCGTTAAGCTTTATGACTGCACTAAGGCGACCATACAGCCCCCCTTTATTGTTGATCACTTTTTTAATGATCCAATTGGCCGCTGAACCACATACAATTAGTATCACATTATTCATATGCGAGAGATGTTGGTTCCAGAGATATTCTAACGCTGGCAAGAAACCGGATCGATTTGAAGCTAACCAAGGCAGCTCATCAAAAAAAATAATTACCTTCTTAGTTACATCTATTTGGGTGATGGCTTCTTTGAGTGCATATAAGGCTTCATCCCAATCTTGCGGTTCTTTAAGCCCGCTCAAGCTTGGAAACATATTTATGAGTTCGCGGTAGAATTTACGCAATTGCACTTTTTTATTACTATTAGCACTTCCTGTGATACTGAAATAGACTCCCTTATCTTTAAAATACTCATGAATTAAATAAGTTTTACCAACCCTTCTCCGCCCATAAATGGCCAGGAATTCAGGTTTATTCGAATTTAATAAGCGATCCAGTATTTTGGTCTCTTTCTCTCTACCAAAGATTGTTTTACCCATGACTTCATTCTATAGCATTTGCACAAAATAAGTCAATAGATTCCGCTAATTTGATGTATCAAAATAGCGGAATGTCAGATAAAAACATAGATTCCGCTGATTTGATGAGTCAAATTAGCGGAATGTCAGATAAAAATATAGATTCCGCTGATTTGATGTGCCAAAATAGCGGAATCTTTTTAGGAAACGTGATAAATATCACGAAATTTGATGAAAATCACGAAAATCAATAGAAAAATCGCATTAACCGGGCAGCAACATCAGCGGCGTTTTACCATTGATATTTGTTTGGCTAAGTAGTGCGTTGTACGCAGTGAACGCTTGAAAGATATCTCTTTTTCCTTGCTTAGCAGCTAAGTGAAGAGCATTTTCTTTGGAAGAAGTCACAACAGCCAAAGGATTAGCCCCTGCTTTCAAAAGCATTTCGCAAATTTCCTTATGGCCTTGGTAAGCTGCCACCAGTAGGGGAGTGCAGTCATTTTTATCTTTGGTTTCGAGCAACTTTCTGTAAACGAGAAGAGCTTGAACAACATCTGTTTTTCCCAGCCCGGCAGCCAGGTGCAGCGCACTTTGTCCGGCATTAGATACAGCAAGAGGATTAGCCCCAGCTTTTAATAGAGCTTCGCAAACTTCTCGATGGCCTGATTGTGCTGCCCATAGTAAGGGAGTGTAGCCATTTTTATCTTTGGCTTCGAGCAATTCTTTGTAGACTAGAAGAGCTTGAACGACGTCTGTTTTCCCCTGCATGGCAGCCAGATGAAGCGCACTTCGTCCGGCATTACCTACAGCAAGAGGATTAGCCCCCGCTTCTAATAGGATTTCGCAAACTTCTCGATGGCCTTTGGATGCTGCCTGCAGTAAAGGAGTACTGCCAGTATTACTCTTGGTTTCGAGCAATTCTTTGTAAATCACAAGTGTTCGGACGACGTCAGTGTTTCTCTGTACTACAGCCATATAAAGCGCACTTTGTCCGGCATTAGATACAGCAAGAGGATTAGCCCCTGCTTTTAATAGAACTTCGCAAACTTCCCGATGACCATTGTAAGCCGCCCAAAGTAAAGGTGTATCACCCTCTTTCTCTTTGGTTTCGAGCAATTCTTTGTAAACCACAAGAGCTTGAACGACGTCCGTTTTCCCCTGCATGGCAGCTAGAAAAAGCGCACTTCGTCCAAAATTAGTTACAGCAAAAGGATTTGCCCCAACTTTTAACAATATTTCGCAAACTTCTCGATGGCCATTGAATGCTGCCAACAGTAGGGGAGTACTGCCCTGTTTATCTTTGGTTTCGAGCAAATCTTTGTAAACAAGAAGAACATGAACGACGTCCATTTTCCCCTGACCGGCAGCCAGATGAAGCGCACTTCTTCCAGAATTAGTAACAGCAAAAGGATTAGCCCCTGCTTTTAATAGAATTTCGCAAACTTCCCGTTTGCCAAAATATGCTGCCCGCAGTAAAGGAGTAAAGCCATCTTTATCTCGGTTTTCAAGCAATGGTTTGTAAATGAGAAGAGCTTGAACAACATCTGTTTTTCCCAGCTCGGCAGCCAGGTGCAGCGCACTTTGTCCGGCATCAGATACAGCAAGAGGATTAGCCCCAGCTTTTAGCAGGATTTCGCAAACTTCTCGATGGCCATTGTATGCTGCCACCATTAAGGGCGTATCGCCAGTATTACTCTTGGTTTCGAGCAAATCTCTGTAAACAAGAAGGGCTTGAACGACCTCCGTTTTACCCTGAAAGGCAGCCTGATGAAGCGCATTTCGTCCAGAATTAGTTACCACAAAAGGATTCGCCCCAGCTTTTAGCAGGATTTCGCAAACTTCTCGATGGCCATTGTATGCTGCCACCATTAAGGGAGTATAGCCAGTATTACTCTTGGTTTCGAGCAAATCTCTGTAAACAAGAAGGGCTTGAACGGCCTCCGTTTTACCCTGAAAGGCAGCCTGATGAAGCACACTTTGTCCGTCATTATTTAAAGCAAGAGGATTGGCCCCAGCTTTCAATAGTACTTCACAAACTTCTTGATGGCCATGGTGTGCTGCTGTCAGTAAGGGAGTATAGCCATCTTTCTGTTTGGTTTCGAGCAAATCTCTGTAAACAAGAAGAGCATGAAGGACATCCGTTTTCCCCTTACGGGCAGCCAGATGAAGCGCACTTTGTCCAGAATTACTTACAGCCAAAGGATTTGCCCCAGCTTTTAGCAGTATTTCGCAAACTTCTCGATGGCCATTGAGTGCTGCCTGCAGTAAGGGGGTGCAGCCCTCTTTATCTTTGGTTTCGAGCAGATCTTTGTAAACGAGAAGAACTTGAACGACATCCTTTTTCCCCTGCATGGCAGCTAGAAAAAGGGCACTTCGTCCTAAATTAGTTACAGCAAAAGGATTTGCCCCAGCTTTTAGCAGTATTTCGCAAACTTCTCGATGGCCATCGAATGCTGCCTGTAGTAAGGGGGTGCAGCCCTCTTTATCTTTGGTTTCAAACAAATCTCTGTAAATAAGAAGAGCTTGAACGACATCTGTTTTCCCCTGCAAGGCAGCCAGATGAAGCGCACTTTGTCCCAAATTATTTACAGCCAAAGGATTTGCCCCAGCTTTTAGCAATATTTCGCAAACTTCTCGATGACCTTTGTAGGCTGCCAACAGTAGGGGAGTGCAACCATCTTCCTCTTTGGTTTCGAGCAAATCTCTGTAAATAAGAAGAGCTTGAACGATATCCGTTTTTCCCTGCGAGGCAGCCAGATGAAGCGCACTTTGCCCAGCATTACTAATTACAGCTAAGGGATTAGCCCCAGCTTTCAAAAGCATGTCGTAAACTTCCCGATAGCCTTTGTAAGCTGCCAACAATAGGGGAGTACTGCCCTGTTTATCTTTGGTTTCGAGCAAATCTTTGTAAACAAGAAGAACATGAACGACGTCCGTTTTCCCCTGACCGGCAGCCAGATGAAGCGCACTTAGTCCTTGATTATTTACAGCCAAAGGATTAGCTCCGGCTGTTAAAAGTACTGCGCAAACTTCTCGATGGCTTTCGTAGGCTGCCCTCAGAAAAGGTGTATAACCCCATTTATCTTTGGTTTCGAGTAAATCTTTGTAAATAAGAAGCGCTTGAACGACGTCCGATTTCCCCTGATCGGCAGCCAGACAAAGCGCACTTAGTCCTTGATTATTTACAGCCAGAGGATTAGCTCCAGCTTTCAATAGAGCTTCGCAAACGTCTCGATGGCCCTTGTAGGCTGCCCACAGAAAAGGAGTTGATCCATACACACATCTAGACTCAAGCAGTTCTCTATAACTTGAAAGAAACATCTGGACGAGTTCCGTCCGTCCATTTGTAGCAGCTGCATGGAGAATGTTGTGACCATCCTGTCCTAATATTTCAGTGCTTGCACCTGCTTTTAGGAGCAGTTCGCAGATCTCTTTATGACCTAAATTTGCTGCTAGAATTAGAGGTGGATTGCCATTTTCATCCTTCTCATAGAGCAGTTCAATGCGAGCAGAAAGCTGTCTGACGGCATCTACGTTGCCTGCCTCTACAGCAACGTGTAGGGCATTTTTAACAGGTGCAGAGGGCACGGCAGGCAAATCCACACCAAGCTCTACGCAAAATCGTGGAAGAGCCTGTGTCGATTGAAAGACGACATATTCATCGTAAATGGGTTGTATACCCTCAGCACAAGGATGGCACTCCATGCAGTCAGGATCGCTGGGGTCGATAGGGGTTACAGGAATGTAGTGCGCATTAGAGTTTTGATACGCTCCTTGTCCTTCTAACTTTCTCATGTCTGAACACTTCTGAGGCAGGGGTGCATCGCTGACAACAGGATATGGACGGCGCATCGCCACCCAGCTGAGCAATAGAGTGCCGCTGTTATACATAGCGGCATAGCGCGCGCTATTTGTGAAGTAAATGCCGCTTCCGAAGTATCCAACATCCGTACTCTTTTGTGCGCTGGGGCCAGGGCCAGCACTTGCGCCAGCGGAGGGATGCAGCATATGATGCTTTCCGAAGAATGTGAAGCCGATTTCGCAAATAGACTCCACATGTTTTGTGCCATGCCACAAGGGTAGAACCTTGACCTGTATGTAACGCTCTTTTCTTCTGTCATCTACTTGAACTGAAAAGGGAGAAAATTGGCGGGCCTGCTCTTCCCATCGTTGTGTGGTTTTGGCACGTAGAGCTTTTGGTTCTTCATTATCCCATGCGGGACGGAACTGTAGTGCCGCTTTTTCCATTGCGGGCAGTGTAGCTTCGAAGCCTTTGGTTTGATTAGGATTATGAATGCACATGACTTTTCGGATGGAGAGGCCAGGAGGCTTGTGGTCGAAAAAATATCTAAAGACGAATCTGAATTCCGGATCTTCTTTCATAACTTCGCAAGTTTTAAAAGATTTACCTGCACCATACTCTTGTTTGCGCATCCGTTCGAAAATCCCTTGGCTAATGCTCCAAGGGGTTTCGCGATCCGGCAAAAAGCGCGCTAAGTCTAACGGGATTGGATGTTGTGGTCGCGATGCGGATGTGGTGGAAGCAATATTGGCCATATGATCTCCCAGTTGAAGGTGATAAAATGATCCTGACTCAAAATCTTACATCACTTTATTATCTTGAACTGCCGTTTCTAGGTTAAATTTTCGAGAAAATATATAGTGCTTTAGGAAAAGTGTGTCAAGAGTCCGATGATCCCAGAAAGTTCTTTGCACCTTTGCGTTAATCCAATATAAGCAAAGGCAAAGGGCAAAAATGGCTTTAGAACATATGCAAAGGCATTTTATAATCGAGGTTGAATATGCAGGTTACACCAGTACGACATGCCGTACATTTTTTGCAGCGGGTGCACCAAGCACTACCTAGCTGGAGCAGGGTGCAAGGGGCTTTTTCGGCGCTTGTAGGCTGTTTTAGATCAAAGCCGACTCCGATGACTGATAGGCAGATCTCACCGCTTGAGTTATTGCGTACGCGTTTTTTCCCTGAAGGTCTTGTTGAAAAAGTGGGCTCTGGTGGCATCCTGAGACAGATAAGCCACAACCGCTTTGAATTTATCGAACATAATGCCTCCACACTCTATTTTGAAGGAGTTGAGGCTTTTTCAGAATACCTTAGGAGTAAGGCGAACGAAGTGGACTTTTGGTGCATTGGAGTTGCCGACAAGGTATCCTATAAATACTGGGATGAGGTCGAGGGTAGATTTGAAAGCTTTTCCACCAAAAATGCGCTCTACTACTCGCTTGCAAAAGATGCCGGGGGCATCTTTAAGGTCATCGTCAATGGCACCACTACCTATGTGCGCAACCGTTCTGGCTATTTTAGTGTGACTGTTCAGGAGTTTGAGTCTGAAGCGCTCTTTCTGGAGACGTTGCAGCGCGACAAGCAGCACCGATCTTTTGTACTGAAGTGCTTCGCTGGCTTGGCTGCAGGGACAACTGTGGGTGGTGCAGCATACGCTTACTACTCGAACCGACCGATAGAAACACGCACTCAAGAAGTTGCTCTACTGCATATGCAGTCGACCCCTGTATTCCGTACAAGTATACCTCCGGCAGCTCTTTTGCCGAACATCACAGTGATCGAAGAAATCCCTTACCAAAGTCAAGAATGGATCATTAGCGACATCTTTGGCAGTGCCATGAATGGTGCTATTGTTACAGTGGATCGGTTGCCATCAGGAATCGCGCTCATTAACCAGCCGATGAGATTAGTCAACTCTTTTTTGTCCTTTGATGCGGAAAACACTGAGGCACAGCCCACAGCTGTAAAAGGTAATTTTTTATATACAGGTTTTCCCCAGGCAGGCTTCTTTGATACGGTTGATATTAGTAATTCATTGAAATTATTCACTGTTAACAGAATGCGTCTCAGGGTTGATGCTTTATCAGTAGAAAGAGATTTTGCCTATCTGATAGCTCGTGACATGGTTGGTATTCCAAAATTAATTTTGATAGATATTAGTGATCCGTTGAATATGAAAATTATTGATTCGACTGTTGTTTTTACCGGTTTTTCCGAGATTGGTATTATATGTAAAAAAGAAGTTTGTTATGTTCTGTTTCCGACAGACGCACTTCACGCTAATTTACATGCCTATGATGTGCGTAATAAGACATCTCCGCAGCTTATAGGAACACTTTCCTTGCAATACGCAGTTAGAGCAAAAATGGCCATGAGTGGCAACACATGTATCATTTCACAACTTTCGCAATCTCGATCTCTGATATTAATTGATTCCTCTATCCCATCTGAGCTTAAAGTCATCAGCTCTATTCCGCATGTGGTTCAGTCTTACACAGCCACAAAAACGCATCTCTTTCTAGTTGATTCTGATGACAATTCTGGCGTGTTGTTGATTTATGATATTACTGATAGAACCACTCCTCAACAAATAACTAATCTCACACTTTCCATGACAGATTATAAAGGCATGGCCATTCACAATTCTCTGTGTTATATTTCTGCATTTGGTGCAGTTTTGGTCGTGGATGTGCAGGATCCAGCCCATCCCTACTTAGTGAATACTGCATTTCTAGACCATGAACCTGGCCCTCAAGTTCTCATGCACAAAGAGTACTGCATCTTAACTGGCGTGAGGAAATTGACACAAACAGGCTTTAAACTTATTACAAGAGGCGATACATTCGCCCTTTCAGGTACTCCTGCGGCTGGAACGCAGGGTGATTATAATGTCACTTTGACTGCGACCAGAAGAGATGGAAAGAACGCTAAAGCCGCACTCAATTTATTAGTAAAGCCTCTTTCACCGTTCACTATCATTAATCCTATTGCAAACCAAAATGCATTTATAGGCCAACTTTTCAAATTCCACATTCCAACCAATACATTCTCAGCATTTTCAGGAAGAATTCACTATACTGTACAATTGCAGGATGGCTCTCCTCTGCCTGCGTGGCTTACATTCATTAACCAAACATTTGCAGGCACACCTGGACGCGGGGACACAAATGCGTTTTCTGATCGTGTTTTAGCGGTGAGATTGACGGCATCGGCCGGCAACAGCATCAGCTCAAATATGTTCGATATTAGCGTATCAGGCGTCTCGTACGCGCAGTTGATCGTCGCAATTGTCGGACCTTTTATTTCTGGGATCGGTACTGCTTATGCCGTATACAAGCAGAGAGCTCTCTGCTTGAATTGGTGGAACAAGAAGAAAGTTCAGCGTGCTGCAACAACAGCCATTATTGGCCAGCCTTACTCTAGAGTCTTATCCGTTCCAGCTGCACAAGTGAAGGCCCTCATCACGCGTCATCGCGGTCGACAATTGGCACACAACGGACAGCTGCCGCATGGTTTTAGATACAATTCTTTTACCAATACGATCGAGTCCGATCGTGTGCTGGATCCGGGAGAGTTGGGTGTGCTTACCATTCAAGTTATTGGGGAAGCGGACAAGATTTTAGAGCAATTTGATCTGCGTATTGCACATACCCTTCTCGATATCTCGATAGACTCAAAAGCACTTTCTTTAAATTACCAGGAAGCGGATGCTTATGTTCAACTCTAATCCTAGAAACGATATTTGTCAGTTTGCAGATCGATATTTTGGCCAAAAAAAATTGGCCGAAAATAGGGAAAAGCTGATTTGCAGCCGCTTTTTAATACTGAGGTTCGGAGTAGGTACTGCAACACACTTCGGAGGTGAAGGGTAGGTTAACCGACCTTCACATCCGAATCATGTCGGTTCATACCTACTCCTAATCGCAGTTTAATAATATTACCTTGACGTAATATATCTTTTGGGTAAGGATCGTTGGTACGAAAAATTTGTTCCTATTGCCGATAAACTTTACGATCAGCACCTTAACGCTCTTAAAAAGGAGGGATTAACAAATGACTAAGCCATTTAACACCTTACGAAAAAAAATGTCGTTGCCAGCACGAAAAACAGCAGCAGCGAAAACAAAAGAGATGTTAAACCTAAAAACGGCAATTGAAGGCGATAAATTGACGCAATCTTTTGAGCCATAATCATTTGCGATGGGGGTCGCCTTCACCTTTTGGGAATGGTCGACCCCCATCGCAAATGATCCTGACTCAAAATCTTGCATCACTTTATCACCTTGAACTGCCGTTTCTAGGATCATAGCAAAATTCCCCGATGGTGAAGTCTACATCAATCAATTTGAAGATATTCACCGTGACTTATCCACTGCCTAAAGGCACAACTTTTATTTTAGATTTAATGCGCAATCAAATTGGTAAGAAAAGGTTCAATAGCGTAGAGAGGAACATTAGTAAAATGATCATGCGAGTGAAAATTCATTGGAGACACTCTCAATATTTGTTTTGGCTGAAATTTTTCCGCAAAAAGAAGCAAGCTTTTCTTTTTCCGGTTTTCACCTGACTTTACTTCCAAGGGAAAAAACTCCATATCAATTGGTAACACAAAATCTACTTCCGCCTCTGCATTACTTGCCCAAAAGAAAAGTCGCTTTTCAAAAAGAGTCGCCAATGTCTGAGCTACATAATTTTCAGACAAGCCGCCTTTAAATTCGAGAAACAAGCGATGTCCCTCCAAAATCACCTTTGGAGGCAAGTAACTCATTGCTCCAAGCAATCCGATATCCAATAAGAACAATTTAAAAAACTTCTGTTCTATATAGGCTTCAAGAGGCATTTTGGCAGACGAAATCCGGTACGTTTTCAGAATTAATCCAGCATCATCCAACCATTGCATGGCTTCTTCGTATTCTCTGAAACGAGCACGGTTGTCTAAAATCGAGAAGATAAACTTTTTGTTTTCTTTCGAAAGCTGCGCAGGTATAGAATTCCAAATGGTGCTGATTTTCATCACTTGGCTGGGCGGAGCATGTTTTGCAAAATCTAATGCATATGC
>Ga0207151_1101_pt1 | contig 20627 bp, 12 predicted proteins | sample Alteio_BWMinHeat_29_FD_153523 | JGI IMG/M metagenome (GOLD analysis project Ga0207151, IMG submission 153523) | Enriched cells from forest soil in Barre Woods Harvard Forest LTER site, Petersham, Massachusetts, United States -... | ecosystem: Environmental > Terrestrial > Soil > Temperate forest >... | reverse complement strand
CGGTTGAACAATTTATCGAAGAAGACTGCTACTGCATCCAACTGGACCTTTCAAGGGCCTGATACATGTTCTCATTACAGCCATGGTATTGGCAGGCAACAATCCATAGGTTTTCATCCAACAGATAGTAACACTTTTTGGACAGGTAGTGCCGCGGGTGGTGCCTGGAAAACAACTGATGGTGGGAAAACCTGGACATGCATGACTGACAACAGCTTCCCTGTTCTAGGGGTATCGTGTATTACTTACAATCCTAAAAACCCAAATACCATATATTTATGTACCGGCGACCATGATGGCGGAGATAATTACGGTTATGGTATCTTCAAATCATACGATGGCGGTGTTACCTGGGATACAACTGGTTTGAGCTGGACATACAATATGGGTGCTTATGGCAGTACCCTATTAGTAAACCCGCTTGATACCAATAGCATACTTGTTGCTACAAGCCGTGGTATTTACAAATCATTTAACGGGGGTACCAGCTTTATACAAGTACAACCCGGTGAATTTAAACAAATTGTTTACCGTCCGAATGATACAAATTATGTTTATGCTTCACGCTTTTACCATTCAGCGGGTGGCGGGTCAATAGTTTCAGGACAGATATACCGCTCTGCAGACGGAGGTAATACATGGACACAACAAACCTCATTTACATCAGTTATACGAATAGCACTTGCAGTAACTCCTGCTAATCAAAATATGGTAAAAGCCGTTACATCTAATACTGCTTATGGCCTTGAAGCTGTATACAGTTCATCCGACACTGGCACTACCTTCAAAAGGATCTATAATGCAGATGCCGGGTGCAATTATAATCTCCTAAGCTTTGACCCAAAGCTCAGAACATCAAGCTGTGGCGGCCAGGGTTGGTATGACCTTTGCATAGCTATTAGCCCGCTTGATAGTAATTCTGTTTTTGTAGGCGGCGTAAACACCTGGCATTCTACTGATGGTGGCTTAACATGGAATATTGTCAATCAATGGACTGGTGCCCTTACAGGTATCATAACTGTACATGCTGATAAACATTTTTTAAGTTTCAACCCAATAACACCTACTACATTATATGAGTGTAATGATGGAGGTCTCTACAAGACCTATAATCCTACCAGCTTATTTTGGTATGATCTAACAAATGGTGTACACACTACAGAATTTTATCGTATAGCAGTTAGTGACAACGCACATTATGTGATAGGTGGTGCCCAGGATAATGGTAGTAAAATGCTATTATCTCCTACTACATCGAAGGAGCTTACCGGTGCTGATGGTATGGATGTACAAATTGACCCAGTTGATAGCAATACGTTTTACACTTCGTATTATTATGGTTCCATATTCAGAACTACTGATTGGGGGACTACATATACTAACATTTCAAAAAACATTCCTGGTACACCAAGCGGTGCGTGGACCACACCATTCATAGTACGTCCGGATTCTACCAATGTTATTTATGCCGGCTTTACCAACCTGTTTGCAACCAGGGATCAAGGTGCTTCATGGCTATCCATTTCTCCAGGATTTACCGCTAATGCATCAAGGGTGGCCCTTTCACCAGCTAATCCTGGTTCTATATACGTATTATCATCCAAGATCTGGTTTACAAACAATTTTGGAAATACTTGGACAAATGCATTCAACCCATATCCAGCCGGCGTAATGTCTGATATTGTTGCAGACCCTGATGACACCAATCAAGTATATATAAGCTATAGCGGCTTTACAGCTAATAAAGTACTTGGATATAATCTTGCAACGAAGGTAGTAGACACACTAAATGATGGCATACCCAATGTACCTGTTTTTTGTATGGCAATTGATCGTATCAATCATACAAAATATATTGGCACAAGCCTTGGTATTTGGTATCGCCAAACATCTATGACATCCTGGCTACCATTCAATACAGGATTACCAATTGTAGAAGTATATGACCTCAAGCTTAATTACAATACCGATGAACTATGGGCTGCAACATTTGGCCGTGGGGTTTGGAAATCACCTAAGAATATAACGACAAAAGTATCAACAGTGCCTTTCCTTAATGATATACTCTCTGTTTACCCTAACCCAAGCAATGGCCATTTTACTATTAATACCAGCAATGCTGCAATGCTTAATAAAACTATGAATGCATACATCATCAACATTGCCGGACAAATAGTTTGGCAGGGAACAAGCAATTTTGATAATAGTGGTAATATGAAAATTGATGCGGGCAATATTGCTAATGGATCTTATATCCTGCAACTAACTTCAGATGGCGCGATCGCTGCTAGAAAAAAACTTACTGTTCTGCGTTAATAATGCAAACCGACTATTTATAAAAAGAGCCGCTAAAATATACCGGCTCTTTTTTTGTTCTATTCATACATTCCGGGATGGGATATATTTCCTTCTTATTTTTACTGTTCAGCATTTGGTAAAGTAGCATGATCAACATTAGCAAGTTGACCACATGCCGCATCAATATCTTTCCCCCTGCTACGACGCAAATGTGCATTTACTTTTTTTGATTCCAGGTAATTCATAAACTGGCGTACAGCATCTTCTTCAGGTTTCTCATATTTGGCTGCGTCTATTGGATTGTACTCTATGATATTAACAAGATCTGCAGGTACCTGTCTGTATATTTTCACCAGTTCATCGGCATCTTGAATACTATCATTAAAGTCTTTGAATAGTATGTATTCAAACGTGATCTCATTGCCTGTCTTCTTATAGAAATAGTTCAAAGCCTCTATCAACTCTTTAAGGTTGTTAGTTTCATTTATCGGCATGATCTCATTTCTCTTTGTATCATTACCAGCATGCAAAGAAAGTGCTAACTTGAAACGAACCTCATCATCACCAAGTTGCCTGATCATTTTTGATACGCCTGCAGTTGATACAGTAATACGTCTTGGGCTCATACCCAAACTATCGGGAGATGTGATCTTATCTATAGCCTTCAGCACATTCTTATAATTCAATAATGGCTCGCCCATGCCCATGAACACAATATTGCTCAGGTTTTTACCATAATGCTTAAGCGATTGTTCATTCAGCAATACCACTTCGTCAACGATCTCATCAAAATCCATATTACGTTTACGAGGTAAATATCCCGTAGCACAAAACTTGCATGATAAAGAACACCCTACTTGTGATGATACACAAGCGGTCATGCGTTTTTCTGAAGGTATCAGTACGCTTTCTACGTAATAGTTATCGTGTAGTTGTAAACGGTTCTTAATTGTACCATCACTACTATATTGGCTATGATGCGTTTTAACTTTCGGTATAAAATAGCTTTCAGACAACTTTTCTCTCAAAGATTTTGAGAGATTGGTCATATCTTGAATGCTTCCTGCAAACTTCTTCCACATCCATTCATACACCTGTTTGGCACGAAATGCAGGCTCTCCCCATTCTTTCATCAATTGCTCCAGCTCTTCCAAAGAACTTTCCCTGAGATTTTTCATCGCGCAAAGTTAAACACTAAATACCCGATATATGAAATACACTGCCATCCATATGTAATAATAAATATTAAAAAACTTTAAAACTTTATTGAGACCCTATAATATATTAAAACTATTTTATACCTTTAAGCATCAAACATATATTGATATGAGAAAATTCTTTCGATTTGTTGGCATTCTACTGCTAATGATAATAGTCGCAGTACTAGTATTAGGCCTTATTGAAGCTAAGAATATTACGGTTCAGCGTAGTATGGTAATAAATGCACCTAAAGATGCTGTTTATGACCAAATAGTAAAATATAGCAACTGGACACATTGGAGTCCCTGGTATATGATAGATACCACAACGAAGATGACGTATACAGGTGTTGACGGCCAACCAGGCAATGGTTATCATTGGGAGAGTAATAAAATAGGTGAAGGTGAAATGACAAATACTGGGGTAAAGGACAATGAAATAGATTATAAACTGGTAATGATGAAACCTGTCTTTGCTACGCTCATGGGTAAAGATGCTAGCGGATCATTTAAATTTGAAGATGCAGGCAACGGAAAAACCAAAGTGACTTGGTACTATACCCAACAAGTAGCATATCCAAGGAATGCCCTACTGGCTATGGTGGATATGAATAAAATGCTGGGGAATAATTTTGATGATGGCCTGAAAAATATTCAGAAATATTTTGATCAGCATGGTACCAATTTTGTAAACATTACGGAAACCCAATTTTCTGGCCATATATACGCTGGTGTTCGTAAAACCATTAGCAATAAGGATATGTCTGAAATGTCTAAATTCTTTGGCGAAGCATATGGCATGCTTGGCAAAAGTGTAACACCTGTAGGACCTGTTGCCGGCCTATACTATACCTGGGACACTATAAATCACGTAACTGATATGGCAGCAGTATTTCCTGTTGCGGATAGTAGTAAACAGTTTAAGGGAGCTAAGTTTTTTAATGTACCTGCATGCAAAGCATATATGGTAGCATTAAAAGGCCCTTATGACAAAATGGGTAATGCCCATGCTGCACTTATGAAACATGTTATGCAAAGTGGTAAAAAACCAACCTTGGTAGTAGAAGAATACATAAAAGGACCTCAGCAGGAAAAAGACTCCACTAAATGGGAAACAAATATTTATTATTTAGTACAATAATCATCATTTCTGTTTTAAAAGCTCCTGTACCAGACAATGTACGGGAGCTTTTTTCGTTATTAGGTGCACAGCGCTTATATTCGCAAATTCTATTTCTACTGGATGAAGCTATCAATCATAATTGTAAACTACAACGTAAAATACTTTCTGGAGGTTTGTTTACATGCCGTTTTAAGGGCTGTAAATGGTTTTGAAGCAGAAGTGATTGTCGTAGATAATAATTCGAAAGATGATAGCGGCAGCATGGTGAGCACAAAATTCCCATCTATCATTCTGATTGAAAATAAAGAGAATCTGGGTTTTTCAAAAGCTAATAACCAAGGGGTTGCCATTGCTAAAGGTGAATATATCCTATTTCTGAACCCGGATACTGTAATGCCTGAGGATTTTTTCCAAAAGACCATTACATACATGGACACCCATCCGGAAGCTGGTGCGCTCGGCCCCAGGTTGATAGACGGTAAAGGGCAGTTTGCCCCGGATAGTAAAAAATCTTTCCCATCATTATCCGTAGCCATTTTCAAAACCACAGGCATAAACAAAGTATTTAAGAACTCAACTTATTTCAATAAATATTACGCTGTACATATTGGTGAATGGGAAACAGCTGAAGTGGATGTGCTATCTGGTTGCTGCATGATGGTACGCTCATCTCTACTTGGTAAAATTGGTGGTGCATTTGATGAAGACTATTTTATGTATTGCGAGGATGTAGACCTCTCATACAGGATACAAAGATCAGGGCACAAGAACATTTATTTTCCGGAAGCAACACTGATACATTACAAAGGAGAAAGCACCCGAAAGGCAACTTTATCATATGTAAGGATCTTTAACCAGGCACTATCGCTTTTTGTAAAAAAGAATTATACAAAACAGCAAGCAAGGCTATTTGGCATCTTCATTAATGTTGGCATTGTACTTAGAGCTATACTCAGTGTTTTCAGAAGAATACTGAAAGTGTTGCGAATGCCTTTGTTTGATGCCATTTTATTATCACTAACACTGTGGTTAATGAAGGATTTCTGGGTGCAACATGTAAAAAACATTGCCCCTATTCCTATGAGCTCTATCTATGCTACCTTCCCTGTATATATTGTGCTGTGGTTGACATGTCTATACCTGAATGGTGCTTACGACCAACAATACAGGGCCTGGAGGGTGGCAAGAGGCATGATAATTGGCACAGTAGTGATACTGGCCTACTATGGTTTGTTGCAACCGGGCTTGCGCTATTCAAGAGCTATTATCATATTTACGGGCTTCTCTGGCACAGTACTCATGCTTGGGTTACATCAATTACTACACAGAATAGGTATTTTTAAATTTATCCCATTTGATGCTCTACCTAAAAAAGCCGTTATAGTTGCAGATGAACATGCATACCAGGATACAGCTAACATATTAAGGCATGTACACTATGCACCTGAACTTGCAGGTCGCATCTCTTCAAATGAGCATAAAGGCCATGCATTAACAGTATTACACGAAATGAAGCAGCTATTATACACTGCTGGCGTAAATGAAGTAATATTTTGTGTGAATGGACTTAGTTACTCAGATATCTTTACCCAGATGCAGGCTTGTGGAGCCCATTATGACTATAAAATACATCTTCCGGGCAGTCAGAGCTTTGTAGGCAGTAACTCCAGCCATACCTCAGGCGACTTATATACTATTGATCGAAGTTTTAGCCTTGCCAATTTTGCCCAGTTACGCAATAAACGATTGATAGATATTGTATCTTCTTCGAGCTTTTTGATATTATTACCTTTCTTTATATTCTTTGTAAAAAAGCCGGCCAGTTTTATAGCTAATTGTTTTAATGTACTGGTAGGTAAAAAGACATGGATAGGGTATGCTGAAGCTAATAAGCACTATTCACAACTGCCTGTTATAAGAAAAGGAATAGCACCCCCATATTTTATTTTAGAGGGTTACATCCCATCAGATGATGTGAAGAACCGCATGAACATTGCTTATGCACAACAATATACCCCTGGTGCAGACATGCAACTAATGCTTAAAAATTTTAAATATTTGGGCGGTTACTAAAAAAGATTTTGTTGAAAGCTGAAACTGATTAATTTTGCAGTCCCTCAAGGGGAAAATATACTCCTCCTTAGCTCAGTTGGTTAGAGCACCTGACTGTTAATCAGGGGGTCTCAGGTTCAAGTCCTGAAGGGGGAGCAGACCAAAAAAGCCTTCAAATTAGCTTCTATAAAGCGTTTGAGGGCTTTTTTTATGCGTATATATCAATATGTATTTTTCAAGTATATAAGCAATATTCAGCCTTTGTGGTTGAACATTACTTGAACATTTGTTCTCCTATTTTATGCCTCCGTACACAAATCATAATTCTATGAGTGTACACTACAAATTCGTTCTCGACAAGAGAAGAAAACGTTCAGATTGTATTTACCCTTTAAAGCTTCGTATTTATAGCGAAAGTGGTAATAAAGAAAAAGGGTTAAATATTTATCTCCTTGAGAGAGATTGGGATGATTTAGGTCAGAGGATATTGCCTACCGACCCCAATTTCAAAACCAATAATTACAAGTTTACTCTTACCAAAAATAAGATAGAGAGAAAGGTATTACTTACCGAGGAGGAAGATGAAGAGATTGCGCCTGAAGCTATCATAAGTAGTATCACTAAAAGACAAGCACCTAAAAGCAAAATTACAGTTAGGTCTTTCAGTAATAATCTTATTGCAGATATGGTGAGGGCAAATAAAGCAGGTAATTCAATGGCATATAAAGATGCAATTAACAGCATTATAAAATATACTGGCAACGACCGATTGATGTTTGAGGATATTACCTATAAATTACTCCACAGTGAGCACTGTATTCACAAAGAAAGGTGTTTCGGAAGTAAACATAAATGAGATTACAACTAAGAGAGTAGTACTACCAGGATAACTATCAAAAAATAGAGCCGTATAGACATACGGCTCCTATTTGTTACCATTATGCCCGAAGGCCTCTAAAAAACATTAAAAATCCATTTCTTGAATTTGAAAAATTACAATTACCAAAAAACATTCTAATGATTTATTTTCCAAATGAGAACGTGAATTTTTGCCAGATTCTTGTTGCTTCAAACATTTTCTCCATGTCTTGAAAGTTTGGAATATTTGTAGCCCCACCTGGAGGGTTACCCATATCCCCCAGTGGAGTTCCTCCTTTTGGCATAATTCCCCCCATGCCGCCACTCATACCACCTGGACCACCTCCTGGCATGCCTCCACCTTCCATATTGGACGGAGCTCCACCCATTGGCATTTGCGGTTTAGGCAATGCATTTAAGAAGATCCCTAAACTATAGGTTGTTTCTCTATCAGTGCTGTCTAATTTTTGTTTGTAAAATGAACTAATTGGAATTCTTGCCTCCCAAATAAGATCATTATACTCATTAATACCAACGCGGACTATAATTCCACAACTATTGTCCGTCAAAACCTTAAACGAGCCATTACAATTTTTGAATCCTCCCAAAACAATTTCGCTTGATTCTTTTATTGCTTCTTTTCGGAAGCTATTCTTGTCAGGCCTTTCACCAGGTTTGATTTTAGAACTTTGTAAATTCTGTTTTTCCAGAGGATAATTGATTTCTGTTGTTTCATCCTTACCGCCCTTAATATCGAGTGCTATAGTTAAGCCTGCGTTCAATATTTTTGTTGCTGTAATGTCATCGTTGGTTTTAAGGACTATATACAGATTATCCGTATCATTTGACACAGAATATGCGATTCTTGACTTACTATCATAGAATGGATAGTCTGCACTCCAATCCTTATCATCACCATCTACTATGATAGCGGAAGATTGCCACTTAGATGGAATTGTCTTTTTCTTGCCGTAACAATTAATAACCGTAATAAAAGAAACAACAAGTAGAATAGTAATCTTGGTGAAATTTGATTTCTTCAAATGCATATTGATAGATTAATTCACAAATTTATTTTCTATTGGATTTACTTATTTGAAAATTCGATGACCTATAAAATTGTTGCGACAATTAGCACAATTAATGCTATAGACACCCTATTTATTCAAAACCAGAAAGTACTCACCCATTTCAGAATAAATACTATAGAAACGTTAATGAACTATAACATTTTTAAAACTTGAGGTATGTGCACTAAAGTATCCCAAACATCCGCCGGTGATATTAGTGGCAGGGTTAGAAGGGGAGGCTGAATTCTGATTAGATGTTTGCTGTAGCCCGTAATAGTATTGATAAACGGCCGAATCTATGCATTCAAGGTAAACGCTGACATTATCTCCTAACGAAATACGTTGTCCTGAACCACCAGATTGGTCCAACGGCTGATTGATCGTTTGACCATTTACATACCTGTCATCGCGTAGATAAATTGAGGTCGATTCTGAATCATTGATTATCTCTCGGAAATGATAGTAATTACCCTTCACAATTGGATCGGTATATATCGGTACAATTTCATAGTTCCTGCCAAAAGAAGACATTTCATATGATAGGCTGTCCAATATCACAAGTAAAGGCATAGTAGAAGTTGCCGTAAGTATTTTTGCACCTGCTTTTATATACAAGTCATATGTATCACCGGGTATACCTTTCAAACGGCTTGTTACATAGTGTCCTGCTGTAACTTCAGACAATGAATCAACTATGCCGGAGTTCCTGTCAGTTATAACAACTAAAGCCCCGCTTACCGCAGGGTAAACATTATCCTGGTCAAAGTTGATAGACTTGGTAATTGATACAGTATAAACACCAGGTTGATCGCTTATATTTCCTTCTACCACATATTGAGGCGATGAATCATTGAGATGGACGTTTATAACTTTCTGGCAGGAACAAAATACTATACATGAAAGAATGAAATAACCGGGAATAGTATGATTATTGAAACGCATTTTGTTTAGAATTTGAAGTTGTAGGAGATCGAAGGCACCCAACGAAATAAAGATGTCTGTACCGCTTGCGTTCTATTGGGGTCGTTTGGATCGGTGCGAAAGGTAATTGTATAGGCATTTTCCTGCCCATAAGCATTATATAGGCCAAATGTTAGCTCGGATGAATAATGTTTTCTATGACGGAGTTCCTTGGTCGCACTCAAATCAAGCCTGTTGTATGCTGGCATACGATAACCATTTCGTTCTGTATATAGGAAATAGGTATTGTTGTTGATCTCGTATTTCCCACTCGGAAAAGTAACAGCATTTCCTGTGTAGTATACAAAGTCCGCAGATAGTGTCCATTTGGGAGAGACTTTATATATACCGACAATCGATAGATCATGCGTCCTATCCTGCCTTGCAACATACCAATTATCATTATTTATCCCATCAATTTGCAATTCTGTCCGGGACAAGGTATAGGAGATCCACGCGGTTAATCTTCCGACTTTTTTTCGCAATAGGAACTCTATGCCATATGCCCTACCTTGTCCAAACAACAACTGGGATTCGATAGCTTCATTGCTAATAATATTCGCATTGTCTTTATAGTCAATTTGGTTTTGCATATGCTTATAGTAGCTTTCCACGCTGAATTCATAATCGTCGTTTTTGAAACTTCGAAAATACCCAACGGATAATTGATCTGCTATTTCAGGTTTAATATTATTATTGCTGGCGACCCATTTATCTGTCGGATTACTTGAGACGGAGTTTGAAATCAGGTGTAGGTATTGTGAGTTACGGGTATAAGCGAATTTGAGAGATGAATTTTCATTTAGCAGGTAATTGGCAGATATACGTGGTTCCGGTATAACATAGGTCTTTACTATTTGCCCTGAACCATAATGAAGCGTATCGATAATATTTTTATTTGCATCCAGGTCATACATGTTTGAACCTCCAAATATTGAAAATGAACTTAGACGGATACCATAATCAACAGACCATTTCGATGTTGCTTTCCAGCTATCTGATATGTACAAGGCATTTTCCCAGGTATGATTATCCGGTTGATTCCCGGATGTAATATTGGTTCCGGATACTTCTCCAGGAGTTATAGTATGATATGTCGAGCTGAACCCAAAACGAATAGAGTTCTTTGGGTCTGAGAATAATTGTAACTCCTCCTTGAGTGTCAAATCGCGTATCTCCGAATGAATATTTGCGTTTATACCGGAACTATTTATGTTGATGTCGTATTTATAATCACTATAAATTAAGGATGTGTTTGAAAATAACTTGTCACTAATAATATGGTTCCATCTCAACGTTCCTGTTGCGTTTCCCCAATTTAAACCAAACAGATCGGACAGGCCCAGGTCATCCCGTCCGAAATACCCTGATAAGTAGAGTCGGTCTTTATTCGACAATTTATAGTTCAATTTTGCATTGAGGTCATAAAAATATAGTTTGGCTTTTTTTAGAGAAGTATCATTTGACAACTTCAGAAACATATCGGCGTATGTTCGCCTTGCAGTAATTAAAAACGATCCCTCATCTTTTTTAATAGGGCCTTCTATATTAAGCTTTGACGAAATAAGCCCTATTCCACCGCTTACATGATACTCTTTATCGTTCCCATCATTCATTTTCACATCGAGAACGCTGGATAATCGTCCACCATATTGTGCCGGGGCTGTACCCTTATACAGCGATACATCCTTGATCGCGTCCGAATTAAAAGTCGAAAAGAAGCCCAAAAGGTGTGAAGGATTATAGACCAACGCTTCATCCAATAAAATCAGGTTCTGGTCAGCTGCCCCGCCTCGTACATAAAATCCACTGTTCCCATCGCCCTGGGAAGTAACACCAGGAAGCAATTGTATTGTTTTTAACACATCTTTCTCACCAAATATAACAGGGATGGCATTTATATCCTTGATAGATAATTTTTCCATCCCTATTTCAGCAGAATGAACTTTATTGACGTTGCCAGTTACAACGACCTCATTTAGCTGCTTTGAGTTCAACTCGAGGTTGATAACCAGGTTCATACTTTTGTTGAGGTTAATTGAGATTTCTTGCTGTAAATAGCCCGTATAATCCACAAGCAATTGATAATTGCCAGCAGGAATACTGAGTGAATAGAAACCATACTCATTAGATGTGGTACCGAGGCCCAGATCATTAGCCACTCTTATGACAGCACCAATTAATACCTCCCCATTCGCTTTATCTTTTATAACACCGCTAACTGTAAATTTGCTTTGGGCATTTAAAGCAAATGAGAGAAGCATTATTAGCAATGACATTATTAACTTAGGGAGATTGAACATATTTGGGCAATTAATATTTTATCTTGTCTTGTCTAATCTGTGAGGGTGATAAATGCTATTGCATACTGATAATTGTTTTGAAAAATATTAAAAACATTAGTTGTTAATATGCCCAATAAATGTGCGCAATGTAAAGGATTGATCATGGAATCAATTAAAATAACCAGTTCCATTAAATTTCGAATTTGCGAATTTTAAGATATCTGGGTAATAATATCTTAAAATTCGTCTCGCATTTTTTCAATCTCCTCTTCAGGAAGATCAATCATGTTATGAATCCCCTTTACCCATAATACAGAAATAATTATTGCCATGGTGATAACGATTATAAGGGCTACAAATACGGCCATTGTGAGAAATTTCCAATAAGGCTAAGTTATAGTAGAGATCTATGGTTAGTTTGGGATTGAGACAAATGACCAAAAGTCAGAGATGATTGGGGAAAACACTGATAAAAACCCACTCATTTTTATCAGTCCAGGATGCAAAGACTAAATACGCAGACCCTATGTTTAAGTAATAAAATTTACCATTCAAGAAAAGATCAGGAGTAAAAACTACATATTTTTCGATTTCGTCTCAACAATTTCGGTTGTTACATCATTTTGCAAAGCAGAATGCTTCTTTATTCGAAATTGTACCTTCAAATAAGAAGTAATGAAACATTTTATCTGCCTTATTATTTCCCTGATCACTTTTTTAAGTTCATATTCCCAAATATTTAAAAAGCAAGCACCTAAAATACCAACACACTTGGACAGTATCAAGGTGTATGAGCATCTTAGCGGTGTTAATCTTGATACTGTCTATAATATCTTGAGTGAGAAATATGGGGTCAAGATTATTTATGATACAGCAGTTTGCAACGAAATCATATATTCATATTGGTACGGTGGCGAATCAATCCTTTTTGCAGTTCAAATTTCTGCAAGATTAGAAGAATTTAATTGTACCGTGGATAGTGATCTTACGATCCATGTTGTCCCCAAACACCCACACGCATTAAAACACCCATCCAAACAATTTCAGTTTCAACAGAAAAAATTTGAGGGTAATCCTGAAAATAGAAATTTCACATTATCGGGTAATATAATTGACGACTCAACTAACATAGTATTAGAGGGTGCATACATCAATGTAAAAGGGACCAGTGTCTCTACAGTTTCCGATAAGAACGGTCATTATACCCTCAATAATGTACCTTCCGATACGGTCACTGTCACGATCAATCATATTGGCTATCTGCCTCTCGATGTATTTATAACACCTCAAATCAATAAGGCCGATTTTGTTATCTCCATACATCATGCTGAACATGTTCTTGATGAAGCAATTGTCACTGCAAACAGAATAGACCTGATGAAAATGTCCGGACCGACGATAAGCACCATAAAATTATCGCCTGAGAAATTATCGGAAATACCAAATGTGGGGGAAAAGGACATTATGCGAACATTCCAGTTGATGCCTGGCATCAGCGCGGCAAATGAATCTTCATCCGGTCTGTATGTCCGGGGTGGGACACCTGATCAAAATCTTGTCCTGTACGATGGATTCACTGTTTATCAGGTAGATCACCTTTATGGATTTTTTAGTGCCTTTAATGCGAATGCAATTAAAGAAGTGGAACTATACAAAGGTGGATTTGATGCGAAATATGGCGGCAGGCTGTCAAGTGTTACCGATATCCAAGGCAAAGAAGGGAGCAAAACCCAGTTCAATCTCGGTGGAGACATAAGCTTACTAAGTGGTAATATTTTTACTGAGATCCCGATCACAGAAGACCTTTCACTTGTTGCGGCGGCAAGACGCTCATGGAGAGGCCCTATATATAACTGGATATTTAATTCCTTTAATAAAAGCACAAGTTCATCAACAAGTTCTGGGAAAGGCCCCGGCGGAGCCGATAATGTTACTAAGGCTAAGTCATATTTTTATGACATAAACACAAAACTCACTTTCAAGCCTACAAAAAAAGATATCGTTTCATATAGCTTTTTCAATGGTAGCGATGACTTGAACAATAGCTTTTCCGTCAACACTCCAGCCTTTCTTGAACAACTCGGCATCAACTTTAATTTCGGGACAACAGATGTGACCAATTATAGTAATACAGGGATGAGCTTATCATGGCTTAGGAATTGGAACAGTAAATTCCATAGTAATACTGTTGTGAGTTATTCTAATTATGAAAGCAGCCGTGACCGGGTTACTACTGGAAATGTATTCATGGGTGGGGACACCACGACAACGAAAACGGGAATTTTTGAAAAAAATAATCTAAAAGACTTAAGCTTCAGATCAGATTATGAATGGTCATTTGCAAAATGGAACTCAATAGGTTTTGGCGTTAGTGCCACACAATTTGATATTTCTTATCGATATTCACAAAACGACACATCATGGCTAATTAATAAGCGAACCACAGGGTTGCTTACTGGGGGCTACCTCCAGGATAAATTCATTTTATTTAATGGGAAACTAACGCTGACGGGTGGTATGCGGCTTAGCTATTTTGATGTGACCAGCCGATTATATAAAGAGCCAAGATTAGCAATAACCTACCAAGCGACAGAAAAAATCTCCTTTAAAGCGGCATACGGACAATATTATCAGTTTGCAAACCGGATCACCAGGGAAGATATTTCCGCCGGGAGCAGTGAATTCTGGGTACTCTCAGACGGCAAGACCGTTCCTGTGAGCAGTGCCACACATTACATAGCCGGTCTAAACTACGAATCTGGGAAATATCTCTTCGGGATAGAAGGATACTACAAAAACCTAAACAATATAACCCAGTACACTGAGCGACTATCAGCAAATACAGCCGGAATAAATTATGATGAGAATTTTTTGATCGGTTCGGGTTATTCCCAGGGTGTAGAATTCATGATGCAAAAGAAAATAGGCAAACTGACAGGTTGGGTAAGTTACACTCTTGGGAAAACGATGGATCTTTTTCAAGCATATTCATCCTCTTATTTTCCCGCGGACCAGGATGTCAGGCATGAATTCAAAATTGTGACGATGTACAAAAAAGATCGGTGGGATTTCGCTGCAACGTGGGTATATGCAAGTGGTAGGCCTTATACAGCTCCCGGGGGATCCTATAGCGTAACATTATTAGATGGAACAACGCAAAATTATTTTACCGTGACATCAAAAAACACGTTAAGGCTTCCGGACTATCATCGAATGGACATAGCTGTAAATTACCATATCCATAACGAAGCCAAAAAAGATATAGGTTATATTGGTTTGTCACTATTCAATGTGTATGCCCGGAAGAATATCTGGTATAAAGAATTTACAGTAGTTAGTAATCACATAGTGGAGACCAATGTAGACTATTTAAGCTTCACTCCAAATCTGACACTCTCGTTAAAAATGCATTAGGATGAAAAATATAATAGTAATAATATTGTTTATGACTGTATGTTGCTCATGTAATAAAACAACATCATTGCCGGAATACAATGAAGATCCTGTATTAACATCTTATTTAAGCCCTTGGGGCATATTTGATCTTCAACTTGCTCATCAGCAATCCACATCGTCAGAGGCCTATCATCCTCCAGGACTTGATTCTTTAACTATTACAGTTAGTTCGAATGATACTTCTTACGTACTTACCAGTTTAGGAAAAGGGGAATATGAAAATGGCATGATCCCGATGAAAGCGGGGACTAAGTATGACCTGTCATTCTCATACAATGGTAAGATAGTTACTACGTCAACGGTCATTCCCTCTAAACCCGTAAATTTTGCAGAATCAGTTAGTGAAATATCTATAACACAACAAACCGCTTCTTCATTTCCTGGCGGTACCCCGGGAACATTTCCCGATCCGGTGAAACTTACCTGGGACAATCCGGACGCATCATATTATCTTGTAGTTGTAAAAAATCTTGAGACCAATCCTGCGCGGATAAGTGATACTGTCTTAAATAGTAGCGATACTTCGATTACTTTTGGAAGCAAACCCTCAATAACCAATACTTATAGTATCAATCCCAATAGTTTCAAGTATTTTGGTAAACACCGGATCGTATTATTTCACATTAACCCTGACTATGCTTCCTTGTATAGTGATAATAATTCGAGCTCACAGAACCTTTCGACTCCATCAACTGGGATTATCAATGGGGTTGGCATTTTTACCGCGATAAATGCAGATACATTGTACCTTCAGGTTGATAAAAAATAATATTTTTCAAATGGCTTTAAAATACTCCAGAATCGCTATTCGCCCATTGCTGATTATCTTAGCTCATTTCTCGGGATGGCTGTTATTTTTTTCAATCCCATTTTTTTTAAGATTTAATTTTCAACACCCACCCGAGCAATTCAAAAGAATTGATAAGGATAGTTTCCTGTACCTGACATTATTGACCAATACAATTCTGGTTTGCGCATTTTATTTTAATATCGCTATTCTCTGCCCTATTTTCTCCAGACAAAGAAAATATGGCAAGTTCTTTATTGCCCAAATGGCCACAATAGTCTTATTCTACTACGTAATAAGATTTATTACTTATCTGTTTTTTCCGCATGACATGCCATTGCCTTTAGGGGTACAAATTTTCAACTATGTTAACGTTGTTCTCGTTGCCTTATGCTATAGTCTTGTAAGGGAAAATATAAAGGTAGCGCGTGAGCGAAAGGAAAAAGAGAACGAAGCATTACGATCAGAACTGCTTTTTTTGCGCTGGCAGATAAGCCCTCATTTCCTCTTCAATGTTCTGAACAATATGGTATCCCTCGCGAGAAAAAAATCCGATACGCTTCAGGACATGCTCTTTAATTTGTCGAATCTAATGCGGTATATGTTATATGAGACAGATGAACAAAAAATTCCGCTTGAACAGGAGGTAGAGTATCTGAAAAGCTATATCTCCCTTCAAAAAATGAGGCTTGGCAATGCAGTAGCTATTGATGTGACCATTTCTGTACAAGCATCGGCAAATATTATGATCGAACCTATGTTGCTCATACCTTTTGTAGAGAATGCTTTTAAACATGGAACAGGCGCAATGCCCGAACCGATCATTGTTGTCATAATGGAATACGGGGATAACGTTCTCAAGCTTACCGTTAAAAACAGATATTTGCCGTTGGCTTCCGATATGAAGGACAATACTAAGGGAATTGGGTTGCCAAATGTAAAAAGACGCTTAAACTTGCTATATCCCAATAAATATTCTCTTGACGTTAATGACGACAGGACATATTATACATCCGTTTTAAAGATAAATCTTGGATAATGCTAAAATGTATCATAATAGATGATGAATCCCTTGCCCTTGATCTGCTTGAGGACTATATCAAGAGCATTTCATATTTACAGTTGATAAAGCGTTGCACCAGTTCTTTAGAAGCACTGGAGCTGATTCAAAAAACGGAAATAGACCTTGTCTTTTGCGATATCCAGATGCCCGGGCTGACAGGAATACAATTAATTAGATCACTTGTCGAAAAGCCAATGTTTATACTCGTAACAGCATATAAATCATATGCAGTGGAAGGCTATGAAATTGATATTGTAGATTTTCTTTTGAAACCCGTTAGCTACGAAAGATTTATAAAAGCGTGCAACAAAGCCCTTGCTTTATATAATCTCAAGCGAAAGGACATCAGGCCGGTCGTGGACCACATTTTTCTACCTGTTGATTACAGCATGGTCAAAGTGATCTTAAGTAATATTATATACATAGAAGCTTTAAAGGACTATATAAAGATCTTTATGCTTAATGAAACAAAATCATTACTGGTACGATCCACGATGAAAGCGATTGAAGAAATGTTGCCACAGTCAATGTTTGTCAGAATACACAAATCGTATATTATAAATACAGGAATGGTTACCGCTATCAGGAAGAATAGCATTTTTCTTGGGGATCTTGAATTCGTGATAACGGAACCTTACAAGGGTGCTGCTGTAAAAATTACCGGTAGAAATTTATAAAATCATCGCAAGTTTTTGTCCCGTTGTCGCAATTGTCCTTCGGCCGAAATTACTTCAGTTAGCTTTGAAAAATGAAGTCTTAACGCATAGCTATTCGCTATTCAGTTATGAAAAATATTTTTTATGGCTACCGGTACAACTACGAGAAAGCTGAAACGTTTTCTTTTTACATCCTTCCTTTCTTTTGTGTCCAGCTTATCTAACGCGCAACTATATTCTGTCTCGGGGAGAGTCGTAGATAATTCGAACCAATCAACACCCGGCGCTACAGTAATGGTATCTGGGACCATTAATTCACAAAAAGCGATAGGTTCCTTAACAGACGATAATGGCAATTTTTCTATTTCAAACCTTTTACCAGGCCAATATCAATTAACAATTGATTATCTGGGATATAAGAAGATCGATTTGCCTATCCACATCACTAACAAAAATATTGTCATAGGAAAAATAAAGCTGCAGGTGCAATCGACGCAATTAAAGAATGTTGTTGTCTCAGGTAAACAGGTTAGGGCAGAGCAAAATGGCGACACTATTAAATTTAATGCAAACTCATATAAAGTCAATCAAGATGCAACTACTGAGGACCTCATAAAAAAAATGCCAGGGATTACGTCGGATAATAATGGGTTAAAAGTAAACGGGGAAGACATAAAACAGGTCTTATTAAATGGTAAGCCATTCTTCGGAAACGATCCTTCAGCAGCGGTCAAGAATTTGCCAGCTGAGATCATTGATAAGGTGGAAGTCTTTGATAAACAAAGCGATCAGGCACAATTCACCGGGACGGATGATGGACAGGGGCAAAAAGCAATAAATCTTATTACAAAAGCCGATAAGAATGTAGGTCAAATAGGTAAAGTATATGGAGGGTATGGCACTGATAGCAGGTACCAGGGAGGTTTATCGCTTAATATGTTCAATGGAAGCAGGAGAATTTCCGTTATAGAACTATCGAATAATGTAAATCAGCAGAATTTTAGTATAGACGATGTAATGAGCCTGATGAATAATTCAGGTGGGCCCAAGGGAATGCCTAACGGGCCGGATAATTCCAATTCGGGTAACAAGAATAACTCACCTGGTTCTGATATTACCAACTTGCTTAGAGGTCAGCAAAATGGTATTACAACTACCCATTCCTTAGGTATAAATTATACCGATGACTGGGGTAAAAAGATAACAGCGTCCGGTAGCTATTTTTTTAATTATACGGATAATAATAACAATTCAGATCTGACACGAAACTATTTCATACCTGCTGGCACAACTTATGCTCAACATAGTATTTCTGAAACAATTAATTATAACCACCGGATTAATTTCAGATTTGAATATACTATCGATTCATCCAATAAGTTGATAGTTACGCCACAGCTTCGTTATCAGTTGAATAAATATACTTCAACATTGGACGCAAGTAGTTTTAACGATGCAGCAACAAGCCATACATTAAACAACCAACAAACATACAACGTTGGCTATAATTTTTCGAACAATATCCTATTACTACATAAGTTTAAAAAGAAAGGACGCACAATATCTTTAAATCTTGGTACACAGATAAATGATCAGAACGGGAATGGTAGCTACTATTCAACAAGTGAGTATGTAGACAGCAATAGTTCTAATTTAGTCAACCAAAAATATACACTCAAAAACAACGACTATACGCTTTCATCGAATTTAACTTATACAGAGCCATTCGGCAAAAGATCGCAGATGTTATTTGACTATAATTGCTCAACTATGCACGGAGGTTCTAATAAAGCAACCTATGACTATGATAGCATTACCAACCAATTCAATACCCCTGACAGTATTTTATCTAACAAATACAAAGATCGTTATGTTGTCCAAAGTGTAGGTCTGAGTTATAGATATATATACAAACAGATCAATTTTACGGTTGGTGGAAACCTTCAATCAAGTCAGTTGACAGGTGATCAGACTTTTCCCTATACCTATAACACAAGCAAGAATTTTTATAACCTGTTGCCCATGGTCAGCTTCAACTACAAAATTAATAATTTTAGTAACCTTCACATGTTGTATCGCGTATCGACTAATGCGCCAACTATCTCACAACTACAAAATGTAATCGATGTATCAAATGCCCTACTACCGAAAGTCGGCAATTCGGACTTAAAGCAAGAATCACAAAACTCAGTGACATTGCGATATGGGAATATAAATATGTTCAAAGGGAGAAGTTTTTTCATTTTTCTTATGGGAAACTATACCAATAACTATATCAGCAATGCAAATTATGTACTTAATTCCGACACTACTTATGATGGTTATAAACTCAATAAAGGCACCCAATTAAGTAAGCCTGTGAATCTGAACGGATACGAGAATGTCAAAACATTCCTGGTCTATGGCAGGCCAATCTCAATAATAAAAAGCAATATTAATTTCAACGGTGGTTTTACATACAGCCACGTGCCTTCGCTAACAAATAGTATTCTAAGCTATTCTAACAATTATGTACCTAATGCAGGTGTGTATTTGGGAAGTAACATAAGTAAGAACATTGATTTTTCTCTGTCTTATAACGGCAGTTATAATATTGTGAAAAATAATGGTCAGGGCATTTCAGATAATATATACTATAGTCACTGTGCGGTTGTTAATGTCCATTTATTATTATTAAAAGCATTAGTGTTAAATACAGATGTGACCCAAAACCTATACCATAGTTTGACTGAATCGTATGATCAAAATTATGCATTGTGGAATGCATATATAGGATACAAATTTCTGAAAAATCAGTCTTTAGAAGCTAAAATATCTGTG
>Ga0207151_1099_pt1 | contig 20701 bp, 20 predicted proteins | sample Alteio_BWMinHeat_29_FD_153523 | JGI IMG/M metagenome (GOLD analysis project Ga0207151, IMG submission 153523) | Enriched cells from forest soil in Barre Woods Harvard Forest LTER site, Petersham, Massachusetts, United States -... | ecosystem: Environmental > Terrestrial > Soil > Temperate forest >... | reverse complement strand
TTCCGGGATGATGCCGATCAGTTGATCATGATCGTCGGAATGGTGATCGCGATGCCCCGGAATGTTTTCCACAGGGCGAGGTGACGCTGGACATCACAGTGGGCAAGCTATTTCTCCTATTTGAGTTACGGGAGAGACAGAGTGCCAACCAGGAGATTGTCCATGCGTAAGATCAGAGAAGTCCTCCGCCTCCGCTTCGAACTGAGGCTGGGGCAACGGGCCATAGCCCGCGCTTGTTCGATTAGCCAGAGCACCGTTCATGACTACCTCATCAGGGCCGCCGCAGCCGGTGTGGTGTGGCCGCTCGAAGAGGAGTGGGACGAGCAGCGTGTCGAGCAGGCATTGTTCGGAGAGCGGCAGGTGGTAAAACGGCTCCCCCAACAAGTCCTTCCGGATTTTCCCGCCTTGCATTCGCAGTTGCAGCAGCATCGCCATCTGACGTTGCAGCTGGCTTGGGAAGAGTACCGGCAGATTCATCCGGAAGGATACGGCTACAGTCGCTTCTGCGAGCTCTACCAACGTTGGCGCAGGAAGCAGGATGTAGTTCTTCGCCAGGTACACGAGCCTGGCGAGAAGGGTTTCGTGGACTGGGCCGGTGCCACGATTCCGGTGCACGATCCGGTTACCGGCGAAATCTGGCCAGCGTCGTTGTTCGTGATGGTGTTGGGCGCGAGTTCCTACACTTATGCCGAAGCCACCCGGGACCAACAGCTGAGCGCCTGGATCAGCGCTCACATGCATGCCTTTGAATACTTTTCTGGAGTGCCCAGACTTCTGGTGCCGGATAACCTACGAACTGGAGTGAGCCGCGCGTGCCGCTACGATCCGGATCTCAACCCCACCTACCATGAGTTTGCGATGCACTACGACATAGGAGTCGTGCCGGCGCGTCCCTATCGGGCCCGGGACAAGGCTAAGGTAGAAGTTGGCGTGCAAGTTGCGGAACGTTGGATCATTGCTGCCCTACGCCACCAGAAGTTTTTTCGGTTGGCGGATCTGAACAATGCGATTCGCGAACGGCTCGAGCGACTGAACCACCGACCGTTCCGGAAGCGCGAAGGATCGCGTGCCAGTGTGTTCGCTACGGTTGAACACACCGCTTTGCGACCGTTGCCCGCCGAACGGTTCGACATGAGCCAGTGGTCGTACGCTCGAGTCAACATCGACTACCACATCGCCTTCGACGCCAACTTCTACAGCGTGCCGTACACGCTAGTGCAAGAACGCGTGGAAGTTCGAGCGACACCCACCACCATCGAGATCTTCCACAAGGGACAGCGGGTAGCCTCGCACGTCCGTGGTCATGGACGAGAACAGGTGTTCACGCAGAGAGAACACCGACCGAAGAGTCACCAAGCGCATCTCGAGTGGACTCCCTCACGCATGGTGAACTGGGCCGAACAGATCGGACCGCACACGGCCAAGTTGTTTGAACGGATCCTCGCCGAGAAACCGCATCCGGAGATGGGGTATCGATCCTGTCTCGGAATCATCCGACTGGCCGAGCAGTATTCCTCGACCAGAATGGAAGCGGCTGCCGATCGCGCCATACGGACCGGTGCTTGCCGCTACAAGAGCGTGAAATCGATCCTGAAGAACTCGCTCGATCAACAACCACTCCCAGAACCGCCACCGCAACCCCTTCCGCCATCGCATGACAACATTCGTGGCGCTGAGTACTTCGAGTAAAAAGGAGAGATGCTCATGTTGCAACAACCGATGAAAGAAAAACTCCATGCCCTCAAGCTTCAGGGAATGATCGAAGCACTGGAATATCAGGAACAGGATGAAGCGACGCGGGAGTTAAACTTCCTCGACCGTCTGGCACTGCTCGTCGATCAGCAGTGGAACTGGCGTGAGAACCAGGCTCTCACCAGACGAGTCCTTGCCGCTCGCTTACGGGGAGCTGCCTGCGTCGAGAACATCGACTATCGTGCCGAGCGAGGACTGAACCGAAGCGTGATCCGTGGGTTGGCCCAAGAGTCTAGCTGGGTAGCCAACCACGAACACATCTTCGTGCTGGGTCCGACCGGAGTGGGCAAGAGTTATGTGGCTTCGGCCCTGGCGCAGAAAGCTTGCCGGGATGGCTATCGGGTGTACTACACGAGGGCCGCGGCGCTGTTCCGGGATCTGAGCCTGGCACGCGCCGATGGCAGTCTACGGCAACTATTGAGACGGCTGAACCGCATCGATGTTTTGGTCATCGATGACTGGGTCATGGCTCCGATGTCGGAAGCGGAGAGAAGAGACTTTTGGGAGATCGCCGAGGATCGCTACCAGACGCGCTCGATGATCCTGACTTCGCAGTTGCCAGTGTCTCGCTGGCACGAACAGATCGGAGACCCCACACTGGCAGACGGAATCCTCGACCGGCTGGTACACAACGCACATCGCATCGAGATACGCGGGGATTCGATACGTAAACTGAAAGGAGTGAAAGAGGAAAAGTGAATGCGCTTGAGGAGGGACAAAACCGAGGGACGCTATGGGTCGACCGAGTTGGCGATCGTCGTTCCCAGGCGATGCTGACGCGAGATTTTTCTGTGAAACTGAGCAAACCGGCCACGATGGTTTAGAAATTCTCCGCACCGTGGTCTGCGCTTCGCGCTAAACGCGTCGCTCTACGGGCGCCGCAAGGCTTCACTCCGACCGTGGTGCGGGAGTTGATTCACCAGGCGGGTGGGGCCAAATGAAAAGATCAAACGGGCGAAAAATGAACACCGATCGGCAGACGAAAAGCTGTGGAAAAGCCGCTCCGTGGAAACCCCTGTAAACCGGGGTTCCCACTGCGCTTGGAAATCCCGCAACAGACGCGGGATTTCCACTTTCCCACAGCTTCAACAACAACAAGCTTGACGATCGCGATCACTTTCAACAAAATGCAAAAACCAGCGTCGCTTCGCTCCGAGGACTGATCGGATCATCCCGGAACATTGATCGGCATCACAGCGGAATGCTGATCGACTTCATCGGAATCCCCAGGCACGCGCAATTCATATGTTTTGGGGCAGACTAGAAACAGTCAAACAGCCAGCTGTGCAGCTCTTTGCTGATTCCTGTTTCCTCCGTGATTTCGCGCCATGAGTGGCCGTGTGAGCGCAAATGGTGCAATTCTTGAGGCATCCACGATCTTTTTTGCCCAGCCGAGCCGCTTTCCCCGACTGCGGGCGTGGGCCAGCGCGCCATTAATTGTCGAGCATGGCAGTGCGGCGAATGTCAACCTCTGCGACGTGCATCGGTGGCAAGGTGTCAAGAAGGTAGTTTGGCGTGGATTTTATAGGTAGTGGCGGAGAGGGTGGGATTCGAACCTAGTGAGGAACGGTGAGTAATGAGAAGACTTGCGTTTGTAACCATTGCGGAATGTACAGGTTGCAGACCCCTTTTCTCGATTCACTGTGCTACGTTGAGAATTCAGGACTTCCTTGGCCTTGAATACGCCTAAGAAAGTACACATGTACTGTTGAAAACAGGTCGTTTATAAAAGGAAAAAGCCTCGCTTCGGGCGAGGCCCTTTCCTTTTGTTCGTTTTGGAGATTTAAGTGGTCTGTTCGTTCGGAGCAATCAAGCCGAAGCAGACCGAAGCAAGGTATGCGGATTCGATGAAGAGAAAATGGTGCCATTCTGTGCCAGCCACACTTAACATTCGCCGTGTTAAAATCCCCGCAAGGTGTGTGAGTACATTCCGCTGGCGTTCCGCGTCGCTCGATTGGTCCTCGCTGTCTTATTCAGCGATTGGCTCCCTATTTTCAATTTCGCTCTCCAGTGTGTCGCCCTGGGCGTACTCGTCTGGTACGCTTTGGAAACGCTGAGAATCAGGAAGGCCTCGCAGGAACAGGCGGAAGCCGTCCAAAGACCGTGCCTCACGTTAGCCACCGCTGCTCGGGGATACGAAGATGCCGTGCTGGATATGGGTGGAGCAGTTGGCGGAATGATTGTGGGCTCTCATGAAGGCAATGTTGCGCTATGGAACGTGGGAAGCGGTCCTGCAATAAACGCCCGATATCGATTCAAGCCCATCGACCCTCCGCACGCTGCAAATGTCGCTTGCTCGAATGGGTATTTGCAAATTGTTTTAGCAAGAGAGACTTTCGTGATGCCAGTTGCACGCAAAGGCCTGCAGAATCTGCAATACGAGGTTGTCCATCACTTATGAAAGTTTGAGCGGCAGGTGCTATCAAACGAAAATTACCCTAAACGACCTAGTTCTCACCGAGATGCGCTTCACTCGGCTTCCACATCAAGTCGGGGCGGCGAGTAGGTCAAGTGATTCGAGCCTTTTGCGACGAGAGCTACGACGGCGAATCTAGAATCTACACAATTGGAGGATTCGTTGCGCGAGACAAGGAATGGGTTGGTTTAGCTAAACGATTCAAACTTCGCTGTCTTAAAGACTCCATACAGTGCTATCACGCGGCTGACTGTGAAGGTCGATACGGCGACTTCAAGCACCTATCGAAAGACCAGACGGTCCAACTAAATACAGAGCTAATCGACGAGATGCTGAAATCTCAAATCGTCGGGTTTGCAATTTCTGTGATACTGGAAGACTACCGCAAGGTTCAACAGTCCAGCGAAAAAGCTAAGCGGATGTTAGGACCGTCTCCATACTTCTTGGCCATGCAAATGTTTCTCGTCGAGGTCTGCGGAGAAATTCATGCAGATAGGCCCAACTATCGGGTGGCTTTTATCTTCGACCAACAGGAACAATTCAGCGGACGTGCAAAGCAGCTCTACCACGAAGTAAAGCGGAAAAATCCGAACGCTGCACGTTGCATGGGGACGCTAACCTACGCAGACAGACGGCGATTCGTGCAATTGCAGGTTGCGGACAAATTCGCTTATGAGGCGATGAAAAATATGCTGAACGTGAGATACGACCCGCAACGGAGAGAGCGTGTTGCCCTGACCCGGATGAAGACTGGCCGAATCATTCAAAGCCTGAAGTACCTCGACGCCGAGGCGCTCCAACTCATCGTGGATGTCCAACACTAGCCCTGTCACGGCCCGGCGTTCCCGGCCTCAGGCCGCTTCAATCTTTCCCAGGAATTCAACTGAAGTCAGGGTCTTCCTCTGGGAGCGGTTTCCAACCTACTTTTTCCGACAAATCGCTCGTAGAAACGTCGGCACGCGCAATTCATAAGGTTTTGGGCAAAATCCGTGGCTGGAGGACTCTCGAACCGGAGTTGCCAGTTCTGGCAGGGACAGCCGCTACCGTATGCACCACAAGCAATGCGCGCTATATGCGAAACTTGCAACGGCCTTATTCCTTAAGGCTTTACGGTATGAACGTGAGTTCAGTTCTATCCAATGCTTCGCCTCAAAGGGGAGCCAAGGCCTTGGCGGTCCGTCTCCGCGTGGAGCCGATTGGCCGTACGCGCAGGGATGGCTTGATCGCGGGTCATCTCGGTGGCTACGATGGAGACATCGCCGCCGGAATCCACCTGGGTCCAGCCGTTAGGGCGGCATTGACGGCACTCTTGATGCGATCGACATCCAGGGAATCTTTCGTGTTAATGGTAAGATTGCAATTGTTATGATCTTTCCATGCCTCATCGACCAGACTCGACGGTTTGCGAAAGTGACTTTGTCAGGATCTGTCCATGGGCACGAAATTGCCGCCGCGATGGAAGCCATGTATCAAGATCCAGACTGGGCCGCTGAATTCGACATCTTGTGGGACGCGTCGGAGATTACTGAGTTGCTGTTAGATGCCTCGGATTTTCTGGGTTTTGTTCGTGTACAGAAAAAGTATGCGGCGGTCAGTCCTCGGCGCGAGATCATCGTCGCGCGACGTAATCTTGATCGGGCGATGGCCCGGACGTACGCGATGTTTATGAAAGCTGGAGCGCACAGAGTGTACGTGTGTCAGTCGGAGGAAGAAGCAAACGAGTTGCTCAAGCACTAGTATGCGCGTCGGTCGCTCAACCAAAGCGAGGCGCTCCCCCAGTCGGTCCGCCGATGTGTCAAAATCACGGTAACGCAATAAGCAAACGTGAGAACACCGAGACGAACCTGTCGCCAGCTTAGAGCGGGTTGCACTGGTGGTCGCTGATTTTAAGGGCATTCGCGACGGGTAACATTTTCGGCAGGGACAACCAGCCTTTGTCGTGACTCTGGACGCGGTCGGGGTTGGTAAGAAGAGTTGACGAGCGGCAAATCCATCACCGCGCTGTCCCACTTCCGGCGATGAATAGGTTCGCAAGGGGCGGCGCGGGCAATTAACACGCCGCGCCCTCATTACTCCGTCTTAGCTTCTTCTCTCGCCTCGCGCGGGATCTTGGTGACTTCCTCATCGGGGAGTTCCTTAGAGGTTGGGGTTACAAGACACCCTCTAGCGCCCACGGAAAAAACGGTAGATGTCGGTGAGGAAAATAGCCCAAGTAAACAGGCGCATCCCGATCAGTTCCCACATGGATGCGCGCTCGAAGAATTTCATTACGTTCTTCTCAAAATCGTAATCTCCCATTTAATTTTCCTCCGAACCGTAATCGTTCAGTAACGGTCTCGCCCCGTCTGAGTCAGTTTCACAAACATCATCATTTCACTTTGATTTTTTGATTCCCCGAACGCGGCCACAATTTTTTGATGGGGGCCTTCACAAAAACAAAACTAGCAGCGTCAAGTGTTCTCTACTGTTCGGTTTTATATACAGGAGGACTGTCTTTCGTACAGTTTTGGTACAGTGGGACTTCCCTGTACCGGACAAGCAGATGGAAGGAAGCGACTACTGATCCTACCTTAGAGGGCTGGGCGAGCAATGGCGCCCGGCTACTCGACCATTGAGAATCAAGTTTCCGATTACGGCAGAAGCTCCTCCGTAATAACCGCGGGGTATTTTGCACCTCGCCGGCGACTCTCTCCTGGGATAAACTGGCATTTTGGGTGCAGGAATATGGACGCACGTCAACTTGGACGGTTTTTTCCCCGGCCTTCGACAGCAACTCCGGGTAGTGAAGAACGCCAACCGGGAGCGAGATCTGTTTACTGCCGGAGATTTCAGCGTATTTGATTACATCGAACCGGACGAACCCAGGATCTCTCAGATCGTCGCGGATCTGTTACGTCCAAACGGCAAGCACGGGCAAGGGGCGACCTTCCTTCGGCAGTTTCTGAAGATAGTGAGAGTCCCGATTCTCGGAGCCTTAGCCTGAATTATTCACGATTTTGCTGGCAAAAAAAGAAAAGGTGCTCTAAAAGATTGATGAACACTGGGTTTTAGTAGAACCCGGCATTCTCTTTCGGAGCACCCAGAGATGACATCTTGTTATATACCACAGCTCTCCTTTTCCTTCTACCGACATCGAGCCGTTCGAGCCGATTTTTCGGGTGGACAGATCACCAGTGACGCCGGCCTGTTGCCCTTGCGGGCCTTCGATGAGCGTCATCATTTGACTCGCGACTGGGCCGCGCTGCTCGGTGACCTGCGTCAGGAGGAGCGCGTGCAGCACGAGGCGCTGGCGCTGTTGCGCCAACGCATCTATCAGATTGTCGCCGGCTACGAGGACGCCAACGACGCCGACCGCTTGCGTCATGATCCCGCTTTGCAAATCGTCGCCGATCAGAAACTGGGAGAGCCGCTTGGCTCGCAACCTACCCTCAGCCGTTGGGAAAATGCCCCTTCCGCGCGTAGCCTGGTGCATCTGAACGACGCCTTACTAGATCAGTTCATTCGTCTCTGCGGCCGGCAGGTCCGCCAGCGCGGCGAGATTTTGCTGGACATCGATTCCACTGACGATCCTACGCACGGCCAGCAGCAATTCAGTTTCTTCAACGGCGCCTACGATCAGCACATGTACCATCCCATGCTGATATTCGAGCGTCACACCGGATGCTTGCTGAGCGTGCGTTTGCGACCGGGCAATGCTTCCAGTCACGCCCGCATCGTGCCCATGTTGCTGAGGATCGTTCCGCGATTGCAGCGCGCTTTTCCCGGCGTGACCATCAAGCTGCGCGGTGATGCCGGCTTTGCTCTGCCGCTGCTCTATGAGTTCTGCGAGTTCTTCGGAATCCAATACACACTGGGCATTCCCGCCAATTGCGTTTTTCAGAACCGCGCCGAGCCGCTGCAGAAAAAACTGAAGCGCCGTTATCGTCGCACGGAGCTCCCGCAGCGCAGCTTCTCTAGCTTTCGCCACCGCGCGCGCTCCTGGTCGCGCCAGCGGCACATCTGCTACAAGGCCGAACACACCGCCGTCGGAACCAATCTGCGCTTCCTGATCACCAATGTCGCGGGCCGAGCTTCCGAGGTCTTCGCTTTTTACAACGACCGCGGTGAATGCGAGAACCGCATCGAAGAATTCAAGAACGGTTTCCGCGCCGACCGCTTGAGCTGCCACCGCTTTCTGGCCAACGCCTTCCGGCTGCTGCTGCATGCCTTCGCCTACAACTTGGTCAATCTGTTTCGTCTTCTGCAACTGCCGAAAGCGTGGCGCTCGATACAAATCGAAACTCTGCGCGCCCGGCTCTTCAAAATCGGCGCTCGCATTCGTCAAACTGCGCGTTGCATCCGGGTTCATCTGGCCACGGGCTGGCCCTGGCAAGCCCTGTTCGGCAAACTCGCGCTTGCCTTCAACACCAGCTAGCCCCACTCTTGCGTCGCCAATCCGTTTGTCTCGCACGTCAGGGGCGGAGCCTGCTCCCAAAACTGTCTTCCTCAATCGGTATGCCGCACTTCGTCCTCACTGCGGTCTTTCAACGCCTCGCGCGATGACTCAAAAGCCAAAAAACCAAAAATTCCGACCGCCGAAAGACAAAACTTCAACTGTCGTGAATTAAGCAGGTTAGAGAGCGCAAGGATCGAAACGGAAGTGCCGACGGTGCACATTTCTAGCTATCGCAGAAGAGTCGACATCCTCGTCGATCTCGGCATGCGACTAGAACGCAAACCATCGAGGGGTTTTCCGCCCAGCTCTAGTTATTGCATGGAAACACTATTTTCTGATTCCGTGTACAGTCGACAGTCTTTTTCAGTACCTGCCCCTTGCACGCGCAGGCCACAACGTAGAACTTCGGATTTACGACTTTTTCAATATTGGTCATACCTAAATCTAACGTTGTTCCACCAATGACAGGTGTATAACTGGCAGCGCATGCGGAGGGCTGCGATTCGACTGTCAAATGAATCTCCGGGTCACCACTGCCAATGGTCGCTTCGGTATTCTCCAGAATTTCTCGCAAAGTTTTGACACGCTCAAGTGTCTGCCCATCGGGCCCCTTTCCGGAGAGCTTTTCGACAGCCTTGTCGGGGAATTTGGCTTTTATTTCGGCAGAAACAGGAGCATTAATATCGGCACCTTGATAGTATGCCGCCACAGCCGCGTCGTGCAGCTGATGTGCCTTCTTTCTTTCTTCGTCGCTCACCTTGCGACTACGAGACTGAGTTACCATCTTCAAGGGCAAAAGCAGAAGCAGTGCTGTCATGGCGTAAAAAAGACCTGGCCTTAAACTGGGCGCGCCCATATTTCCTCATTTCTTCAGAGCTTCCCAAAGTTGAATATCAGCTCCCACGGACTCAAACAACGGGGTTTGCTGGACGCCTGACCTCTTGACCATCTCAGGAAGACGATGTTGCACGTATTCGATCAGGGTCCTGGCTGAGACATGAGAATTCGATGGGTCGGAGAGCCCCTCAATGACGGCTTCCGTCAGGAGACTGTGCTGGTAGTCAGAACTTGAAAATGCTTTCTCTGATGGAGTCGCCGCGAAAAGGATGTGAACTCCGGTCACCGGCGAACTCACACGACCAAGGCGAAACTTAACCTGCTCGACTCGCTGCTTAATGTCGGCGAGTTTTGCAAGAGATTCGAGAGCTTCACCCGACTGGCATGAATCGACGATTAGCAGAACCCTTTGCGCACTAGCGTTTCGCAGAAGATCTGCGAGGTCGGCCGTACTAATCGCGCTTTTTCTCTGGTCATCGAGGGTCAGCCCTTTAGCATCATAGGGTTCGAAGTAGAACATTTCGCTGCCGGGAGGCACATACCCATGACCAGAAAAATACAAGATAATAATATCCTCGGGCCGTGAATAAGTCTCGAACGTTCTGAACTCTTCCAGAATCTTATCTCTCGTGGCGAAGTCGTCGTGCAGTTCCTTCGTGTGCACCCAGGGCAATGCACTTTCGAATGAGTCTCCAACAGCTGTGGCATCCAGTATCGAGTAATCTAGCGGCTGAAACCCAGAGTTGGCTCCATATTTCCCCACCCCAATTGATAGCAGCTGAATTGCCGTTTTGTCGCCTGGCGTGACCATCCGCCGGTCGCGTACGGTGGATTCTGCATCCGGGGCAAGATCTACCGGCGCCTTAGCGCCAGCCGGGGTGGTCTGCAGTTCGAGTTTCTGCAATAAATCGAGAAGCAATCCCGGCGTGTAAAATGTAGCGAAATAGGACTCAAACGGCCTTATGAGATTATCCTTTCGCCAGCCCACCCAGCGCAGGGCAGCTGCTGTACCGTCAAATTGGCCACCGGGACTGATCGTCAGCCAGTCGCTGGATCCGCAATCCAGGAGCATGAAGAGCCTTTTCTTATCTTGTAAATCCAAGATCGCGATGGTTCCATTGAGCAGCCCCGCCGCGAGCGTCTTTTTTCCGAACGTGATCGATATGACCTCTGCATCCATGGGAATGGAGACGTTCAGATTTGAACCAATGTCCCAGAGTTCAAGGAATGAGAAATCATCTTTTCTTATACTCGTCGCGAGGATTTTGTCGTCTTCAGAGAAACCGACTACACGCCGGCTATATGGAGCGCCTTCCGCCAAGACCCTTGGCCGCGGGGACTCACTCAAAAGATCATAGAGCATCACCTTGGTGCTCGTTGATATTGCCAGTGCTGAGGAACGCTTTGAAAGGCAATAGGCTATTACTTGTTCTCGAAAGGGGATGTGATGGAGGAGTTGCTGCGGTCGGGAAGCATCTCTGATTTGAAAATCCACGTCAGCACCAACTCCGCATGGAGTAACCAGCAGGTCTTGACCAGAGAAGAATCCCATCTGAGCAAGGTTCTGCTCCTGGCAAATGGTTATCGGCGTCGGATGAGCGTTATCCAAACTAATGAATTTAGCAATTCTATGATTGTCCTGCGACTCGGTCCAGGCGGCGTATTTACCATCATGGCTAATATCCATCATTGAGACGACAGGTAATTGCAACTGAGTGTTGAAGTTTTTGTGTAGTTTATTGTCAACAAACTGTAGATAATGATTTCCCCCTTTGTACACCATTCTGGAGTTGTCAAGGGAATAGATGGCATTCGAGATCCGGAAAGCTCTCCGTTCGCCCGTCGCAAAGTCCCAGAGGCTGGCAGTTCGATCTCTGCCCACGAAAAGGTCGCCGTTGTCCAGGAATCTGAGGGAGCCGATTCGTTGGACGGGAGAGCTGTCAAACCGGAGCACTGTGTTCCGATCAGGAAGAAAGTAGACGGCGTTTAGGGCATCTATGAATAGTGCCTGCCCGGAATCGTTGATCTGGATCGGACCAATAGGGTAACTCTTCTCGATGCTGGCATCTCGGGGCGACGCATCCGGGAAATGCCATACTTTTACTCTTGGTTGTCCCTGTACCATCGCCGAGATTCCAAAGTACGTGCCGTTCTGACTGAAAGATGTATAGCCTGGAAGAGGACTTACACATTTTTTTACTCTGTCGATTTTACGTTGGCGAGTGCAGTCGTACAGTATGAGATCCGGTGACTTCCCGTTCGGCACGTCTCCCGCCGCAATGACATGGTTCGCCGGAGTGAATGCGACGGCTTGGGCGTGAAAGCCAGGCAATTTGCAGGGCCTAGTCTCCCTGTGCTGGTCGAGATCATATACAACAAGCTCACCAGTAAAAAACGCAACCGCCAGATGCAGGCCATCCTGCGAAAAAGCAATATTATTGGCACTGCCGTCTATGTCTTGCGACGCATAAAGCCGTAACGAATGATCATTGTCATCCTCCAAATCGATCACGCCGATGGTCCCGCTTCGAAGATCCCCGCAGGCTAGATATCGACCGTTTGCGCTGAAACTAACTGCGGTGACAGCGCCTTGATTGTCTTCTTTATCGCAACGCAACGTCGATAGGGATCCCACCCGATAGTCCAGCAAGGCAACAGTGCCGCTGCGCTGGCCGACTGCGAGGACTGTGGAGTTTGGCCGGAACGCAAGACCACTCCAAATGTCGAGCATGCTGAAGGTCCATAATTGCCGACGTTCTACGACATCCCAGATTTTTAGCTGCTGATCGAAGGCAATGGAGGCTCCGAACCTGCCGTCTGGTGAAATAGCCACTCGATCGGGCTCTCTTGTGTGTTCTGCATCCACAGTGAGAACACCTGGGGCAGTCTGGGCACGAGCCGGGTAAACCTCAAAAACCAATATACAGGCCAGCAACATGGACACCCTTTGCACATGTTTTGAGAGTTTCCCGATCTCACCGCGCCGCATATTTTTCTTGCCCTTCTGTGTCCGATCGATCCGTTGCGTTGACTTTCTTCAACTGATTCGGCCCAGCCTCCTCGTCTTCCCGCGTAGCTAAATCCAGAGAACTGATGAGCGCGGTAAACAGTCCAAGCACCATCAAATATGTACAAACATAGAAGTCTTGGAGCAAAGAAAAACTGCGCCCATAGAGAAAAGGAATTTGATCTGGCCCGGCGCAGTTCAAGATGTCCAGCGCTGTTGATGTCGAACAGTTTACTAGGGCTTTTTCGGCTGAATCAGTCAACCCCAAACCGATTAAGTAGAAAACGGGCTGACTGTTTGCCTTAAATTCGACGACATAGTTAAGCCGTATGAAAAACAAGACACCGCACAAAAGAAGCAGGCAGACGGATAAAATACGTCTGAATCTCCTTCCGCTCAGCAACTGCCGTTCGCTGAAACAAATTGGGAACAAACAAATAGTCAGAAGAGTTCCAGCCGTTCCAAGCCATTGAATTTGCCTGGGAACCAGTCTGGATTGGATGATCGTCGCCGAAAGCGTGGCTCCAGCCGCAGCCAGAGACAAGCCAATGATTCCGTTAACGAACGCTGTGAATCCCCGTTTCACGGGAACCTCTAGAGAGACCTGAGGCATTGTAGCGCAGACTTGCACGCCGGGGGCTCCTCCGTCCGTCATTTGCCTCTCTTGATGAATCGGCCACGAGGTCCAATCGATGCTCGAGAGCCGCTAACGCGCGCCAGGAAGTCGGATTGCTCAAACGAAACACCTACGGTTCAGAATTGCGAAGCGGTGCTGGTAAATTAGAGGATCAGAAGCAGACCAGCTAAGCAGAACACCCGAGCGTCCTCCGGGAGGAATAGCGGCGATTTGCCTCCTCATTCCTCAGCCGCCTTAGAGGGCAGGGTCCGTCCTATGGGCAGCTCGGAAGGTGTGTGGCGGGGATCGAACCCAACACCGGGGGAAACTGACAAATCGCCGTAGTTGATTGCCCACAAACAGGCCGCCGGTCAGGTAAATGTCAGAGGATGAGGCACTTCTCGATAGCGGATTAGGCGCGCACAAATCATATGATTTTAGGCATCGAAACTCACGAAAATCGACGGCGAAATCAACCATTTGCAGGGTGAAGTGAAAAGGGGTTTTGGGGCCGAAGCGAAGAATTTGCTTGAGGCTGGCGGAGAAGGGGGGAGTTTAACGTGAGCGGTGAACGAACCACATCTTGCGGGGTGGGCGCGAGTGTAATGTTACGCCATGACACGGCGTAGCGGGAAAACGCGGGCGGCATACGGAGTGCGAGCTTCACAGACCCGGGGAGGCTGCGCGGTTCTGACAGGTCCGGCGGCGATTGGTCATATTGTGCGGCGGGCGCTCGTCCGAGCTGGAATTCGTCGCACCTCAAACCTGCTGATCGAGCGTCCGTAAAGGCCCCTCAACCCCAAATTGTATATCGTCCCCCGTTCACGAACTCGGATAGTAGAAGTTTACTTTTCATATCCTGACAGGTTACTTGGATGGTCAACTTCCACACGCGCGAGTGCTTCCAGCACTGCTTGCGGCCTGATTGGGAGATGACGCACGCGCGCACCCGTGGCGGCAAAGATTGCGTTTGCAATCGCGGGCGCGACCGGCGTGGTCGCCGGCTCGCCAAGCCCGACCGGTGTTTCTGTGCTCGGAAGAAATTCAACTTCAATTTCCGGTACGTCTCCCATGCGCAGCACCCGATAGCTGTCGAGATTCGTATCTGTCGGCTGCCCTTCGACGAACTCCGTGCCCTCATGCAAGGCCAAGGTCAGGCCCCACAAAGCGGCACCCTCCACTTGGGCTTCGGCACTGTTGGGATGAATGACCGTTCCACAGTCGATGACAAGGGTCAGCTTCTCCACCGTGACGTAACCGTTCGTCCGGTTGACCCGCACGCGCGCGGCACAGGCGACCCAAGTCGGCATCCCGCGTTCCTGCCCGAAGGTCGACGCGATTCCGAGGCCGCCGTCTTTTGGCATCGTGCTACCCCACCCTGCCTTTTGCGCACAGCGGGAGAGCACTGCCGCTTGCCGGTGCGCGCCGCCCACCGAATTCGGCGCCGACCCGGCGTTGCGGCCCACACCATCGAGTAAGCCCAGCCGAAACTTCACCGGATCGACACCTGCCTCGTGGGCTGCCTCATCCATAAAGCTCTCGACAGCCCAGTTAGTCCAACCCGCACTGACGGAGCGCAGATAACCAGACCGAAAGGTGCGATCGGCCAAATCATTGTGAAGCGCGCGAACACGCTGCGCGGCCACCGTGTACCAGTGGTCGGCGCCCTGGATCGCGAATGGATCGTACAGATTGCCTTTGGCGTCCCTGAGCTGGAAATAAGGAGCGATGGTCGCTGTGGGCCACCCGGCTGCCGCGTGGTGATCCATGGCCGCAATGCGGTTGTTGTCTCCCCACGCCAATCGCAGGACCTGCGTGGACGCGGATCGCGGGCAGTCGAAGCGCATGTCGTCGGCTCGCGTGCAGACCATCTTGACCGGCCTCCCGACCGCCTTGGCGGCAAGGGCGGCCGGGACGGCATAATCACCGTCAAGGCGGCGACCGAATCCTCCGCCAAGTAAATAGCTGCGCATCACGATCTTGTCCTGGCTGCGGCCTAGCGCTTTCGCAAGCACTGGCAGTATCGCCGATTGCCACTGATTCCCGGTGTGGATTTCAAACACGCCGTTCTTTTCGAAGGCAAGCGCGTTAATTGGTTCCAGCGCGAAATGCATGGCGGTGGCGGTCGTGTACGTCCGCTCGATCTTTCGCTTTGCCGATACAAGCACCGCGTCGACGCCCGGGTCGTCAACCAGCAAGGCGCCTCCCTTCGGATCCGCGATGAGTTCCGCCGCGCGTTGCTGGAGATCTCGCTCAGAGACATTTGCCGACGGTCCCGACTGCCATTTCACCTTCACGAGGTCGGCCGCTCGATTGGCGGTGGTGAAGCTGTCAGCGTAGACCATCACCCAACCAGGAGCCGTACCCGATGGATCATCAAGAGCTAGGCTTTTGATATAACCGGGCAGACGTCTGGCTGCCGAATCGTTGATCGAGATCACCTTGGAGTCGTAACGGGTTGGTGGAATCTTCGGGCGCGCGTAGATCATTCCGTCTACGGCTGCATCGATTCCGTAACGGCCGCTGCCGTTCACCTTAGATGGAACATCGAGGGCTTGCGCAGCTTTGCCGATGAAACGCCGTTCCGCTGGCGTTTTGATCGGAATCTTCTCTAATTGGGGGTTCGTGTAGCGACGCTGGAGGTCCCCGCGGGCAACGATATCGCCATAAAGGATCGATCTTTCTCCGGTATGAACCGCGCCGTTGCGCGCCGCACAAATTTTGGGACTCACCCCGAGCAGTTTCGCTCCTTCCTCAATGAGCGCGATCCGTCCCGCAGCGCCCGACCGGCTTAGCACCGGGAAACTCTGCCACACTGACCAACTCGCGCCCGTTATCATCAATCCCCACTTGGGATCGCTATCAGCAAGAATGATTTTCACTTTGCTCCAGTCGGCTTCCAACTCATCCGCTACGATGCGGGCGAGGGCTGTGCCGACGTGCTGGCCCATTTCCGCACGGATAATGTTGACAGTGACTACGCCGTTCGTATCGATGCCATACCAAATCGTCGGTTCAAACAACTCGTTGGGACTGAGCGGAGCTTTGGCATGTTTCGCCAGAAACTCTGCGGCGGCCCAGCCGGACCGCGCATACCCCAGCGTGACGCCTGCGCCGACCATCGTGATCAGGAAACCGCGGCGCGATGAGTCGTAAGGTGCCCTGAATCCATGAGGAGACAAGCCGCTATTCATGGGCTCCTGCTCGTATCTGCGCCGCGGCCAATTTAATTGCCTTGCGGATTCGAACGTAGGTCATGCAGCGGCAAACACTGCCCGCCATCACCGCGTCAATGTCAGGGTCGCTGGGATTGGGAAAATCCTTCAGCAGCGTGGCTGCCTGCATGATCTGTCCCGGCTGGCAATATCCGCACTGGGGAACTTGCAGCTCGAGCCACGCGGTTTGCAGCGGATGCTTGCCCTGCGGATCGAGGCCTTCAATCGTCGTGACCTTCGCACCGGCGACCGCACCAATCGGGGTAATGCAGGATCGCGTTGCGCGTCCTTCCACATGCACCGTGCAAGCACCACAAAAACCGATTCCGCAACCGAATTTCGTTCCTGTGAGACCAAGCTCGTCGCGGATTACCCAGAGCAACGGTGTGTCGTCCGGACTATGCGCCGAAACGGTGCGACCGTTGAGATCGAATGTGGTCATGACGCCTCACTCCTCTCGCTTTCCGTCAATGGTATGCCGGCCCTTCCCGTCGGATAGCGGCCACCTTTTTCTCCAGATCGTTCCAAGGCGGCAAGTTCGTGCGAGTACGACGTAGATAGGCCGCAAGGCGGGCGATCTCGGCGTCGGTCAGTGACGAATCGAATGCAGGCATCACCAGTCCCGCCGCGCCTTCCGTGTTGTTGTCGGTCTCGGTGTTGCTGACACCGTCCAGCACCACCTGAATGAAATTAGTGGGTTCATCTAGTGCGAGCGAGCTGTTAAGCGCCAGTTCCGGACGAGCGGCGAGCGGAGCTGGCGCACGATTGTAGTGGCACGACATACAGGCAGAGGCATACAGGTCAGCGTCGGGATCATTCCCTTGAGCACTGCCAAGATAGGAAGTCGCGAGAGCCCGCTGTGTTGCCGCCTCGATGTCGTTTGCACGAGCGCTCGCGTGGTCCATCTCGCTGAAGTAGAGAGCGATGGCGCGAATATCGGAGTCCGGCACGACCGGAAGCGCGAGGGCACCGCGAATCACCAGAGCCATAGTGCTACCCGTAGCCCCGTGCAGCGGGGTGACACCGGTGCGCAGGTAGGCGAACAGATCTTCTTGCGTCCAAGGAACGGGCGACGGACTGGCGTCGGTGAGCGCGGGCGCGGTCCAGCCCTCAATTAACCAACCTGCATAGGGGCGTCTGCTTTCCTCGGCACCGAGGACATTGCGCGGAGTATGACAGCCTGAACAATCGCTGAGCGCGTTAGCCAGATAGGCTCCGCGATTCCATTCGACGCTCTTGGACGGATCGGCTTGGAACCTCGCGCTCCTGAAAAACAGAATCTTCCAGCCTTCCTGGAGCGCTCGTATTTTGAGCGGCCAGGGAATCGTATTGGCTGGCGCAGTGCCGCTCACTGCCGGCCGCGTCAACAAATACGCGTACAACGCCCTGACGTCATCATCAAACAACTTGGTAAACGCGTAGTAGGGGAACGCAGGCAAAAGATGGGAACCATCGCGAGCAACGCCCTCTCGCATGGCACGAGTGAAGGCTTCCAGCGACCAAGCCCCTATCTCGGTTTGTGGGTCGGGACTGATATTGTCGCCATAAATGATCCCGAACGGCGTGTGTAGCGCATATCCGCCAGCAAACGGCTGCCCACCAGGTTGGGTGTGACACGCCGCGCAATGTCCCGCCGCGGCGAGAGCTTCTCCCTTCGCGACCAAATCGGCGGGAAAGCTTCCTGGTGCCGGACGGGCAATGGGAGCTATGGAGGGGTGCCATGCCAAAACAAAGAAACCCAGTCCTGCGAAGAAGACGGCAAGGAGCGCCCCGATCAAGACGCGGCGAGTCTTCGGATTCTTCTTCCAATCGGTACCGGAGTTTCTATTAGAACTCGGTTTCAATACCTGACTCCTTGGCTGCTCTTGAGGCGGTCATCTCTCCGATACTCTTCAAAAGTTCGACGACCTGTCGCTTACGATCGCTAGACATTGGCCTCTCCTTCTGGATATTTGGTAATCCACGATCAGCATTTGAAATCGCCAGACCGAAGCTCTGCCTCGGCACGAAACCAATCTTTTTCGGGTGACCCGTACGGACAACCTCTTGCTTGCCAGAGTTCGTGGGCCAGAGTCGCGATTTCGTCGTGTCCGCAAGGTATGACACCATATCCAATCGCTAGTGCCTTCGTGAGATTGTGGGCCGCTTGTGAGTGCTCCAACGCATGGAGTGAATGCTCACCGTCCGTCCTCTCATCGTCTTTTTCGTGCTTCTGCGCGATGCGATGGGCATCCGCGGCATGGTCGTGTAATTCGGCGGCGCGGTCATGGTTCTCGTAGCGAAGTTCATTGTCATGACCGGCAGATATGGGCTCAAGAGGCCCTATCTGCCTCGATTTGGAGTGGGCTTCCTTTGCAAGTTTGTAAGCATGATCGGAGTACTCCAGAGCCCTCTGCAAATGCCAGTTTCCCAATTCGTTCTTCCCTTTTTCATTATGTTCGGCGGCTGTCCGATGAGCGTGCGCAGCAAGTTCGTGCTGATCGGCCGCTTGCCGGTGTGTGTCGTACACGTTTTCCTCCCATGGCGGATCGTACGTCTCCAAGAATCATTGTTTTACCGCGCCGATGCTGCGGGCTGCTTGCGCGTCATCCCATACACGGATCGGGATCACCAGAAATAGCTCGGAGTGGGACCGTCGAGATGGTTGGCGTAAGGCTCACCATTCGATCCGTCCTGGTTAAATGTCTGCAGCATCTTTGATTCAGTCCGAAGATCATGATGTGGGCCCAACGCGGAATTCATCGCTGTCTCTCCCGGATGAGAGACGCGCTGAATAGCTTTTTGAAAATCCAAACCCATAATCACGCGCGACCTCGAAGAGCTCCGGGTGATTTATGGCGCGCCTCAATGTGCCTCACTCGAGGGAAGTACTCTGAAAGTGGACAAGCTTGATCGACTGCCCTTGCTGCACATACACCGCAATCAGTCGAAAGTGCGAACGACGCTCCACTCCATTCCGTGAGCTGACCATTTGGCTTTCGGCCGTCAACACAGCGGTTGCCCCGTACACCCGCACCTCAGCCTGACCAAGTTCGATCGAATGAAACCGCAATCCTCCGCTCCGCAGGTCTTGCAACACCTCCTGCTTGTTCAGCACGGAACCATCGGGTCGCACTAGCATGTAGTCGCTCGCGTACAGCCCTTCAAGAGCAGCGTAGTGCTGCTCCTTCAGTGCGCGATTGAAAATGTCCGTGTGGATACTCAATATCTCCTCTGCCGTCATGCGATTTCCTCCCCTCTCGTTCCCGGCTGACGTGCTGGATAGTGCCGTCGTCCGCTCCTGTTAAACTGTTTGGGTTCAGGCTGCGGCGAAGAAGCGTGCGGCCTCTTCAGCGAACTCTTCAGAAAACTGGAAGTGCGAGCCGTGCCCGGAATCCGGGTAGAGGCGCAACCGGGCATCCGGTAGATGCTGCTGAAGGATGTAGGAATTGATGGTCGGCACCATGATGTCGTCCTTGCCGTTGACGACGAGCGTGCGCTGCTTGATCTTCTTCAAATCGCCGTAGCGGTCTGTCGCGGGGATCGCACCCCATTTAGCAAGAGCGACGAGCTGGGCCTCGCCGACCTGGGGCTTCGCTTCTGGTTCGCGGTCCAGCTTTCGCGCGGCGATCCGCTTGAGCCAGGCCTTGCCCGCCGCGTAACTCGTCGGGCTCTTCGAAAAAAACAGGTCCAGCGTGCGTTCCTGCTCGGTGCTGTTCGGACGATTGACGATTTCCATCACCTCGGGCGTAAATTCCTGCATGCCTTCGCCGCCCGACGGGCCGGTGCCCGCGAGGAGGATCCGCCGCACCAGTTCGGGCGCGTCAAGCACCACCTGCTGCGCAACCATGCCACCGATCGAGAAACCGAACAGATCGATCGCCTTCAGGCCGAGCGCCTTGACGAAGGCAATGATGTCGGCTGCGATAGCGGGCATCGAGTCCGGCATCTTGCCACCCGAGCGACCGACACCGCGATAATCGACCAGGATCACCGGGCGGTCTTGCGCCAAGCGGTTGGTGTGGATCGGATCGAAATTGTTCATCGTGCCGGTGAAATGCTGAAAGCACACCACCGGCGGAGCGCCTTCCTTGCCGAAACGCCGGTAGGCGAGGCTCACACCGCCGATATCCTGGAATTGGGTCGGCGTGGTTTCGTTGAGATTGACGTTCGGCATGGCTCTTAAAACAGGCCGTTTATTTTCCTCACTTACGTTGCTCATTAAATTTCCTTTCGTGAATGGTCTTACTCTCGTCAAAACGTTTTTCTATCCAGCCTACGCGACAGAAGACTTGATCGAGTCCAGTTCCGGGACCACCGAAACTCCGTCGCTCAAGAAGATCTTTATGTGCTCCAGGAACGCTTTTCTGTGTTGATAGAAGGCTCCGTGACTTGAATCCGCGTACATGATGAGCTGAGCGTTTGGCAGATGCTCCTCCAGAAT
>Ga0207151_1098_pt1 | contig 20779 bp, 19 predicted proteins | sample Alteio_BWMinHeat_29_FD_153523 | JGI IMG/M metagenome (GOLD analysis project Ga0207151, IMG submission 153523) | Enriched cells from forest soil in Barre Woods Harvard Forest LTER site, Petersham, Massachusetts, United States -... | ecosystem: Environmental > Terrestrial > Soil > Temperate forest >... | reverse complement strand
GCGATGGCGCAATCGCCCATGCCCGGCTGAGATTGCAGGCGGCGAAGCAGTTCATCAGAGAACGCGGCCCACTGCTCGGGCTTCGAATATTGGAATTGGGGCAGCTGGATGTCTGCTTTCACCACGTGCGTGACGCTGAAGCCGGGGCTCACGGAGGTGAGAGCCGCGAAGCTGCGAAGGAGAATACCGGCAGCAACGAGGAGGACCATGGACAGGGCGACTTCGGCGGCGGCGAGAAAACGGCGGGCGAAGCGCCGAGCGCCAGGTTCACTCGAATGGGCGGCGCCTTCTTTGAGAGCGGCTTGCACGTTGGACCGTACCGCAAACATTGCGGGCGCCAGGCCGAAGAGGAAGCTCGCGAGCAACGAAAGTGCCAGCGCGAAGAGTAGAACAGAAGCGTCGACGCGAATGGCATGAACTTGAGGGAGGTCCTCGGGAAGGAATGAGGTGAGCACATGCACACCCCAATAAGCGAGCAGGATCCCTGCAACCCCGCCGACAGAACCGAGGACAGCGCTTTCGGTCAGGAGCTGCCGGACAACGCGAGCGCGTCCTGCGCCGAGCGCGATGCGCAGAGCGATTTCTTTGCCGCGCGAGCTTGCCCGAGCGAGAAGAAGATTTGAGATATTAGCGCAGGCGATCAGCAGCATGAAGCCGACGGCTCCGAGAAGGACGAGAAGAGCAGTCCTCACCTCGCCCACGATGACTCGCTGAAGCGGCTTGAGGCGAATGATCCAGCCGTCATTCTCGGCGGGAGACTTCCTGGCGAGGCGCGTGGCGACGGTGTCCATCTCAGCCTGCGCTTGCGCGATGGAAACACCGGGGTTAAGGCGTGCGATCACGCCGAGTCCCCGAAGGTCCGGACGCTGCTGGATCAATGGCCCGAAAAGTGGGTCCTGCGCGACGGGAATCCAGAATTGGATTTGCCGCGGTAAGAAGAGGACGCCGGGAGCAGCAGGTATCACACCGGCAACAATGTACGAACGATAATCGAGAGTCACGGATGAACCGATCACGTTGACGTCGGCATTGAAGCGGTCGCGCCAAACGGTTTCACTGAGGATGACGACCGGTGCAGCTCCCTGCTTGCCATCATCGGCGATGAAGAGACGGCCGAGGAGCGGCCTGGTGCCGAGCAGCGAGAACAGCTCCGGAGTGATGCCGGCGGTGTCGACGGGTGCGGGTTCGCCGTGGCCGGTGAACGTGAGTTCGTGCGTCGTGATTCCGGCGAGTTCGCTGAAGACGTGGTTTTGCGCACCTATCTCGATGAAATTGTCGTAGGATGCGCCCGCCGATGAGATTCCGTTTTGTGGTTTCGCTTCAGACAAGAAGACCAACTGGCCAGGATACGGGAACGGCAGTGGTTTCAACAGCACGGCGTACACGATACTGAAAATCGCGGTGTTCGCGCCGATGCCGATGGCCAGTATCGCGATGGCGATGGCGGAAAAGCCGGGCGACTTCGCGAGCATGCGCAGGCCGTAGCGCAAATCTTGAATAAGGTCTTGAATCCAGCCCACGCGACGCGTGTCGCGACACTCTTCTTTGCATCTTTCGACTCCGCACATTTCGACCAATGCCGCGCGCCGCGCTTCTGGAGGTAGCATGCCCTTTGCGAAATATTCCTCGGTTTTTCGACCAATGTGATCCCGCAGCTCATCGTCTAATTCTCGGTCCAGCTGTCTTCGGCGAAATAACGACCGAAGGCGCAGAGGAATCGTGTACAGCCAACGTTCCGATCGCATCGCCACCTCCCTTGGCACTCGAGCCGCTCACGCCTCTTTGAGTTTGACCACACGCGAAATCGCACTGGACAGCCTGCCCCAGTTGTCTGCTTCCTTTTCGAGCTGTCGCCGCCCTAGCCGTGTAAGCGACTCGTATTTCGCGCGGCGACCATTTATGGACGTCGTCCACTCCGCTGTAATCCAGCCCTCCTGCTCCGGCTTGTGCAAAGCGGGCACAACGACCCTTCGCTCACTTCGAGAATGTCACAGGACACTTGCTTTAACCGTTGACTCACGGCGAACCCGTTCATCGCGCAAGAGCAAGCATTTTCAGCAGCAACATGTCGAGCGTGCCCTGCACCAGATCGAAAGGTTTGCTCATGCTCATGTCCTCGGTAACCGAGATCAAGATACACCCGCTGCCGTCGGCAAGCAAGAGGAGCCCTAAGCGGCCCTGAGCGCTCGCACGGCGGCTGCAGTACCCGCACTCGAAGAGCCTTTAGCTGTCGGTCCATCTCTGCCGAAAAGATCGAGTCACGGTCTAGGGTTAGGAAACGATAGGAATGATCGCTCGGAATCGCTTCGCGAACCCTGCTGCAAGGTCCACGCGGCCGTTGGATGGGCGGCAACCTTGCAATGCACAATGCGCCGTGTCCCGACTTCCATCAGGAGAAACACGTAGAGAGTCCGGAACCGCGCTGTCACCACGACAAGGAAATCGCACGCGATGATGGACTGGTCCTGACGCGGATAAACGTCCTCCAGTTCTGCGAAGAGGTGCTCCGGTGGCCCCGTCGCTCCGGTTCTGCAGGCCAATAGCCGCGCACCGTACGTGCAATAGCCTTCGAGTCAGAACAGCGGCACGACCTGGAGTTAGCTCCTTGTGCAGAAAAAACCGGCCGGGGAGCGCCGCCTGCGTCAGCGTCCCGCTCGCTTCTCTTTGGTCATATGAGTGACGTAGTTGCCGCTGGGGCTGAACCCCCAGGTCTGACTCCCGTCCCAAGAGCGCTGGACCATCCGCAGGACATAATCAAATTCGCCCGGCCTCTCATCATTGGGCGTACGAACGATGCTGAAAAGGCGCGTGACGTCTCTTTCGGTTTCGCTTCCCTTCGCGTTTTGAGTGTGCAGGCGATCCCCGTGCACCTCATAAGGGCCATCTCCCTGCCAGCTGCGGTTTATCTCCCATACCATGCCGGGCGTTGAGGACTGCGCATATGACTGGTACAGAGCAACGCTGCCAAAGCGGCCATTTTTCGCAAACACGTTGCTGTTGCCTGCGCTGCCGCTCGCACTGGACCAGGTACCAATGAGTTGTTGGGCCAGCTGCGGAGAGTCCTTGGTAAAACCGGGTAGTTGAAGACTGTGAAACAGCAATGCCCACACGTCGTTGTCGCGCATGGACTGGTTGCCAAGGCACTTCCATGTCCTGGAGTACCCAATGATCGGAAGCACGTAACGGCCCATCTGGGCCAGGAGGACACGTACGGTTATTCCGCTATGTCCCAACTGCCCGGAGAGATCTGTGTACGCCCATCCGGTTCCAGATATTCCCTCCTCGCGGGAGAGCCTCACGTCGCGGCCACGATCGTCGCGATACGCACCGAATTTTTTGGTGGCGGCCAAACTCTCCACCAACGCTGCACCTTCGGTAGCCAGATCACGCTGAACCGGCATCGGCGGCAACATCCAAATCTCGCATGGCCGCTCTTCGCGTGGAACCGGGCCTGTCAAAGTGGTGATTCCCTTACTGCCGTTTTGTACTTTCCAGCCCACCGGTGGGACATAGCCGACCGTGCCGTGGGCTTGGATCCGGCCCACCGGACGCGGCTTCAGCCCGGCGAACCGGTCCGCGGTGGACTGCCCGAACGCGGCGGTAGACGCCATGGCAAGGGCGAACAGCGCCGCACTGATGGATAGCGTAGCGACATGGCGCATGAATCGGATCGACGCAATCATCGTGATATCGGCTGCAGAAAGAGGTTTTTGCTACCTCGTTGTGAAGAAGCCCTGATTATCAATCATTTTAACCAACCAACTCAAACGTCGGCGGTTGGACTATCCTTTTTTGGACCGCTAAGGGAACCGTAGAAATTTCCATACGAGAGTTGCACAACATGAACAGAAACAATCTATCTTTTTTTCCTATAGATAAGCGGCTCAGTTTTTGCTGAAACTCAGGCAAGTCATTTTTCTTTACGTTCCCCACGATGCCATCCGCCTCGTAGCATTCGTTCAAGGAGACAATATCATGCTCGAATATGACGAATATCAATTCGCGCCACACGGGAAAAGTATCACGTTTCATGAGGTTCCTCCCACTGCCGAGAAGCGGTCATCCGTAAGTGAAAGAAAAAGACGGAGGCGGCGCGCCCGGGGGCATCGCGCGTCAGACGATCAGAGTATGGTTGCGGGAATTGAAAAAAGATTGAGTCATGTGCACGGAAGTGTCCACTTATCCCTCGTAGACACATAGCGATGTGCCCACAACCGGCAGCATCCTTAATTACTGGCACTTCGTCCACGCGGTTCAGACCAGTCGCTTGGGGGCTTTCTGTTTTCCCAGAGAAAACTCTACGTCTGGCGGTGGTGTACCAGGCCCGTAATGAGAAGGGCTCGATCGGAGAGAAACTCTAATGAGCACCTCGGCTACGGTTTGCAAAAAACTGGATACCATCTGTGTTTTTGAGCCGAGCGCCCCGGAATTCCCAGGCTAAGCAAGGGACGAAGCTGATGTGCACACATGTGGCGGCGTCCGCTCCATAGTCTTTCGGTAGCCGTTAAAGCGACCGTGGTTGGAGTCGGCACGGGGTGCTACCCAGCTCGGAAAGTGTTTAGATGACCGCAGAGGCCAATAGCGTTCAGGTATTATTTCCTGCGCGTGAGAACTACGAGCCTTTTGTCAGCCGGCTTCACGAAGATCTCAAGGTTAATCGCGACAGCGTCTGGTGGGATCGCAAACGATGGCAAGCCGAGGTTGCACGTTTGTCCAGGAATTTAGGGACGCGAAGTCACATGCGTGTTGAAAAAGCAACTTGAGGACACGGGATTATTCCGTGTCTCCATCGCAACATCTCCCCGGTCCCAGGCCTTTCGTTCCCCCCACAGTAATGGCAAAGACGGAAGATTTATGAAAACGGTTAATGTCGCTCTACGCCTTCGCTGGCGTCCATGCTTTTGGCCGCCGCGATGTTGATTCTGAGCGGGGCACCCTCCGTGCTGTTTTGATATTTGTGAGTGAGCGAAGATTTCGTCGTTCGACTGGCGGAATTGGTTGATTCGGACCGGATCATCCGGCCAGGTCGGTGCTGCTCACGGTAGCCGTCTCCGTGGTGACGGCTTTCCGAAATAATAGACGACCGCCGCCGTTGTCCTGAGATTGCTCTGGCCCCGAACCACAAGCGAAGAATCGTAGAACGCCGTCCTGAAATAGTCCCCACCTGTGCGAATGGCCATGGATTCTGTCGCCCAGTATTCAACTCCGCCGCCAACCGCCCAGGCATAGCTAGTCGTCCATCCCCCGAGCAGGATAGACCCGCCATTCGTAAGAATCGGACCACTCACTTTCGCGCCCCCCACCAGCACATGAACGTAAGAATCAAATCTATGGTGGACCGTGTGATGGAAAACGGGACCCGCGAGGTAACTAAAGACGGCACTGTGCCGCCCGGTACCCAGTACATTGGAAGCTCGCGCATAACCCACATCAGCCGTTATGCCCAGTCGAGAAAAACCGATCGTAAAGCTGGCATCCGCGCCCCGTAAGCCCAATCGCTTGGACTGGTTCCCCGGTTGACTTACGTAGGAGTAGCCCAGCCCCATTTCAATAGTCTTGCTCTTGGCCGTCGCGACGGGAGGGCCGCTCCTTATCGGCTTTACGGGCCTTATGGGGGCGAGTGGAGGTTCGGCACTTGCAGCGGGAGGCTCACCACTTGCGCCCGCGATTGACGATTGCGCCGATGCAGGCGCAGTGCACAGCAGAGAACAAAACAATGCGGGGAAGAGGATCCTCATGGGGAAAAGCACCATCCTTCAGTTGCGTGGGGCGGGGGCACCGCGTTTGTCATAGGCCTTAGCCGGCAACTGTGATGCGACAAAACCATGCGCGCCGAATCGCGCATCGTGTCGCTCAGGCGCTGAGCGAATACAGGACAAAGGCGTGGACGTGGCTGATGACCCGGCTATGTTCCGTGTCCGGGCCGATCGCAACGGCGAGCCCTTGCACAATCGCGGGTCACCGATGAAGAAACCCCGCGACGCGCCGGTTGACCAACCAGTGCGCATCCTAGAGGCTCTTCAGGATGCGCGCTGTTCACTTTTGCACAATCAGTGCTTAGGAGCTGCTGGTGCCGAGTGTGCTGCGCAAGCATTCCTTTTAGCTTCGAAGTTGATCGATAGGATGGGCAAATCGGCAAGCCAAGCGTTTAACCTTTATGACCCACTTTGCTGAATCTTGCCAGAGGAGTGGCTAATCGAGCGTATCAGCAAGTCGGGGCAAATCCCGCAACTTGCTTTTTCTTCCTTTATTGCTATTTGCGGCATTTTTTGCCACCGTTCTCTGCAATTTGCCCTACATATTCGTGACAGCTGAGTCTCACGTCCGCCTCGAGTTTCGTTGTAAACTTGCGTCGGCTCTGAAATGTTTGCTGCGTGTCTCTGGCGGATTGCTGTTTTGCCCATAATTCCTCAGGATTCCTGCCTCTGGCGAATTGTTATTCCTTCAAGCATCTTTCGGAGACACCCAAACAGACACCATTTACCAAGACACCTGGCGCGCATCTAAGCCGGGTTCTAGCACCTGTTCAGATCTCGACCGTTAGCCCTCCCGGCGCTCCTAGGTAGGCTGAGCGTGCGCCCCAAGGTCGGACTTGGGGGCCTCGATGGTTTCCGTGCCCCGGCCTGTGATCAACCGATAGTTTGCATCGCAGTCTTGACTGTCAACCCTATAATGACAATGCTGTCATTGGTGTTGACCTGGAGGGTTCCTTGGCGTTGCTTAGAATGCTGAGATATTCATTGCGTATGATGCTTGTTTTTTCCGCAGTCGCGTTCTGGTTTCCACACACTCCTTCAGTCAAACAAAGTAGCGAAAAGGTGATTCCCCGCACAATCTACGTCGGCCAATTCTCGAACATGACATTCACCGAAGAACACGCCTACGGGGTCTCGGTTGCGCTATGGCGACAGGACCCTTCGGTTTTTGGCCTCCTCGATTATGCAGAGGGGCTCTATGGTGATACTCCCTCGGGAATGTTGGAGGATGTGAAGTTCGATTCTTCAAGCGGCAAGATTTCCTTCAGCGCCAAGCTGACCACGGGCTTACACACCTGCGTACAGCACAAGGACCCCGTCCCGTCCAGGGACCTCTTCAAGTTCGAGGGCACACTTGCCAAAGACCGGTTAGAGGGCACCTTGACCCGATTCGATGCATGGCATATGGAACAGAAGCCGCAAACTGGTAAAGTGACGCTCAAGAAGGTGGACGAAGTGCCCCTTATCGAAGCCCAGAGTTACGCAGAGTGGAAACTGAAAGCGATCGAGATCCTGAAATTGCGTGGGGCGAAATGGTAGTCCCTTCTTTTCGTCGAATTGTTCCCGTGAAGCAGTTGTAAGGACTCGGTCTCGGATGATGGTGATGGGTAAGTCCCAAAACATTCTGCGGTTGAACGCCGCTACGGCTGAATGTCGTTCATGTGACTTGTTATGCGACGCCCTATGCGACGCCGCATGTCGTTCACTTCAAAGGTGCTCCTAGTTTTGGCGAGTGCCAGCTTGCCCTCTTCCCCGAAACACTTTGACCATTTTGTTCGTCTCTTATCAGGGTCATCGAAAGACCACTTATACTTGGTGACCCCCGGGAGTATTTGCTCATGCGCAACTTCGTCTCTGACCTTCGGCTCGGCTTTCGAATCCTCCTTCGTAATCCCGGCTTCTCTGCTACGGCCGTCCTCCTCCTCGCTTTAGGCATTGGCGCCAATACGGCAATTTTCTCCGTAGTCAATGCCGTCCTTCTCCGCCCCCTACCTTTCCAGGATTCGTCCCGTATCATGCAGATCTGGCACGTCCCTCCCGCAAAGAGTTTCCCTGGAATGACGCTATTCTCCGTCTCACCTGCGAATTACCTCGACTGGCAGAGCCAGAACCATTCCTTTGAAGAAATGGCGGCCTACGGTGGCGCCAGTTTCAATGTAGGGGGAAAAGAACGGCCTGAGTCGATTCAAGCGGCGCCGGTCGCTCCGGGCTTCTTCCCTATACTCCGTGTTCGTCCGGTCCTCGGTCGGACCTTCACTCCGGAAGACGACCGTCCCGGCCAGGGCCATGTTGTTGTTCTCGGCAATGCGCTCTGGCGCGATCACTTTGGCGGCGATCCAGGCATCGTTGGCCAGAACATCCTTCTTAACGGCGAGGCCTATAGCGTCATCGGCGTCATGCCCGCCAATTTCAAGTTTCCCAGCTGGGCTCAACTTTGGATCCCTCTGGCCTGGACTAATCAGAAGCGTGCGATCCGCGGCAATCACAACTATTTGGTCATCGGTCGCTTGAAACCGGGTGCGGATATCCGCGCAGCGCAAGCCGAAATCAGCGCGATCTCCTCCCGCCTTGAGCAACTTTATCCTGAGGACGACAAAGGTTGGGGAGCCACGATCCGTCCTCTGCGCGAGCAGCTGGTTGGCGATGTCCGCCCAGCACTGCTCGTGTTGCTGGGCGCCGTCGCCTTCGTCCTTTTGATCGCCTGCGCCAACGTCGCCAATCTCGTGCTCGGTAAAGTCCTCGCCCGAAAAAAAGAAATCGCCATTCGGACGGCGTTGGGAGCCGGCCGCGGCGCAATCCTGCGTCAAATCCTGGCGGAGACCGTGCTCCTCTCTCTCGCCGGCGGCGCATTGGGTTTGTTCCTGGCAAGTTTTGGCACATCCGTGATCGTCAAATTCCTTGCCGATCGACTCCCGCGCTTCGCAGAAGTGACTCTCGATGGTCGGGTACTCGCATTCACCGCGCTTCTCGCACTGTTCGCAGGCGTCCTCGCGGGTCTTCTCCCGGCGCTGCGGTTTACGAAAACGGATGTGAACGAAGCTCTCAAGCAAGGCCAGAGCCGAGGCAGCTCCGATTCGAGTGGAAGCGGGACGCGCAGTCTGCTGGTGGTTTGCGAAGTTGCCCTATCTTTGGTTCTGCTGATCGGTGCGGGACTCATGGTCCGAACCTTGTGGCAGCTCAGCAACGTGCAGCCCGGCTTCGACCCAAACAGCGTTCTCACGATGACCATTTCTGTTCCTGCCAACAAGTTCGCCACTCCCGCCGCGCAAATCGGGTTTTTCGAGCGCATACTTCGGCGGGTTCGGGCTACACCTGGCATAGAGTCGGCCGGTGCAATCGATGACCTTCCCATGGGCGACGGCGGATCGCACCAGCCCGTTGCTATCGAAGGGCAGCCCGTAGTGCCCATGGCAGACCAGCCCGAAGTCGATGTTCGCCTCATTAGTTCTGGTTACTTGCATACGATGCGCGTCCCGCTCCTGCGAGGCCGCGACCTGACCGATTCCGACGTGGCCGGCAGAACGCCCACCGTGCTAATCAGCGAGTCTATGGCCAAGCGCTTTTGGCCCAACCAGGACCCACTCGGCAAGCATCTCACATTGACTTTCTACCCCAATGCGGTTCGCGAAATCGTGGGAATCCTGGGCGACGTAAAACTGGATTCTTTGAACGAGACACGGCCGGTGCCAACGGTCTATTGGCCTCTCGATCAGATCTATGCTCCTCCCTCCGAACCTTGGCGCTCGTTTGGCATGAGCCTCGCCGTGCGTACCAGCGCAGACCCCATGGGCACCGTTTCCGCGGTGACCGGCGCTGTGCGCGAGGTAGACCCGGAAACGCCCGTCACAAAAGTGATGAGCATGAACGAATTGATTTCCAATTCTTTGTCGCCTCAGCGCTCCAACATGTTTTTGTTGGCCGCATTCGCTGGGCTCGCGCTGGTCCTTACTGCGGTTGGAATTTATAGCGTGCTTTCCTATGCCGTTCGCCGCCGTGTTCGCGAGATCGGCATTCGAATGGCCCTGGGCGCGTCACACTCCGACGTATTGAGGATGGTGGTTGCCGATGGGATGAAGCCGATTCTGCTCGGCGTCGTTATTGGCTTCGCCGCCGCGCTCGCCTTGGGACGCGTCGTGTCGTCTCTCATCTTTGGTGTCCGCGCAACCGATCCGCTCACCTTCGCAATGGTTGCAGTACTTCTTGTCGCGGTCGGCCTTCTGGCCACGGTCGTGCCCGCTTACCGTGCCACTCTCGTCGAACCCACCCGCACCCTCCGAGAGGAGTGAAGCACCAGACCTCGTTACTCTTTGTCGCCGATTCTGGTCAGATCATGGCACTCGGAGATGACTTTGCGCGGTGATGCGGAGAGCGACGAGATTGAAGGGACAAACGTCGCCACGAATCCGGCGCCAACCGTCAGAGCAAGTTGAATGTATTTCCCGGTTAAGCGAGTCGCATCGAACTCTGTGATTAAAACTAGTCTGTCGTTCGGTACTAGTGGCGCATATGCCGCCGAGCTTGCAAGTGTCGGAGAGCGTTGGCTTTCGATTGAAGGCAATCGACTGATCTTTTCAGACAATCAAGAGCCAGACGAAGGTCAAACAGTCGATCGATGGACGATTGCGCGGGAAAGGATAAGGTAGGATTACGGACAACGATTCTACGGGTGGCCCGACGAAAAGCTAGATCTCATCCGCTTGTGGTCCGCCTGAAAGAAAGCATGGCGCTCCACGGTCAGCTTATAGATGTAAACCTTGATCATAAAGAGATTGCCGGTTTAGTGTGCTACGTTCACCCTTGCTTTCAAATCGTCTACTAGACGCTGAGCAGAGTTAACCGTTTCCTTCTCTCGGTTCTTTTCTCGCTTTGCGACTCCTTGATGGTCAGTTTCTGACCAAAGGGAGTTTTTCATCTTGGCGTCGAAAATTGTGAGAATCAGTTGAGGATCGATAGTCGGTTTGCTGTGAACCTGAGTTGTGATGTAGTAGGTGTTTGTTGAATTCCAGACTCGGGTGCTGTCGTCAACACGATAAGACAATTCAACGATTAGATCTGATTCCTCTGGAGAACCAACGATTTTATACTTGCTCCATTCTTTCATCTTCAAATAGAAGGCGTCATAGGCAAGATTACTGCCACCTCCATTTGAAAGGAAAACCTTCTTGGCATTCACAATCGCCGCAGGCAGTGGCGCGACCGTGACATCCTTTTCCTTGTCTCTTGCGCCAGCTAGACTCGGTGACGACAGAATTGAGCTCACAACCATCAAGACTGCAAGACTTCGCATCGACTTCTCCATTCAAGCTAAATAGCGTTCAGCGCAGTGGAAGGTACCCTCACGGCTGGACTGCAACGTTTTTCTTGGTCCGAAGAGTAGAGTTCATATCCGGTTCATTTTCGACTCCCGTATCGGGCCGAGAAACAGCGCCCCGCGCACGCACCGACGGGCGACTCGGAAACCGTGGAGCGGGAGGGACGAGAGCCGCGGCTGAAGACACATTAGCTTGTTCCGCAATAACCGCGCTACTGGTCACTGGGACGGAATGAGGACAGCAGTACCACGGGCGGTGGAGATTATCAGCGCTTGTCCGGCAACGTCTGATGGCAAGGTTATGGACGCTCCGTTCGAGTGAAAAGCGAGTCGCTGCGCGTGCTGTGCTCCCTGCTCACCGCCTTTCGGGCGTTGACCAAGTTTATTCGATCCAACCAGCCAACATATCCGTCAGATAGGAGCTGCATGGAGTTTTTGCGTGTCAGGCCACTTGCGCGTCTGTCACGAGTGGACCTCAGGCTTGACCATCAAGCATCAGTTGACGCAGTAGGACCCAGTGTTGATCCCCAGGTGGCCAACAAGCGAATGTTGGGCTGTTCCAGCCATTGATCAACAAGCTCAGCTGCCTCTTGGGGAGTGAATCGCTTTCCAGGACCGGCAATCGATCAGTACTCCGCTAGAGAAAATCATCTCTATCCAAGCACGCGCCTTACCGTGAAGCTCCGAGCTGGCGTCATACGCGTACAGAAGGATATTTGCGTCGAGGACAATCACTTGTGCGTTGTTCCTTCTATCGCCTCGATCAAGTCCTCGACGTTGCCGTAGTTTTACCCGGGAGGCAAACCCAATAGCCGGGGATGAACCAAGAACGGCTTTCGATCCGGCTTTCCGGAAAGCATCAAACCCAGCCGAAGAAAGTGGTTCACCGCCACCTTCAGGAAGCGCCAGATCGGCGCATCTCGCGGCGAAGCTGCTTGGCAACATCGTCATCGATTGAAAGAGTTGTTCGCACATATTGATGTGCGCAGAGAAGACATCATGATGTTCAAAGTTGGGAACCGGGTGACACTGGGCGGTAAACCCGCACCCGCCGCCGGGCGGCCTCGAAGTTTGGAACAGGTTGGGTGGTCAAAGAACTCGTCCTGGTCGCTGCCCTGGGCCAGAAATCATTCCTCTGCGTACGTAGATCATAAATCAGGCGCGGGAGGAAATTATCGCGGCAAGTGGAGCGGACAAGTGTCGAGCACTTCAACAAAGTCGTTTGGTCCATACAGGGCACGTGTACCTACCGAAAATGCTATCCGGCCCGAACGCCTTTGAAATCAGCAACATTCAAGAAGATAAAACTGAGGCTTCGCTGGTCAGGCGATCAGAATGTAACAACGTACATTGCGTCGAAAACAGCTGGATGGAGTCTCTGCGTACCACGGATGACACAGTCCATGGTTGTGATATAAATACTCCCTTATTTCGGACTAAAACCTTGCTCGGTTTAGTGATAGCAATACGCTTGGCTCCCAGTATTGGGTGGAAACGCGAGAGTTCGAAAGTCGCTTGCTACGGTGAACCATGGAACAGGAGTATTTTGGTACGGAAGCGGTTACCCAAGAAGATCTCACCTATGTTGGATCACGCTTCTCAGAAGTGCGAGAAGCTCTTTTCGCCAATCCCTACCAAAAGGTGTGGGGGCACGACGGCCAACTAACATTGCCAACCTATGAGGTTACTCTGGCGAGCGTTTTGCATGGCATCTTGTCTTTGGGCAAGCACTACCTTTTTCGGCAGGCCACTGAGCGAGCCGTCGATTCTCATGCGGATTTGCGCTGGGGCCCGGACCGGAAGGGTTTTCGTCGCTTACTTCATCCGAACGGTGTGTGTCTTACGGGTCTCTGGGAAATCACGGAGGAGACCGGATATTCGGGCTATTTTTGTAAGGGAAGCCAGGCCCTCGTGGTGGGACGGTATTCCACATGTTGTACCGAAACTCGACGTGGACATACTCGGTCGCTGGCGTTGGTGGGCAAGCTGTTTCCAACCGCGGATGCGAACCACAGACAGCCCCTTCGTAGCGCCAGCTTCATCACCCAGCAAGACATCGCGGGCGATCATACCGACTATATAAACGACGCAGAGCTGCGTAACGCTCCCGATGTTCATGCCTGGCGTCGTGGGAGTGGGCTGCCGATTTTGCTCATTACAGGTGCGCTCTTTCAGAGCGTTGACAGGGAACCTTCGAACCGGCAACTTTACCAAATCGCTGAGCTTGGAAAGGCGGATAGTGAACCCACGAGAAGCCCAGAGTTTATGCGCCTCGTGGTCGTGCCGGGGCAGGCCAGAATTGAAGGGGACGCGTTGGACTTTCGTGATGAAATCATGGCACAGATTTTTGACCGGGGTGATCCTACACCGAAACGCGCGCTCACCTTCTGCATCGAAGTGACCGATGAAGGTTCGACTCGAGGTACGCCAGTTTTGCAACGGCGCACCTTCAGCAATTGGCGTCGCATCGGCAAATTGACTTTTGACAATGCCGTCATCTCTTATAACGGCGATTTTGTACTTCACTTCAATCATCCTACTTGGCGCGCCGATCGAAACGATCCCTCGACCGCTACGCGTGTGAACGGGCATAAGGTGCGTTAAGGCGTTGAGGCCGCGCACTTAAACTTGGCGGAGAACTCCGCTTTGTGGTGCCGTGACCGAGGTCCTCGCACCGCTATCAAACGACATCACCACATACGGCTCGATCCGAATTCTTCGCTTCCCTCTCGCAGCAGCTTTTGACGACTCAGGTGGGATTATTGGTAGGGACTGCGGAGCTATTGTAAGCACTTCCGTTCATGTGCGAGCGTTCCGGTGACAATCCTTCAGCGAGAGAACTTGGCGTGAGCAACTATCTCTTCGCTTCGCCTTTCACCACCGGCATGTTCTTTGAGCTCCACTCCTGGTAGGAACCGTCATACATAGCAGCGTCATAGCCGAGATACTTAGCGAGGAAATACCCATGCGATGCTTGCAGGCCCACTTCGCAGTAGGTCACGATCTTCTTTCCCGGAACAATGCCGCGCGAAGCGTAGATCGCGCGCAGCTTTTCAGGCGACTGAAAGACCGGATTCTCTTCACTCAGCAGCGTATCCTGCCAATAGACATTGCTTGCGCCGCCCAGATGGCCGGCGTTATAGCGGCGCGCGGGACGCGCATCGATTATTTGCTCTGGCTCTTCGCCGGCCTTCGCTTCAACGTCGTTTTTCACCTCGTCGAGCAGCGCGCGGAAGTTTTCGTGTACGTGCGGGGTAAATGTCGCCGTGGAAAACCTAGGCGTCTCGCCCGAAACCGGACGATCCTCGGCCAGCCACTGTTCGATGCCACCATCCAGCAGTGCCGCTTTGTCGCCATGGCCCAGGTAGTCCAGCGTGAAGTAAGCACGGGCGGCGCTGGGAAACCAGTTGGTGGCATAGATCACCACACGACTGTTGTCGCCCACGCCCAGCTCGCTAAAGGTCTTTTGCAACTGATCCACGGTGGGCAATTCGGCACTAATGGGGCCGTTGTCTGTGATGATCTTCTTCATCGCCAGGTAACGCGCGCCGGGGACGTGTCCACGCTTGTAGTCGCTGACGTTGTCGGCAAGATGTAGGACAACGACATTCGGATCTTTCAAATGGTCTGCCAGCCACTTGGTACTGACCAGCATTTCTGCGCGAACACCATTGGAACCGGCAGCCGGAGCGCTCTGCTGCTTGGGGCTTGACGCCAGGGCAAGGTGAGCTACCACTAATAAACTCACGAGGGCGGGAACGATGGCTGTCTTCTTGATCGATTTCTCCCTTCGGTTTTGCTCGCCACGTCCGGGCTCGCTTCGGGACCTTCTCGATTCCCGGTCTTGTCGGCTCCGAGCTCGGTCGGCCCGCGTCACTATATAACGTAGCGAGATACATTGTAAGAGGATAGAGTAGCCGGAACGTTTCACGTTTTGCTGTCCGGATGTTACCGCCCCAGTTCAGTAACCCAAAACTGGCCCAAAATGCCCACCTTGCGCCGTGTCGCTCGACCTGTCGTCCGCTAGCACTCTGTCCGCCTTTGAATTCAACTGCATATAACCTTGCCATTCACAGACAACTCGCGATAACCTCCAGCCATCAATTCCTCTCTTCATTAAGAAAGATCTGCAAGAAAGATCTGCTAACTGAGTGTGTTAAGCGAGAGTTGACTGGGCGAACGTCTCGTTCCTGGCACAGATGGAGATTTGGAGAAGCGACAGCGACACACGGTACAGGTTCTTGACCACAAGCGGAGGAAATCATGAGACCGCCATTCGTGCTCTCCGACAGAAGACAGTTCCTGCAAAGTTCCGCGGCAGTCTTCGCCACGGGAGCGACCACGCTCGCGGGACATTTTGCTGATACCGAAGCGTTCGGACAGTCAGACTCATCCTTTGCTTCTCATCAGGGGAAACGCCGAAAAGAGCTCTGGGGTTTGCTAGGCGATCTTCCCTGGCAGCATCGCCCAGGCCCGCCAAAACTGATGGGCACCGAAGAACACGAGGACTACACAGTAGAAAGGCTGGTGCTCGATCTGAACGGCATCGAGCCTGTTCCCGCTCTCTTGTTGATCCCGCACAGGCGGCAAACGCCCACCCCAGGGTTGCTCTATATCCATTGGCATGGCGGCATGTACGATCTTGGCAAGGAGCAGCTTTTGCGGGGCGTCAAGGCGCAACCCCCGTATGCGTCCGTATGCGCCGAAAAAGGGTTAGTCACGCTGGCGATCGATAGCTGGTGCTTTGGGGAGCGAAAACACGAGGCCGACGGAAGAACGGGGGAAGAAGATGCCTTCAAACTGATGCTGTGGAAGGGACAGGTTTTGTTCGGCATGATGATGTTCGACGAATTCCGTGCGCTGGACTATCTAGCCAGCCGTTCCGAAGTCGACGCCGGGCGACTGGGTGTCCTGGGCATGTCCATGGGCTCTACCAAAGCCTGGTGGCTGTCGGCGCTCGATCCGCGTGTCAAGCTGTGCATGGACGTCTGTTGCCTCACCGACTACGAAGAACTGATCAAGGCGAATGGGCTCAAGGGACACGGTATTTATTATTATGTGCCTTCCCTGCTCAAAAGCTTCCAGACTGCAGAAATTAATGCATTGATCGTGCCCCGTGCTCATCTGAGCGTGAATGGGCGCCAGGATTCCTTGACCCCGCCGGCGGGAGTCGAGAAAGTTCGTGATTACCTGCTGCCTCTTTATCGCAAGTACGGCAAGGAATCGGATTGCCGCATAGAATTGTTCGATTGCGCGCACGTAGAACTGCCCGAGATGAGAACACTGATTTTGGGATGGCTGGATCAGTTTTTGGCAGGAAGCGCAGCACATCCTCAGAGCGCCTAAAAAATGTTTGCAGTGCTTGTCAGCGTGAAAAGGCAAGGGAGAAGGTAGAGTTCGCGAAAGCGTCTACGCGAAGTGGATAGACGCTCGACATCTCCTCAAGTACAAATGGCACAATCTTACGAGTCAGCTTGCTGGCCACTAACACATCCGAACCGCACCGCATTTCTGCTACCTTGAGCACTGAGCAATTCACTTCAAACCGATCCTCCGGTAGCTCTCTTGACCTGCAAGGCAAAGAACCGCGCCAGCTAGGCCGACCTGCCAACGCCCGATAAGCCAGATATCCGTCCTCGTGCCTCGTCGCGTACTCGTACAAGTGGATTGGCATCTGGTTATTTGCCCTTCGCCTGCTTCGCAGCATCCGTTGCCAACCGCAGCATCTGCTCCTTCAATTGCGCATCCCGCATGGACAAAAAACTCGTCCTATTATAGTCTCCGCCCCTGAGCCAGAACGCATTGCCCTGCCTGTCTCGATGATAAATCAGGTCGGGAGGTCTTCTTGCGATGGGACATTACCGGTATCCTTATCATTATATGCGCTGATTGTGAGCCCAGCGCCCGCTGTCCCGGTCGACGTTATGCCGCTTCCCTCTCGTAGTACTTCAGCAGACCTCCCAGTCGTCTAGACGCCGTACTGGTCCCATGTTCCTCCCCTGCCTCTGGGTGCCCGGCAAGTGGGACCTTGCCATTGAGCAATACCGCAAGACCATTGAAATGGATCCCAACGTTTGGCTTTCCCATGAAAACTTGGCTATCACCTTTGAAGAAATCGGCAAGCACCCGGAAGCCGCCGAGGAATACTTGAAAGCGCAAGCGGCTTCTGGTGTGAATCTTGAGATCTTAACGCAACTTCTCGAAGCCCGCAGCGCCTTCGGTTTGAATGGATTCCGGCGAAAGCGGCTCGAATTAGAGCTCGGGCGGTGGAATGGTTGGCACCTCGATACCTTTCACATAGCCACCCACTACGCCCAGTTGGGAGTGCTGGACGAAGCACTCGTTTGGCTCGAAAAAGCTTGCGACGCTCGTTCAGGCGGAATGGTCTGGATCAAGTTGTACCGTATTTCAAAAATCTCTCCTCTGATGCGAGCTTTCAAGACCTAGTGCGCCGCGTTGACCTGCCGCAATAAGCCAAAGGCGTGCCCCTGATGGCCGGATGTCGCTCTCTTGACATCATTCATCCTAGAGCGTTAAATGTCTCGACCAAAGCCCGTTGGCCGGGAGCAGCAATGAGCGAATGGGTCAAGGTCGTCACAAATCCACTCGGACTCGCTGGATTCACCCTGTTTTTGGTCTTTGCCTTCCTCGCGAAAGTGAAGGGAAAGAACAGCCCACGATGGCCGGCGCTCGTCGCCGTAACCATGGCGGTGCTCGCACTGGTCGGTGGCCTCGCGCTTGCCTACAAGCAGGGGTCCTCTCCCTCGCCAGCCCAAACCCAACCTGGCCCGCCGCCGACTCCCGCCAAGCAGCAGACGAACCAGAAGATCGATCAGACTACGTCTGGTCCGGGCAGTCCCGCTGTGCAAGGGGTTCAAGGGGACGTCAACATCACCGTGGATCAGAGTTCGAGTACGGGCAAACCCCAAAGTCCTGCTCCGGCAAAGGCTCCAAAAAGCAAACCCAATCAACGGTAGGCCTAACGCTGCTGATGCTATTCGCTTCGCTCGTCATGCTGGCTGTCCCACAAGCTCCGCAGACGATTGTGCAAAAAACGAGCGGGTGGTGCAATCCGGCAATCGCTAATGTGGTCGGCAACGTCACAGTAACGTGCATAGGTGTCGATCCGAGGGCACTGAAGCGTTTGAACGCGGAGCTGAACCGGAAAAACCTCGAGCTGGCAGATACGATTCGTGAGGCCAATGAATGGACGCAGAAATACAAGGAACTCGAGAAACGGCTCAACGATGCGACGGATGATACGGCTCTTTCGCGTCAGGCTGAGGAATATCTGCACGAGGGTGAGCTGGAGAAAGCAGGGAAGATCCTGGATCGAATATTGGCAAAGCAGGAAAAACAGATCGATCAGACTGCGGCGAATCACTACAATCGCGGGCTAGTTTATGAGCTGCAGTTCGAACCTGTGCAAGCCTTGCCGCACTTCGAGAAAGCCTACCGGTATCGTCCCGACGAGGTGCCCTACGGATTGAGCTATGCAACTCTCTTGGATAATCAAAGGGACTTCCAGCGAGCCGAACCCGTTTTCTTGGCGACTTTGAATCGCGCCCGCGAGCTCGCAAAATCCGATCCCGCTGCTTACTTGTCTCGGGTTGCCAGCCTTCTGAACAATTTGGCTGTCCTGTACATCGAGACACAGCAGCTTAAGCCGGCCGAAACGCAATCCCTCGAAGCACTCAGCATCAGGCGTCAGCTGGTCAAGATTGATCCCGCGTTCCGGCCCGACCTCGCGCAGTCACTCGACAATCTGGCAAGCCTTTACAGAGATACGCAGCGCGTGAACGAGGCGGAGGCGGCATATTTGGAAGCGCTGGAGGTCGGGCGTCAGGTGGTTAAAGACGATCCCGCCTACTCGGTTCATCTCGGGGATACCCTCAACAATCTGGCGATACTCTACAAGCGCGCGCGGCGCCTCGAAGAAGCCCAGGCAGCTTATCAGCAGGCGCTGGACATCTTCCGTCAACCGGCAAAAACAAATCCAGGCGCCTATCTGCCGCATCTCGCGACTGCCCTCAACAATCTAGGGAACCTCTATCGCGCCGAAGAAAAGATGAAGGAGGCAGAGGCCGCATTCGTCGAGGCCCTGGATATCCGGCGCGAATTGGCCAATGCCAATCCGGACGCCTATCGGCCGTACGTTGCCAATACGCTGACCAACCTGGCAAACCTCTACTACTTTACCAAACGACCCAAAGAGGCCCGGCAATATTACCTCGAGGCGCTGAACATCTACCGCGGCCTGGCAACCACGAATTCAGCCGCCTACCTTCCGTATATCGCTACCGCCTTGAGCAACTTGGCCAGTCTGGACCTCGACACGGGCAACCCAGCACAAGCTCGAGCCGAAATCGAAGAAGCCGTCGGCATCCGAAGAGACCTGTGGAAAGTCAACCGGGAAGTCGTCGGTGACGATCTCGCGAAAAGCCTGTTCGTCCTAGCGCGAGCAATGTCCTCCGTCCACCAACCAGACGCGGATGCCTGCGCGGTGCTTCGCGAGGCAGAGGCGGTTGCCTACGACCAAAACCTCAGAGGAATGGTTCAAATTTACGAGTTGCCTGCTTGTCAGAAACCGCAAGGCTCCATCCCCTAACTCGTTTCATTCCGACTTCAGACTCAAGACTGGAGCCAACTCCGCATTCAATATGGCTCACGCCGTGACTGGTCAAGGCGCTCCCAGATCGCGTGCTCTGCAATTCTCAGCTAAACGCGCACCGTGCCGATCAAGCAGGTTGTTGGCGAGCCTTTTCAACAGTGGATTTGGACGAATCTTCAGCAGGGTTCGAGAACTCCAAAACCTCATCCTTTATAGGGCTCCACTTCAGGCTCAAAATGTCGCGGAGATAGTTCTGATACACCCTCCACGGTGCCTTCGAGCCTTGTTTCGGCCAACTAGCGACGGCTCGCCGGATGTATCCCGGCGTGAATTTCTCCACGAAGGGCGCGACCGCCGTTTCATAGCGGTTCATGGGCGTGACCTGGCGCACACCTTTCCTCTCCATATAGTTCAACAGCCGGCATACATAGCTGCAGATTAAGTCGGCCTTAAGTGTCCATGACGCGTTGATGTAGCCGAAAACCGAGGCTAGATTGGGTACGCCGGACAACATCACGCCTTTGTAAGCCAGCCTTTCGCTAAGATCCACGCGGCATCCGTCGACTTCCAAGTCCGCTCCGCCGAACGCTTGGAGCGCAAGGCCGGTGGCGGTCACGACGATGTCGGCTTCCAATTCGTCTCCCGATTGCAACCGGATGCCTTTTTCCGTGAAGCGTTCGATCTGGCCCGTGACCACACTGGCGTCACCGGTCTTGATCACCTGGAACAAGTCTCCGTCCGGCACCAAGCAGAGCCGCTGTTCCCACGGGTTGTAGCGCGGCGTGAAATGAGTGGCCACGTCATACGTCGGACCTAATTCCGCGCGGATCTTTTTGATGAGCCCGTTCTTTACGAAATTCGGAAAGCGCTGCGCCAATTGGTAGACGTAAATCATGTAGACGACGTTCTTCCAACGGCTAAACCTGTACGCCCACATTGCGGGCAGCACCCGGCGCAGGGAATTTGCGATTGCGTCCTGTTCCGGCATGGACACGATGTAGGTGGGCGAGCGTTGTAGCATGGTCACATGTCCCGCGGTCCTAGCCAAGGCGGGCAGGAGTGTTACGGCGGTTGCGCCGCTGCCGATGATGATCACGCGCT
>Ga0207151_1073_pt2 | contig 20965 bp, 19 predicted proteins | sample Alteio_BWMinHeat_29_FD_153523 | JGI IMG/M metagenome (GOLD analysis project Ga0207151, IMG submission 153523) | Enriched cells from forest soil in Barre Woods Harvard Forest LTER site, Petersham, Massachusetts, United States -... | ecosystem: Environmental > Terrestrial > Soil > Temperate forest >... | reverse complement strand
TAACCAGACCATCATTTCAGGCGGCGTCGACGGACGGATCCAAGCAAAGGGGCGGACGATGTCGATTGGTTCCTCGGCGCAGGTCGCCGGGCCGGTTCAATTCGAGGGCGACAACCCGCCAACCGTTTCTTCCGGAGCGAAATTGGGCTCGGCCGTCCAATTTACGAAGGCGGAACACAAGTCGCGGTACACGGAAGGGCATTACTACCTGTGGCGGGTCATTTGGACAGCGGCTTTCGTGCTGTTCGGGCTTGTGCTGTTCTTGCTGCTTCCGAATTTCTCCGACGAGACGGTAAGGGCCGGTGAACGCTTCGGAGCCCCCGTTGGGTTGGGCGTTCTGGTGTTCTTCGCCGTGCCGATCGCTGCCATCATTGCCTGCATAACCGTCGTCGGCATACCTCTGGGTGTCCTCACCCTTGCGCTTTGGATTCTTGGTCTCTTTACCGCCGAGATTGTGGTCGGCGCGGTCGTCGGCAATTGGATTCTTGGCAGGGCCGCCGACACGTGGGGTTTGATTGGAAGAATGGCGATGGGCTTCGCTCTTGTGCGCATCGTCTACACCCCGCTGGAGCACCTTCATGTCGTAGGCCACCTGGTCGCTTTGGGAATCTGGATGTGGGGCATGGGAGCCATCTCTCTGGCGCTCTACAACCGGTTTTCGCCAAGGGTTTCCTCTGGCGCGACGGCTTCGGTACCGCCAGCATCCTTGCCGCCGTACACCACGGTAGGCGGAATCCAGCCAGCCTAACCTGCAGGGCAAGATCTTCGAAGGGATAACTCGAGGTCTCTCCCCCACCCAGAACGTATCGAAGTGTCAGTGCCGGGAATCGGCAACCGTCCATTTTGTGAGTTGTAAAGGGAAGGGCCGGAGCAACTAAAACGCTCCGGCCCTTGGCCTTTTGCGGAGGCGGGAAGGCCTTGAACGGTTAGTGTTGGCGAACCTTTGCGGCAAAGAAGGCCGGAGCGAGCGTGTTCGCGGGGTCTTCAATGAAAAGGGCACGAATCCCAATAGGGGGAGTAGGCGTGGGAGGGTTTCCATTTTGAATGCCGTCGAGATTGGTAACGTTCGTTCCTTGTCCTTGTATTCCTGAGAAGATTTGAACCTCAAAGGAACTGGTGGGACTGAGTAAGAAATACGACGGAAGGGTGTTGATGTTGATGAGCGACGCCGTTAATGCTCCCGTGGGGGTAGCAGTAAAGCGGGACCAGCGCAGAGTAACGGTGTCTACGTTGTTGGCAATCGCCGCCGTCGTGCCGTTGGCAGCGGTGAAGGCCTTGACGTGAATAGCGACGGACTGGCCCAGGCGGAGGGCGGACGTATCTGCCCCGCTTGTAAAATTCACGGTGTTGCCACTCAGCGCAAGGCCCTTCGAGTCGACCCTGAACGTCGGACCCGTTGCCAAATTCACCGTCAGCGGAAAGCCGATACCTAAGCTGGCGATCAAAGAGCCCGAAGCTGCGGGAATTATGTCTGTGATGATCATATTAAACTGCGTTGTATTGTTCGGTTTAATGGCGACAACCGTTCCCTCGACAGTGTCCACGACGGGGCTGGCTAGCAACGGCTCAATTTCCTGGACCGTAAAGGTTCCATCGGAATGGAGGATGGCATCCATGCTTGCGGCTTCACCGGTGGTGGTGAAACAGGCTGACAGCGAAGTCGCTCCGCTGCACAGGGAGCCAGTTGGATCGAGATCGAAAACAGTGGTTGAAGTGGTTGAGGCGGCGATGGGCGGGCGGTTTACAATCGGGGCCGCTGCGATGGTGACCGTTGTACCGGAGATCGTCGCGATGCCGGTGAGATCTTCGATGAGATCTAGCTGGCCGGAAGCGAGATTGGAGCTGGCGCGGGGAAGAGCGAAAGCGCTGACGACACTGGTGGTGCCGGAATTGGTGAAGTTAATGGTCAGTGCGGCGCCAGTGACGGACACGGCTTTTGCGAGATTGACATCGATGCCCAGCCCCGCGTTGGCAGCAATGGCCTGGGAAGTCGTGATCGTGGACGTGAAGGGCCCGGGGAAGGTAACTATACATACTGTACCCGCGAGGCATTGGGGGGTCAGATTGCTGATCGCACCGCCAGTGCCATTAAAAAATGCGAGCTCCGCACCAGAGAAAGTGACCGCGATTGTGGTATAGGTGCCGGTCGGAACGTTAGGCACCGTGGCCAGAAAGGCAGAGTCGGATTGCAGGCGAACCAGATCAAAGGAGTAGCCGTTCCCGCTATTGATGTTGAACGTTGTCGCAGTACCGGTCGCGGGAGTCAAGGTAATGGAAGTAGGAACAACCTTAAGACTTACAAGCCCAAGGTTCGCAGGAGGAGTGTCGGCGACCAGGACAAAACTCACATTGGCCGTGCCTCCCATATGGCCGTCGCCTTTGGTCAGGCTGTGGCAAGCGGTGAGCAGCAGCGCTGTTGCTAAGGTTGTAAAAATAAAAGACTTAGTACGTTTCATCGAGTACCCCACAAGGATGAAGGTGCGAAGCCCAAGCCGCGCAAATGGCCGAACCCCAAGCTGGGATTTTACGCGGAACAAAGAATAACAGGATTCTGGAAAACAAAGGCGGTTGCTCAAGTACTAAATGAACCCTCGAGACCGAAGAAGCATATCTTGGACGCGTCAGCGGAGTGCTTGGAGATCAAATTTGGTTTCTCCGTGCTGGCCGTCCGAGGTGTCGATGAGGATGGTCAGGTCCGAGGACTCAATTTTGGCGGCCGTGAACTCCAGGACAATGTGCTCACCGTTGGGGGGAAGAGAACCGAATTCCGTGGATTCACTGTACGGGGAACTCTCGAACGAATTGGGAACTACTTCTTTCTTGTTCTGCATGATTTTGACGGTTACGGCGTTCGCCGGGGCGCGCAGTCTGTAGCAAACGTCCAAGTAGATGCGAAACGACAAGGGTTTGCCGGAGAAGTCCTTGACCGCGCCTTGAGCGCTGTAGTTAGGAGCTGTGCGGGAATACTCCGCCACCTCGAGAAATGGGGTCGCAAGCCTCGCCTGCGATGTACAGTTTCCCTGCTTGAGATCCGGAACCAATCGCGCGTACCTGGCGAGGAAATCGGGATTGAGGCCTCCCAGTCGAGTTCCGAGAAAATAGGCGTCGCGGATCGAATTTTCTGTAAGAGAGACATCGTAGGCGCAAACGGGAATCCCGAGGGAGAGAGCAAGAAGCACAGTGCCGAATGCGGGCCAAGCCTTGAACATGGTCTTGCTAGAATGAAGGACGTTCTTTGCCGCCGGCGAGTTACAGCAAAATCCAAGTCGCCGCCTGGCCAGCTGACGCAACGGGTGGGATGACGAGGAGCGGGCAGGGACTATGTTATCGTTACGGTTTCTAGAGTTGAGTTTCGAGGGACTGGTGCGCTTGGCGAAGCGAGTTGCCAAAACGGGTTATGCACGCGAGAGCGGCACGGCCGAAGATGCCGTGGCGCTGCCGGAAAGGGAAGGCGCGTCCTTTGAAGACGATCGGGCCCCGGAGTCCGCTGTTTTCGAAACCGGGGAGCCCACGGAGGTGCCTGCCAAACCGTCCATGCGGGATGTGTTTGGGCCGAGGGGATTTCTCGAACGGTGCATGATTGGGGGCTACGAGCACCGGCGCGGCCAACTGGAAATGGCGGAGATGGTCGACGACGCGTTTCAAAAGCATCACCACGCGATTCTGGAGGCGGGCACGGGAACCGGGAAGACGCTGGCGTATCTGGTGCCGGCGATTTGCAGCGGGCGGCGCGTGGTGATTTCGACGGCTACGAAGTCTTTGCAGGAGCAGCTTTTTCAGAAAGATATCCCTTTTTTGCAGAAGCACTTTGCGCCGAATTTGAAGGTGGCGGTGATGAAGGGGCGGTCGAATTTTTTGTGTATTGCCAAGATGAACCAGATGGCGGACCAGGCGCTCTTGAAGGGCATGGAGGAGCTGGATGCCTTTCAGCAGATCAAGCAGTGGGCGAAACTGACAGAGACAGGGGACCGCGCGGAACTGACGTTTTTGCCGGATGATTCGGATTTGTGGACGCAGCTGGATGCGCGGCGGGATACCTGTTTGGGGCAGAAGTGTCCTTCGTTCAATCCGTGTTTTGTGACCGGAATGCACCAGCGGGCCAAGGACGCCGACCTGATCATCGTGAATCACCACCTGTTTTTCGCAGACCTGGCGCTGAAGCAGGACGATTTTGGGAGCATTTTGCCGGAATACTCGGCGGTTGTTTTCGATGAAGCGCATGAGATGGAAGATGTTGCCAGCGACTATTTTGGGCGGCAGGTTTCGAACTTCCGGTTCGAGGAATTGGCGCGCGACGCGGACCAGACTTTGCGGTTGCTGCATTTGGGCACGCCTTCGCTTTTACGGCGGACGCAGAGAATTCGCGAGAGAACCCGGGCGTTTTTTGAGAGGTTTCCGCCGCGCGACGGGCGGTATCCGTTTTCGAGGAATGAGCGGGAGGCATTTCTCGAGCAGAATCGCGAGGCTTACGATGATTTGGCGACGGCCCTGAAGAGATTTGAGACAGAATGCGCGGCTTTGACGCAGAAGCCGGAAGAACTTTTGCGGATCGCGCGGCGGAGCTTTGAGTTGCGGCAGGAGTTGTCGTTTCTGTTCGAATCGCACGAGCGCAATTTGGTGTACTGGTATGAGCGGCGGAATAAGGGAATCTTTCTGGCGGCCACTCCTATTGACGTCAGTCAGATTCTGCGCGGGCGGCTTTTCGAGCAGTTCGATACCGTGGTTTTGACTTCGGCGACTTTGACGGTGGCGGGGCGGTTCGAATTCATTCGGCACCGCTTAGGTCTGGATCACGCCAAAGAACGCGGGTTGCCTCCGGAGTTTGATTACGAGCGACAGGCCATGCTGTATTTGCCTCCCGGTATGCCGGATGTGCGGAATCCGGCGTATACGGCCAAGGCTGCGGACGAGATTGTGAATCTGCTTGAGACCAGCCAGGGGCGGGCGTTTTGTTTGTTTACCAGCTACTCGCAGATGAACGAATTGTTTGAACGGGTTCGCACGCGGGTGCCGTTTCCGTTGCTTCTGCAGGGAACTTCGCCGCGATCGGTTTTGCTGGAGCGATTCAAGAACACCCCGGCGGCGGTGCTTTTTGCTACGGCTAGCTTCTGGCAGGGCGTGGATGTGCCGGGGGAGCAGCTTTCTTGTGTGATTGTGGACCGGTTGCCGTTTGCCGTGCCTAGCGATCCGGTCGTTGCGGCGCGGGTGGCGGCTTTAGAGGAGGACGGGCGGAATCCGTTTGCGGAGTTTCAGGTGCCGCAGGCGGTTTTGGCTTTGAAGCAGGGGTTTGGGCGGTTGATTCGGACGAAGACGGATCGCGGGGTTTTGGCGCTGCTCGACAGCCGCATCTCGCGCATGGCGTATGGTAAGATTTTTTTGGAGTCTTTGCCGAAGTATAGGATGACCAATAGTTTGGCTGAAGTTTCGCGATTTCTGGCGAACAAAAAGAATTAGAGAAATAGATTTGCACAGAGTTCCGACAGAGCACCGAGGACCGAGAGAAGACAGGGGAACATGTTTCAGGTCAGCGTGGAAGAGACCTTTTCGGCGGGGCATGCGCTTCGCGGATACAAGGGGAAGTGCGAGAACGTGCATGGGCATAATTACCGCGTGCGGGTTACGCTCGAAGGGCCGGAGCTTGATGCCATCGGGTTGTTGGTGGATTTCACACGGTTAAAACAGATTGTTCGGGAGATTATGGGGCGGTTGGATCACCAGTTTGTGAACGATCTGGAGCCGTTTAAGACGGTGAATCCTTCGGCGGAAAATATGGCGAAGTATTTTTATGATGAGGTGGCCCGGGAGTTGGCTGACTTGCCGCCAGGGGCGCGCATTACCGATGTGGTGTTGTGGGAGACGGATACGAGCCGCGCGCAGTATCGGCCGGGCAACTGACGCGTTCGGAGACGGGTGAAACGATGAATCGCGGTTTCTATATCATTCTGGTTCCGGCGGCGCTGGTGGCCATCGGATACGTTGTAGTGTTCCGCTACATCGGAGTTTCGCCGGCCTATTGGAGGCTGATCCTGCCCGTGGTGCTCCTTGCGGGGGCGCTGGGGTGGTTAGCGCGCAGGAGCGCGCGGAAGACCGGCTCTAGCGCGCCGTAGGGCAAGTCGCAGCGCAACAAAATCATGTTTGTCACCGAAATATTCAAATCGATTCAAGGCGAAGGCACGCGCGCGGGGTTGCCTTGCATTTTTGTGCGTTTGACGGGGTGCAATTTACGTTGCACGTGGTGCGACACGGCGTACGCGTTTCACGGCGGGTCGAAGATGGGTGTGGAGGAAGTGCTCGAGCGAGTGGATGAGCTTGCGGGCCGCGGCGATGGATTGTCTGGAGCTGTGCCTAGAGTGCCTTTGGTGGAATTGACCGGCGGAGAGCCCCTTTTGCAGGAAGAGGTTTATCCGCTGGCGGAAAAACTGATTGGCGCGGGATATACCGTGATGATTGAGACCAGCGGCGAGCGTTTTACCGGGCGGCTGCCGGGGGACGTGATCAAGATTGTGGATGTGAAGTGTCCGGATTCGGGCGAAGCGGATACCTTTGAGATGCGGAATCTTGAGGTGCTGGACGGGAAGGACGAAGTGAAGTTTGTGCTGATGACTCGGCGCGATTATGAATTTGCCCGGGAGTTCACCGCCGAGCATCGGCTGGCGGAACGCGTGAAGCAAGTTCTGTTTTCGCCGGTGTTTGATGATCCGGCGGGGAAGTGGCAGGGGCTCGAGCCGCGCACGCTGGTGGAGTGGATCCTTGCGGATGGTTTGCCGGTGCGGCTGGGATTGCAATTGCACAAGTTCGTTTGGGACCCGGCGACAAAGGGAGTCTAGAGTTCCTGGCGTTCACTCGCAAAAGATTTTCACTTTCTTGCCGTCGCCCTTGTCCACGTCAATATGTAGCTCCCGCATGGCTTGGCCCAGATCGTTGATGTCCATTGAGGTGAAGGAGCCCGCGTGGATGCCGTAGTCCGCCAGGCGCTCGTTCACGTGCTTCGGCAATATGGCGAAAAGACCTTTCCCAGAACGCACCAGCGAAAGAGGGAGACGCACGTTCACTTGATCGCGTCCGGGTTGATCGACGACGATACGCAAGTATTTTGGATTTGCGGTTCCCTGCGCGGCCGAAACTGCTGGCTTTTCAGCACTGGGCAGAGGGTTTGAAGAGTTGCCGGCCAACTTATCGAGCAACTTTTCAGCTTCGTCAGCGGTGATTTTTCCTGCGGCCAGCATCTCTAAGACCTTTTTTCTCTCTTCGGACATGACCATGGTCTCCTTAGGGAATGTTCAGATAAATCCGTTCAGATCAATTTCTCCAGGGCTTCTTCTACGGTCAGCTCGCCGCGGGACAACTGCTCCAGTACGTAGAGATTCGGCGAAGGGCTTTCAAAATTTTTATCGAGGGCGGCGGCGATGGCGTTAAGACGGTTCTTTACGGTGGGGTAGCTGATGCCGAAAATACTCTCCATTTTCTTTAGCGAGCCGTGGTGGCGGACGAAGGCGATGACGAAGGCCTGATCGTCCTGGGACAGTTTGCCGAGCGGGGAGACGTCGAAATCGCCATCGAGAGTGAGTTTGCAGCTGGGGCAGGCCAGTCGGGTGACGTTTAACGGTGCTTTGCAATCGGGACAGAGAGCTTTGGAGATATCCATAGCGAAATCCAGGAACGTTCAGAGGATGCTACACAAAATTAATAAAGTCAAGTATGAAGTTAAGTTTATTTAGTTGTGAAGTTCAGTTTCTAACATTTCATGATTTGGCGGGCAGGGACGACATGAACTAGTACCCGGGCACGTTTTAAGGCCACTTGGGGGGAACGCCCTTGTTTTGCGAGTCGAGCTATAATGACGGACGATGGGAGACGAATCGCAGAAGTCACAGGCGGTGGTGCTTCTTAGTGGAGGGATGGACTCGTGTGTCTCGGCAGCCATTGCGCGCGAGCGGCATGGCGCCGGGAACATGGCCTTGCTGCATGCCGGTTATGGGCAGCGGACCGAGGAACGGGAACGACGGGCGTTTGAGGGGATTGCGGATTTCTATGGTGTGAGCCAGGACCAGCGGCTAGTTGTGCAGCTCGATCATTTTCGGGCGATTGGCGGGTCGGCGCTTACGGATGCGAAAATCGCGGTGCCGGAAAATGAATGGGGCGCCGCGGGCCCGCATGGGAGTTCGATTCCGGTGACCTATGTGCCGTTCCGCAATGCGCATTTTCTTTCGGTGGCGGTGAGCTGGGCGGAAGCAATTCACGCGGAGGCGGTTTACATTGGGGCGGTGGCGGAGGATAGTTCCGGGTATCCCGATTGCCGCGCGGAGTATTACCAGGTTTTTCAGGAGTTGGTGCGCGTGGGAACGCGGCCGGAGACACACATCGAAATCCGGACGCCGGTGATTGCGCTGAAGAAAAGCGAGATTATCCGGCGCGGAATCGAGCTTGGCGCGCCGTTGCATTTGACGTGGTCGTGTTATCAGAACGAAGACCGGGCTTGCGGGGTGTGCGACAGTTGTTTGCTGCGGCTCGCGGCGTTTCGAGAGGCCGGAGTGAAGGATCCCATACCGTACCGGGTGGCGGTCGGCGCGCACTCGTAGCACTTGGAATTGAGCTAGGATTGAGGATAATAAGGTCATCCCGCCAGTCAGGCCGGGCAGGGTACGCCTCGGCAGAAGGAGAAAGAGCATGAAGAGACTTGGGAAGTCCATGTGGCTTGCTGTACTGCTTGCTGGCGCGTTGGTGACGGTTCTCTCGCCGCGTGCGGGCGCACAGAACGGATCCATCGTCGGCACAGTTTTGGACGTAAACGGAAAGCCGTGGTTTGGGCTCAACGTCCAGGCCGTTAGCGATCAAGGGGCGAAGGTGGATGGCAAGACGGACGCGGAAGGAAAGTTTTCCATCCGCAATCTTCGTCCAGGGGTGTACACGTTGACGATTACCACGTTTCCGGCGCCGAACGACAAGCAACCTCCTGTTCCGATGGGGCAGCTGAAAGTTAGCAGTGGGGAAGAAACCAAAGCGCCGGAAATGAACTTTAAAGACATTATGGCGAAGGCGGGCACCGAAGCGCAGGAGAAAGTCAAAAAGCAGGATGAGGAGAAGCAAAAATTTGAGGGCATGAAGGCGCACTATAGCGCGGGGAGCGCATTTCTCGACCAAGAGCGCAAGGTAAGAGACGATTTGGCGAAGGCTGCTCCCGATCAGCGGGATGCGTTGAAGCAAAACCTCAAGGATCTGTCCGACAAGGCGTCTGCCGAATTCCAGGCCGCACAAAAGACGGCTGCGGAAAAGGACCCGAACCAGCATTTGCTGTGGGCCAAGCTGGGAGAATCGTATGACCTTGCGGGCCGCAACGATGACGCGGCGCAAGCGTACAAGCAGGCGGTCGCGGCCAAGCCCGACGATCCCGGCTACTACAATAATCTCGGCAATGTGCTGGCGCGCGGGGGAAAGATTGAAGACGCCCGTGCGGCGTACACCAAGAGCGCAGAGCTGGATCCGACGAAAGCGGCAACCGCGTGGCGCAACTTCGGAATCAGCCTGTATAACGCGAACCGCGGAGCCGACGCCATAGAGCCCTTGCAGAAATCGGCGGAGCTGGATCCGAAGAGCGCGCAGACCTGGTATCTGCTGGGGGCCTGCCTGATTTATAAAATGACGGTGAAAAAGGTCGGGGACAAAGATGTGCCGGAGTTCGCGCCGGGTACGATCGAGGCTTATCAGAAAGCGGTTGAGCTCGATCCCAACGGACCCTTCGGTCAGCAGGCCAAGGAGGGGTTGGCCCAATTGCAGCAAATGGCTCCGGGTATCGACATCCGAGTGACAAAGAAAAAGAAGTCCTGAGCGTTTTCGCGGTGTGATTTATCCGCGGGGGCGTAAAACCTCGCCCTTCAAGGCGTGAAATGGTTGAGTGAGCAAGCAGATTTCCTTACAGACAGGAAAGGTGAAATGCGGCGCTGCCAGAGTTGCAGGACCAATCCGCTCGTCGCGTCCGTGGGCTGGCGTCCTCCGTTTATTGCCCGATTGCTTTTTCGATGCGCGGGTCGGGGAGCAGCCACATGACGGCGACCATAACGTAGCAGGCGCAGGCGATCCCCGGGTGCACGAACGACAGGGGAATTGCCGTAGCGTAGGCCACGATAGACAGCGTGCCCTTCCTATCATTTCCAATCGACGCTGCCAGCGTTGAATCTTTTCCGTGGTGGGCGATCAGTGCCTTGGTCAGAAGGAAATAAGCGGTTCCGGCGAACAGTAACACCACCCCGTATAACGCCACCGGCCAAGGCGCCAAATGGTTCTCGCCCATCCAGGCGGTAACGAACGGTGTCAACGAGAGCCAAAACAACAAATGCAGATTCGCCCACAGGATGCCACCCGTAACATGCTTCGTCGCCTGCAGGAGGTGATGATGGTTGTTCCAGTAGATGCCGACGTAAACGAAGCTCAGGACATAGCTGAAGAAGACAGGAAGGAGTGGCCGCAAGGCCGCAAGACCGGTTCCTTGTGGAGACTTCATTTCCAGCACCATGATGGTAATGATGACGGCGAATACCCCGTCACTAAAAGCCTCCATGCGGCCCTTGGTCATCCTTCCTACTCCTTTTTTGGTTTGCGGGTTAAGCGGGAGCGGCCAGTTACGGGTTGATTCGCCCCATCGCCATCGTCTTTGCTTCGACGCCGCATTTTCGCGAAAGACTCGCGGGTGTAGACTCTTAGGCATTATCTACGAAATTCCTGGATGCTGGTTACCGGCGCTATGGCAGCGCCTTGAGACGCTTCGAGAAAAGTGGCGGGGGCGGGCGACAGAGCTGCGCGGAGCGGACACCGGAATCTTAGACGGTGGGGTACGGGAACAAGCCGCGCAGCTTGAGCGTGCAAGAACGGTGCAGCTTGAACAAGCCCTTGCTTCCGCGCTAGTCAGAAGCGCGAACTGGAAGCTTACACCTGGAGAACAGGAACGGTTGCGCGAGGGCTGCCTGACCGAGAAATGCCGCGACATTGCGGATGGAAAAATGTCGATCGGGTTTTGAAAGAATTGCTGCGACCCTCACGGCAGCGGAGCACGTTTTGTGATTCGCTTTCCGCCCCCGAAGCAGGGACCAGCCTGCAGCCAGTTTCGGTTGAGAGCCAACGCGCTAGATCAGCCGTACACGCCTTTCGGGCTCATACCTGATCCGATGTGAGTCTTGGTCACGGCCGGGATTGATTCAGAAGGCGAAGCAAAGACCGTCGGGACCCCCTTTAACAATGGTACAATATATGTTACCATCCAAGCGGTGGTTGATATCCGCGAGTATAACGACCGTGGCGGTCGCAGTGCTTTTCGCGAGTGGTATCCGATGCCGCACGGAAGGTGACAACGGGTCTATACCGCGTAGGACTAGGGAACTTCTCCAATACCAAGAGTGTTGGGGCTGGTGTTTACGAATGCAAGATCAATTTTGGACCAAGTTACCGTGTGTATTTTGGAAAAGAGGGCGAGCAGACAGTCATCCTTCTTGGCGGTGGCACAAAACAACGCCAACAGAACGACATCAAGCTTGCACTCGAACGGTGGGAAGACTACAAACAGAGAAAGAAGCAGCAGAAAGAAACAAAAGGGGAGTGAACATGGCTTTGACGCGAGATTTTAGAGAAACAGTTCAGGCACGCGTGAAACGCGACGCTGCCTTCCGAAACGGGCTTCTCAGCGAAGCCATCGAAGGCCTTCTCTCTGGCGAGGTGTCAGTCGGCAAAGAGCTATTGCGTGATTACATCAATGCTACAGTCGGCTTTCCCAAGCTGGCCGCGCATACGAAAATTCACGTTAAGACTCTTCACCAAATGTTTGGCCCGAACGGGAATCCGACTGCCAGGAATCTGTTTGACGTCGTTGCCTATTTGCAGCACGCGGAAGGTGTGCGCTTCGAGGTTCGATCCACACGCGCGGCCTTACGAACTCAGCGACGGCCATCCTCGCGGCAGACAAAACGCCCTGCTAGCCAAGCCGCTTCTGACTAAGTTTCACCGCACGCTTCAGGGGTCGCCATAGATTGCCCGTTCCAGAGCGATTGCAGCGTCGCGTTCCGCCTCCGCAGAGGTGTGCGTGTAGATGTCTGCGGTCATCTTGATTGTGGAGTGCCCGAGGAACTTCTGCGCCAGCTTCAGGTTTCCAGTCTGCTCGTTAACGATACTCGCAGCTGAATGCCTACAAATGATCCCTACTCCCTTTTTTCCCCTAGGATGTCAATGGGAGAAGCTTCGATGAACGCGCCAATTGGCATTTCGCGGCACATTGCCCCCTTGACGATCTATGGGGCTAGAATATCCGCCAGGCAACCATGAACGAAAGCACGACTGCCGGCGCGCCATGGGCGTTGCTTGTCGAATGCGCGCGCCCGAATCCAAATATTGAGCGTCTCGACGAGATGCTCCGCCGGGTTGAGGACTGGCCTGGGTTGTTGCAGCTTGCTGAACAGCACAGCGTCTCGGGACTCGCCGCCAGCCGGTTTCGGGACGGTGGCGAAGGAGCCGTGCCGCCGGAGATTTTGGGGGAACTGAAGCGGAGGCATCGCGCGCAGGCGCTTTTCACCCTGCGCCTGACCGCGGAAATGTTCCGGTTGTTTGATGGGTTCGCCGCCTGCGGTGTCCAGGCATTGGTGATTAAAGGGCCAGTCCTTTCGGCTCGTTGTTATGGCGATCCGGGGTTGCGCCAATACGGCGATCTGGATTTGATTGTGCGTGATAGGAACATTTTGCGTTCGACGGAATTGATGATGAGCCTCGGATATGAACCGAGAGTCCCGTTGACAGCGATCCAGGCCAGAAAAATTCCTGGTGAGTATGTTTTCCGGCAGTCGAGCACGAAGCTGCTGGTGGAGTTACACACCGAGTTGACCTTTCGGTACCATCCCCGGCCGCTTCCCATCGACAAACTCTTCGAGCGGCAAGTTCGCGCAAAAATCGACGCGCATGATGTTCCGGCTCTGTCTCCCGAAGATGAACTCATCCTGATTTCGATTCACGGTGCAAAGCATTTCTGGGAACAGCTGAGCTACATAGCCGACGTCGCGGCGTTTGTGTCCAAGCAGGATCTCGATTGGGCGCGCGCAAGATCGTCCGCAGAAGAAGTTGGCGGGGAACGCATGCTGAATGTTGCACTGCGCTTGGCGGCGGATGTACTCGGCGCCCCTTTGCCGCAAAATGTCGCCGCGCTTGTGCGATCAGACCGAGCGGCTGGCCTGCTCGTCGGCCAGATTATGCGGTGGCTCCCCGCGGCAGGTTCGGCGCCGCCAGGAATCTTAGGGCGCGCGCTCTTTCGCATGCGCATGCGCGGCGGGATTTTTTCCGGGCCGGCCTATCTGTTTCGGCTTTCGTTTTCACCTACCGAGGAAGATTGGATCGAAGGCGCTCAAAACAAACGCCACTGGTTTTTGGATGCTTTGGGGCGGCCATTTAGGCTCGCGCGTAAGTATGGGAGAGACGGCAAGTCCTGATTTGGATTTGCGCTGGTCGAATATGTATATAACTAACTAAAATTAGACTAGTAAGACTGTGAGCGATACGTGAACCACACCATCTACGAGGTTGCGGAGGCTGTGTCTTCGAGAAGCTGGCGATGCGTGCAGCTTAATGCAACTTCCATCGTGAGTTTCCCCGACGGCTATTACTGGTAAGGCGAAAGAAGGGCGCTAAACAGCCAGGGAACACCTCAAGGGAGACCAGGAGGAGTTCGAACGGTGGAGAAAACGATGAGCGTGGTGTCCATCGAGCTGACGCCGTCATCTAATCAGCCTACAAGAGATCAGTTTCTGGGTTGATGTCCTGAAGCGCGATAGAGTGAAAGGAAAGGCCAAACGCAGCGGCCTGCTGCTGCATTAGGCTTATGACTTCATGATAGGCCATGAGTTTTCCTTCCGCGAAGGCCTTTTGCGCCCCCGCGCAGCAATCTGTTTCCCGTTTTGTTTCGCGGGCTTGCTCTTTGATCAGTCGGCCAAGGTCGAGAAGATAGTTTTTGTAGACGTCATCGCGTTCGTCGGTGCTTCGCGGTGTCACGTTTGCTTCTCCTTCAGCTTACCTACATTCTCAAGAATCTCACAGTTGCAAACGCCTGCACGTCGAGCCCTTTGGTAAGACTCGACGCAAAATGAAAAAGGCCCGGACGGCTGTCCGGGCCTTTTCTCGCTAGTCTCGTCAGATATTGGTGCGGCGCGAAATGGAGCGCGGAGTTTTTGATGGTGCTGGAGGCAGTTCAACGGTAATCGACACTTCGCTCTTGTTGCGCAGAACGCCGAGTTTCACGGTCTTTTCTTCCCGCTTGCCGGCCAGTCTCTCGCGAAGATCTCCAAGCGAGCGGATGCGCTCGCCGTTCAGCGAAGTGATCACGTCACCGCTCTTCACCCCCGCTTTTTCTGCCGGTGAACCGGCATTCACGGCGCGAACGAGAACGCCTTCGCCATCCGGTGCGCCAAAATACGCGCCGAACTGCCCGCTCAAATCCTCGGCATCGATTCCCAGACGAGGCCGCCCGCCAGCCAGCACGTTCCAGTCCATACCCGGCATGTCCATCACTTCCGGGATTTCCACTCTCGGAAGCTGGAAAGAAAAAGCGCGCGGAGCGCTCTTGAACCACATGTTGCCGTGATCTTCGGACTTGCCGAGCGTCACGCTGATCGTCTGCGCCCGGCTGTCGCGCCAAATCGTGAATTGCGCGGAACGCCCGGCAGGAATTTCGTGAATCATGCGGCGGAACTGCGCCGCGCCTTCGACGCGCTGTCCATTGATCTCCGTGATGACATCGTTGTCTTTCAGGCCGGCTTTGGCGGCAGGGCTGTCCGGCACAATGCGTTCCAGCAGGACGCCGCGTTCCGCGGGCAGCTTCAGCTCTTTGGCCTTTTCCGAGGATATTTCCCGCGATTCAACGCCCAGCCAGCTGGCGCCTTCATCGCCCAGCATCACCATGGTGTCTTCGTCGCCTGGTTCTGGCGCCACCTCGAACCGTCGCTGCTCCTGCGCCTCCTGCGCCGCGGCCCGGGCCGACGCTAGCAACACGCGCTGCTGAACTCGCTCTGCCAGTCCTTCCTGCTCACCCGCGAGCCGCTCCGCCAAACGCGCCTGAGCTTCCGCCAATCTTTCACCCATCCGCGCCATTTTTTGATCCGCCGGCTCCTGCGAATTTGCTGAATGGCTGGGCAGCGCAATCAGCGCGAGCCCGAGCGCCACGGCCCCGCCACCCATATACAAATTTCGTTTCGTCATGATGATTCTGTCCTCCTGATTCACTTAGACGCGGCTCACCCTAAACCGTCGAGCGCAAAATTACGATTCGAATTCCGCCATTGACGGTGTTCAGCCGGATCGGCGCGCCGCCCTTGCCAAACTTCCCGCGCATTTCCCGAGGACGCTCCGCTGTTTCCTGCAAAAACGGCAGCTCGGAGTAAAAGCTGCCGTTCAACGAGCGCGCTTCCAGATCCGCCTGGGTATCCTGCGGAACGGCTAGAAGCACGGAGCCGTTGGTGGTCTCCGCGGCCATACCCTTTTCTTCCGGAAAACGCGAAAGCTCGACGTGCACGTTGCCGTTCGTGGTGTGCGCGTGAACGCTGCCTCCGCCCTCGTAGACCTCGATGTTCCCGTTCACCGTGCGCAACTCTTCCACCGATTCGACCCCGGCAATCTTCACCGTGCCGTTCACCGTGCCGATATGTTCGACCCGCGCGCCGTGGGGAACGCGGATGGTGTACTCCACCGCGACTTCCACGCCCTCATTTTGCGGATAGCGCGTTACCACCGACACATCATTCGGTTTGGCGTCGACTTCGATCACCACGCGATCGAGGTCCGACTCTTTTTCTTTCGCGATTTTTACCGCATGGATTTCGATGACGTTGCGGTCCCATCCTTCCACCTGGACGGGGCCGTTGACGTTCTGCAGCTCAAAAGTGCCGCCCGGCTGCAGCGGATAGGATTGATGGAAGTCTTTGTTTTTCGCAAAGCCCGGCGCCGCGGAAACCGACGCCAGTAGAAGGATGGACAACACCACCGGGCGCAAACCAGGACGTAGCATCGCGTTCTACCCCCTTCGAGTACACCTTACGAGCAAATGCTCGTTGTTGCGGAACGACCGAACCCCCCGAGACCCGAACAAAACTCGCGCGCCCGCTCGACTGGCCGTCAGGGCAACTCAAAATCAAACGTAACCGTCGAAATCGTCTCCACGTGCAAGCCATTGATCGTAGCCGGATTGGCGCGCCATTTTTTCACCGCTTCTGTGGCCGCCTCGGCCAGCACCGGCTCGCCCTGCAAAATCTTTTGTACTTCGACGCTCCCGTCCGTTTTCACCTTCACTTGCAACTTCACAACTCCATGGATGCGGGCGCGCCGTGCGAGTTCGGGATAGGCCGGGTGCGGGGCGGCGATGAGCCGCTTGAAAAAATCGCCGGAGTCCTCTCGCAATCCCCCCAGAAGGGCAATCTCGAGCTTGTCCATCCAGCTTTCGAGCCAGTCGCTGGTTTCTCCGGGTGGGGCGGGGATTTCACTGGCGCTTGGCGCCTTCCCCGACGACTTGACCGGAAGAATGTCCGAGTCGTGCTTGCGGTCGATGCGCTCGCGCTGCTCGCGAATCAGGGAATCGCGCAGCCCAGTATCCGCATCGAGGAACTGCAGCCGAATCTTGCCGACTGTGGTGCGCAGTTTCAGGACCTCGCCTCCGCCGTTCAGCGCTCCGGTGGCACGCACCGAGCCGGTGCCGCGATTTCCCATCGGCTGGATATTCAAGTAAAGCGCCGGGTCGGCATCGATCCGGCTCGAGCCGCCATTCTCCACCATCGCGTCGATGTTGGCGGCGAGATTTCTTGGCAAGAAAACAATGATGTCGCCGGCACCGGAGGAAAGCTGCGAGGCCCCCGGAAGGCTCACCTTGCCGCCCGAAGAGGTCGCATCCGGATTTATCCAAGCCTGAATTGTGCCGCCCGCGGTGGCTGCCTGCACTGCGCCTGCCACGCGCGTCAGGCAAATGCTTCCGCCGTTGGATTCCACCTCCATCGGCCCGGAAACGGTGATGATGCGGATGCCGCCGCCGCCGGTCTGCGCGCGAACCGAGCCGCGCACTTCGCCGAAGTCGATCTGGCCGCCTCCGGTGCGCACGCTTACGAAGTTTCCCGCTTGCTTCAGCGTGATGTTGCCCCCGTCGGTTTCCAGTTGGGCTCGTCCGCTGATCTGTCCCGCGCGAATGTGGCCGCCGCCGCTGCGCAGCACGGCGTCTCCAGAAATGTTTCCGGCGACAATGTGCCCGCCGGCGGTGAAGGCATCCAGGTTGCCGGCAACCTCTTGCACCTGAATGTGCCCGCCTTGCGTCGATAGTTTGGCGATCGGACGGACCTGCGCCGCATTGCGAAACCCGATGACGCCTATGCGCCCTGTGCGGATGTTGCCGCCCTCGGTGATCAGGCTCGCGGTCCCGCCGATGTCTTGCGTCTCTATGTCGCCCACGCCGGTATTGACGTCGAGGCTGTAGCCTGCCGGAACAGCCACTTCATATTCCACGTAGAATTGCGCGTTGGCTCCGCTGCGGCCGGTTTGGGATGGCGACGCTCCGATAATCTCCACGCCGGTCGCGGTTGCTCTGGCCGTCAGCGAATAGTGATCCAGAAGACTCTCGGCCAGCGGCGCGCGAGCGTCGGTTTCGATATGCACGGTATAACGAACCGCCGCTGGAGCGCCCGGCTCGAGAGCGACGATGCGCACAGAACCGACGTCTGTCGCGAGATGCAGTGTCTGACCGTCTCGGGTTTGAAGCGTTCCCGAGCGGTTAACCGACGCGCGCGAACCCGGCTCAGCAGGCGGGGCCGGATCCCGCGGACTCGGCTCGATGGCGTTCGCGCCAAAACCCGGGCTCGGCCAGAGCGTGCCGGAGACGACTAGTGAAAAGGCGATGCGGGAAAGGGCTGTGAATCGACAGCTCGTGGTGTTCAGATTCGTGATCGTGCTCATCAACGGTAGGCGTCTCGTTTCAAATCGCTCGACTGCTTATTGTACTTCGCGCGGGCCAATCTGCCGCAAAGCCGCAGCGCTCCGCAGCCGAACATAGCGGTTGGGATCATTGCGTTGCAAATCCTCGAGAGTGCGCACCACCTGTTCCAGCGAGGGATCGAGGGGACCTTCGAATCCTACCGGCGCAGGAGCCGGCGCAGCATTTTCAGAAGCATCCGGCGCGCCCTGTCCCAGCGAGCGAACCAGCAGGTTGACAGCCTCGACGCGCACGCCGGGATTCGCATCGTGCTCCAGCGCATCAACCAGCGCCTCGCGCACCGCTTTGTCGGTCACGGCGTCGCGCAGAGATTCGAGCGCCTTCATGCGCACCGCAGAGTTCTGATCCTTGCGCGCCGCAAAGAGCAACGCCCGGCGCACGTCCAGATCGGCGTTGCGGGCGCGTAGGGCCTCCAGGCAATCCAGCCGCACTCCTGCGTCGGTCTGATCGCCGTTCTCGACCACATACGTCAACACGCGGCGAAGGTCGGGGTCGTCTACGCTTCCAGAAAGCACCAGCGGCTCTTCCGTGCGCATGTGAACTTGCAGAGTTCCCGGTGCGCCTTCCGTCGCTGGCGTCCAATTGATGCCCGCCACGGCCATCTTCCGGAGCTGGTCATCGGTGAATCGCGCCGAGGGCGAAACATTCACAGTCTGGCCGTTCGAAGCGGAATCGAGGCGCGCAGAAACCCACGGCAACAGTTGCATTCCGAGTCCGGCGCCAAACAACACAAGCAGGGCACCGCTCAACACCGGGCGGAACGCCATCCAGCGCCGCAGCCACCCAAACGGCTGCCAGCGCTCTTCGAAAGGCGGTGCGGAAAGATCATCGAGCACTTCCGCAAGTTCACTCCGGCACTGCGCAAGAAGAACCCCACCGGCATCCATCTGCTCGGACGCTTGCAGCGCTTCCATCAGCGATTCGTGAAGTCCGCGCTCTTCGGCAAGCTGTGCGGCACAGACCGCGCATGCTGCCAGGTGCGTTCCGATCCGCGCATTCTCTTGTTCGCTGGTCTCCCCGCACGCGTAGAAGACCAGCAGCGGGGCAACCTCTCTGCACTGGAACGGCTGAGGCGCGCTCATCGCAAGCCTCCCAAATGGCTGCGCAACTTGCGCGTCGCGCGGAAAAGCGAATTCTTTACCGTTTCTTCCGTGGTGCCCAGCGCGTCGCCGATGGCTCGCAATTTCAATCCTTGATAATGCTTCAATTCGAAGACAACGCGCTCGCGCGGGGAAAGCCGTTCCATGGCCGAAGCGATGCGCGCTTGAATCTCTTTGCCAAATAGCTGCCGCTCGGGATCGAGCGTCGGGCGGTGTTCGCGCTGGCGCTCAAAGAAATCCGTGATGCCTTCCTCATGATTCCCGGAGTTAGACTCGGGCGCCTGATCCTCGGGCCGTGCCTGACGTCGTCGGAGTTGATCGAGACAGACGTTGGTGACGATGCGGTAGAGCCAGGTATAAAAGCTGCATTCGAAACGAAAACGGTGAAGATTGCGGTACACCTTGAGGAACGCCTCTTGGTAAACGTCGCGCGCGTCTTCCGGACGCTTCATCAGATTTAGCGCCAGCCGCAACACATCCCGGTCGTAGCGGTGGACAAGCTCTTCAAAAGCCGTCCGGTTGCCGGCTTGAGCTTCCGCCACAAGCATGCGCTCGCTGAGGTTGGGCAAAGAGTTCACCGCGGCCAGGGAGGCGCCGGTGCCACCTGCCAGGCCGGAATCATTAGCCAAAGCTAGAGCCAATCTTGGAAGCGGCATATTTCGCTTTCTCTTCGCGTGTGCGGGTGTTGCTGCTTATTTAACAACACCTTAGGCCGGATCTTCCAGCCCCACCACACCGAGAACATTACGCGACCACCCAATTTGGACGTACTAAGACACCCTTGGGTGAGCATGCACTTCCACTTAGAGAACGAATGTCGAGGCCTATTTGTTTCGGATTTCCACAGTTGGCTAGAGGTTGCCCAGGTACCCATGCGAAAGAGCGACGTTCCGCCCTACGTGACTCCCCAGGCGCACTTAATTGGGGATCGACGCTGACATTCGCCACATGGCAAGCGGCCAGGCCAGCAACAGCAACATCATCACCATCAAGGCATAGGCGTTGGCGCGATAGAACGCGTCCGGTTGCCCGAGCAATTGAGCGGCAGAGGCGAGCAGCGTGAGCAAGACCACCACCAGGAGGCAGCCCAGCACGTTGAACCGCATGACACGCCGAACAGCGAAGACCATCACGCCCAGCAGAACCGCCTCGGCAAGAAATTGCTTCGCAAAATCCGTCCCGTTTCCCCAACCGCTGCCGGTTAGAAACATCGCGCCTAGCAAGAAGAGTGCAAACCGCAGCCAGCGTGCCCGGAGGACCGACGCCACGAACGCCGCAACGAAGGCGATGACACCGGTAAGGAAAAGGCTGCCGATCAGGGCGCCTCCCAACACCGCGCCGCAAGGAAGAACGGCGTCGAAGTTCTGAAAGAGAGAGAAAGGCAAGCTGCGATGCGCCGTCTGCCAGTGCTGGGATATGAATTCAATCAGGCGTCTCGCTCCAAGAAACCCGGCCGTCCCGCAGACGCCGATCCACAGCGCATCGCGGTAATAAACGCCAGGCATCGGTCTGCCGACGGGAAGGCGCTCCTCTCCAAACGCGCGATTGCTGAAGAACGAGGCAATTCCAAACAGCGCCACCAAGCCACCGGCATAAAAAACCGCCCCGAGCAGAAGACCGATGATGAGTCCGCCCATCATGGTCTTAAAGGAAATCGCCGTTTGGTAGGCGTTTAGAAAGAATTGAAGACGGTTGCCAAAAGCGACGACCAGCACGTAGGCCACCAGCCCCAAACCCGCCCACAGGGCCAATCGACGCCAGGGAATTGCCTGCATCGCTTGCGAGCGCAGGTTTTTGAAGAAAAAGATGAGCGCGGTTACGCCCAATCCGGCGAACAGCAAAGTCGGAACCGCGAAATTGTATATTGTGCGGGAGAGCG